>Ga0075152_10001183_pt1 | contig 18771 bp, 20 predicted proteins | sample JI61114C2DNA_FD_70964 | JGI IMG/M metagenome (GOLD analysis project Ga0075152, IMG submission 70964) | Wastewater effluent complex algal communities from Wisconsin, to seasonally profile nutrient transformation and Carbon sequestration -... | ecosystem: Engineered > WWTP > Effluent > Algae...
AGGGCGAACAAAACGGATGCAGGCAACGGCTCGAAGGCTATCTGTCGTGTCAGCCACGTCTTGTGCCCGCCGTCGCCTGATCCGAGACGTTCGGCCAGCATACCGAGTCCACAGCCATGAAGTTTAGCAGTAGCGTCCTGAATCTAGCGGCAACCGTTGTTGTCATGGGAGTCTGTTTGGCGATGGCCGCAGACAAGCAGCCACCCAGTGAGCCGGGTGGTCAACCGGCACCAAGGCAAGTTGACCAGAAGGAAGTCGAGGCTGGTCGTGCAGCAGCCCAAGCCGACATTGGTAAGAAGCTGATTCGATACGATATCGTTGGCCAGCCTTCGATGATCGACCCTGAACTCAAGCGACTCGCAGCAAGCAAATACAACATCTCGGTTACCTTTCATGGGTGCTGTGCTGGTCCGAGAATCGACTTTGATCGTGCCTATCTTGACGTTGTGATTGCACACCTGAAGGTGCTTCACGGATTTGATCCTGTAGCCAAGTTGGAGAAGGAACTGAGGGAAAAGCAGAAATGAGCACAACCAACGGCCAAACAAGGGCAAACAAAACGGATGCAGGCAGGGGGCTCGAAGGCTGTCTGTCGTGTCAGCAGCGTCTTGCGCTCGCCGTCGCCTGATCCGAGACGTTCGGCCAACCACAATGAATGACGCCCTCGCTCTTGCCCTTTATTTCGGCTCGGCGTTGATTCCATTGAGCTATCTGATCTGCACCGGTTTCAGGGGGGCTCGCCGTCGTTCGATGCTGGTTGCCCTTGGTTTTCATGTGTTGATCACGGTGCTCATCATTGCCTATACACTCTGGTGCAAGAGCGTGGGCTATCGTGAGTGGTATTGGAACACTGCCTTGCATATCCCCACCAACTTTGTCTTTCTCTGCGTTTATCTATCGAGATTCTTTTCTGCTCTACCCTCGTCGGAAGACACTTCGCGGGACACGTCGCACTCATGAACACCACCACGCAACACAAGGCCGAACAAAACGGATGCATGCAACGGCTCGAAGGCTATCTGTCGTGCATCAACGTCTTGCGCTCGCCGTCGCCTGATCCGAGACGTTGACCAAAAAACGGAGTCCATTGCCATGAAGACCTTGCTTGCAGCGCTCTACATCTTACTCGCGTTGGTTTCCTCCTCGGCTGCAGACGGAAAAAAGCCTTTTGGTCGAGTTACCGCTCTGGAGATGAGTGTCGGAGACACCCTGAAGATTTCATATGAGAGCAACGGCTGTTTCCACAACAACCGCCATGAGTTAGTCCTCGCCAAGACGGAGAAGGGTGTGACCCTGTCCGGGGCTGACTTGTCTAGATTTTGGGACGAGACCACCCAGAAGGCAGTAGAGGGCAGGCGGCGTCCTCTACTGACGGCTGATTTGGACACTGCGAAGCTGACTCGACTTGATCGCTCATTTGAGTATCTGCGAGCTGCCCATCCGGACGGCTGCACCACCATTGATGATTTCACTGTTACGCAAGAGCGTGGGGGGAAGGTCATAGCTTTTGAGGTGTTCAGAGATGCCACTTGCCACTTGGATGACGACAAGGAGCGGATGTCATTTTACGAGCTTGTTGCTCTTATCAGCCCCAAGAAGAAACCATGAAGATCATCCACGAACGCACGAGGCCGAACAAGACGGATGCAGGCGACGGCAAGCAGGCAAGGGCCAGGAGTACTCCTGCCCCCTTCTTGTAAAGCAGGTGGTCATGAGAAAGCGGCGTATCAAGGGACAGATCTGAATGGTGCCCGGTTCAGGCAGGTGGCCGCTTTAAAGAGGCGGCTGCCGCGCGGCTCGTAGGTTGGGAATGTTTGGCGTGAAACGATGCCGACGACACTCCAGCCCCCCCTTTCGCCAAACTTCCCGACGGCTCGGAGGCTGCGAAGGCGGCACGGGCCGAGCCACCTCCCAGAAGTCGGGAAATCGGGCGGCGTGGCGCGGCGGGTCATCCGCACTTCTGCCGCCCGATATTCCCAACCTACGCCCCGGGCGGTGTCGATGCCATGTGGGCGGAGGATGGGGATACCCATGCGACGAGGGAAAGGGGTGCCCGCGCCGTGGTTGGGAACGCTGGCGGGCGGCAGCGATGTTCACAGGTCCATGTCTAAAACCTTCCCAGAAGACACTCACGGCTGATCCTTGCAGTCCTGGGTGGAAATGCGACACGAATACATTTTTGCCAGAATTACGGACGCAGTCTGCCAGAAAAGGGAAGGGGAGGTCAAGACGCGCTTTGCGCGGAGACGGCTGCGCCGGAGACGGGGAGACTTTGAGACTGGGAGACTGGGAGACTGGAAGGCTGGGAGACGGGGAGACGGGGCTTTGCTGTGGGTCTCCCGATCTGCCAGGCTGCTGTGCCACGCGCTCCCGGTCGGGCGGCTGGAAATCAGCCTTGCAAATCTGGCTCCCGCAACCATAACAGCGGCCCGCGTGTTTTTGAACATGCTGGAGAGTCAGTGTGTCACACGGCGCTCCCTCCCCCAAACAACCCCATAACCATGACAGTGACAGTATGATCCAAGTGCAAAACCTCCGAAAAGAATTCGGCGCCAAGGTGGCCGTGGATAACGTGTCCTTCACCGTCAACAAAGGTGAAGTGCTCGGTTTCCTCGGACCCAACGGTGCTGGCAAATCAACCTCGATGAGAATGGTCACGGGCTACTTCCCGCCGACCTCCGGCAGCATCAGCATCGGCGGCATCGACATGCTGACGAACCCTGAGCAGGCGAAGCGCAGCATCGGCTACCTGCCTGAAAACGCGCCGCTGTATTCGGACATGACGGTGGCGAGCTTCCTGGGCTTCTGTGCGGAGATCCGCGGCATCACGGGCGCGGCGAAGGCGAAGGCGATCGACCGTGTGCTGGACCTGTGTTTCCTGCACCGTGTGCGCAATCAGAGCGTGGACACGCTTTCCAAGGGCTACCGCCACCGCACCTGCTTTGCGCAAAGCATCATTCATGACCCGGATGTGCTCATTCTCGATGAGCCGACAGATGGTCTGGACCCGAACCAGAAGCATGAGGTGCGTCAGCTCATCAAGAACATGGGCAAGAACAAGGCGATCATCTTCTCCACCCACATCCTGGAGGAGGTGGATGCCGCCTGCTCCCGCGCGATGATCATCGACCGTGGTAAAGTCGTGGCCGATGGCACGCCGGAGCAACTCCGCACACTCGTCCCTGGGGCGGCCTCGCTGGATGAGGTCTTCCGCTCCCTGACCCGCTCCGATCTGGAGAAATAAGAGTCCTGTTTCAACCACCCTTTCTGCATTCGATCACTCATGAAAAATTCTGCCCTCGCGACTACGCTGGCGATCTTCAAGCGGGAGTTCCTCTCCTACTTCAACTCGCCGGTGCTTTATGTCATCGTCGTCATTTACCTGCTCGTGGCCATGGGCTTCGGGTTCTTCTTCGGCGGCTTCCTGCGCTCTGACTCGGCCTCGCTGATGAGCTTCTTTGGCTTCCATCCGTGGATTTTCATCGTCTTTGCCCCGGCGGTGGGCATGAGGATGTGGTCTGAGGAGCATCGTCTCGGCACCTTTGAGCTGCTGATGACCATGCCGCTCTCCCCCTGGCACGCTATCATTGGCAAATTCGTGGCCTCCGCGCTGGTGTGGGCCATCGGCCTGGCGCTGACCTTCTCCATCGTCATCACGGTCTGCTGGCTGGGTGATCCCGATCCGGGTCCGATGATCAGCGGCTATGTGGCCTGCTATTTGTATGCCCTCGGCTGCCTCGCGGTGACGAGCGCGGCGAGCGCCTTCACACGCAGTCAGGTGATCTGCTTCATCGTCTCTGTGACGGCATGTCTGGGGCTGACGCTGATCGGCTTCCCCGGTCTGGTGGACACGGTGGTGCGCCTGCTGCCGGAGTCCTTTGAGATCCTGATCCGCTTCATCAGCTACTTCAGCTTCCTGGATCACTTCACGGAAATGACCAAGGGCATCCTGGCCGTGCGTGACCTGCTTTATTTTGCCTCCATCATCGCCATCTCCCTGGTCGTGACCGAACTCGGCCTGCGCTCGAAGCGCGCCTGATCACCCCCAACAAAGAACCTCGAACCGAGAACATCTTTCTTTATGAATCCGAATACCAAACAAGGCTCCGCAGGCTTCAATGCACTGCTGGTCGTGGCGATCATCGTGGTCGTGAATGTCATCGTGGGTGGCATGGGCTTTTTGAACAACCGCTTTGACCTGACGGAAGACAAACTGTACACGCTGTCGAAAGGCACGCAGAACATCCTGGACCGTCTGAGCCCGGATGAGCCGGTGACGATCCGCTTTTACGCCACCACGGATGACCGCGTGATGCAGCACCCGATGATCAAGGCGCAGGCGAACAGCGCGAAGGATCTGCTGATCGAATTCCAAAAGGCGGCGAAGGGGAAGATCATCCTCGAAACGCTGGCTCCGAACCCGAAGACGGAAGACGAGGACAAGGCGCGTGAGGACGACATCCAGGGCGTGCCCGTGAACAATGAGGACCGCCTCTATCTCGGCGTGGCCGTGCAGGCCGCGAACAAGAAGGAAGTCCTTCCTTTCCTGAACCCGAGCGAGGAAACGCTGCTGGAGTACAACATCGCCCGCGCCATCCAGAAGGTGTCGAAGGAGAAGAAGACCGTGATCGGCATCATGAGCGCGATGCCGATCCTGGGCTCGCCGATGTCCCCCTTCCAGCGCAACCAGGGGCCACAGCCCTGGGTGCTGATCCAGCGCCTGCGCATGGACTATGAAGTGCGTGAGATCCAGATGAGCGCGACCAGCGTGGACAGTGACGTGAATGTGCTGGTCATCGTGCATCCTGCGGATGTGACGGAGCAGGCCGAATACGCGATCGACCAGTATTTGATGAAGGGCGGCAACGTGCTCGCACTCGTCGATCCGCAGAGCCTCGTGGCCCAGCGTGTGTACAGCCAGCAGCAGAACCCGATGACCGGCCAGCCGGGTGCGGTGATCAATCCAAGCTCGGATCTGCCGAACCTCTTCAAGGCCTGGGGCATCACTTATAACAAAGCGGACATCGTGGCGGACATGAACTACCGCTCCCAACTGATGGGTCGCCAGACACCGGTGGCGCTGCGCCTGCCGAGTGCGGCGATGAACAAGGATGACCGCATCACCTCGAACCTGCAAAGCCTGATCCTGATGATGAGCGGCGCCTTTGATGTCGTCCCGAAAGATGGCATCACCGCCACCACACTGGCCGCCAGCTCCGAAGCCAGCGACCTGATCGACAACACCACGGCCGAGAAACTGATCCGCGAGCCTGCGACCACCTTTAACGCGATGGGCAAGAAGCACACGCTGGCCGTGATGCTGAAGGGCAAATTCAAAACCGCCTTCCCCGGTGGCAAGCCCAAGGGACCCTCTGAAGCTCCGGGTGGCCCAGGCGGTGCTGGAGGAATCCCCGGCATGCCCCCAGGGATGCAACTGCCACCGGGCATGCAGATGCCACGCGAAGGCGGCGGTGCCCAAGATGACACCACCGCTCCGAAGACCAGCGCGACTCCAGCGCCTGCGGCACCCGCAGCGGCAGCTCCCGCCCCTGCTGCGACCGCAGCACCTGTGACAGTGACCACGACTCCAGCAGCCGCGCCCGCTCCTGCGGCAACGCCTGCTGCTCCTGCCGCAACGCCTGCGGCAGCCCCTGCGGTGACCGTTGAAGCGAAGAAAGACGAGGCCAAGCCCGCAGAACCTGCGAAGCCCACCGATGGCACCATCCTGGAGTCCGAGAACGCCGAGGGCGTGGTCGTGCTCTTTGCGGATGCTGACATGATGTATGATGCCTTCACCGTGCAGCAGGACCCGATGACGGGCGGCCTGATCGCCACGGAGGGCAATCTGCCCATGTTCCTGAATGCGGTGGAAACACTCAGCGGCGGCGGTGACCTGCTCCAGGTCCGCAGCCGCGCCAGCACGAACCGCCCCTTCACCAAGATGGACGAACTGCGTGAGGAAGTGGAAAAGGACTTCCGCCCAAGCATCGCGCAAAAGCAGAGTGAACTGGACAAGCTGGCCCAGGAGATGGGACCGCTGCAGGTGAAGAACGGCCAGATCATGATCGACCCGGCGCAGATCAAGAAGATCAAGGAGATGGAAGCCAAGCAGAAGCAGATCCAGAAGGAGATCCGTGAGATCGAGAAGGATCAGAAGAAGCAGATCGACTTCACCGAGAACATCATCACGCTGCTGAACATCTTCGGCGTGCCGCTGCTCGTCATCGCCATCGGCCTGACGCTCGCCATCCGCCGCCGTGTCTCCACCGCCGCCGTCTGACCTAACGATTTAGAAAACACTTAAAACACACCCTTTACGACCATGAAGAAGAATCTTCTCCTCCTGGCCATCCTCGGCGGGCTCATCGCCTTTGCCGTCGTGTATCAGAAAAATCAAAATGCCACGCTGAACACCGCCGCGCGAACCGGCGTGAAGCAGCGTGAACTGCTCGTCCCTGACCTGCAAGCCACCGCGACGCGGAAGTTTGTCATCAAGGACGACAAAGGCAGCGTCACCATCAGCATCGCTGATGACATGAAGTCCGCCGTCGTGGCTGAGCGTGGCGGGTATCCTGCCTCCATCGAGAAGCTGGGCACCGCGATCACGGACCTGAGCAATCAAGCCATCGCGCAGAAGCAGGAGATCCGCAAAGGTGCCTGGGCCAAGTACAAGCTCAAGGCTCCAGGTGACGGAACGGAAGGCATCGGCACGCAGATCGAGCTGAAGGACGGCGGAGACAAAGCGCTCGCCACCCTGATCCTCGGCAGCAACACGGAGACCTCCGGCACGGGCAATGACAACCCGATGATGGGTGGCTCCGGCCAGCGCCTGGTGCGCACTCCGCAGGATGGCGAGACCATCTGGCAGGTGAGCAACACCTTCTTTGACCTGGAAGCCAAGCCTGAGAACTGGGTGGATAAGTCCTTCATCGACGTGCAGAAGATCAAGACCATCACCGTCGCTGCGCCGAAGGCCGAGGACTCCTGGTCCATCAAGCGCGAGAAGGACAGCGACACCGACTTCGTGCTCGCCGATGCCAAGCCCAGCGAGACACTCGACAACACGAAGATCACCGCCGGCAGCCTGCTCTCCACACCGAGCTTCAACGATGTGAACGGCAAGGACAAAGCCGCCGAGCTTCTCAAGGATGCCGTGAAGGCGAAGATCGTCACCTTTGACGGCTACACCTATGACGTGCAGGTGGCGAAGCAGAGCAAGGACGGCAGTGACAAGTTCTACATGAGCGTCAATGTCGCCGCTGACCTCCCGAAGGCGCGCACACCGGTGAAGGATGAAAAGGAAGAGGACAAGAAGAAGGCTGATGAAGCCTTCGCCGCTGACAAAAAGACCAAGGAAGACAAGCTCGCGAAGGAGCAGAAGTTTGCCGGCTGGGTCTATGAAGTCAGTGAGTACACCGTGAACAACCTGCTCAAGAAGCGCAGCGAGATCGTGAAGCTCGAAGTGCCGAAAGCTGAGACTCCACCGCCTGCTGGCACTGCGCCAGCGGTCCCTGCCACCAGCGCCGCCCCGGCAGCACCCGCCGCGCCGGTGAGTGTGACCACACCTCCGGTCAGTGTCACGACTCCACCCGTGTCCGTGCCACCTGCTCCCGCAAAGCCTGAAGGCGATGCCGCGAAGAAGTAAGGTCATCTGATCGAATCAATTGAAGGCCCCAGCGGTTGCGAACCGCTGGGGCTTTTTTTGGCGTAGGATGGGCGTGGCGACAGCCCGCCCGTCTTCATCGAAGCACAAGCGCATGCAGAGTCAGCGAATCACCAGCACTCTTGTTCGTTGGCTTTGGTGCTCACCGCCTTGCTGGAAGCATGGGCGGGCTTACGCCACACACGGCCTATTTGTCCGGCGTCGGATTCCCCTCACTGAGCTGGAGGATTGAGGTGGCCCCCTGGCCGATGGCCCCGCGCACGACAGCGCGCACCTCGCGTTCAAGATCGCCGACGCGGACACGGACGACGAGTCGCTTGGTGGGGCTGTCCACGGAGATCAAATTGGCGGCTCCGGTGTTGCCGATGCCGAGCGCAACAGCGGCGCTGGCCAGATCAAAGCGCACGTCATCCTGGGTGTTGAGCTGACCATCGGGGCCGAGGCGATTGCGGCGGAAGTTTTGCGCGCGCATCATGTCCACACCGAGGACGACAGACATGATCTCGGGGCGGGCTTCATTCACATCCAGCCTGCCAGAGGCGAGCACGCTGAACCAATTACGCCACTCGGGGTAGGCCTGCTCCACCAGCTCCATGCCGCGCACCATGCTCATCTCTTCGATGGAGCGGAAGGGGCGGTTGAAGGGCATGCCATTGCGGCCATAGACTTTGCTCTCTGCGCCGTTGATGTGCTTGAAGTCGTCCTGATCCACCCAGTCGAGCAGGCAGTCGATGACGCCATCGCATTGGGCCAAAGTGAGGCCCCAGGTGCGGAAGATGCGGCGGAAGGTTTCGCGGTCTTCACTCTGGAGGAGGACGTTTGGATTGATGAGCCCGTCCTCGCCAGTCATCTGCACTTCGTATTGCTCATCGTCACTCACCTGACGACGCAGCAGGGGATCATCCGGTTTCACGTCCGGGTTCATGGCGATGGCTAGCCCAGTCTCCGCCAGCATCCGCGCGCGGAAGATCTGCCGTTTTGCCGCAGCGGAATCGAGATCCTGCGTGAGCAGCAGTGAGGCACCTGCCACCAGGGCGATCAGCAGCGAGATCACCCACAGCACCGCGAGCAAAGCGGCCCCGGAAGTGATACGTGATGAGGCTGGAGACTGGAGGGTCATTGCTGAGGCTGACCGAGATTTGGAACGGGCGAAGGTGAACCCAGGCCAGGGTTCGGTGACGTGCCAGGGGTTGGTCCTGGAACAACGGGCGTGCCATCTGGATTCAACTGCACGCCACCCGGTGGCACACCCCCTGGTGGCAGGATGCCCTGCGCGGCATTCGGAATCACGGGAGGCAGCCAGAAGACGGAGCGGGATTCAAAGCCATCGTCGAGCTGGAGGTTCATCTCAGCGAGAATGGGGCGGCGTGTCTGCTTCCAGTTGTTCTCCCAGCGGTTCGTGGCGGAATCGAAGAACTTCCATTCGAAGCGGCTCACATTGTCCAGCAGCGGCAGGGTGATCTGATCATTCGAGTAACGCACGGGCTGCAACGCGCGCATGGCCTGGGTCTGCTTTTGGTCAAGCACGCGCAGCATGACGCGCAGGTAGCCGCCGGGTCGCTCCTCCGCATAGACTTCCATGCTGGTCTCTGGAGCCAGAGACATGCCGGGAGTGAAGGAACTGCCGCCATTCACGACGTTCAAGGTGGGCACATAGGTGCTGCCCTTTTGTTTCACGGTCAGGCGCACCTCCGCCTCACCGGGCAGCGTGCGGAAGGAACGGCGCATGAACTCAATGAAGTTTTGCCGAATCAATGATCGATCCTGAGCGAGCGAGATGCTGTCTGTCAGCTCCAGGGTGGACTGGGAGATGGAAAAAATGCCGGCGGTGAGCAGGACGAACATCGACAGGGCGATGATCATCTCGAACAAGGTGAAACCCTGCGAGCGCGTGCGCACGCTGACCATCGAATGTGGATGCCTGATGGTGAGTTTCATCGGTCAGTTCACCGGGAGGAATGCGCCGGCATAGCGCAGGGTTTCTGCCGTGATTTCCGTGGGGCCGCCGCCGTCATTCCAGCGGGCAAAGGCGCGGATGTGAAACGTGTCCTGCAGGAAGCGCCCTTCCTGATTCTTCAAGTCCTTCACTTGTTCGATGACGACTCGATACGACACGCCATCAGCACCGGCCTTGATCTCCTCTTCCATCTCACGGATTTGCGGTGACTTGCCATACTCATCAATGAGCGATTCGAGTGTCTGTTCCACTTCGAGGAACTTCTGCGAGTCCGTGGCGACATCGGCGATCTTGTTGATCGTGCCCACGAGCGCGAGTGCGGCGATGGAGAACACCGCGAGTGCCATGACCACTTCGAGCAAGGTCATGCCGTGCTGGCGGAATGACGAACGCGCTGGTTGATTCGTCGTTTTCATTGCGTGATTCCTCCAGTCAGCGCGTGAAATTTCACGTCACGAAAGCCGCTCTGGGCTTCTTCAAAGCGCACGGTGATAGGCTCGCAGATGCCCTGTTCACCGAAACGCCAGATCTGGCCCTCGGCCTTTTCCCAGCCTTTGCCACCCCAGCGTTTGATGAAGACCTTGATGTTCTTGCCGTGGCTGTAACTGCCCATCCCACCGCTTGATGCGCCGAGCACCCCGAAGCTTTCTTTATCAAAGCCGATGGTCATGCCGCGATGCTGGATGACGGCGGTGTTCATCGCATACTTCGACATCTGCCCGAGCTGCTGGGCGGGCTCCTCCAGCGGATCCACCTGATCAAAGTAGGCGAAGCTGCCCACGCCGACGCCGATGACCAGAACCATGACGCTCATCACCAGGATGAGTTCCAGCAAGGTGAAGGCACCGCAGGCATGAGGCGATGGAGGGGGGATTTTCATGATTCATGCCTGCTCACTCAAAAGACCGATGGCGGCCTGACCTCAATGGACATCATCATCCGTGCCTTCACGCTTATCCTGTCCTGCGGAGTAAATCTCATAAGCCTTGCCGTCCTTGCCGGGACTCTTGTAGATGTATTTGTTGTCCCAGGGATCAATGATGCCGTTTTCCTCAATGAAAGGCTTCTTCACCGGGACGTTGCCCGGCGGTTTGACCAAGGCATCTAGCGAGGGTGGCAGATTGCGGTTGTTCACCTTGTACATTTTGACGGCGGTGGAGACAGTGCCGATCTGAGCGCGTGCGGCGGTGATCTTGGCCTGTTCATCGAACTCACCCAGTGTTGACGCCCCGATGGCGATGAGGATGGCGATGATGGCCAGCACGAGGATCATCTCCATGAGTGTGAAGGCGGAGCGGACGGCGCGTGCGAGCGGTCGTGGGGTGAGGTGGATTTTCATGGGTGGATAAGCTGGGGAAAGTCTTGGAAAGCTAAGCTGGCAGATTGTTCGGAAGTCGTCACCACCAAATCGAGATCAACGGCGCGTGTTCAGCGTGGCGACGGTGTCGTAGATGATGGTGATCATCATGTAGGCCATGACGCCGACGAGCCCTGCCATGACGAGGATGATCATGGGCTGAAGCATGGCCATGAGTTTTTCGAGACTCTTCTCCAGCTCGCGTCCGCAACGGTCGGCGGCACGGCGCAAGGTGCCGCTGATGTCGCCCGTGTGCTCGCCGATGCGCACCATCTCGAGCAGATTGACCGGGAAGAGGGAGGTCTTTTCCAAAGAGCGAGAGAGAGCCGAGCCATCGCGCACGCCGTCGATGACGTTCACAAGCTGCCTTTGGATAAACATGTTCGCCGAGATGCGTGACGCCAGCTCCAGCCCTTTGAGCAAAGGCAGGCCACCGCCCGTGAGTGAGGCGAGCGTTTCCAGGAACTGCGTGTGGAAATTCGCCATCAGCACACTGCCGAAGAAAGGAATCTTGAGCTTCGTCTCATCCCACACAGGCCGACCTTTCTTCGAGCCCGACCAGACCCAGAAAAGCAATCCCATGAGCGCCGCACCTGCGAGCAGCAACCACCAGTAGCTGCGCATGAAGGCGGAAAAATCGAGGATGAGCTGTACCCCTTTTGGAACACCGCCGCGCATTCGGGACATCATGCCACTGAGACGCGGGATGAGGAAGGTGGTGAAGATGATCGTCACGGCCACAGCCGAGAAGCCGAGGAAGCCTGGATAGATAAGCGCCACAGCCACCTGGCTTTTGAGTTCGCGCACCTTGGCGAGATACTGGCCCTGGCGCTTCATGGACTCGGAAAGCGATCCGCCAGCCTCGCCTGCGGCGGCCACGGCGCAGAAGAGTTCATTGAAGCTTGGCGATGACTGCTTCAGGGCGCTGCTAAAGGGATGACCTTCGCGGATGAGATTGCCCAGCCGACTGGCGATGCGGCTGTGGGTGCCAGCGGTGCCTTTGCCTTCCATCAGTTTGAGCGCCTGTTCCAGCCTCATGCCTGCCTCTAGCAGTTCGCCGAGTTCTTCGGTGAAGAGCTGGAGCTGCTTGCCACTGAGCTTGACCGGCCCGTTGGCGACTTCCTCCGCTGCGGCGGCCTTGCCCTTGGCGGTGGTCGGGGCGGCTTTGACTCCACGCACAGGCGTTTTTACCGCACCCTCTTTGACTTGAAACGGCTGCAATCCTTTTCCTGTCAGCGCGCGCACAGCACTCGCACGATCCTGTGCGTCGATGGAGCCGGAGACATCTCGTCCGGCGGCATCTGAGGCTTGGTAGGCGAAGGTGGGCATGGGGTGAAATGAAGAAACCCGAATGACGAACTTTACTGCTCTGACTCGGCGACGGTGACGCTGATGACTTCGTCAATCGAGGTCAGGCCGGCCAGAATCTTGCGAACGCCATACTCGCGCATCGGGCGGTAGCCATCCTTGTAGGCCTGGACGTAGAGCTGCGAGTTGCTGGCTTTGTGGGTGACGAGTTCCCCCATGGCCGGAGTCAGGCGCACGAGTTCGTAGATGGACATTCGGCCTCGGTAACCCGTGGCTCGACAGGCTTCGCAGCCGCCTTCTTTGGCACGGTAAACCGGGCTGATGATGGGGCCCGTGTATTGAAGCTGATCGTGCAGGCGTGACTTCGCTTCAGGATCGACCTGACGACATTCCTGACACAGCACACGCACGAGACGCTGGGCGATGAAGGCACGAACGGAGCTCGAAACGAGGAAGGGTTCCACACCCATGTCGATCAATCGCATGATGCCGCCGATGGCGTCATTGGTGTGTAGGGTGCTGAAAACCAAGTGACCCGTCAAAGCGGCGCGGATGGCGATTTCGGCGGTCTCGAGGTCGCGCATTTCCCCGATCATCACGACGTTCGGGTCACCTCGTAAAATGGAGCGCAGGCCGGTGGCGAAGCTGAGATTGATCTCGGGCCGCACAGCGATCTGCACGACGCCTGGCAGCTTATTTTCCACCGGGTCTTCGATGGTGACGATGCGGCGGTGCTCGGTGTTGAGCTGGCTGAGGAAGGTGTAAAGAGTGGTCGATTTACCCGAGCCGGTCGGACCTGTGACGAGAATGATGCCGTTGGGCTTCTTGAGCAGCGTCTCGACCTCAGCGCGCAGATCCGGCTCGATGCGGAGCTTGTCGAGATTGAACTTCTCCTGGCCGAGGAGACGAAGGCTCACGCTTTCACCTTCGACACTCGGGATGGTGGCGACTCGGACGTCGATGAACTGCCCGGCGATCTGGAGATTGATACGTCCATCCTGCGGCAGGCGGCGCTCGGCGATGTCGAGCTTTGCCATGACCTTCAGACGCGCGATCACGGACTGCTGGAGCTGCTTGATGTTCTCCGGCACGGGCACCTCACGCAGACGACCGTCGATGCGGTATCTCATGCGCAGTTTTTCCTCCATCGGCTCCACGTGGATGTCCGTGGCATGCTGTTCCAGAGCTTCGCGGATAACGGTGTTCACGAACTTCACGACGGAGGCTTCTTCGTCATCGGCGTCGATGATGTTCGCTTCGTCGCGCTGCTCCAGATCGGCTCCGTCCACGTCGCGGCCTTTGAGGATTTCTTCAAAGGTATCCGCACCCACGCCGTAGAAGTCGCGCATGGCATTGAGCAGACGTTTGCGTGGCGCGATCTCGAGCCGCACGGGCGCATCCACTTCACGGGCGACAGCCTGATGACCGATGAGATCAAAGGGATCATAACCGACGACGACGAGCTTCTTCACCGCCGTGCCTTCTTCTTCGATGATTTTGATGGGCAACAAGCGATGCCGCAAAGCCACACGCGGCGGCAGCAGGCGCTTCATCTCCGGTGCATCAGCGGAGTCGGGCAGGGGATTCGCGACAAAGCCGAGCCCCATGCGTGTGGCGAGCTGCGAGAGGAAGGCCTCTTCATCAATGCTGCCGAGATCGAGGAGTTGGTTCACCACCGAGGAACTCGGCGTGGCGGTGGGCAGTGGGATGCCGGAGCCGCCGGAGGACTCCAAACACTGCACGAGAGCTTGCCGGATATTCATCATCGGAGGTTCACGGAGCCGTCGGCAGAGCCTCGGGCGGGAAAAGGCTGGTGTCGATGATGGAGCCATCCTCCTGGATGGTCTCGATCTCGATCTTCATCGGCGCGGAGCCTTCATCCGGCGCATAACCATACTTTTCTAAAAGCTCCACCACATAAGCCACGGCCATGTTTTGCGCCGTGAAGTGCCGCGTGGCGATGCCTGACAAATCTTCCCGCAGCGTGCCGGTGATCACCGCGCTGCCGATCATGCCGATCGATCCATCCTCTGCCGGGCCTTTATCAGATTCATCATCCGCTGCCATGAGGCGACCCGTGAGTGTCTCGGCCACACGCAGCACGCGTTCGCCATCAGGCGTATCGAGAAGTAGGGAGCGGTTCAAATGACCCGAGGCGGTGTAGAGCGCCTGGGAGTTGCCCGAGACGGCGAGTGCTGAGAAGGCGGCCTTTCGCTGAGTGGCATTCGCGGCGAGGAAGAACTTTGCACCACTGTCTGCGACCGCGAAGTAGCGCCCGCCTTCATCCGTGGTCAGCACCATCGTCGCGGCACCGCCATTGGCCGGAGCCACGAGGTAGGCGCTGCGGTAGCTGCTGAAGTTCACCGAATCCGCCTCTGGCGTGAAGGTGAGTTCATAGACCAGCCACTGCGCCTGCACGCCTGACAACGCTGCGAGCCAAAGCGCGACGGCGAGCAGGATGGGGCTGAAACGTAGGGTGGATACCATGAGGGGCGCGTTTTGTAGCCGACACAGACTCTCTTGTCGAGCGGCGCGTTGAATCGCTTCTCTGACAAAGATGGCACATGCCTGGCGATGCGTGGCCATCATGGCCTCACTGAATGCTGGAAGCCTGCCCGCCTTGGGTTATAAGGAGCCGCATTGGGCCATTTTTAGCTATGCTTGGCTAATGTGGTCAGGTCCTTCCATGAAATCTCCGTTCGTTACTCTTCTTACCATCGTCTTCGCGTGCCTCTCGGCTTCTGCCGTGATCCCCGATCCGCTGCCTAAAGCGCCTGAGCCCGTGGATGACATCCTGCGGCTCCAGATCTTCCTCGATACTCAGCTCTTCGGCCCTGGAAAACTCGATGGCCGCCCCGGCGAGTTCACCACCAAAGCCCTCAAGCACTACCAGCGTGCGCAGGGTCTGCCTGAGACAGAACTTGAAACCCACACGCTGGATCTCACCAGCGTGCTGGAGCTTTACACCACCTACACCATCCGTCCCGAAGACCTCACCTTCGTCGGCGAACTGCCCAGCCAGCCTGCCGCACAGAGCAAAAAGAAGTACCTGCCCTATGACTCGCTGCTGGAGTTTTTGACCGAGCGCTTTCACTGCGCGCCGGACTTCCTGGAGTTCATCAATCAGCCGATGAAGCTCAGCGCCCTCAAGCCTGGCGATGTGGTGAAAGTCCCTGCCGTGCAGCCCTTCCAGATCGAGGAGCTCACCCAGATAGCCAAGCTGCCGGAGATCCCCGAGTTCAAAACTCGCGTCATCAAGATCGACACACGCGAAAAGCTGCTCGCCCTCTGGGATGGCGAAAAGCTGCTCGCCAGCCTGCCCATCACGCCCGGCAGCGGCCACACGGCGACGCCCCCTGGCACCTGGCGCATCGTCGGTATCACGCAGATGCCCACCTTCCGCTGGGATAAAAGCGTGCTCGAATACGGCGTGCGCAGTGATACCTACTACCAGCTCCCCATCGGTCCAAACAACCCCGTCGGCGTCATGTGGATTGGTTTGAGCAAACCCGGTATCGGCATCCACGGCACCAACTCGCCGCAGAGCATCGGACGAAGTGCGAGTCACGGCTGCATGAGGACAGCGAACTGGGATGTCGTGCGCCTCGTGAAGATGATCACCCAGGGCATGACCGTCATCATCGAAGGCCCTGTTTCCGTGCCAAGACCAGTGGTCATCGCGAAAGCCAAGAAGAAGGAAGCAGCACCCGAGCCGGTGCCAGAACCCAAGGTCGGCTTTTTCAAACGGCTCTTCGGGAAGAAGCCTGCCGCACCGCCTGCTCAGTGACTTATCTTTACTGACCGCGACAGGCGGCAGTCACAAGAAAATGGAGCGCCAAGTGATATCATTCACGATGGCACGGGAGCTGTTGCACCCGACGCATTTCGGAGGGAGAATACCATCATGCACAAGCTTCATGTCATTCAAGTCATCGGCCTCTGCTTCGGGATGTTGCAGTTCGCGACCGCTGGTGAAAAGGGTGTGATCAATGATCCTGATGGATTCACCAACGTGCGCGCCGGTCAGAGCGTTGATGCCGAGGTCATTGCCAAGGTGAAGAGCGGTGAGCCTTTTGAGTTCGAGTCTGGGGATGGGGACTGGTGGAAGGTGACGCTGTCATCCGGGAAGTCGGGCTGGATGCATTACAGCCGCATCCAGTATCATTTCACACTCGACGAGATTCCCGAGAAGGATGAGGAGAACTCAGAAGTCGGCGATTACGCGAAGGCCCGTGGCTTTGACTACTGCGTGACTGCACGCGGAGCGGCCAAGGGAGAGCTGGCGGAGATGAAGCGATTCTTTGGCATCACTGACACGGACGGTGCGGCTTCGGAAAGCCACAGCTTTTACCATAGCATGGTGATCCACATCCTGGGCGATGAAAAGCTCGTCTCTTTTCTTGGCGGGCAACCACTGGAGTATCAGCTCGGCGTGCGGAATCAGATGGGCAGCTTTGAGGACGACAGTTACATGGGACGCCATTTCCCGAAGACGGGCAAACTGCTCTGCCGCAAGGAGATGGTTGACTGGACCTCACCTGATGGGCGTTATGCCATCCGCAAAGTTTTCTCCCATGCCTGCGCGAGTCGGGAGTCCAAAGTCATGCGGGCGGAGTTGGTCGAGAAGACCACGGGAAAAGTCATCACTGACCTCACGGATGTGGACATCGGTAAAGGCTATCACCGTGAGGGCAAGGTGATGTGGTCGCCTGACTCGAAATGCTTCGCCTACTTCTCCGGCATGGATGGCTCAGCCGCACAGACAATCGTTTACCAGACTGATGGTAGAGCTTTCACTCGCATGAATCCGCCGGAGGTGAAATTCCCCGGTCGAGATGCCGATGAGGAGATAAAGGGCGCGAAGCCCCTCTGGACATTCGTGGAACCGTTGCGCTGGGAGAAGCCTGATGCGTTGGTGCTTTTGCATCACGAGTACTACGAGATCCTACGCCCCGACCGTACCATCAACTCAACGGGCCGCACCTATGAGATCACGCGACATCTCACCACAGGCGAGGCCACCGTGAAGGTGAAGCAATACGATGATTAAAGAGCGAACCAGAGGGCGAGATGAAGCGCGCCAAGATAAATCAGCCAGGTCTGCACGCGGCCATAAAGAAGGCCGCCGCTCGTTTCGCTAGGTGTGTCGGCACAGCGGCTGAACCACTGGTCCTGTTTCTTCCACAGGAGAACTCCTGTCGGGATCAGAATAAGCAGGCCGAGCACGCCGACGATTCTCATGAGGAGCAGACCTTCAGGAGCCATCTGAGCGAGCAAGGGGGAGAAGTAGGTTAGGTTCATGGTGACCCACCTTCGCCGCCACGCGGAGAGCGGCCAGATACAGATGGTCGAAATCACGACCAGCACAGATAAGGGGGCTGAGATCTGCTATTGAGCCAGTCGCTTCGCCAGATCGCCGAGCGTTCGGATGGCACCGGCGATGCGCGGACTCCAGCGCTCGCCGCAGGAGATGCGGATGCAGTTTGTGTAGCGCTGATCGAGCGAAAACATGTGACCGGGTGCGATGCTGATGCCCCGTGCCAGCGCCCGTTCGTAGAGTTGCAGGGCATCGACCTCGGGCGGCATGGTGACCCAAAGGAGAAAACCTCCCTGCGGTGCCGTGACCGTCGTGCCTGGAGGGAACTGCTCCAGAATCGCACGTCTAACATGCGTGACATTGTCCTTGTAGATGGCGCGCACGCTGCGCAGCCAGTGGTCGTAGCCGCCCTCGGCCAAGAAGCCGGCGATGGCGAGTTCCGGCAGGGTCGCCGTCGCCAGTGTGTGGGTCAGTTTGGCCGTGCGAACGGTGTGGTAGAACCGCCCGGGTGCCACCCAGCCTACGCGATAACCAGGTGCCAGAGTCTTCGAGAAGGAACTGCAAAACAACACGAGGCCCGAGTCATCGTAGGACTTGCAGGTCTTGGATCGTTTTGCCCCGAAAGGCAGCTCGCCGAACACATCATCCTCGATCAGCGGGATCTGGTGCTTTTTCAAAAGGGTCACCAGCCGCTGTTTGGCCTCGTCAGACATCGTGGCCCCCAAAGGATTGCTGAATGCTGGAAGCACAATGCAGGTGGCCACGCGCTGATCTTCCAAGACTCGCTCCAGCACATCCAGTCTCATGCCACGCTGAGGATCGGCGGGGATCTCCAACACACGCAGGGAGAGTGCTTCGAGGACGTGCAGGATGCCGAAGTAAGTGGGTGTCTCCACGGCCACCACGTCGCCAGGCTGGGTGACGGCGCGCAGGCAGAGCATCAGCGCCTCCGTGGCCCCGCAGGTGGTGATGATCTCCGCCGGCGAGACGACGGCTCCGCCCTTCACCATGCGCTTGCTGATCTGCCGCCTGAGTGCCTCGGAGCCCGGAGGGAGATCATACATCACGCCACGCGCTCCGGCATGACGCGCCTTTTCAGCGAGCATGCGGTTCAGCTTCACGGTTGGTAGGATGTCTGCACTCGGCACAGCACCGCCGAGGGCGATCAA
>Ga0075152_10001184_pt1 | contig 18767 bp, 11 predicted proteins | sample JI61114C2DNA_FD_70964 | JGI IMG/M metagenome (GOLD analysis project Ga0075152, IMG submission 70964) | Wastewater effluent complex algal communities from Wisconsin, to seasonally profile nutrient transformation and Carbon sequestration -... | ecosystem: Engineered > WWTP > Effluent > Algae...
TGTTCACAGGTATTGATGAAATCGGTTTCATACCTGTTCAGTGGCTCAATAGCCATCTTCAGTCCTAATTTTTCGGCATAATCTGCCAGCATTTTTAGATGAGCAGCAACAGTATCCCATTGTTTTGCATAATCTTCTTTGCTAACTAATTCAGCGCGTCCTACTGCCGAATAAAGAGGTCCGATCAGGATGCCGCAACCTAATACAGGCATCATATCAAGAATGCTTTTAATATAGTTGATTGCTGTCTGCTGATCTTCGGCTGTTCCCCTGAGATCACGACCCGGGCCCATAGCAGCACAAATTGAACCACATTTCAACCCATTTTCATCCAGTGCCTTCCTGATCACATGCGGATCAATATGTGATGGATCCTCAATTGCAATTTCCACAGAATCGAATCCCCATGCTTTAAATTTTGGAAATAAATCGACGCTCTTATTGGTAAATGGAGAGGTGAATAGAAAAGTATTGATGCCAAATTTCATTTTAAGTATTTATTAACAAATTGATATCCAGTGAATAAAAGATTAATTTAATATGAATTGTTAGATATTTTTAATATTTATCCTTTTTTCTTTAAGGTAGTCATGTATTGAATAATATCAGCCAGTTCTTGTTTAGACATTGTTGTATGCAGTCCCTCAGGCATCAATGATTCGGCTAAATTTCTCATTGACTTAATATTATTTGTGTTTATTTTCTGATTAACTCCCCCCGGAAATTTAAGTTCAATTTCTTTCTGGGTTTTACTTGAAATTATACCCATCAAGTTTGAGCCATCATTCATTTCAATTTGCCAGGATTCATATCCAAAACTAATCCCAGCTGAAGGATTCATGATTGCGTCAAACAATCCCTCTTTGGGTAGTTTAGAGCCTATTTCAGTTAGTTTCGGACCAACATCAAAACCTTCTTGATCCACCTGATGACAAATATTGCAGGATTTTTTAAAGACTGCCGAGCCGTTTTTTGTATTGCCGGTTAAAGCAAGTATTTCATTCAAGGAAACAGATTGCAATGCTTTACTGTCTTTTCTAGTTTCGGGTAAAAAAGTTAAAGATTCATCATAAACGGCCTTTCTTCTGCTTTCTTTTAGTCCTGCTACAAAAAAGGGAATGAGTTCTAATGGTACTTTTTTTGAACGCATAAGTTCCAAGGCCCTATCTTCTCCAAGGCGACTTTTTCCGATCATTACAGCGGCCTTTTCACGAACTTTTGCTTTCTCTGTACTCATTAGACTAATGTTCTCTAAAATCCCAACGGATTCTGTATTTCCTATACCACCGATTGCTACAAGGATGGCATTAATTCGATCCGAATCATTACTGATGAGTACCTTATTGATGAGGGATGTACCTTTTAACTCAATTAATAATCTTGCAGCATCAACACCAACAGGTTCATTTGCTTTAATAATAGCCAAATCTAAAAGGTTTAGATTTTCACTTTGAACTTTGTATTGCCTAACTAATTCAAGGTATTCAGCTTCTTTCGGAATAGATTGAATGACCGATAATAGATTTTTTTTAGCGATTGGCGATTGAAGGACTTCTTTGCTATCTAAATGATGGAGTACCAATCTGCTAAATTCAAGACTCCCGACAGAATTATCTTCAAGCATTTTCAATAGAATTTTTGATTTTTCCGGTCCGTTGTGAAAGTCAAAAGCACGAAAATACCTTAATCTCGACTTGAGGGCATATTGATTATCAGAAGCTAATTTTGCAAGAAATGGGAGGGCCATCTCGGTACGGGCACGCCAAATAATATCTTTCCCTTCAGGATTGAGCATTGGATTATTGTTTTTCTGCAAGTAAGCTTCAAAAAAGCTATCCCATTGCTTATCTGCACCGATTCCCAAGGCCTCTAGATACCATCTGTCTTTGCCGTCATACTGATCTGCAAGTGTAGCCCATAGATCTGCCGCTTCAGATGATTTATTATGTCTAAGTGCAATAAAACATTCCCTTCTAACTTGTGGATCCTGATCTTTGGCTAATTTTTTGACCAAGGGAATAATATCCAATTTTAATTGTCTAGCAGCCCTTAGTCCAGTTATTCGTATCTCTGGATTTAGATCTTTAAGTGCTTCATTGATGTATTTTTCCCCTTTTTGCATTTTTACCAGTACCCAAAAGGCTCTGGCACGCATCTTTGGATTTTCGGCCTTTCGCCATAACTTTTCAAGTCCGGGAATTGCCTTTTTGCCCATTTTGTGTAAGGATATCCATGCATGCCTTCTAACCGCAAGATTTGGGTTTTGTAGTGCTTTGATCGCTCCTGTAGGAGTATCATAATTCTCCTTTTGAATTTTATATTGAGAAACATCAGGAGCAATTCTATAAATACGGCCCCTCTGTAAATCTCCAACCCGATGTCCACCAACTCCCGGATCATACCAGTCTGCAATAATCAATGAACCATCCGGGGCAATGCAAACATCTGATGGACGGAACCATTGGTCTTTTTCTCCTTTCAAAATGTTAACAATCCCTGCAGAATACCCTGCTCCATTTTTCTTAACAGGGTAAGATCGAACTACATTTGGTCCCGGATCTGAATGAATTATTTGATTTTGAAAGACTTCAGGGAGCAATGAGCCTTCATAAAGCAAAATGCCTGTAGGTGATCCAGCTCCCGTTTGTAATAGATTTGGAACCACGCCAGGATCGTTTAGATGCCAATGGCGTAGCGGAATAGAATCTTCCAGATTAGTTCTTTTTGCCTGCCAGCTTGCACCGGTCATTTCATCCTTGTAGCCATAATTACCAAACTCCATCACAAAGTTAATTCGTACACCTCGGTTGCCATCATCATCATTATCGCTTTGCCAGATTGTACCATAACTATCTACAGCAAGTTCAAAGTTATTTCTGAAGTTATGCCCCAGGCATTCTACATTTGAGCCGTCAGGGTCTGAACGGAATACCATTCCTTCACGGTATTTTCCAGGTCCAATTTCATCCCCATCCTGATCTAATACAACCTTGTTGTTTTTATCTTTAAGAGTTTGCCCTGAATTCCCAAAATTGAAGTATAATTTGCCATCTGGACCGAAAGTAAAAGAGTGCATACCGTGGTCATGTTGCTCACCTCCGATTCCCTGGAAAAGTATTTCTTTCCGGTCTGCTTTATCATCACCATTGTCATCATAAAAAATCCATACATAAGGACTTTGTGATATGATTACTCTATTTCCCAATACTGCGATACCTAAAGGAGCATTTAGTTCAGGACCCTGGTAAAAAACTTTACTTGTTTCAAGATGACCATCCCCATCCTTATCTTCCAGAATTAAGATTCGATCACCTTCAGTTCTTGGTTTGTTATTGTTAATTTGAAACCGATAGTTGTAAGCTTCAGTTACCCAAACTCTTCCTGTTTCATCAACATCAATATTAGTTGGATTTATTAATGTTGGCTCTGTTGCCATAGTCTGAATTTGCAGGCCGGGGCTGATAACAAGGCCTTTTAAAGCATTGGAAGCGAAGCGTTTCTGGATTTCAGTAAGTGTAGTATCGTTAAGAATATTTACCTGTTGTGAACTGGCGGAACTACAAGCCTTCAAAAGCATGATGCTTGTTATCACTAACAAACCCAGTACTAATGATAACAATTTTCTTTCCATGCTTTGGCTTATATTTTCCTAAAGAATTATTGCCTGATCATAATCTTGCGGTACTCCACTTTCATTGGCGGACCTACGTGAACCTGCATGCCTAACATTCCTTTTGATTTTCCGTTAACCGTGTCGTTATCAGTAACAGCACTCATTAATACCCCATTAATGTAGTGTCTAAGACGATTGCCTTTTGCAACCAATCGGCAGGTATTCCAGTCTTCGCTTTTTATTTTTTGCAATAAAGCATCTGGTTCTCCCAATGAACCCTTCACGGTTAAATCTGTCCAGGCATTATTTTTTATTTTTGACTGTACGGTGCCGGCAGCGTTTTCAGCATTTTGAGCTTTTATGATAGTTTCCTGCCCTCTGTAAGCCAGGGTAGTTCTTCCTCGTTCTTCATAATTCTGTCCGGTATAGCGGTTAGCTCCATCAATATCCAACTGATAGCCCTTTAAAGCAAAGGGGATATCCTTCAGTTCTTCACTCCGGTAGTTTATTCCGCTATTGCCTGCTTGAGTTATTTTGAATTCTAGAGTAAGTTCAAAATCAGCAGGCATTCCTCCACGCCAGATCAGAAAAGAATTGCGTTTAAGCAGGGTTGCCGGAGTAATTTCTCCAACGATACTGCCATTTTCAACCCGCCAGTAGGCTGGATCACCTTCCCAACCATTGAGGGTTTTACCATCAAAAATCTGAACGAAGCCTTTCTGTTTGATCTCATCAGATTCAGCCATTTTATAACCGGCAAGGATTAGGAATAAGGGGAGGAATCCCAACATTAAGTATCCCTGAATTGAAATTTTCTTTTTGGACATGATCAATAGCTGTAAAATGGACTAATATTCAATGATTTTGGCATCTTATTTCAAATTGACTAAATGGTTTTCCAGCTTCTGGTATTGGCAGAATCGATTACCGCTTCACAAACTTTTTGGGTTTCGAGTGCTTCTTTAAAAGTTGGTGAGCATGGTTTGCCGGTTTCGAGGCATTTCAGGAAGTCGGCTACCTGATGCACAAATGAATGTTCGTAACCAATCGAAAGTCCGGGAACCCACCATTTATCCATATAGGGCTGGTCACCATCAGTTACATGAATGGAACGCCAACCACGAACAATGGAATCATCAGCATGATCGAAATATTCCAGACGGTTCAGGTCGTGCAGGTCCCAGCGGATAGAGGCATGTTCACCATTTATTTCGAAGGTGTACAAAGCTTTATGTCCGCGGGCATATCTTGTAGATTCAAATAGTCCTAAGGATCCGTTATTGAAATGGCAATGGAAAATACAGGCATCATCAATACCTACTTTTTCCTTTTTACCTGTCAGTTGATGCATCCGTTCTTTCACGAAAGTTTCGGTAAGTGCAGAAACATCTTTAATGCCTCCGTTTAACCAGATGGCGGTATCAATACAATGTGCAAGAAGATCGCCTGTAACACCAGAACCTGCGGCATCAATATCCAGACGCCATAAGCCTTCACCACCTTGCGGAAGATCAGCATTGATGGTCCAGTCTTGCAGGAAATTAGCCCTGTAATGAAATATTTTACCAAGTTTACCCGAATCGATAATTTGTTTGGCCAGAGTAACTGCAGGAACACGACGATAATTATACCATACGGTATTAGCTACGCCTGATTTTTCAATAGCCTCTACCATGGCTAGCCCTTCTGCTAAAGTCCGTGATAGCGGTTTTTCACACAAAATCATTTTCCCGGCAGCAGCAGCAGCGATAGCAATCTCTGCATGCATATTATTAGGGGCACAAATGTCAATAGCATCAATATCCTTGCGGGCAATCAGTGCTTTCCAGTCTGTTTCAAAGGATTCATATCCCCATTGTTCAGCAAAGGCCTGTACCTTGTCTTTACTGCGGGAACAAACTGCTTTTAAAACCGGGCGGTACTCTAACTCAGGAAAAAAATCTCCAAGACGTTTGTAGCCATTCGAATGGGTCCGGCCCATAAATCCACATCCAATTAACCCAATTCTTAATTCTTTTTTAGTTGCCATTATTCTATTCTGAAAATTTCAATTAATCAATCAATTGCTTATGACCAGCTGTTTAAGCTGCGAACTTTAATCATCGCTGCCAAAATATCATTCCATGTTTTTTGCTGCTCTAAAACCGCATTTGGAAACATGCAACCATCCCAGCAGATATGTTTAAAGGCTTTTGTTAACTCTCCGTTTTCATTGCGAAGCCAATGTCCTGCATCAATGGCAATATCTAATTTACCGTTGGGATCTGTCGCCTGGCAATGTCTACCCGTTTTATCATGTGAGCCAGATCCGTAGGCTGTTCCATCATTCTGAGCAACGTGAAAATCTATAGTCCATGGACGCAATGCTGCAGTTAGCTTTTTTAGTCCCTCGGTTAGTGTCTCACGATCATTCCACTGATAATCGGCTGGCAAAATGCGATCTTCAGGAGAATTATAACCCAGAAGATATAAGAACGTATGAGACATGTCTGCCTGAAATCCAATATTTGAACGATCCACTGCTTCAAGTGTATTCAGCATTGCTTTCCAGCTATGCATACCACCCCAGCAAATTTCACCTTCAGCAGCTAGTTTTTCACCATAATCGGCTGCTACATCGCAGGCTTCCCTGAAGGTTTGAGCAATGAGTTTGGTGTTATTTACAGGATCTTTTGCCCAGTCTTGAACACTGCTGGCTGAGTCAATGCGAACTACACCATAAGGGCGTACGCCCATTTCTTTCAATTTTTGACCATAGATACAAGATTTACGCACCTGTTCCACAAAATTTGCACGGTCTTCTTTAGTTCCCATTGCAGGACCACCCCAAATTGGAGCAACAAGACTGCCGATTACTAAATTATGTTTACTTACCTGATCAGCTAGTCTTTTGATGCCATCCAGATCATCTAAATTGATTGAAGGGTCAAAAAGACCAACATCAACTCCATCAAACTTAACTCCGTCGACTTCTGCTGCCGCTGTCATTTCCAGCATTTTCTCTAATGAGATTGGCGGTTCTGAATCAGGACCTTTTCCCACAATGCCAGGCCAGGTGGCATTATGAAGTTTTGGATAAATATTCTCAGACATATTCAATAAATATTAAAAATTACAAAATTAGATCCGGATTTTCCGGTCCGAAATGTTTAAGTATAACAATTGGATCTGTTTTAGAAGGGTTGCTGATGCGGACGCCTTCCTTCGCAGCTTTTTCAGTCACAAAATACTCATCATTGGTAAGCTGACCATATCTGATAAGAGCAGGTGTTTCGATATCCCATACCCCAAATTTGCCATGCCCCTGCATTACTATCATTCCATAACAGGCACTGTCTCTTATGGTAACAGTTTGTCCGGGTAGAACAGTTAGTTCTTTTGCACTAAATGCAGCAGATCTGTAACAAACCCAGTTTTCAATATATCCTTCTGCTTCCATTTCAGCCAGAGGCTTAACAGGTTTTGGAAGCATAAATCGGGTCTCTAAAATATTTGGATTTACATTCAGATCCCAGTCAATCACTTCCATCAACTGATCATAATCACCGATCCTGTCTTTAGGTGTTCCGTTCCAAAGTAATTCTTCAGGTATAATTGCTTCATTAACAAGGGATTGATACATTGCGAAAACGTCGGAAGCTTTTTGCGGTTCATAGGTACACATACTTCCTGGTGCATGGAGCATGCCAGGCGGCACATCCCAACCTGTGCCCGGCTCCAGTTTAAAGGCTTGTGAATAGGTAGTCAACTTATTATCTCCCTTTGTGAAATTCACAAGGCATTCCCGAATTTGGGCTTTAGTAGTACCCGGAGCAATCCCAAAAAAGGTATAAGGGAAATCTCCGCCATGATTGTTTAGTTGAGGTGGAAAATAATAGGCCTCCGGTTTACCCTTCTGTCCAATTTTGGCGGCGTGTTCATCATTGTGATGAATATGGTGGGGCAGGGGGCCCATATTGTCGAAGAACTTAGAATACATAGGCCAGCTTTGGTGTTCATCCCAAAGGCGGTCCCCAATAATTTCACCTTTCAGTTCATCGATTGCATCTTTTAGTAAAAATTGCTCATCCTTTCCCCCTTCAGTATAAACAATGGCACTTAGACCTTCATTTTTTCCGGTAAGTGGTCCGTTTTGTGCCGGAGTAGTAGATGATAACCATCTTTCATCTATACCACCACGTTGCCCGCCGAGCACGTAATAATCATCCGGATGCAATTTGATCCTCCTTCCCGGTACACAAAATGAACGGGGTACCCAGGTTGGGGCTAATCTGAGAATTCCTTTTCCTTGTTCTAATGCTTTCTTTGCTATACTCATATTCTTATTAAAATGTAACTCAGACTTAAATGCTTAAGCCTTTTTATTTAAAATTTGTATTTCCAATTCATATTTTCTTGTTTCTCCGGGCGCCAGTAAGATTAATTCATTTTGTCTCCTGGCACGACTTTGTCCGATAGGTGGATTTGTTCCGGGTTCGAGCCCTACAACATATTCTCCTTTTCCATAATGCAACCAATTGGTTAAGGAGGGCAATTGATTTTTTCTAAACTTTATGTTGAGAGAAAGTCCGATTTTCTCGTTATCAATCCCGCAATTGCAATAGCCTGAATCATCAGCTTCAATATCTATAAATGCAGCTTCTTCTCCGGAGCCCTGATGATCATCCAGGGGTGCAGGGCAGGTGCGAAAATCATTCCCTTTATTGAAAAGTTTATCGGGATTCCCATCACGTGATCTCCATACACCATTCCAGATTATTTTGCTGCCTTCATCTATTAAAGGCCATCCCAAATTACAGTGGTATAGCAGCATATGCGGGGCATCGGTATTACCCCGGTTAATTACCTCATCCTGAATCCGGATTATGGGTTTCCCTAGAGTGGCAGAAATGGTGCGTCTTAATTCCATTCTGTTACCAAGTGCCTGTGATTCCCTGATTGTTCCGCTAATACTCATTTCCATATTCCCGGATGGGAGATCAGGTTGAATGACCGAAACAATTTCTGCGGGAATATTGCTTATTTGCCCGTGAAGACCACGTTCGCCATATTCGTCCATTTCGGGGCCGCCAACATGGCTGAGCCCGCAGGTAACCACCATTCCACCTCCAAAAGTTTTAAGCCATTCGATGCCTTTATCAGACAAAGCCTCAGCTTTACTCAGCCCCGAATGGCTCAGCCAGGCCAGGCTATGCTCATTGTAAAATGCATCGGCAATATCCATAGCGCGGTCGATGACAACCTTAAAACGCAGGCCTGACCCCGTATTAATCCAGGCAATGCGCGTTCCACGCCCTGCTCCATTATCAATGACAGAGGTTTCAATACCCCCTAATTGTTGGGTATTTGATATTTTATTATGCCAGATAGGTTTGTCCAAAATGATAAAATCCTCTAATGCTTTTATTTCTTTAATAATTTCGGCTTATAGATCTGATGATCTTTATTTGAACCTGAAATAAGGTAAGCCATCAGGTCTTTTAATTCTTCTTTATTTAAGCCATTTACCATACCCGGATACATAGATGATACATCAGAAATCCTGGTTCTCACCACATCACTTTTGATTACCTCACGTAATGTTTGTGGGGCAAAAGGATTTTGAGAAATATAATATTTTTCAGAATCCTCATTTTTCAGTCGCCCGGTTACTGAACCACCATTCTTTAAGTAAAAGGAAGTATAGGCATATTGGTCAGAAATTACTTTATTCGGTTCAAGTATGGATTCCAGAATATCGCGGGGAGAGAAGCGTGTTCCCAGCTGACTTAATGCCGGACCAACTGCACCACCCTCACCTTTCATGCTATGGCATGAAATACAGCGGGTTGCGCTAAACAACATTTCACCCTGCTCAAAGTTTCTGTCGGTCGAATCTTTCTGAAAAACCTCCAGGGCTTCATCTATCTTCCAGTTTCTACCCGGACCTTTAGGACTGCCTACACTGGCCAGTTTCATACCATTATTGGTCAGTAATTCATTCCCCGAAATCTTATTATAGTGCTCAAATTGATCTTGTGGCAGATTAGCTAATGCCATTTTACGCGCCCTGTCAATAAAGCCGATAAAGCTATTACCACCTTTATATCCAAAAGCACTGTAATACCATTTGAAATATTTTTCCCTTAGTTCAGTTGTCCAGCCAAATTTTGCTTCACTTAAAGCTGTTATATAATAGATCTGCTGGGCTGGAGGGGTTTTGGCAAGCATTCCTGCAATGTCAAGGCCGTATTGAGGATTACGCAGGATTAAGTCGGAAGATTGCATGAAAGATTTTTGGTCATCAACGTCCTTAACAACTCCATCAAGTAAGGCCAGGGTTTTTTGAACGACTAAAGGGTCATCCAGAGCTACTAAAACCTTGCTGAATGAGCGATTCAGTTCATTGCTTTTCGCAGGATAGAATTGATTCAAATACCGGCTTAATTTATCTTTTTCAGCATCAATAGGTTTGCCCATTCTGGAAATTATCAGTTCATAGGCCCTTAAAACATCTATTTGTTGAGATTCAGGTAAGAGATTGTAGTTGATGTTCATCAATGCATTGATCATTCTGATCTGTAAACCTCTGTTACCTGTTCTGGCCATAGCAATCATGGCTTGAGTAAGTATCTGAGGGTCTTTTTCTAAGAATGCTTTTTCCTGCCATTGGAAAAGTGGCTGATGTTCCATGGCAATACGGGCAGCATATCGGATATAACGATCCTTGTTTTTCAAATTTGGCCAGGCAAGAGTTATTGCTTTTGCATTTGGGCCTGTATGAAAGGCTTCCAGTTGTCGCCTTAAATTTCTTGCCTGGAGTATATCTGCAGGAGTTTTAGTAATTAAAGGATCATTGGGTAAATTATTTTCGCCATAATAAACCCTGTATAGATCTGAATCCAATTTACGACCACCTGTTAAAAAATACATGGCACCGTCAGGTCCGATAATTCCATCTGTTAAAGGCAGGGGTGCACCCGAAATAAATTCTTCTGCCGACGCTTTATAAGAGGATCCGCTAGGCGTCAGTTGAACGGCATAAATGATTCCGAAGCTCCAGTCGAAGGCAAACAGACCTCTGCGGTATTTTTCAGGAAATCGGGCATTATTCCCACTGAACAGACTGGTTGGAGAGCCTTGTCCGATATTTAATATTGCCGGCAGGTTATCCGGATAAGCAGGTGACCATTTACTGTTTCCTGTACGCCATCCAAATTCGCTGCCACTTGTTGAATGGCTGATGCGGGTAGGCCGGTACCAGGGCATACCAAAATCCCATTCCATATCTGCATCATAAACAAACATGTCTCCAACTTCATTAAAAGCAAGATCGAATGCATTCCGGTAACCTGCGCTGATTAGTTCCCAGTTAGTTCCCTCAGGATTAATTTTCACTACAAATCCTCCCGGTGCATTACGATCATTTGCATGTCCGTTGGGATCTTTTATTAAAGGGAATAAATTATCTTCTTTCCAGGTCTCAGGTAAACGATAAGCCTCCATTTTTGGAACATCAACGTGATTTCCGGCAATGAGATGAATTGATTTTTTATCAGGTGAGATGACCATACTATGTGGTCCATGTTCGCCTCCAGGAGTAACCAGATCCTTAAGTAATGATATTTGGTCATATTGATCATCATTGTCTGTGTCTTTAAGGCGGTATAGTCCGCTGCTTTTCGCCATAGAGGTATCACTTTTATGATTAACCATCACGTAAAGACTATTGAATGCATACAACAAGCCCTGGGCATAGCCCATTTTTATTTTTTCTTTTGAAGTGTCACCTGCGATTTTTATCTCTAGTTTCTCTACAATTACTTTTGATTTAACCGCATCGGTACCTATTGGCGGAATTGTTAAGCGGTATAAATAACCGTACTGATCGCAGGCAATCATTCTTCCTTTATGATCGAAAGTCATGGCAACCCAGGAACCATTTTTACTCTCCGAAGGGCTGTACAAATGTTCTGCCTTAAAATTGGGTAATAACTTAAGCTTTTCAACTTTCGGATCCAGTTCCCTGACTCTGTTTTTTTTAGTTTCTTCTACGTTATCAATAAAAGAGATTCCTAAAAAAAAGACGATGGACAGTAATCCTGCCAGTTTTAAGTAAGTGTTACGTTTCATAATTGTATGTACTGCTAATTTTAAAGTATTTTAAATATAAAATTGATTTTTGGGATGGAGGTGAATTTTTTTTATCAGATTTTCTCATTAAAAAATACATATAATCCATCTTTTCCTGCAACAACTATATCTTTCCTGCCGGTTTTATGCAGATCAGCAATACTGAAAAAAATACCGGTGCCTTTGCCTTCACCAAAAGGACCGTAACTGATTACATGCTTTGTAAATGATTCTCCATTCCATTTAAAATAATAGAGACCAGGAGAGTCATTGCCGCCGGGATCTTTACCATTATGTGCACGATATCTTTTGCCGGTCACCAGTTCCATTTGTCCGTCATTATCAATATCCTCCCACTCCATGGTATGAAATTGTGAATGATATGCATCTATTGGATGCTTGATAAATTTAACTGATTTTTCATCTCTTTTTTGTTCATACCAATATAAACCATAGGAATGACCATGGCCTGCAATAAGATCATTTAATCCATCCTTGTTAACATCTGCAACTACGACGGGAATGCTTGCATCTTTCAGATTAAAATCAGGATGAAACTTCCATGCTTGATGGTTTCTATCAGCTGGAGCTTCAATCCAGCCTTCTGAAACAATAAAATCACCTCTTCCATCTCCATTAATATCTCCAAATCCCAGTCCATGACCATGCTTTTCGATCAACACTGTTTTTGTAAACTCCCCGAGAGCTTTATTGTTTTTATCCCGTTTTAGGGTGTAATAAATCAGTTGGCTACCGGGAGTATTGGGTACAATTTCATCAAAGCTATCGCCATCAATATCCCAGGCCCTAATAGTCTCAATATTACCGGTTTGTGCAATGTCCAATAATGCCCATTCTTTTTCATTACCAGGATTTTTACGCCAGCGAAGGGTTTTACTAAACCAACCCCCGGTGATAAAATCTATTTTTTCGTCCCCGTCAACATCCATAGGTATGGTTGCAAAATCATCATAGTACTCACTAACCCTTTCAACCTGGCCTATAAAATGACGATTGAGGAATGCCGGACCTTCGTACCAGTAACTTCCCGAAACGATATCCGGATTTTGGTCACCATTCACATCAAAAACACCTACAGATTCGGCACTTTCTGAGGCTATCAGCTGTTTTCTGAATTTTAGTTCAGAGCTTGTATGAAAAGACAAGAGAGGCAGAAGGCATAAGCCAATAAAAACTTTTGAATAATAAAAAAATCCTGCGGAAGCCATCAAAATGAAATTATTCGTTTTTATTTAAATATAGAATTAATCAGCTAAAGAAAGTCTTTGTCTGATACCCACGACAAATTAAATATTAAAAAATTAAGGTCTGTCCTGAGCTGTCATGCCTTTAATTTGAAAAACTGGGTTCTGGTTTTCGCAACGAAAAATTAATATTTAGGAAGACATTGTCCACCTGCTTTTCCCAGGTTAGCCCAATATATCCGGATTGACTCAATTATCTTTCCATATTCAAACTGGGTGAATAAAATCCACAAAGATTAAAATCCTTTATTACGACTAATTCAATTGCAGGTCTAAGCCGGTTTTTTCACGCAAACAGCTCCATCTCTGCCTTGCCTAAACCATCAGGGGTGGTATAGAATGGTCTTTTCTCAACAATGTAACTGGCATCTTCCGCAATACCAAGTGCATGGTAAATTGTTTGGTGAATTTCTTCAATTCGAATTGGTTTATCAATGGTTTTACAGGGACGTTCATCAGAAGTTTTACCATATACATTTCCTTTTTTAATTCCCCCTCCAAACATTAATATGGAACATCCATCGGTAAAGTGCCTGTGCATACCGTAATTTTTGATATCATGAATAATGTCCGGTTGTTCCACCTGTTCCTTCACTTTAAGATCCGGCCGGCCTTCAACCATCATATCCCTGCTGAACTCACTTGCTAAAATGATCAGTGTCCGGTCCAGATGTCCTGATTTCTCAAGATCTTTTACTAGTTGCGCAACCGGGCCATCAATTTGCTTTTTCATGTCAATAAGGCGGGTATGTCCGTTATCGTGGGTATCCCAGCTTTTAAAGGGCTCATATTCTGTAGTTACACTGATGAAGCGGGCACCCTGCTCTGTCAGCCGGCGTGCCATTAAACAACCTAAACCAAATTTACCTGTATTATAGATATCATAACTTTCTTTTGGTTCTTTACTCAGGTCAAAGGCAGCAGACTCTGGAGATTTTAATAGCATATAGGCTTGTTCCATTGATCTACGCAATGATTCCTTTTGATAATCACTGCCAAATTCGCCCATTGCACCTTTACTGATAAGATCATTATACAACTGATTCCGGGTTTCAAATCTCGTGGAAGACATTCCTATCGGTGGTCTGACACTCTCAAGCCCTGCTGATGGATCAGGAATCAGGAAAGGCCCGTATTCACTTCCAAGAAATCCGGCGGTATGGAAAGCTTTTAATTCTTCACCTTCGCCTAAGGTAAAGCGCTGACCTATATCGATAAATGCCGGGATTACCGGATTAACTGTTCCCAGTTCTTTTGCAATCCATGAACCGATATGTGGTGCTGAAACTGATTGAGGAGGTTTATAGCAGGTATGCCAGTGGTACTGGTGCCTGGAATGTAAGATATGCCCCATATCGCCTGCAACATAAGATCGGATAACAGTACCTCTATCCATCACTTGACCAATTGACTCCAGTCCCTCTGAAAATGAAACCCCATCCAGGATTGTAGGTACAGGCTTAAAGGTACTCAGTACATCATTTGCGTTCATCCCTTTGCTGAAAGGGGTGTATCGTTTAGGATCAAAGGTATCTGTATGAGCCATTCCCCCCGCCATCCAAAGTAAAATCACTGTATCGGCTTTGGCATTTCTTCTATTATTGCAGGAAGATAACAGACTTGACAGGGGGGCACCTGCAGCAAATGCAGCCAAAGTTGCTGCACTGCTTTTCTTTATAAACTCCCTTCTATTCCATTGATTATTCATGCTCAATAATTACTAATAGATAATTTGAAATTCGGGAAGCAGCATCATTGCCCAGAACAGATCCTGAATAGAATCGGCCTGAGGTTTATCTCCCAATAGTTTTATTGCGACTTTATATTCATCCGGGCGGACTTCACGTCCCAAAGCCTGTTTGTAAATTTCTTTGATAATTAAATCTCCGCTTTTATATTTCTGTTTCCAGTTTTCAGCACCCTTTTTGAGCATTGAGTTAAAGCGTTCGCCATTAGTTAATTCCAGTGCCTGTAAAAGATTTGCCTGTGATTCCCTGCTTGTAGAAACTGTTTCCCTGTTTGGCCGGCCTAATGCAGTAAGAAAGGGGTTATTAACTACCAGTGAGGCACGCGGGAATAATTGGATACTCTGATCGTTCAGCATTTTTGCGGCCGGTCGGTACCTTACCATAGAATCAGGGAAAATAGGACCAAATAAAGCAGATCCTGCATCTGCAAACTGTTCAGCAGACATTCTTTTTCTGAGCCTTCCTGAAAATTTGTATTCCTGCGAAACAATTTCATTCGGATCCTTAAACCCTGCTGAAGGTAATTGATAGGTTTTGGAAGTAGTGATAAGATAAATCAGATCTTTAATATTTGAATTATTCTGCTGAAAATTGAATGCCATCCAATCCAGCATATCCTGGCTCCAGGGAATGTTATCCATCATGTCCAAAGGCTCAATAAAACCCCGTCCCATAATCTGGGCCCACATTCTGTTTACAAGCGTGCGGTACAAGCGGCCATTTTGAGGTTTGACCATGTTTTCTGCAAGCTGTGCTCTTTTGACTGAGGCTTTTGCCTTATTATCAATGCTGCCCAGTTCTTTCCAAAGCATTCTTGCATCGGTGAATTTTCCTGTTGGTTTATCGCAACGATTAATTTCAAGAGTGGTATCAGCAAAAATATTGGCAAAGGCATAAGCATCTTCCAGCTTCCAGTCGCTAATAAAGCTGTTATGGCAGGAGGCACATTTCAGGTTAAGGCCCAAAAATACCTGCGATACATTCTGTGCTGCCTGCATTTCTGTCCGCTGACTTGAATTTACAACCCCACGCCATTTTATACCTTCAATAAATCCTTTTGAATTTTCGCCCGGACTTAACAACTCTCTGACAAACTGGTCGTAAGGTTTATTTGATTTGATCGATTGATATAGCCAGTCGGTTATAGCATAACGGCCATTTGTAATATACCCTGTTCCGGTATAATCATTTCTTAATGCATCATTCCAGAATGTAAGCCAGTGCATTGCATAATCATCTTCACGATCCAATAATTTTTTACTCCAGATTGCCCGTTTATCTGGTCTCGGATCATTATTGAATTCATTGATTTCCTGCTGATTCGGAAGTAAACCTATAATGTCCATGAACAGTCGTCTTAAAAATATTCTGTCATCAACTACTTTGGGCCATGCCACTTTATTCTTTGCAAAATATTGATTGGTCCATCGGTCGATGGGGTTAGAATAAATCCCTTCTGCCGGAGGTAATACCGGGTTTCTTGGTGCAAGGGCTGCAACTGTAAAAACTTCATCTTTATCGGATCCATCAGGCCAAGGTGCACCTTTTTTTATCCAGAAATTTATTACGGCAATATCATTTGCTGAAAGCTTTTTGCCTTTGGAAGGCATTACATCTTCATGGTCTGCAGACAGGGTGATACGTCTGAACAGTTCACTTTCAGTGGTGTTACCGGATTTGATAATTTCCCCGTTTTCCCCGCCTTTAAAAACAAAGTCTTTACGGTCGAGTCTCAATTCCCCCTTAACTTTTTCTTCTCCATGGCACTTATAGCAATTATGCGCAAATATTGCCCTTACCTTTAGATTAAGCTCCTTTTCCTGGGCTTTGCTCAGGGTATCCTTATCATTGGTGCCGGAGTTAATATCAAAACTAATATTTTCGACATTTTCATAATCCCTGCTCCAGGGTAGGGTACTCGAGAGGTAATCATCACCATGTGTCAATGAAGCTCCCAGATGCCCGGCAAGTATCAGGATCAGCGTAGTAATAAATAAGGAAAAGCGATAGGTTTTGATATGCCGGGTTTGGTTTTTCACTGAAACCTTCTGATGCAGAAACCAAACAATAATTCCTGAAAAAGCAGTGCCGATACCCAGCCATTGGTGTAAAACCAGGTTGTCGCCATATTCAGCATTGCCTGATAATAAGATTCCAAAAATGGCTGAAATCAGTGAGGAGATAATACCGGTAATCAGGAGAATTTGAATACCGGGGCGCAGTGGAGAATTGAATTTTTTAAGTGTACTAAGCTCAAGTATGGCAGTAAGCAGTATTAGTGCCAGTGGAAAATGAACTGCCAATGGATGAAGCCTTCCAAAGAATCTTAAAAACCAGAAATTTTCCGGTACGAAAGAAAGTATTGAATTGGAAGGTGCGAAATCATTATAAATCAGATGAAGCAGAAAGACTGAAAGGAGGATAATGAATAGGGTAGTCAGCTTATTATTGTCGAAAAAATTATTGTTGGCATTACCTTTCATTGGCTCCTGAAAATAGATTGTAATTTAAATCTAATATTTATTCAACAGTTTATATAGTAAATCGCTTGATCAAATTGAGGCAAGCCAAAAGTGGAGTACATTGAATGTGATTTTAAGTTAATAAATTATAATATTAATTAATAAAATTAATTAATAGTTTATTTCAAATAAGAATCGACATCTCCTTTTGTCAGTAATTTAAATGGGATCATTATTTCCTTTTCAACTTTTTGCCCCTGAGCAATCTTTACCGCAGTTTCAACTGCTCCGGCCCCCTGTTTGCGGGCATCCTGAAACACAGTGGCGTCTAAATCGCCTTTTTTGACTGCCTGTAAGGCATCTGCAATTGCATCTATACTTACTACAACTACTTTGTCTTTCATGCCTGCATCCTGTAAGGCCTTTATTGCGCCCAATCCCATTTCATCGTTATGTGCAAATACTGCATTGATCTTTGTACCATACGATTGGATCCAGTTTTGCATTAAATCCATGCTTTTGGATCTGTCCCATTCGGCACTTTGCTGAGCAATCATTTTGATTGCCGGGAATTGACGTAAAATTTCTTTTGCACCCTCCTCTCTCTGAATTTGAGCAGCCTGTCCGTTCAAACCCTGAATCATTACGATATTGCCATTACCGCCTAACTTTTCTGCGATAAATTTCATTGCGATTCTGCCTGATTCAACATCATTTGAGCCAACAAATGCTGTCGGACTAACTTTGGTGGCTGAGTTCACATTCACAATCGGGATATTGGCAGCCAATGCCTTAGTCACTGCCGGCGAGCTGGCTTCATACTCACAGGGGTTCAGAATGATGACATCTACCTTTTGTGCAATAAAGCTTTCTACCTGCTCAATTTGCTTTAGAGGTGAACGCTCTGCATCTACAATAATTAATTTAGCGCCTAATTCCTCTGCTTTTTTTTGCATTTCATCGCTGATATTTACAATGAACTCATTTTGCATACTAAGCATGGAGATACCAATGACGATTTTATCTGTATCCTTATTTTTATTGCTTTCAGACTGACTGCATCCCATAGTGAAAAAAATCAGGCTGATAAGTATCAAATGCGTGTATTTCATTTTCTAAATTTTTATGAATTCGATTTCTGATTCAGGCTATCTAAAACCACTGCCCCAATAATAATAATCCCCATAACAACCTGTTGGTAATAAGATGTTACGTTTAATAAATCTAAGCTATTATTTATTACACCAATAAGTAAAACGCCTACCAGCGTTCCGGCAATACTTCCTTTGCCTCCTGTTGTACTGGTTCCTCCAATGACTACCGCTGCAATTGCATCCAATTCAAAGCCTGCTCCTGCATTTGGTTGCCCGGTAGTTATTCTGGAGGTCAGTAATATTCCTGCTAAACCGGCTAATAATCCCGAAATGGAATATACAGCCATTTTAACCTGTGTTACATTAATTCCGGATGCCCGGGCTGCCTGTTCATTACCTCCGACTGCATAAATATAGCGTCCTAAGATTGTTTTATTGAGGATGATTGTACAAAGGATGAACATGATAATCAA
>Ga0075152_10001185_pt1 | contig 18758 bp, 10 predicted proteins | sample JI61114C2DNA_FD_70964 | JGI IMG/M metagenome (GOLD analysis project Ga0075152, IMG submission 70964) | Wastewater effluent complex algal communities from Wisconsin, to seasonally profile nutrient transformation and Carbon sequestration -... | ecosystem: Engineered > WWTP > Effluent > Algae...
CTGCGACGACGGGCCGGGCAACGGCGACGACAAGGGCTGCAAGCTCGACTGCAGCATCCAGGTGTGCGGCGACGGGGCGCTGGGCCCGGGCGAGGGCTGCGACGACGGCAACGTGCAGGCCGGCGACGGCTGCAGCGCGAGCTGCGTGCCCGAGAGCTGCGGCGACAACAAGGTCGACGTCGGCGAGGCCTGCGACGACGGCAATGTCAGACACATAGTCTGAAATGGTCCCTAATGCGCGAATTCGGTATTTTCTGTACTTTAGGACAGGCCATTTTAGGCCCTTGCGCGGGTTCGATTTTGGGTCGATTTGGTTCCGGGTCTGGAGGTTGCCATGCTCACGAACACACAAGCCCGCGAGGCCAAGCCCCGCTCCACTCGCTACGAAGTCACCTGCGACGCGCTCCCCGGGTTCATCCTGAGGGTGCTCCCAACCGGCAAGAAGGTGTTCTTTGCCCGGTTCCGGGGCACTGACGGCAAGGACAACCGGCACCGCCTCGGGCTCATGCGCCCGGGCTACGGCGTCGACGAGGCGCGCAGGGAGGCCATGACCATCCTCGCGCGCCGCGACGCCGATGCGAGCGCGGACGAGCCGGCGCCGGCCGCCCGGACGGCCAAGAAGGCGGCCGCCACCGCGCCGCCGATCGGCCCGAAGTCGCCCACGCTCCGCGAGTTCTCGAAGCGCTTCGAACATGAACATATCGACATGTACTTGAAGCCAGCCACGAGGGTGAAGTACCGCAGCACGCTGCGCCTCTACATCCTCCCCGCACTCGGTGAGCAGCGCCTCGAGGACATCAGCACCGCCGACGTGCAGCGGCTCCACAACAGCCTCAAGACGATGCCCTGCGCGGCCAACTATGTGCGCTGCGTGCTCAGCGTGATGTACACAAAAGCCGAGCAATGGGAGATCACGACCTGCCGTAATCCCGTAACGGTGATCGGGCGGTTCAAGGAGCGGGCCGTCGAGCGCTTCCTCAGCCCCGAGGAGCGGCAGGGGCTGGAGCGCGTGCTCGCACAGGCCGAGCACATCCCGTCGGGGCAGACCGGGCACATCGGCCGTGAAGCGATCTGGGCCATCCGTCTGCTGATGCTCACGGGCATGCGCCGCGATGAGGTCCGTGACCTGCGCTGGGAGCAGGTCGACTGGCGCCAGTCCATGCTGCGCCTGCCCGACTCCAAGACCGGCAAGCGCGACGTCGTCGTCTCCGAGCAGGTCATGGCGCTGCTCGGCAAGATCGCCGCCACGAAGGGCCAGCCCAAGCGCGGCCTCGTCATCTGCTCCAAGGGTGGCAAGCGGCTGTGGAGCCTGTGCCGCAGCTGGGCCCACGCCCGCGAGCTAGCAGGCATCCCCGACGTGCGCCTCCACGACCTGCGCCACTCGGTCGCCAGCGACGCGATCATGAACGGGGTCCCGCTCGAGGTCGTCGGCAAGATGCTCGGCCACCGCAACTACCACACGACCCAGCGCTACGCCCACATCGCCGACAACGTGCTGCGCGACGCTGTGAACATGACGAGTAAGACGATCGTACAGGCCGGCCAGGATGGCACGAGCAAGGGCCGGAAGGCCCCGAAGAGTCGCGCGCGCAAGCCGCGGTAGGCACCTTGGACACTCGCCTGGGGCGGCGCCCCGCCCCGCCGCCGCCCGCGAGCAGCGCATAACCGCGCCGCCGCGCCGCCGCGTCACCAGCTCAGAGGTGTACTGGTCGGTCAGCATCGACCATGTTGCCGTCGTAGGACTCGCCCATGCCGTTCTACGGCCAGCCGCCAGAGTCGTGAGGGAGTGGCCGCGGAGTCGGCCACAGTGCCCCGCGGATCGACACCGATGTGGGCCGCAAGTGGGGGTTGGGTGGTGACCGCTGGGGAGTCAGACGCCGTCGTAGCCCAGCCGCACCGCCATCGGGCCTGTTGCGGAACCACCAGGGCCGCTCCGCGCTTCGCATGAGGTCGGGGAAGCGCGGATCTATTCATTGAAGCCGCCAGCGCGTCGCCGTCCAGGTCGACCCAGACGCGCCAAATTGAATTTCTGGCAGAAACGCAAAGAATCCGCGCGCGGATTGAGCGGATGCAGTGAGCCTTTAAGCACTGGATTGCGCGCTCCTGCGTTTCAGTATCACGTCAACTGGGCGCAGTTCCGCATGCAGACGTTCCTTCTTGACGACGTACTCATCTGTGGTGTACTGTGGACGTGCATCGCTAAAAGCGAGCAGTGTCAACCTGAAAACGAGATAGCGAGACCAGATGAAAACGAATTCTATAGCTGGACTGTGCACGTATCTGATTGCTTCCGCAGTCGTGGGGGCGAGTGCTGCCACCTTGGGCTGCGGTTTTAGTGTCTGCGGGTACGCTGATTGCGAGAACGCGACAGACGGCCCAGTCGAGCCTGAAGACGGAGATCCTCCTACGTATGGCTATTGGCAGATGACTTGCATGAATCTCAACGAGGAGGATTACAATTGGTGGTGGACCCAAGGTGATAGTGAGCATGTGCCCAATCAGATCAGCGTGTGCGCACATTGGAGCGAAGGTGATGGTCCCACGACGGGTTATGAGGAGACGTGGGATCAGATCGTGAGGGCGGAGTGTAGCGCGAAATGCGTCGTCGTTGCCAATGACGCCGATGTGCCCCAAACCCACTCAGGCGACAAGGAATGTGAGGATGCGCAATGGTCGTCCGTTGCGAAGACGTCCGGGCTGTGGACAGAGTGCACCCCCGAGACGCTGGAGCTCGATCTCGAACTCATTGAGGATCTGATTGATCACAGCACCGCTGTGGCGGTCGCGGATCTTCCTTGCAATTTGGCGACGACGTGTATCGATTATCTCGACATCGAGGCACGGGCCGGCCTGCTGACGATGTCGGGGGAAGACGCGGCGGTAACCGCCGAAATCGCAGTCGAGACGGTCACGGGACCGGGTGCTAGCTCCTCTGTGGAATTTGGCAGCGGGGGGACCGTCGTCACAGGTGAGGCGGCCTATACTGCCGTCGCTTGTGGTGAAGACGCGTGCCCATTCTACCTCGCGCACCTCACACTGTCGCAGAGCAGCAGCTGGTGGACGAGCGTGCCCTTTATCGGCTTTGCGGGACCCACGGTCCTCACCAAGCAGGCAAGCGCCGTTGAACTTAGTCTGAGGCAGCCGACCCTCGGCATCTGGGTGCCGAGTAGTGGCTGGGTCATCTTCCCCCCCGGGTCTCTCATTCTTCAAGGCGAAGCTGTCATCGGAGGTACATCGAACACCTATTCCGAAAACGGACCCTATGAAGGTGTCGTAACTAATGATGAATACGTCTTCGGGCTGGTAACCTTTGGGACAGGGGGAGCGAGCACGTTGCTGATCGGTTCGTCTGGTACCAATATTTTCGGCTCATGGGGAGTTATGGGCGACTTCGCCACTCCGTAAGTCTGTTCGCTGATCTCTGATCGTCCTGAACTTGCCGCCAGGACGTGGATGAAGCGCTGGGAGCGCCCGCGCGGAGAACGGCGCGGGCGCTTCGAAATCGGCGGGTCGACATAATCGTCGACGGCGCGGACTCGGCGGAGGACTTGCAATGCATGGGCGATTCGGTGTAGCGTTCCCCTGTGCCGCACCGATCACCCCTCCTGCTGTTCTGCGCACTCGTGCTTGCCTGCGAAATCGACACGCGAGTTCCCGATGTCGTCGCTGCCAGCAAGTACATCGATTACGGGACGTGGGCGGATACGACGGCGGTCTGCATGGACGATAAGCTCGCCGTGTGGGACCGGTACGTTGAACAGACCTCGGCGTTCCTTGGGACCGCTCCTCCCGCACGGCGAATCCGCTACACCTGGGTCCCCGAAGATCAGCAAGATGAGAGCACGTGGCCTTGCAACCCCCGTGGGGTGGCGGGGTGCACTCGCCCCGCGGACTCCGAGTATCAGAGCCAGGTTTTCGCTGGTAAGGCCGAGATGCTGCACGAACTAGTACACGCGGTTGAGACACCGGCGTTCGGGAAGGCTCACAAGGTGTTTGGCGAGGGCATGGCGGAGTACCTGAGCGAGTCCGCCCCGACCGTGGGCGCCGCGCTCGACTTTTCGGCCGCGTTCGTCGACATGGTGAATCGCGACCGGCTAGATGGCGATGATTACCCGGTTGCCATGCACTTCGTCGGCTCATTGCTCGAGCGCGACAGTCGCGAGAAGTACCAGGCGTTTCGGGCTTTGGTCCCCCTGGCCGGTAAATTCGCGGACTTCGCCGCCGCCTATGACCAGGTGTACGGCGAAGACCTCTCCGAAGCACTCGCTGCGATGAGCGGGCCGATCAAAGGCCAGGGGTTGTGGCTCTGCGATGGGAGCATCGGAGCGCGCATCATGATCGACGGTTCCAAAACGTTGTTGCTCGCAGGCGAGTGCGGGGACGGCGATTTTTTCAACCCTGGTGTCCAGGAAGGCGAGTTGGGCGCCTCGAAGGTTTTCATGCTCGACGTGTCCGTGACCGGCTACTATGAAATGACGCTGAGCGGGGCGGGAGCGCCGTCGATGCCATACTCGCTCCTGATCACGAGTTGTTCCGGAACCCCTCAGGAAAATACATCCGCCTCCTCGGAACAAGTCAACGCGGCGGCGCTGTGGGAAGGAGGGTCATATCGCTTGCAGGTGTGGTACCCTGGCGGTCTACTAGAGGGCACAGCGACGCTCGAATTGAAGTATGGGGGCCCGTTTTCCTGACCGAGCGTCGAACAGAACGCAGGTCTGGGAGTTGGACGTTCGCCAAGGAGGCCGAGCTTGCGGTTAAGGGATTTGAAGCAGGAATCCCTGCTGCCCCCTCAGACCGCCCCCCCTTCCGCCGTCCGGCTGGATTCTCGCAAATTGGGGCGTTTTGAGGGGGTCGCTGTGCCGCGTGGTGCCGCGTGGTGCCGCATCTTTGGCAACGGCTTGGCAACAACGCGCTGCGCTCTGCAGGATGGTTCGCCCCGGGTTTGCCCCTCCACGCGGTCGGCTCGACGTCTTGCTGATTAGTCGACGAAGGGCGGCGCGTCGGGGTTGCCGCCATGCCGGCGCACCAAGTTGGCGATCTGTTGGGCTTCGGGGAGACGAAGGCGCCGGGCATCGCGCAGGGCCAGGATCAGCAATCTGTCGATCTCCGGTTTATCGCCCGGATGTCCTCGCTTCACCAACGTGATGGCCAGGTTCACCCGGCTGACGAGCAGCGAGCGGACGTCGCCGAGCCGGTCGAAGGCCGGGAGCACTTCCTGCCTGAGGATGCGCAGGGCCTCGTCGAGCTCGCCCCGCGCCTCCAGGATGTCCGCGACCTGACCCATCGTCACCGCCCGCGAGCGGACGTCGCCGAGCCGGTCGTAGACGGGCAGTTCTTCCTCCCGGCGGATGCGCAGGGCCTCGTCGAGCTCGCCCCGCGCCTCCAGGATGTCCGCCAGCACCCCGTTGAAGATGGCCCGCTCTCGCTCCCACGCCGGCCCCTCGTGGAGCACAATGAGCCGGTGCAGGTCGGCCTCGGCCTCGGCCAGCGCGCCGCGTTGCCGATGTGAGTGTGCCCTCGCAAATAGCAGCAGCCCCCGCTCTCCCAGCGACAGCGCCGGTTCACGCTCGACCGCGCGCAGACCCTGCTCGATGCACGCGTGCCGGAATTCGCCAGCGCCGCCATGCTCGTGCAGTTTCACGACATCGCGGTAGAGCAGCGCCCCGAGCTCGGCGCCGCCGGCCTCGAGCGCCTCGACGTACGCCTTGGCCCACGCGCGCGCGTCCTCGATGGGCGCGCTTCGCTGCTTCCACGCCAGCGCCAGTCGCCCATAGTCCGCGGCGACCTGCCAGTCACCCACCAACCTCGCCAGGCGCACGACCTCCCAGCCGGCAAGCGCCTCGCTGAGCTCACCAGTCCGACCGCGCAGCGCGGACCATCGCTCGCACAGCGCCGGGACGAGCACCCCGGCCATCGCTCGCAGTTGCCGATCATCCACCCTCCCAAGTCCCTCCCGAACTGCGTAGGCCCGCACCAGCGGGTTGGGCGTGAACGCTCGCCCATTGACGACATCCGGCCGCTCCTCCCACACGCCCAGCGCGATCAACCGCTCACCGTCGCCCTCGCACGCCTCGTCGACCATCAGCAAGGGCGCGACGCCGACCGGCAGCGGCGCCTCGAAGACCAGCCCGCGGCGAAACAGCTCGCGGTCACCGGCTCCGAGCGACGCGAGCAGCTCGCCCGCGGCGATCTTGCCCAGCAAATCCCGCAGCGCGTGGTCCTCGAGCGCTTGCGTCGTCTGCTCGAGCGCCTCCAGCTTCTCGAGCACCCGCACGCATCGGGGCGGATCCTGGCTGGCCAGGCGCAGCAGCAAGCCGAGCACGGCCGGGTTGCCCCGATGCGCCAGCACGCAGCGTCCACGCAGGTCCACCTGACCCGCGGCGGGCGCCGGCTCGCGCCGCGCTCGCTTGGTCGCCTCGCGCTCGTCGAACGAGGCCAGCGGGATCGGGGCCAGCGCCCCGCTCAACTCGTGCCCGCGATCATCGCGCAGCGTGAACTTGAAGCGGCAGGTCAGCAGCAGCCGTGAGCGCGTGCTCGCATGCCGAAACGCCTGCACGACGCCCGCCATCAGCCCGGCAACGCCCGGCTCGACCATGTGCAACGCCGACGTGCGGGCCACCAGCATCTGCTCGAAGTCATCGAGCACCAGCAACAGCGGCCGTTTGCCGCTGATGTCGGTCAGCGTCCTGTCGAACAGCTCGCGCAGCGCCTCGCCGATCTGCTCGTCGCGGCACTGCTTCCAACGCTCGTACCAGGGCCCGACGTCAGTGCCCAGCTTGTCATGGATCGCGCCGATCAGGTTCCAGCCGTCGAACCGGCCGACCATCACCACGGTCTGGTGCGTGCTCATCCGATCGACCACTCGCGCTGCTAAGCTCGACTTGCCGAGGTTGCCGGAGCCGTGCAGCAACAGCCCGGCGTACTCTTGGCGCCGGAGCGTGCGCAGGCAGTCTTGCAGCAAGCGCCGCCGGCCCACGAACTCCTGTGGTCCGGCGACCGGCGACCGACGATCGCCGCCGAGGAAACCACCGTGGACCGGCGGGCCCTTGCGCCGCGCCCTTTGGGGCCACGCGAGCAGCCCTCCGCCCTTGGGCCCGAGGAACAGCCGCGCGAGGTGCCAGTGGGGATCGGGCCCGTCCCTGTCGGTGAGCTGCGCCCGACGGGTCCGCGACACCGCCTCCTCGAGGTCCGTGTCGCCGCGCGCGAGCTGCTCGTACAGCCTGGCCGCGAATCGGCTCGCCGATGCATCGAACACCGACCCCGCCCAGCCGAGCACCGCCGGCACCCCGAACCGCGTCAGCGCCAGCGCCAGCGAGTCGCCCGCGCCCGAGAACCCGCCGCCCGCCGCCGTGAGACAGGCCGACAAGAACAGCAAGCCGAGCTCGTCGACCGTCCGGGCCCCGAGCACGTCGCACAGCTCGGTGACCGGCATGCACGCGGCGTCGCCGAGCTCGTCCTCGAACACGAGCAGCGGCTCGGGCACGTTGTTGCCGTGACAGCTGATGTGCAAGATGTGCAGCGCGTGGGCCGCGTCGTCCTGCAGCTGCGCCGCGCGAATACCCAGCTCCCTCGCCGTGCCGGTGTCCTCGACGAACAGGTCCAGGCCCAGGTCCGCGGTGCGGGCGAGGATGCGGCCTTCCTCCTCCTCGAACCCGAGCTCCGACTCGCCCCGCGGGGCCGCGGCCATGAACAGCACCGAGAGCGCACCCGGGCGGGGACCATGCGGTGGCTTGCGCTCGCCGACCCTGCGCACGGGCGTGTAGCGGGCGGTCGCGTCCTCCGCGAGGAATCCGTCCTCGCCGAACAACAGCTCCCACGGCGCCTCGAGCAGCACGCGGTGCTCCAGCTTCGGCCTGGGTGGGATCGTGATCTCGAGCCGGAGCGGGGCGTCGAAGCTCTCGAGCAGCGTGGTGAGCCAGCCGCCCTTGCCGTCGAGCCACGCGAACAAGCGACGGCCGAGCATGCCCATTCTGGCCGTGAGGTCGGCGGCGACGGCAGCCTGGTAGTCGGTGATGATCGCGGTGAGCGTGTCGACGTCGGCCTGCACGAACGGGGCGCGCACCTTGGTATCGTCGACCGCCAGCTCGAGCTGATCACGGCTGCGGGTCAAGCTGACGGTCGCCACAGTCATGCGGCCATGGTCGGACAGCGGCGATGTCGAGGCAAGGAGGGGTTGATCGCCTTTCGACTCCGACTTCAACGGCTATCTTGCGGCCAGCCCCCCCTTGCGCTGTGGACAGCCCTGGCCCTGGCCTCCCGAGTCTCCAGCCATGCCCCGGAGGTGCGGCTCAGCGCTCGGGCTCGAATCGCAGGGTGAAGGTCATCTACTCGCCCCACTTCTCGGCCGAGAGCGGCAGCGCGTTCAGCTCGGCGCGGGCCTCGCGCCACGAGCGATAGTGCTTGTCCAAGAGCCCGATGAAGCGCTCGCTGTGCGTCGGCTCGACCAGGTGCAGTATCTCGTGGACGACCACGTACTCGACGAGGTCCTTCGGCTTCTTCACCAGCTCCGTGTTGAGCCGGATGTTTCCTGCCCGATGGTTGCAGCTTCCCCACTTCGTCTTCATGCGCTGCAAGAAGTAGCCGGACACCGTGACCCCGAGCTTCGCCTCCCACTTCTTGATCAGCTGGGGCACGAGGTCATGGAGCAGTGCCTTGTGCCACTCGTGCATGACCTCCTCGCGCCTCGCCAGGCTGCTGCCTGGGCGCACGCTGAGAGTTATCTTGCGGTGACTGAGCCGCACGGACGGCTTCTCATCCGACTCGACGACGGACAGCAGGTAGCGGCGGCCCCACAGGTGATGGCTCTCGCGCTCGATGAACCGACGGGGGGTCTCCCTTGCCTGGCCCTCTAGCTTTGCTCGCTGTTCCCGGATCCACCCGAGCCTCGAGATCGCGTAGGCCCGCGCGACCTCCAAGCGTGTTCCGTTCGGTGCGACAAGACTTACGCGACCCTGTGGCGGGTGCACCGACAGGTGGACATGCTTGATGTCCTTGCGGGTCATGGCGATCGCTATGTCGCCGAGCTGGATCGTCTCTGTCATCAATAGCCCGGCTGATTCATGACCAGCTCGAAGAGCGCGAGGGTCGCTTCGCGGTTGCGGTCGAGCAGTGGGGCCAGCGCATTCTGAACCTCCCTTTGGCGGGGTCCGTCCTTGTCACCCTTCCAGCCTGCCGGCGCCCGCTCGCGCATCACGCGGTCAATCTCGAGCGCCAACCTGAGGCGCTCATCCCCGGCGCGGGGCTCGGCGACCCCCGCTACCTTGGTGCCGCGCAACGCGAGAATGCGCGGCAGGTTGTTGTAGATCACGGTCGCCTCGCGCTTGCCGTGCAGCGCCGCGGGGATGGCCTCGTCGGGTTGCTTGGTGGCCAGCCGCTTCACCAACGCCTCGGCCTTCTTCAGAAACTCCTCGTAGGCGGCGGCATCCGCGCGGCTTTGCTTGATCAGATCGTCGAGCAGCCTGGACATCTGCTCGTAGAACCGGGGGTCGGTGAGCTGGTCGCGGATGATGGTCCTGCGGACGTTGTTGATGATCCCTTCGGCGATGGCGTTCTTCGACAGCTTGCCCTTCTCGTTGAGCTTCCTGGCAATGGCGTCGTGGATGCCGGTCTTGATGATCAGCTCGGTCAGGGACATCTCGCCCAGCTCACCCAGGTCGGCCGCCGGGTCGGCCTGGACGTAGGTGTTGAGGAGGTGGCGCATGTCCGCCTCGTAGGGCTTGATGTCGAGCTCCTCGCCCGAGTGCTTCTTGATGGCGGAGCGCATCTCCCCGTAGAACTCGACGTCTTTCTGCAGCGCGGCCGCTTCGGCGTCGGAGTAGCCGGCCTGCGTGAGGTCCTGCACGATGGCGGCGAAGGCCCGCACGAAGACCGCCACGGCCTTGTAGAACGACACCCGCAGCGCCTCGGTCTCGGTCAGCGCGTGCGGGTTGCCGGCGTCGCCGCAGAAGTAGTGCAGGAACTGCTCCACCTCGCGCGGCAGGGCCACCGGCTCGCACAGGTAGCGCAGGGCCTCGCGGGCCGCGTCGAGCGCCTTCTTGCCTTCGGCCAGCCAGTCCTTGAGGTGGACGTTGTTCTCGGCGTCACTCCCCCCTTCGATATCCAACTCGTCCGAGCTGTAAACGGCGATCGCCTCCTCAACATCGTCGTACAACTTCTTGAAGTCGACGATGTGGCCGTAGTCCTTGTCGTCGCCGTCGAGCCGGTTGGTCCGGCAGATGGCCTGGAACAGGTTGTGGTCGCGCAGCTCGTTGTCGAGGTAGATGTACGTGCAGCTCGGCGCATCGAAGCCGGTCAGTAGCTTGCTGACGACGATCAGCAACTTCATGTTGGCCGGCTCCGCGATGAAGCGGCGCTTGGCTTCGTCCTCGTATTGCTTGGTGGTCTGACCCTTCTTGAGGACGTGCTGGGTGTAGGTGTCGAACTTGTAGCGCTCGTCGCTGTTGGCGGGCTCGCGAGAGATCGCGTTGTGGTTTGGCTCGTAGGAGGTGATGACCCCGCAGTACTTGCCGAAGTTCGTGTTCTGCAGCAGCCGGAAGTAGTGGCAGGCGTCGTAGATCGAGGCGGCGACCAGGATCGCCGTGCCCCGGTCGTTGTTGAGCCGCGGCTTGAGGCTGAAGTCCTCGATGATGTCGGCGATGATGCGCTGCTTGCGTTCGCCGGCGCTCATCAGCTCCTCCATCGTCGCCCAGCGCTTGCGCACGATCGCCTTCTGGAAGTTGTTCAGGCCCTTGGTCTTCTGCTCGAACCACTGGTCGATGGCGGCCCGGGACGTGAGCCGCTGAGGTACGTCGCGCGCCTCGTACTTGAGGTCAAGGATGACGCCGTCGGCCACGCCCTCGTGGAACTTGTAGGTGTGGATGTAGGTGCCGAAGACGTCGCGCGTCAGCCGCTTGTCCTTGCGCAGGAGCGGCGTGCCGGTGAAGCCGATGAAGACCGCGCCCTCCAGCCAGCGCTTAATCTGCTTGTTCATGTCGCCACCCTGCGTGCGGTGGCACTCGTCCACGAACACGTAGAAGCGGCCGTTCACGGGCGGAGGCGGGCCCTTCAGGTCCGCTGCGTCGAACTTGTGGAGCAGCGCGCACAAGAGGCGCGGCGAGCGGCTCCCGAGTTTCTCCACGAACTCCGCCCGCGAGGTGATGCGCGGCGAAGGCGATTCGGGGCTGATGACCCCGGCGTTCTTCATCACCCCTTCGATCTGCTTGTCCAGCTCGTCGCGGTCGGTGACGACGAGGATGCGGGCGTCGGGGTCGTGCTCCAGCAGCCACTTGGCGATCAGCACCATCAGGATGCTCTTGCCGCTGCCCTGGGTGTGCCAGATGACGCCACCCTCGCGCCGGGCGATGCGCTCCTGCGCGGCCTTCACGCCGAAGAACTGGTGCGGCCGCGGCACCTTCTTCTGTCCAGCGTCGAAAAGGATGAAGTTGCGGATGAGGTCCAGCAGCCGCGCCTTGTGGCACAACTGCGCGAGCGGCCGGTCGAGCAGCGCGCCGGCGGTGGGTGCGGCGGCGGGGCTTGCAACTGGCGGGGCCTCGTCCTTCCACGCCACGAAGAACTGCTCCGGCGTGCCGGTCGTACCGTAGCGCAGCCCCTGCGAGTCGCTGCCCGCCAACACGAGCTGCACGGTGCTGAAGAAGCCCTTGTTGAAGATCTCTTCCTGGTTGGTGATAAGCTGGCGCACGCCGTCAGCCAGCTCCACCGAGCTGCGCTTGAGCTCGATCACCGCGATGGCGAGGCCGTTGAGATAGAGGACGATGTCCGGCCGCCTCTGGTAGCCGCCCGTGAGCGTCACCTCCTCGGCCAGCGCGAAGTCGTTGTTCTCCGGGTGCGCCCAGTCGATCAGGTGCACCGTCTCGTGCGCCTGCCCCGCGGCGGTCTGCACCGGCACGCCATAGCGCAGGAGCTGGTAGGTGCGCAGGTTGGCCTGGTAGAGCGTGATGCCCGTCGAGTCGGCGGCGGTCTCGAGCTTCTGGAGGGCGGCGGAGATGTGGGCGGCCGAGTAGCCGCGGGCCGTCAGGTTGTCGCGCAGCAGCGTTGTCTCGATGCCGCGGTTGGGTGTTCCGTTCTCGGAGCGCTTGCTCCACTCGCCGAGGTAGCGGTAGCCGAGGTGGTCGGGCCGCGTCGGGTCGGTGAACAGGGCAATGACGCGGTTCTGCGTCTTGCGCTCGGAGCGGGGTTGCTCAGGCATGGGCGGTCTCCGGTGTCACGAGGCGCGTCTTGCCGGTGAGCAGCACCTGCATCATCGCCTGCTTGAGGTCGCGGGTCTTGTCGCGGCGGGCTTCCAGCGCCGCCAGCTCGGCGTCCATGTCGGCGAGGACGGCGGCGATGGCGGTTTGCTCGGGCACCGACGGCAATCGCATTTCGACGCTTCTAATGTGCGCTCGGTTTGTGGCGTAGACCTTGGTGCCCGCGGCAAGGCGCCGAAGATGCGCTGCAAACGACGGGCAGTACTGGAGAAAGCCCTTAAAGCCATCGGCAAGTATGGCCTTGTCGAATCTCGCCGCAATCGTGTGCAGCCCTGCGACGACCTCGGTGTCGCTAGCGCCGCTTAGCTCCACCGACTTGCAGACACCTGCGATGTCCTCCGACGCGTCGGCAAAGATCACGTCGCCATCATGTAGCCGATCGAGACGTGCAGCCTTTGCATCGGGGAGGCTCGGCAGGGTCTGAGGTGAGAGGAACGAGTTGGCACTGGCGTGAATATCGCCGTAATGGAGGTACTTCACCCGGCCCTCAGCCCGAAGCTCGGCCCGGGAGTTCACGCCATTTCGGAGAAACGTGACGTGGTCCCCCAACCGCTTCACCTCCCACGCCCCGCTGAAGCCGGGGAGGCGGGTCTGGCCGGTCAGGAGCTGCTGCATGGCGGCCTGTTTGAGGTCGCGCTTCTTGGCGATGAGCCGATCCAGCCCGCCCAGCAGCGCATCCACATCGCTCAACGCCGCCGCGATGGCGCGTTGTTCGGGGAGGGCTGGCAGGGGCACCACGAACGCTGCTGCCGTTCGCGTATTGAAGACTTGTTGCGCTCCGCCCACGAGGAGCGAACCGATTTGGCGCTTTCCCCACGACGAGTTCAGCACACAGGCCAGATAGTCTGAATCGATGCAGGCCTTATCGGGCCGCACTAGTACCAAACTGGCGGCGTTCAACTCGCCCAGCCCGACCGGGATTACACACGCAGTTCCTGGGTAACCAACCCTGACGATCGCCACGTCACCCGGGAGTAGCGCTGACTTCTTCCAGAGTTGGTGAGTGGCTAACGAAACAAACTTAAGCTCTGACAGATCGAGCGCCTGCGGCAGGATATTCTGCCCTCTCAGCAACGGAACACCGTCCCGAACAAAGAGGTGCGCCATTGAGCCGACAAAACCAACCGTAATGTTGGCCGAGGCTCTCTGCAGCCTGGAGGCGTCCCATTCGTCCGGGATCACGCCCACCTCCGTCTGCTTGTATCCGGGCCTCACTTCCATACCGCCCCCATCTTCTTCAGGTGCACATCCACTCGGGCGGAAAGCGTCTCCACTTCCTCGGCGATCTTCGGCAGCGGCGTGGCGTAGCGTTCGGCCAGCTCACGGATGCGGCCGGTGAGGGTCTGCGAGACGCGGTCGAGCTCGCCCTGCACGGCGGTCGACAGCCGCGCCATCCACTTGTCGTCCACCACCAGCGCCTTGATCTCGGCCTCGGTGAGCTTGGGGTACCTGGCGTAGGCGAGCGCGTCGAGCGCGGCGTCCTGGTCCTTCACCGCACGCTTGAGCGTGGTCTCTTGCTCCGACAGGTCCAGCCAGCGCTTGAGCACGGCCACCTCGTCCTTCGCGTCCTTGTCTCCCTTGATCTCCTTGAGCCGGGCGTTGACCTCGGCCTTGGCGATCTTGTCGAGCGCGCCTAGGCAGCCTTCCTCGCCCCCATGCTCCTCCCGCCCCTACAACGCTGCTCGTGCGACGCATCATCCGGCGCCGTTGGCGACCACGGGTCCTGGTACGCTGGGCGAGGAGGGCGGCAATGAAGGGGAAGGATGGAGGTCCGCAGGCCGGCGTGTTGCCGCGATATGCAAGGCTGCTCGAATCACCGGAAACCTCGCAGAGTCGGTCCCGCCGCGAGGCGAGTGCTGCTGCGCGCGCGTGCTTCGAGGCGATGCGCTCCCGCTTTCCTGGGCCTGATGCGGCCTACCTGATCGACCTGCTGACCCGCCTGGGCGAGGTCGGCTCGCTCGACTTCTATGGCAGCCTGCGGACCATCGGCCAGCAGATCGGCGTCCTGCTTCGCGAGATGATCGACGTGGCGCGTCTGTACCGCGGCGTCCGGGCGCTCCACGGTCACACCTGTGTGGTCGAGCGAGTCAGCCGCCAGCTCTGGCGCTTGAGGCTGGCTGGCGCCTCGGATCCTGCGTCACCCCATCACCGGCAACTCCTCGCAGAGACCCCGACCCCGTATCGCCTCGGCGCCGGCGACGATAATGCCGAGCAGGATCCGGAGCTTGTAGCCCATGCCGTGGAGGAGGTTGCCAGTCTTCGCGGTCGCCTCGCTATCGCCGAGGAGCACGCCGCCGAAGTGGTCGTGAACCGGGACCAGCTCCGCGACGAGCTGCAGGCCATGTCCGGTCTGCGGGACCAGGCGTGCGCGCAGATCGAGGCGATTCAGTGTGAACTCGTGGACCTGCGCCGACGGCTGACCGACGCCGAAACGGAGCAGACCGCGGCTGAAGCTCGACGTCTGCAGCTCGAGGAGGTCATCCACCAGTCGGAGATCGAGAACGAGGGGCTCGTTCATCAGATCGACGTCATGCGTGTGCAGCTCGAACAAGCATTGGCCCGGCCGGTCGTGGCCGAGCAAGACGCGAAGAATGCGGCACTCAAGGGAACGCTTAAGCTCGAGCGAGAGCGGCGGCATGCGGCCGACGTCCGGCTGCGCAGGATCCTCGGCGTGCTGCGGGCCAAGCTGCCCGATGTGCCATATGAAGACCCGGAAGAGGTGCTGGCCGGACATGAGGCCGAGGAGCTCGCGGCCACCATCGGCGGGTTTGGTAGAATCCTGTTCGAGCTCGCCGCCGAGCGACGGCGTGAGCTCGCCGAGCTTGAGCAGTCCGCGGAGCCGGACCTAGAGCGCCTCGCCACGCTGCGCGAGGACGTGAAGCTAGCCGAGGCACTCGCCCGGCATGCCCCATCCTGACGTGCGTTTGTGGTCGCGGCTCCGAGGTCCTCGCGTGCCACTGAGCGAGGCGAACACGAGCATATGGCGGATTTGGCCATGGTCGTTATGCCGATGCGGTGCGGCATCGAGACCACAAAATGCGCGCCTGCCCGGAGGCCGGTGCACCTGCCCTGAGGCTGGTGCGCACTGTTGATCGGCCTCGGTGGTCGCGCTGAAGAAGGCGGCGGGCCGGACTTCTCGCGGCTACGCGCAGCGCGATTGCTGGCAGGTATTGAGGGACAGGTCGCGCAGTGTCTGAAGCGGCAACCGAGGCGGCAGCCACCTCCCGTCGATCGAAGGTGAATCGTCGGCCTTACCTGTCTCCGGGGACATGGCGCGCATTTTCTGAGGCGGCAACCGAGGCGGCAACTTCCGCACGGGGACGCGGAGAGTCTCGTCGGTTTCGCCTGTCATTAGGGACAGGTCGCGCATCGCCCGAGGCGGCAACCGTGGCGGCAACCCCCCGCGGGCGCGGGCCTGCCTCGCCTGTCGTCTGGGACAGGTCGCACATCCGCCGAGGCGGCAACCGTGGCGGCAACCACCCGCGGGCGCGGGTCTGTCTCACCTGTCGTCTGGGACAGGTCGCGCATCCGCCGAGGCGGCAACCAAGGCGGCAACCACCGCGCTCGCGCCTACGAGCATCCACCTGTCTCATCTGTCGTTCGGGACAGGTCGCGCATTCTGTGAACCGGCAACTGAGGCGGCAAGGCAGGTCGAGCACGGCGACCCAGCACACGGCGCGGCGGTACGCCGTGCGCCGCCCCGAAGTGGCAACCGAGGCGGCAACCGTGGCGCCGCGATCGAGCGCGGGCTAGCGCAGAAACAGCCACCATGCGCTCCCCGTTCATGGTACTTTGGGCCCCGTCGTCCATCCTGCGAGGCGGCAACCGAGGCGCCTGGTGAGCGGCCATGCGGGGCACCTGGCTCGGCGCCATGCGGGGCGCCATCCATCGCGCCGAAATGTGCTCGCAGAGATGTGCTGGGATATTCGCGGGAGGTTGTGGATGCAGGACGAGCAGGAAATAATCGACGCGGCGCTGCGCCGGATGGCGATCCACAGCGGGGGGACCCGCGAACTGGTCGAGCGCTGGATGCGACGGGCCGGCGTGTTCCGGGCTGCGACCCTCGAATGGAAAGTGGGGCCGTCGCGTCCCGACGGCGCGACCTCCTGGACGGCCGAACACGGCGGTCACCACTTCCGGATCGACGCGACGCAAGATGTCGGGCGGCTCTATCTTTGCTGGGCGGAACTCGGCGAGCGTCCGCTGGGCGACGGGACGGTGAAGGCCCTGATGGCCCGGGCCCGGGATCTGGTTCGACTCGGCGGACCGTTCGGCGGTCTGCCGTCTGGACCCGCAACCGCGGCGCCGCGAATTGAGTTCATGCCGCAGAGCCGCGGGTCGGGTGCACGTGGGGAGACGCGACTCGAGATGCTCCAGCTCGGACTGTCCCTGCTGTTGCACATCCGGCCGGAGGGGGTGCTGGCGTTCCGCCTGATCACGCACTCCGCCCAGGCGCAGGCCGAGGCGTCGCGCATGGCGGAGGCCGACCCGATCACCCTGGCGATCCACGGCGCGCGGGTGCCGTGGCAGTTCGCGGACTGCCTCCCCCTGTTCGGCTTTGTGCAGGCGCCGCCGTACGAGTTGCTGCTGTGCGCCCTGGGCATCGACGAGCTCGGTATTCTCGCGCTGTCGGGCGGGGTCGTCGTTGCCGCACGGCGCGTCACGCCGGGACAGCTCGCGGACTTCGATGTCGGCGCGCTGGTGGATGCGCTCGCGGGCGCCAGGGCGCCGAACGAGTCGACCGCGGAGGCTTCCTCGACGGCGGCCCCGGAGCGCCCGCCCGCAGTCATCAGCACACCCGCGGAGGCGGCGACAACAACCCGGCGCAAGCGCAAGGCGTCCGGCCGACCGCTCGACGAGCTGATCGCCCGGCACTTCGCCCACGTTGCCGCGCAGATCCCGGCGAACATCGTCGGCGCCACGACGGCGCGCATCATCTGGTCAGCGATCGAGCAGGCCCACCGCCAGGACCTCCCGGCCATCTCCGGGCGTGGCGTCGAGCTCTTCGCGGCGTTGCACGCAGCGGGGCTGCTCAAGCATCTGCCGGGCGATCATGCGGGGCGGGCGGCCCTGCAGATCCTCACCATACTCTCGCCGATCGTTCGGCGAGTGCATCACCGCTGCTGGTCGCTGATGCTGCCCGAGCTCCGGAAGGAGAAGTCGGACGTGATCCGCGCCATCCGCGGCCGCGAGGACGCGCCGTAGCCCGCACCGGGACCGAGCGAGGAGACGCAAGATGTCAGGGCACCGAGAACGATTCGACGAAGCGCTCACGCAGATCGGCATTCAAGGCGTCACCGGTCTGGTGGAGCGCTGGGCGGACTTCAGCAGGCAGTTTCGCACCGCGACCCTCGACTGGGACTCGCAGATGCTCACCTACGAGGGTGACCTTCAGACCTGGACCGCGAAGCACGGGCCGGGCCACTTCCGGATCGACGGGCTCCCCAACGACTCGCGGCTCTACTACGTCTGGCAGGGTTGGGGCGAGCGCGCCCTCGGCGACGGCACGGCCGATGTGTTGATGACCATGGCGCGGGACCTCATCCGCCTGGGCGGGCCCTTCGGCGGCCCGACACCGACCGTTGATATGCCGCCCTTGTCGACGGAGTTGCGGATCCGGCACGCCCGCAAGAAGAGCGAGGTACGGCTCGAGCGGTCCCTGCCAGGGGTCTTTTCCTTGGCGCGGGTGGACCATGATGGGAAATTCGCGCTTCGCCTCCTTGGCCGGGTGAACCAGGGGGAGCCGCTAATCCCCGAGGTGCTCAAGGCCGAGCCGCTCACCCTGGCGATCGCGGGGACCCGCATCCCGTGGTGCTTCACGGACTGCTTTCCGATCGTCGGCTATATCCACGCGCCGCCCCACGAACTGCTGCTGTGTATCTGCGATGTGGAGACCGTCGGGGTCCTGTCCGACGATGCACTCGCGGGCACATACTTCACGTCGCCGACGAAGCTCGCGGAATTCGATGCTGTGCGGTGGCTGGACAGCTTGCCCAGGCCCAGGCGCTTCGTTTCCACGCCGGGCGCGCCGGCCGCGAACGTTCCCGAGGCGACACCGGCTGCTCGCGCTCCGGAGGCCACATCGGATGCTGTGCGGCGGCCTGCGGCCGTGACTGCACCCGAGCCCCACGCGGAGGAGCCTGCACAGCCGCGACAGGCAGCGCCGCGGAGAGCGACGGGCGGGCTCGAGAGCCGGCCGAAGCGCGAGCGGCCGCTCGCCGACCTCGTCCGTCGGCACTTCGCCCATGTCGCCGCCCAGATCCCGGCCGGTGTGCTCGGGGCCGCGACGGCCCAGGAGTTGTGGTCGGCGCTCGAGCAGGGCTACCGCCGCGATCTCGCGGCGATCTCAGGAAGCCGCACCGAGCTGTTCACCGGACTGTTCGCGGCCGGGCTGCTCAAGAGCATGCCCGGCGAGCACACGGGTCGCGCAGCGCTGCAGATCCTCGCGGACCTGTCGCCGATCGTGCGCAAGATCCACCATCGCCGCTGGTCGCTGATGTTTCCCGAGCTGCGGCG
>Ga0075152_10001187_pt1 | contig 18742 bp, 13 predicted proteins | sample JI61114C2DNA_FD_70964 | JGI IMG/M metagenome (GOLD analysis project Ga0075152, IMG submission 70964) | Wastewater effluent complex algal communities from Wisconsin, to seasonally profile nutrient transformation and Carbon sequestration -... | ecosystem: Engineered > WWTP > Effluent > Algae...
AACTTTGCATTCCATTATGAGAGATTTACGGCAAATGTATTTCCCGGAAAGTGGGGTTTATACAATTAAAGTTTCGATTTTCAACGAGGCTTTTGATGAAATGGGAAAGGCAAAGTCATGGGATGACAATCAGTTATTTGAAGGTGAATTTGATTTTGCGTTCAACATCAATGACCTTCCTGATATAAATGCAAATGCAATTGCAATTTCTAAAAAAGCTGAAGACCTGAAATTAGAAGCAAGCAAAATGCCCTATTCCTGGACAGATAAAAGTGCTGCCAGTGCAGCAGGATTCACCGTTGCACAAATTAAGAAAGCGTTTATTGATCTTAGAGATGCAGATGCCCAAATTATGAAAGTATATATTGAACCGACTGGGTCATGGGTTATTTCATACAACAAATTTGGTATCCCAACCGAACAGTATTTGGATAAAAAAATTTATGTTTTTTATAAACTAAATGGAGATTGTAGGGGAGCAGATGTGTATATAAGAAAACGCTACCTCGGAGGAGGGAAATATGGACCAGCTAATATTTCTACAACTGAAAATAGTTTCTTCGAAAAGTATCCCTGTTCTAAAATGAAATAATTAAATGCAATACAGGTTGCCTATTTGATTTCAATATTAGTCACTAATGAAATTATCACCGCAATTTTTCTTTTTTTTCTTTTTTTTGTTGTACTGTAAGTCCGCAAAAGCACAAGCAGGCGATATTAAGTTTATCACTGCAATAAGATCTGTTTCAGATTATAAAGAAGACGGCGTAAAGGGAATAAACATTACCTGCCGGTACAATGGTTTGGCAGTGGAAGAAATGAGTCACAATGATTCAATTTTAGAAAAAGCACTGTTCACCATTTCAATAAAGCTTTTTTTAAATGATGTGGCAATTAATCCTGCTTTCGGTTATCAGCAACTGGCAAATAGAAAAAATGAGATTGTATTTACCAGGCATTTATTAAGGTCAGAATCGGAAGCATCTAAAATAGATAAGAAAGTAGATGTTTTTGTGCCATACGCTGCCTTAAAATTGCCCGGTCTCGCCGATTATTCCATTACTGCAAAAGCTGAAGTGGTAATGGAAATTGATATGGAAAGCAGGCTGATACAGACAATAGAAAAGCAAAACATTGCCTTTTATAAACCTGCCACCCACACTGCCAGTTTTGTTATAGACAGTATTGCAGTAAATATTTTAGACACAAGGGGCAGGGCCTGGGATCATTCTTTATTTAGCAGCGATGCACCCGATATTGGTGTGGAAATTAAATTAGCCAATACTATAGTTTGGCAAAAGTATTTCAATAATACCTACCTCTTTGCGCTACCGGCTACTGCAAATACAATTTCATTTGCCATAAGCGAAGGTGACCAGGTAACCTTTTTAATTGAAGACAGGGATATAATGGTTAGTGACTTAATTGCCACTATCAATTTTAAAAGCAATGAAGCAAAAAATGGAGAATGGCAGCAGTATATCCCAGGAGGTGGTAATATAAAAGCCTGCAGTATTTTTTTCAAAGTAGATTGAGATGATGGAAGCGTTTAATTGCGGCATTTATGAACAGCCTGTCTTTGCTTATCCTGTGAAATCACTCAATGGGGTATTGTACTTGCTTCAAGTAAACAGCATCTTTATAACATTATTAAAACAGAGAGGATACCTAAAATCTTTTTAAAAGAGTAGGCATTAAAATAAAAGCGTTTTATCATGAAAAAAACAATAGTAACCACATTGGTTTTGCTAAGCGTTGGAATGTGCCAGGTGCAAGCCAAAAAATTAAAAGACCCGGAACCTAAAACCAACACGCCAGCACCGCCGGTATAAACACCACCTACAGCACCACCCAAACCAACACCAATAAAAATAAAGGTTAAAACACAATCATTAGGAATAGAGAAAGAAATCTTGGTTTACTACAAATTTTATTTATTTATAAATTCAAAAAAAATGAAAAAATTATTATTCACTGTAATTATTCTTGGTTTTTTTGTGTTGAACACTTTTGCGCAAGTGAAGACAATTAATAATACTAAAAATATTACAAAGGTAAACGACTCAACAATTGTTCTTTATCAGAAAGCTGTTACTCCGCCACATAACTTTTTCTACATTCACGATTCAGGAGGCAAACTTGTCACTACATTTAATCCCGGTGATGTTGTTACTTACGCAAGTCTCAGAGAATTATGGGATAGGCTTACAGGCAAAGCACCTCCAAAACAAAATTGCTTTAAAGTAGCATGCCCTGATGGAGCACCGTCAGATGCAGTATGCTGGGATTGTAAACCGGCAAACTAAAAAAAAATTAATCCTTACTATATCATTCATTTTACTGCACACTATAATTACTGGTGTTACTTCCATTCAGGAAATTAAAGAGCGAAATATAATCTCGGTTAGTAAAATGTAGCCGGGGTTATATTTTTTAGTGGGTCGTAACTCCATTTAGCAATATAAAGTGATAACATTCAATATAAAAGCTGAAGCTTTAGCTTATTTCTATAACGAGTAAGCAACGTTTTCGTTATTTTTCAAATAAGTATTAATTTAATTTGTTAGTTAGCGGTATTTTATTCAAAGTAAAAGCCAAACTATACATTGCCAGTTTTAGCAGGAATCTTTTTAAAGGTAACTGCATGTATTTTTCTTAGCTGGCAAATACTTTTTTGAAAGTCCACTGCTGTAATTTTTTCAAGGTCTACAATAATATCCTGGTGGATCTCTTTAATAAATTATAATGTTTGAACCGGTCTTACACTTGCAGGCAACATGCAAATAGAAGTAGCCATATTTAAAGACAACAAATTAATAAGGCACGCTCTGGAAGCCATACTCAATGGTACTGGCGGCTATACCTGTTGCGGCACTTTTCCTGATGACAGCCGCTGGGAAGAAAAAATAAAAGGGCTACACCAGATGTGATACTGATGGATATTGAAATGTCCTGTATGAATGGCATAGAAGTTAGCCGGCAGATGCAACAGCAATACCCCGAAATTAAAATTGTTATCCAGACTGTATTTAACGACAGTGAAAAAAATTTCCAGGCGCTGTGTGCCGGAGCTTCGGGGTATATACTAAAAAACGACCCTCCCAATAAATATTTAGAAGCTATACCAGAAGTGTATAATGGCGGTGCCAGAATGAAGGTGAGTGTGGCAAAAAAGCACTGGCATTTTTTTCTGCTACCTCTTTTGACAGTTTTCCTTTCAATGATGAAGAGCATCACCTCAGCCAACGGGAGAAAGAAATTTTATTGCTGATGGCAGAAGGGCTGAGTTGTAGAGCCATTGCTGATAAAGTCTTTATCAGCTACGATACAGTAAGGACACATGTAAAGCATATCTATAAAAAACTGCACGTTAACAGCCGCAGCGAAGCAGTAATAAAGGCAGGGCATTTAAAAGCACTTTCAAAAATATAGTTACTCGTTTCAGCACTCATAGTTTTCCTCATCTCAGCGCCCTCCAACCCTCAGCGTGCCAGATCTTCTTCCGCCATTCTTTTTAAATATCACCCAATGGGGTATAGAATTGCTCCTTACTACACAGCAACTTTATACCAGCTTATAAAATCCTCTCTCCTGTATAAAAACAGGCACAACCACCCAACCCTTATTGATCACTGCAAAATTTTTCGGGCATGAGAAAAAATATACTCGTTTACGGCTTTGTGTTAGGTGTACTGTTGTTTACGGTAAAAGCGAATGCCACCATCCGCTATGTAAAAACAGGCAGTGCAGGTACAGCGCCCTATACAACCTGGGCCACCGCCAGCAACGATCTGCAGGCTGTCATCAACCAGTGTATTGCAGGCGATGAAATATGGATTGCTACCGGCACCTACAAACCCAACCGCAGGGCAGATGCACTAACGGTGATCACTGCAACAGACCGCAATGATGCATTTGTCTTAAAAAATGCCGTAAAAGTTTATGGCGGTTTTACTGGCGTTGAAACCTTGTTGAGCCAGCGTAACAGCACAGCGAACGTAGCCACCTTAAGTGGTGATATCGGCACTGTTGGTGTTACTACAGACAATTGCTATCATGTGGTCATCCTTGCCAATACAGCATCCACTACCACACTCATGGATGGGGTTAGTATTATTTCCGGCAATGCCAATGCTGCCGCCCTGGTACCTAGTATTACCGTAAATACTTTCTCCATCAATCCACGCTTTGGTGGAGGCATGTATAAAGTTTCTTCTGCTGCAGATATTACCGATTGTAAGTTTAGAAGGAATGATGCTTCCCTATCTGGTGCTGGTATTTATGAAACACTTTCTTCAAGCGCCTCAGTTTATACCAACTGCTCTGTTGTACAAAATGTATGTGCAGATGATGGTGGCGGAATATATATCCTTACTTCCAGTTGCCTTTATCAAACCTGCAGTTTTACTACTAATGACGCTGCGGACAAAGGTGCCGGCATCTATATCAGCGGTACTGGTTCGCCCGCATTTACTGATTGCACGATTAGTTCCAACGATGCTGTTGGTGAAGGCGGTGCTGCCTACTTAACCGGCAGTGGTTCGCCAACTTTTACAGGTTGCACCATTAACAGTAATACGGCTGTTAGCAACGGAGGAGCTGTTGCCTGTTATGTATCAGGCACAGCAGGTATTACAGCAACAATCATTTCAGGCAATACAAGCAGCAGTACCGGTGGTGGATTGTATAATAACAATTCACCGGTGGCATTAACTAATTGCCTTATCAGCGGCAACCTTGCCAGTGGTGGTGGCGGTATTTGGAATGCGCTTTCTGATGCCACTATTATCAACTGCACCATTGCAGGCAATAGGGCTACCGCACAGGGCGGAGGCATTGCCAATGGAACATCCACCCCAACAATACAAAACTGTATTGTATATGGCAATACAGGTGTGCCAGTGGGTACCAATACGTTTTATAATTCCGGGTCAACACCAGTTGTTGATTATTCTCTTATTGAAGGCGGATATGCCGGAACAGGGAATGTAAATGCCAATCCACTTTTTATAACCCCGGTTGCTGCAGCTGCTGCCCCAACTATCGCAGGTGATTACCGGGTGCAAAGTTGCAGTCCTGTATTAAACGCCGGCAACAATGCATTCATACCTTCCGGAATTACTACAGACCTTGATGCGAATGGCCGCGTTAACTACGGTGTAGTAGATATAGGAGCCTATGAAAAACAATTAGTATTTGCAGTTCCTGATGCGTCGGGTATTGTTTATGTTGATATCACCAAAACGGGTAATGGCAGTAGCTGGGCAAATGCAGTACCTCAGTTGGCAGATGCAATGGTGGCTGCAAAATTTAATACAGCCATCCTGCAGATATGGGTGGCAAAGGGAACTTATTATCCGAAATACAGGCCGTCTTACAGCCCATTGGCTTGTAATAGCCCGGATGTAAATAGCTCTTTTGTGTTTGCAAATAACCTAAAAGTTTATGGAGGCTTTGCCGGTGGAGAAACGGACACTACCGGCAGAAACTATGTTACCAATAAAACCACCCTCAGTGGCGATATCGGTGTTTTGGGAAATAATGCCGATAACTGTAACAATGTTGTGAGAAGTTTTAATGTGGGGGCCAGTTCGGAGTTTAACGGATTTACTGTCACCATGGGTAATGGCTCTTATGGCAGTGGCCTTGACAACAACAATTCCGATCTCGTAATTACAAACTGTATTTTTTCAAACAACATTGCAGGTGTAAATGGTGGAGCAATGAACAATGCTTATTCTTCGCCAGTGATTACAAACTGTAGTTTTTTACACAATGCAGCAAATGTGGGTGCTGGTATGCATAATTTCTATGGCTCTGTTGTAAAAATATACAATTGTGTTTTTACAGGAAATACAGCATCGCTAAATGGCGGGGCCATAGCAAATTTTGATAATGCCAGGATTGAAATGTACAATAGCCAGGTCTTGCTAAATCAATCAGGGTCATTGGGCGGCGGCATGTTACTGGAGGATGATTCGCAGCCGTCAAAGTTAGTTGATTGTATTTTCTCCGGCAATGAATCGGGCGACGTTGGCGGCGGGATTTGCAGCCATAATTCCAGTGAGTTTATCAATTGCCTTGTGTCAGGAAATAAATCGAATGATGGTGCAGGAATTCATTTCAGAAGCGGATTTACAGGGCCATACCTGGTTGAAAACTGCACTATTGCCTGCAATGCGGGAATCGGTCAGGGCGGGGCTTTGTTTATCGCAGATCATACTGCAGTAGTAAGGAACAGCATCGTATTTGGAAATTCAGGTGGGACAATCGTTGATGGCAGCGCCGATATTGCTTACAGTCTTGTGCAGGGAGCACTGTATCCAGGTGCAGGTAATATAAACTCCAATCCACTTTTCATCAGTCAGATATTAGCGGCCAGTGCACCTAGTATATCCGGTGATTATCATTTACAGAAATGCGGTGCCAGCCCTGCAATAGATGCAGGTAGTACTGGCTTTGTTCCTGCAGGCATTACTAAAGACCTGGATGAGCAGGCCCGTACTGTAAATGGCAAGGTTGATATGGGTGCTTACGAAACACATTACGCCTTTCAGAATGGGGGTAAAATTTATGTAGACAAAACCAAAACCGGTAAAGGCAGCAGTTGGGCAGATGCTGCACCCGAATTGGCAGATGCTTTAAAAGAGGCAAAATACAACGCTACTATAAATGAAATATGGGTAGCAAACGGAACTTATAATCCTTTGTACAATGCTACTGATGGTGCAGAAATCTTTTGCAAGATGCCAGGCAGGGATAATGCTTTTGTACTGCCTGCTAATGTAAAAGTATATGGCGGTTTTGCAGGAGGAGAAGCAGATACTTCGGGTAGGAATTTTGTAACCAATGAAACGATTCTGAGCGGTGATATTGGTGTGGCAAATAATAATACAGATAATTGCTACCATGTAGTGATAAGCTCCGGTGCAGTAGGTAGTGCTGAATTGAATGGGTTTACCGTAATAAATGGCAATGCAGATGGCGGCAGCTCTATCAATGTGAACGGGCAACTCATTAGGAAAGACAATGGCGGAGGAATAAATAACACTTATTCTTCTCCTGCCGTAACTAACTGCATTATTTTGGGTAACAGTTCAAGTGGCAATGGCGCTGGAATCAATAATTCTTTCGCTTCACCCACTATTGCCAACTGCACTATTTCTAACAACGGTTTAAGTCTAAGTGGTGGTGGAATATATAATTCTTCCTCTGCACCTATTGTTACCAATAGTACTATTTCTGGCAACAGTGCTTTTGAAGGCGGCGGACTCTATAACACTTTATCATCTCCTTCCCTAACCAACTGTATCATTTCGGGCAACAAGACAAGCACTAATGGTGGAGGAATATATAATTCTTCCTCTTCCAATCCTGTCATCATCAATACTACTATTGCTGGCAACAAAGCAGATTTTTATGGCGGCGGAATTTATAACTCCACATCTACACCGGTATTGAAAAATAGTATTATGTGGGGCAATATGTCTGTCCTTGCCTATACATTTTCCGGAGTTGTCAGCAATTGCATTATAAATGGGGGTCATGCAGGTGTCGGTAATTATGATATAGACCCACTATTTGTTAATCCCCAGGCTCCTGCTGCGGCACCCACCACTTTAGGCGATTATCATTTACAAGCCTGCAGCCCTGCCATCAACATGGGTGATAACAGTTTGATAGTAGCAGGTGTTACCAAAGACATCGACAGCCTTGGCAGGATTATGTTTACAACAGTAGATATGGGCGCTTATGAAAAGCAAGATGTTGATTTGTCTAACAGCACCTGGAAAGGAGTCAATACAAACTGGAATGATAAAATAAACTGGTGCGGCGGTTATATCCCAACCGATACCACCAACGTAACTGTGCCGCTTACCACCAACAAGCCATTAATTGGTGCAGGCTTTGATAACCAGGTAAAAAATATTTTATTCTCAAACGGCACCTCTATTGGTGTGGCAAATACCAGCAAGTTTACCATCAATGGCACTTACACTAACCTTGGCAGCACTATTGCCAACAACGGCGATTGGGTAATGGCTGGCAATGCCAATAGCCAAACATTTCCCGGAACACTGGCCACTGTTAGCGCCATGAAAAATATGGAAGTGAACAACAGCAGCGGTTTAAAATTTGATAAATCCTTTCAACTAACAGGAACACTTACCCCAACTGCCGGCAATATCAATATAGACAATGCAACCATTACGCTTAACTCAGATGCAGGCTCTACTGCAAGAGTGGCACAGGTACCTTCCGGTGTTGCTTTCTCTTACACCGGCACGGGCAAATTTGAAATTGAAAGATATATTCCGGCACACAGGGCATGGCGTTTATTAACTGCACCACTCAGCACCGCCACCAACCTCACCATCAGCCAGGCATGGCAGGAAGGTGTGAGCAATGCCAACAGGCTATCTCCCGTAATCGGCACAGCAGGCTTTGGTACTACCATTACCAAAAGTATTACCTATAGTGCCGCCGATGGATACGACCAGGGCAGTACCAACAGTCCATCCATCAGGTATCACAACGGTACCAACTGGGGAGGTTTCCCAACCGGCACCATTGGCACCACAACCGGTGCAAATAATGGATTGATCAATGACCAGCCTGGTTATATGCTTTTTGTTAGGGGAGACAGGAGCATACAGGTTGCAGGAACTGGTGTAACCGCTACCGTTACTACACTCAGGCCAAAGGGGCAATTAAAAACAGGGCCGCAAACCATTGTGTGCAATGGCTGGACGGTGATTGGTAACCCTTATGCATCTCCCATCAACTTTCATCAAATTGTATTGGACAATCCCGGGCTGCCTGATGCATTTTATGTGTGGGATGCCAACCTTGCAGGCAGCAGCAATGTCGGGGGATGGGTGAGTTATGGTTCTTACAATGGCGGCTCACAGACTTATACAGTAGCACCGCTATTAACAGGCAGCACATTTGCCAATAATAAAGGAGATATCTCCTCCGGCTCTGCCTTTATGGTGAATTATACCGGTACCATCACGATCAATGAAAATCATAAATCAACGCAGGGTGATAATGTGCTGCTCCGCCCCGTACGCCAGTTAAGTATGAACCTGTTTGTTGTAAATGCAGACAGCACCGAATCGCTGAATGATGGTGTGGCTATTGTGATGGATGCATCGCCACGGGCTGCCAGTGCAGAAAAGAATACCAATTTTACAGAGAACCTCGCCATTGCTTTTAATAATAAACGCTACGCCATACAAAACAGGCAGCGGCTGTATTTCAATGATACCATTTTCATTTACACCGGCCAAATGAAGCAACGCAATTATGTGCTGGAAATAAAAGCGGATGAACTGAATACACCAAACCGGATGAAAGCATATTTAGAAGATACTTACCTCCACCGATATGCAACAGTGGCTTTGGAAGGCAACACCCGCTATGCTTTTACTGTCAATACAGTAGACAGTGCAAGTGTATCCGCTGCAAGGTTCAGGTTGCTGTTTAAGAGATCAGCAAGGTTTGGTCACATACATGCAACGGCTAAGGAAAATGATATTGAAGTGCAATGGCAGATGGAAGAAATATTCGGTATTGAACAGTATGAAATTGAACGTTCCATCAATGGTATTGATTTTATGCAATTGCAAAACACATCTACTAACAGGAATCTGCATCCGCTTGTGCAAAATCAATGGCTGGATGTATCGCCTGCCACAGGAATTTATTACTACCGCATTAAAGCCACCTGTATAGATGGTGAAGTATTGTACAGTGATATAGCAAAGGCGGTAATGGTTAAAAATAATGAAGGGATGTATGTGTTTCCTAACCCTGTAACAGGCAACAGCCTGCAGTTAAGGATGAATAAGCAATTGCCCGGGCAATACAGTGCTACCCTCATCAACCAGCAAGGGCAGAAAATATTTATGCACCAATGGCAACATAGTAGCAGTTCTGCTAACAAATTTTTTGAATTACCGCAGCGCATTGCAAGCGGTGTGTATGTATTGGAAATAACAAAACCCAATGGAGAGCATGAAGTGCTGCCGTTGCAGATACAGCGACATAATAACTAAAAAACAGATTAATATTTATGAGAAAAATTGCAGTGATAACAGCAGGTTTGTTTTTATTTAAAAATACGGTTGCACAAAACGTTGGCATCGGTATCTCCAATCCAAATGTCAAGCTTCATATAATAGATGGCACCCCTGCTACTTTGGCAAACAGCACCGGCTTTTTATTAATTGGTGAAAACAGGTTTGCGAATATCGTTGCAGATAGCAATAGATTCCAGGCCAGGTATAACGGCGCAGCTGCACCACTTTCATTACAACCTTTTGGTGGCAATATTGGTGTAGGCAATATTACAAATGCCCCGGCAAGTAAACTGCAAATTGCCGGAGGTGCAGAAGTAGGAATTAATTTACACGGTTCTTTACTAATAGGCGAAACCACCAGTGCAAACATGGCATTTGATGCCAATGAAATACAAGCAAGAAGCAATGCCAGCACTGCCACATCACTTTACCTGCAATCAATGGGGGGCAACAGTATTTTTGGCTCGGGAAATATTATTGCCAATGGAAAAATTGGTATAGGACAAGCCAACCCCAATGTGCCGCTGCACATAGAAGGTGGTATAGATGCTTCCCTCACAGCAGGAGGTTATGTGCAGTTTGGTCCAAGCAATGGTGCTAATCTTATTATAGACAATAATGAAATAATGGCAAGGAATGACAGTGGTACTGCTACCCTCACTTTACAAAACAATGGTGGTAAAACATTGATAGGTGAAGACATAGAAATTAACGGAAATATACAAGGAGCAGTTAAGCTTGAGCAAAATTTGATTAACGTAAATACTGACGCACCATTTACGATAACTGTAGGCAACAAATCGTATATCTATTTAACTAACTCGTCTTCTCTCTGTAACGAACCTCTGAATAACTGCAGTAATGCTAAAGCAACCTTAACCAACGGCGAAGCAATTGGACAAATACTAGTCTTACAGAGCGGTGGTGGTATTGTATGGTTGATTGACAATCCGATTTACAATTTGAATTTACATCAGGATCGTGGTTTGGCAAGAGATAATACCATCGTACTCTTTTGGAGTGGCATTGCCTGGCTTGAAATTGCATTTTCCGCAAATTAATTTGCATTAAAAGGAGTGGTTATATAATAACATTTTTTGAAATCGATATCATCTTTTTAGTATTATGAATAAGATCGCCGTTCTTTTATTTTTCTTAAGTATTTACTTTAATAGTTTTTCTCAAAACAATGTAGGCATTGGGACCAATACACCTACCGAAAAATTACAGGTAAACGGAAATATTAAATCCGACACAATAAAACCAGCTGCTATAACATTCACACCGAATGCCAGCAACGGAAAAGTATTAACCAGTGATGCTGCCGGCAATGCCAGTTGGAAAGAAGCATCAACAGGTGGTGTTGGTTTTGGTGCCTGGGGCGGTTGTGATGTAACCGGCATAAATGAATACAATCCTGTAGCAGACGATTCTGTTGCAGCGAATGATTTTTTTGGTTTAACAGAAGCCATGTCCGGCAACTTCGCCGTCATTGGTGCCTATGGAGACGATGTGGGCGCCAATGCCAACCAGGGTTCTGCCAGTATTTATAAATTCGATGGATCTAATTGGGTGCTGTTTAAAAAACTTACTGATGCTGCCGGTCAACCCAATGATAATTTTGGATTTAGTGTATCCATATATGGTAGTTATGCAGTGGTGGGGTCACCGCAGGATGATATCGGAGCAAACCTCAACCAGGGTTCCATAAGTGTGTACCAGTTTAATGGTACCGATTGGATATTCAAACAGCGCTTGACCGACCCGGCTGGTTTGGCTGATGACGAATTTGGATACAGTGTATCTATTTCGCAAAATTATATTGCCGTAGGTGCCCGTTATGGAAACGGCACGGGCTCGGCTTTAATCGCTGACTGCGGCACTGCCAGTATTTTCAGATTCAATGGATCTAACTGGGTTTTTATGCAAAAAGTATATGATGACCCTACGGGCGCAACTGGTGATGAATTTGGTTATTCAATCAGCATTTCCGGAAATGATCTTTTTGTGGGAGCGCCTATGGATGATGTAAACCTCTCTGACCAGGGATCGGTAAATGTATTCAGGTTTGATGGCGCCAGTTGGCAACCAACTGTAAAACTAATCAATATAACGGGCACAGCTTCTGATCTTTTTGGCCGCAGTGTATCTGTCAACGGTAGTTGTGCTGTTATCGGCGAACCAATTAATAATACAGGAATAGCACATATTTACCGATACACTACATCTGGCTGGAGTTTTATGCAAACGCTTACAGAAACTACCAGCAACAATTTCGGAAACAGGGTCTCGGTTTCTCAAAATTATATACTCATTAGCTCAGCCAGTGAAACAGTAGGCGCTAACGGCACCCAGGGAGCTGCTTATTTGTATGTGCGTGTAGGTGGTATGTGGCAAAAAGTACAGCGTATTACCGATCCTGCAGGTACAGCCAACGCAAATTTCGGGTTATCACTGGCTATCGATGGAAATACTAAACGTTTTGTTATCGGCGCTTATAGAGCTGCCCCGGGCGGCAAAGCAATTTTTGGCAAGGTTAATTAAGCAGCGTAAATCTACTAAACATACATTTCATTATGAACAAGCTACATTATTTATCTGCAGGGTTACTTTTCATTTTGCTGACATACACGGCAAGTGCTCAAAACAGTATAACGGCAACATATAGCCTGGGAGATATACCTACTTCCTCTTTCGCATTTGACTCTACCTGTAATGGAAATAATATTGTACTGCAATTATCCCTGCCTGCAGGAGAAACTTATGCGGTAACAGGAATAGATATCAGCTACAGTATGACTGCGCTGGGTTCTGGAAAAATGGAAGACCAGCGCAGCCAGGTAAAGTGTGCCAATACAAATATTACTGAGCCCACAAGCAATAACGGGAGAGGTACCACAACAGGAACCTTTGTTTACAACCGAACCAATATAAGTATTGCCAATGGTACGTATGCAGGCGGCACAGTTATTAGTTTTGAAATGCATGCATGGCGGGCAACTTCCAACGTAAATAATTTAGGGTGCAATACCATAGAGAACCGGGTAAATGCCAACAGTTGGCAAATCACACTTCATTATAGTGATCAACCTGCTTTACCCAAAGTGGGCATTAATACAGTTGCCCCGGGGCAAATGTTACAGGTAAATGGTAAACTCAAACTCGGTGATGATTTAGTGAGCCCGGATGCTGGAACCATTCGCTGGAACAACATTAATAAAGACTTTGAAGGTTACGATGGTACTCAATGGCTTTCTTTAACCAGTAAGGGTAATAACAATGGCTGGGGCAGTAATCCTGCATCAAATGAAAATTATAGTTTTTCAGGAGACAATGCAAATAGTTTATTTGGCTCAAGTGTGGGCATTTCGGGCAAAGGCGGTGCTTCTGTTGCGGCCATTTCGGGTGGCCCGGGGTTTCAAATCAGTACCTATATAAATGCCGGTAAGGTATTAACTTATACTAAACTCTCTGGTCAATGGCTACCAACAGATCCAACAAGCAGTGCAATAGCACCGGATGATACTATCAATGCAAAGTATGGAGCGGCAGTGGCTGTAGATAACCTTTACGGAAATTATATAGCAGTGGGTGCTCCCGGAAAGGAGGTGGGTAATAACATCGCACAAGGCAAAGCATATTTGTACAATGCTAATTTGAGTAGCCTGGGATTTGCCGCAGAAGTAACTGCTAATAATGGCGCTGCCTACGATTTTTTTGGCTATAGTGTTAGTATAAGCGGCAGCTACGCAGTGATTGGAGCGTATGGAAAAGAGGTTGGAGGGAATGTTAATCAGGGCTGTGCTTATATATTTCAAAAAGAAACTGGTTCATCCAATTGGAACCAGGTGGCCATACTAACAGCAAGCGATGGAGCGGCCGGTGATTGGTTTGGTTATAGTGTTTCTATAAGCGGTAACTATATTATTGTAAGTGCTCCTTACAGAAATTCAGGTCAGGGTAAAACATATATTTTTTCCAGAACCGGCAGTGCCTGGAACCAACAGGCGATGTTAACTGCTGCAAACCTAGCTTTTGGTGACAATTTCGGTTATAGTGTAAGTATCAGCGGTGACTATGCGGTAGTGGGAACTCCGAAAAAATTTATTGATGGAAAACAGGCTGTAGGGAAAGCGTATGTATATAACCGTAATGGGAGTGCCTGGAGCCTTCAGGCAGAAATCACCGCTTCAGAACGGGATCGGTCTGACGAATTTGGTAGCAGTGTAAGTATCAGTGAAGATAATATGGTAATAGGTGCTCCGCAAGGGCAGATTGCTACTGATAGCAAGGGAAAAGCTTATGTTTTTAAACGTTCGGGTACCAATTGGTACCAACAGGCCAGGCTTGTGGCAAGCGATGGGCATTACGGCGATAATTTCGGCACAAGTGTAGCTATCAATGGCCAATACATAGCAGTGGGTGCTCCCGGTTTTGACTACATCAATTCATCAGGCCAAACATTTACCAACACGGGTAAGATATATTTTTTTAATACCCAATAAGTTCAAGTTGGTATGCTGAATAGTATGCATGCCTTATTAAAATTATCATTCACTATATTTTATTTCACCAGTTCCGGGGCGGCAATAAAATAGAATCATAAAAAGATATACAGGGGTTTTCAAAAGCGCCTGAGTAACTGAATCAAAAAATGAGATTATGAAAAGGATTATTTTTTACAGTCTTTTCTTTTGTTGCATTTCAACAATAACAAGTGCACAAAATGTAGGCATTGGCACCACCACTCCTAAAGCCCGCCTGCATGTGGCAGACAGCAGTGTATTGTTTACCGGGCCTTATCCGTTGCCTGCAACACCCGGCGAAACACCGTTGAATGGTGCCGGCAGCCGGCTGATGTGGTACGCTGATAAAGCTGCTTTTAGAACAGGGGCAGTAACCGCTGCCGAATGGAATAAAGACAATATTGGCAACTACTCTTTTGCAAGTGGCTTTAGTGTAAAAGCCAAAGGTGCTTATGCTACGGCCATGGGCTACAACAACAATGCAATGGGGGATTATTCCTTTTCCATTGGAGGTTCTAACCAGGCCAACGCAGATTACTCCACCGCAGCTGGCAGCTTTAACCATGCCAATGGCTACAACTCATTTGTGGCAGGCATGTACAATGATAGTATCCTTGGTAAACAAAATGCCGTTACTGCTAACACGCCACTTTTTATCATTGGCAATGGTGATAACAATGATGCCCGTAGCAATGCGATGGTGGTGCAGAAAAATGGCAATGTGGGTATTGGTACCAGCTACCCAAATGCCAGTGCGGCATTGGAAATAAGCAGCACCAATAAGGGCTTGTTACTGCCACGGGTAACTGACACAGCTGCTATAACAAACCCAGCCAAGGGGCTGATGATATTTACTACAGCCAAAAACAAATTGTACTACTTTGATGGTAGCCGCTGGCAGCAAACCCTTGCAGGTGAAAGCGGTATGGATAGCCTTTGGTATAAAAAAGACACAGTAGCTTACAGCGCACAAAAATATATAGGCATTAATACCGACTATAAAATTTTTCCACCACAGGCCAACTTGCAGGTGCAGGGCAGTTTGCTAATACAGCAGCCATTGACCCAAAGCAATAGTGCTCCCGCCAGTGTACATAACATGGTTAACGGGGAAGACTATTCCTTCCCTTCATCAGACAGTAGCGGCAGGTTTTTTGATCCGGGAGGATCAGGGATAAATTATCCATTCAATACCAGTGCTTCAGTTAAGATACGACGAGGATTGCTTATTGTGATGGGGGTAAAACTAAGCTTTGATAACAGAGATTGGGGGTTGGCCAGCGGCGATACTATTTGGGTATCCAATTACTACTTGCCTGAATGCAGGGATAATTATCAATACCGTTTTACAAACAGCCAGCTTACTGCCCCCAGTGATGTTTTTGGAATATTCACATCCGGTGAAATTAATATCGTATTCAAATCAGATCTTTTAAACTCAAATAAAGGCTTTGATATCACTTATAAAAAGCTGTATGGTAAAACCACGGGGCTTGCAAAAACCGATAATCCGGCAGGTAATATTTTGTATTTCAATCCCGAAAAAGGCTCCTTGATTGCAGGCAGACTTCGTAACAACGTTGACAGTATTGGACTTAACTCTATTTCAATGGGTTTTTCAACTGCCAGCAGAGAAGGCTCGACTGCTATGGGTAGTTCAATTGCCAGCGGAAATTATGCGACTGCTATGGGTAGTTCAACTGCAGGTGGAGATTACTCAATTGCAGGCGGTTATGCGTCGTCAGCTAGCGGTACTTATTCGCTTGCCACTGGTTTCTATTCAACCGCCAGTGGATATGGTGCAGTAGCCTTTGGTAGAGTCGATACTGCAAGTGGAGATTATTCAACCGCATCAGGTCTTTATTGCAAAGCCAGCGGAGAAGGTTCTACTGCGATGGGTTTTCGCTCAACCGCCAGCGGAAATCATTCATTTGCTGCTGGCGGCGGTTCAGCAGCCAGTGGAGAAAATTCGACTGCTACGGGTTTTGGTACAGCCAGTGGGGAAAATTCGACTGCCATAGGGTATGTGGTAACAGCATCTGGAAATAATTCAGTTGCCCTGGGCACTTCTGTTAGTACCAATGGATTGGCGGGGTCTTTTGTTTTTGGAGATAATGCTCGCTCTCCTGGTCAAACAAGATCTCCCACTGCCGCCAATCAGTTTGCATGTTTTTTTACTGGGGGCTACTATTTCGTTACTGACAACAGGGATCAGGATATAGGTGTAAGGTGTTTAAATAGTCAAAATAGCTGGAGTGCCATCAGCGATGTACGCCGTAAAGAAAAATTTATACCCGTAAACGGGGAAGATTTTTTACATAAAATTTCTGCCATGTCACTTACTACCTGGAACTACAAAGGACAGGATAGCAAAACCCTGCGCCACTACGGCCCCATGGCGCAGGATTTTTACGCTGCTTTTGGTAAAGATAAACTGGGAACTATTGGTTGCGATACATTAATAAACCAACAGGATTTTTTGGGCGTGAATTTAATAGCCATACAGGCGCTGGAAAAACGTACCGCCAAAATTTCACAATTAGAAAAAGACAACCAGGATATTAAAAAGGAAAATGAAACCCTGAAAAATATGCTGCTGCAAATGCGGAAAGAACTGGATGAACTAAAAGTAAATAGTAATAAACAATAAATGATAAAAGTATTATGACTTACATACTTAGATTAATGCCGTAAAGGAACAGCAGCAGCAAATAGATGCACTTAAAAAAACAAACACACAACTCATCAACAGGATCGAAACACTGGAAGGAAGAAAATAAACACATAAAAGAATATTTTTTTACAGTGCCATTTTGCTGGATGGCAAAGAAGCATTGATTCCCATTCATGAAGAGTCGCTCGAAAAGATCGATCAGAAAAAACGCCAGGTACATGTAGTACTTCCCGACGGGTTAGTCGATGGGCATTTATACCATTGCTGATATCAACAAACATACAAAGGAAGAACTGGAAGAGCGAATAGGTAAATGGGGGATTGATCTGTGGAATAAAAGCTTTGGTATTCATACCAGTGAAGTAGTGCAGTATCACGAATCAAAATCCATTTCATCTGAAAATACGTTTGATGAAAACAAAACAGATATTGCTTTTTTGATAAGTGAGATTGTTCGGGTCACCGAAAAAATTGCATTTGAATTAAGACAGGATAAAAAGTGGCAGGATGTATTGCGGTGAAGATTCGTTATCCGGATTTTGAAACCAGTTCTAAACAAACCACCGGGTCTTATACATCTGCCGATGATGAGATCATTCCAGTTGCCAAAAAACTCTTTCATCAATTGTATAAAAAGGGCCAGCCAGTAAGATTGCTGGGAGTAAAGCTCAGTGAACTCACCAGTGATGCCATACAGAGAGATTTGTTTTCGAATACAGAAAAGAAATTTGATTTGTATAAGGCCATTGATGATGTGAAGAACCGGTTTGGGAAGTTGAAGATAAAGCGGGCTTCTTCTAATTAAACATAATAGATCCATCAAAATAAAATTTGCAGCGTGATGAGGATAGCATCCTGAATCAAGCTTTCTCCCGATTTCAACTCACTGGTATTAGTATTGTTTAAAATCCGATATTTAGGGTGAAAGACAACCCATGCAGTATCTCAAATTTTTCCCCTGTCAGCAACTGGAGCCTTTTATAGAATGCTACTTTATATGGCAGTCTGTAAGTGGTCCTGTACAACATATGGAAGTGGAGTCGCCGCCTACCGGTTTCTGTTCGATGGTATTTAATAGCGGGGATCCTTATTTTTTGCAAAACAAAAAGTATGAGAAGTTGCAGGTGCCAGTTGCGTTCGTATCAGGCCAGGCCATTTACAGTTACAAACTTTTTTTACATGGCCAAATTTCCATGGCAGGGATCGTGTTTAAGCCCGCAGGACTGGCTTCACTGTTTAATCTGCCTGTGTTTGAGTTTACTGAAGAGCGGTTAGATCTCAGCAAAATATTTAAAGCCTCCATTATTGCAGAGCTGGCAATGTTGATACAACAAGAAAAAGATGCGGCCGGCAAAGCAAAACTCCTGGAAGCTTTTGTACTAAAACAAGCAGGTGAAAAATTACCTGTGCCGGATGCCATAGATGAAGCAGCCAACAAAATTGTACAAAGCAATGGC
>Ga0075152_10001189_pt1 | contig 18737 bp, 14 predicted proteins | sample JI61114C2DNA_FD_70964 | JGI IMG/M metagenome (GOLD analysis project Ga0075152, IMG submission 70964) | Wastewater effluent complex algal communities from Wisconsin, to seasonally profile nutrient transformation and Carbon sequestration -... | ecosystem: Engineered > WWTP > Effluent > Algae...
TTTACTGCTGGTACTTACAACAACAATATTGAATTAAATGGATTACCCGCTGGTAAGTATTTGGTACAATTTATTACTACTGAAAAAGTTGTAACTAAAGAAGTTATTAAAGTAAACTAATTGTGCTTTCTTAACTGCTGTAATGTTGCTCTTAAATCTTTTGGTACTTCGGCCTCTAAGCTAACTTTTTCGTTATTAAAAGTAAATTGCAACTTCCAAGAGTGCAATGCCAATCTGTTTAGCATGGGTTTTTCTTCATCTTCTTTTTTAGATAAGTTAAATTTCTTTTTAAATGAAGAAAGTAGCAAAGGCTTTCCGTCGCCATACAGTTCATCACAAACAATACTGTTGCCAATATGCTTCATGTGAACACGAATTTGGTGTGTACGGCCTGTATGAATTTGAAATTGTACCCACGAAAAAAATCTAAAAGACTCTATTAATGTATAATCGGTTAAAGATGGTTTTCCTTTAGTGTGTGTAATCATGGTGCCATTGTCTGCTGGATGCATCATAATAGCAGCGTCTACACTTCCTTGCTCATTCATCAATGCTCCATTTACTAAACCAACATACTGTTTTTCTACTTCTCTACTTTCAAATAATTGAGATAGGGTTTTATGTGTTGTTTCATCTTTAGCAAAAACAATTAAGCCACTTGTGCCTTTATCTAAACGATGTACAGTATAAATGGTGCCATATTTCTGTAACAAAAAATCTTTTAGTGATGGTTCACTTTGCTTTCTATCTGGAACACTCAATAAACCACTTGGTTTATTGATGGCTACAAAAAAATCGTTTTCAAAAATTATTTCAAACTTCATAATACAATCAAGTTGCCAATGAGCATTATTTATTTTTATGAGTAAGCTTAGCAGTGCTTTTTGACTTTAGTACAATTTCTTTTTGAGTATTTTCTTTAGGCTTTTTTATAAAACTTTGGTTCATGTATTTTAATAAACGAACCTCTTTTTCAGTTAACATTCTCCACTTACCTCTATCTACATTTTTCTTAGTTAGGTTAGCAAACATTACTCTATCTAAGCCTTTAACATCATATCCTAAATGCTCAAAAATTCTTCTCACAATTCTATTTCTACCACTATGTATTTCAATACCAACAATACTTTTATCGCTATTGTCAATATGTGCAACACTATCGGCATGTATCAATCCATCTTCTAAAGTAATGCCAGATGCAATTGCATCTAAGTCTTTTTTAGTAACGGGTTTGTCTAATTTAACTTCGTATATTTTTTTAATTTCGTAGGATGGGTGTGTAAGTTTTTGAGCCAATTCTCCATCATTGGTTAACAACAAAACACCAGTTGTATTTCTATCCAATCTACCCACAGGATAAACTCTTTCTTGTGTAGCACCTTTTATTAAATCTAAAATGGTTTTTCTACCTTCTGGATCTTTAGAAGTGGTAATGTAATCTTTAGGTTTATTAACTAAAATGTAGGTTAAGTTGTGTTGTAAAAATATTTTTTTGCCTTGCACTTTAACGTCTTCATTTCCTAAAATTCTAAAGCTTGGTTCTAAAATTTTATCACCATTTACAACTACCAAGCCCTTCTTTACCAATTCTGCAGCTTCTCTTCTTCCACAAATTCCACAATGTGCAATATATTTATTCAAAGGCATTTGCTCCTCAGTTACAACTTTCTTAAAATTGGTGCTAATTGGTTGATTTTGTGTTGGAATAGTTCCAGCTTTTTTTGCTTGAAATGAAATAGCTTTTGTTATGCCAATTTTATTAGCATCCGAAGTAGTGTTTGGTTGATTGGGCGTCCACTTTTTTAAAGCGTTAACTTCTGCTTCGTGTGTAGCATCTACTTTTTTGGTAGATTTTTGTTTGCTATCGTATCTATTTTTGTCAAACTTAGAGGGTTTTTTAATATCTTCTTCTCTAACAATTCCTCTTGCTTTATCTTGTTTTTTTCTTCTTGCTTCTTCTCCAGCTGCTCTTGCTGCTGCTTTGGCAGATCTTTTTTCTTGACGGAAGGCTTCTTTCTTTGCAGAACCTTTGGGTTCTTTATTAATAAACTTGTCAAAGTTCTTATTACTCATGCTTTTTAAATTTGCTGTTTTTGCAACAGGTGAGTTGCAAATGTAACAAAACTTATGGCATATGGTATAAAAGAAACAAGCGATGTACAATTACATCGCTTGTTTCTTTTATTATTTGGCTTGTCTTTTTTCGCCTTTTCTTTGTTTAATTTGTTCTTGTTGTTCTTTCGTAAGTACTTGTTCAAAAACTTTTTTACGTTCGGCACCCAATTGGTGCATTTGATCTTTTTTATCCATGCTACTTAAGGCATCATTGTTTTGTATGGCCTTTGCTTTTTGTTGTAAAGATTGTTGCATGGTCTTAATTTTTGAAACTTGTTCTTCGTTTAAATTAAGTTTTAGCTTCATTCTTTCTAACATAGCAACACTTCTAATTTGTCTATTGTCTTCAGCATTTTTTTTGCCAACTGCGATTTTGTTTTTTTGCTCATTGGTTAACAAAGATTGCATACTGGTTTTACGTTCTTTTTCGAGAGAAGCCAATTGTTTTTTATAATCGCCTAAAGTAATTTTATCGTTACTTTTTAACTTGGTCAATTTCTCTTGAAAGTTTTTTTGAATTACCTGAGCTTGCTTTTTTTGTTCGGCATTTAACTTTAAAGAATGTGCCATTTTACCTTTGTGTTTTTTCATATGCTGTGCACCATGATTTTTTTTGTGGTGCTTTTGCATTGTTGCTTGTTGGGCATAAGTGCTACCTACTAAAGTAAATGCAGCAATTGCCAATGTGATTAATTTTTTCATGTTGTTTATTTTTTTTAATGATTGTATATGCTAATTGACTGCTAGTGGTTCTATTGGTTTAAATAAACTGCTCTTTTAATGTCGAATGGCATTTAAACTGTTTAAATGGATGAACTAAATTTTGTGAACAATCAATTGTTTTAAACTGATTAACCAAACACTATTTTTGCAAAAATTAATTTGTGGCTTTGAAGTATTTTTTAATTGTACTAAATATTTTTTTGTGTAGTAACTTGTTGTATTCGCAAACCGATTCTTCAAGAAATGATACTACTATAACAACTGTAACGCCTGTTATAAAACCAACTCCTCCCAAACCCAAGGTTAATGATACAATTCAACCAACTACAAAAGTTGATACCTTGAAATTGGTAGATTCTATTCGGTTGGCTTATAAAGATTCCTTGCAAAAAGATTCAATTGCAAAAACTATTGTGCTGCAAAAACCAAAACAACAAAGTGCCGATACAAGTACTTATGCAGCCATTATGTTTCATCAATACATACCTTACAATATTGATCCTGTTTTTAGGGTTATTCAATATCGTTCAGAAGAATCAACAGATTATTTGTTTTATGCTTTATTGGGTATTGTTGCTATTGTTGCCTTTATAAGAGTGAGTTTTCCTAAATATTTTCAGAGTTTATTTCAATTGTTTATACAAACATCGTTTAGGCAAAAACAAACAAAAGAACAATTGTTACAAGACAATCTAGCATCGCTATTAATGAATTTAGTGTTTATACTAAGTGTGGGTATGTTTATTGCACTCTTAGCCAACAGATACAAATGGGTTCATATAGACTTTTGGCCTACTTTTTTATATTGCTGTAGTTTGTTACTAATAATTTATGCTGTTAAATATCTATTTCTAAGATTTAGTGGATGGGTTTTTAATGCAAAACCAGCTGCCGACACTTATTTGTTTATTGTTTTTTTAGTAAATAAAGTTTTAGGAATTATAAGTGTGCCATTTGTTTTTATTTTAGCTTTTTCTGTCCCAAAAGTTGTTGCTGTTTCTTTAACTATAATCACTATAATTTCTGTACTACTATTAATTTACAGATATGTGGCAAGCTTGGGGACAATTCGCACTTCACTGAAAGTAAATGCCTTACATTTTTTTCTTTACCTTTGTGCCGTAGAAGTTTTACCATTACTAATAATGTATAAAGCTTTTTTCAATTTTATAAACGATTAGCAAATTTTAGAATAAATACAGAATATAAGCATGGCAAAATCCGGAACTAAAAATTCAGCTAATTCAAATTTACCTATGAGAATTCTTATTTCTCAACCACGCCCAGAAAGTGAAAAATCACCCTATTTCGACTTGGAACGCAAACACCAAGTAGAATTGGTTTTTACCCCATTTATTAAATTAGATAGTATTCCTGCTAAAGAATTCAGAAAACAAAAAATTGATATTGCAGTTTTTACAGCAGTAATATTTACTAGCAGAAATGCCATTGACCATTTTTTTAGAACTTGTGAAGAAATGAAGGTGAGCATCAATCAAGACACCAAATATTTCTGTATTACTGAGGCAGTTGCTTTATACTTACAAAAGTTTATTTTGTATAGAAAAAGAAAAGTTTTTTATGGTGCAGATGGAACCAATAAAAGCATGTTTGACGTAATTAACAAGCATAAAGAAAATGAAAAATTCTTGTATGTATGTAGCGAAAATCAGCAGGACAATGACATTTGCGGTTGGTTAAAAAATCACAATTGTGAATATGCGTTAGCGTTTATGTATAGAACCATTAGTAACGATATTAAAGATGTTTTTACTAAAAAAGATTACGATGTAATTTGCTTTTTTACACCAAGTGGTGTGAAAAGTTTGTTTGATAATTTTCCTAAATTCAAACAAAATGGAACTGTGATAGGAGCTTTTGGTAGCAACACTTCTAAAGCAGTAGAAGAAGCTGGTTTGCAATTACAAATTAAAGCTCCTATGCCTATGGCTCCAAGTATGATAACAGCCTTAGATAAATTTTTGGGTGAAAAAGCAAAAAAATAATTCCAACAAAAAAATAACTTAGGCCTGTTGAAGCATTGTTTCAACAGGCTTTTTTGTACTTAAATATTTATATTATGTTTACCAATAAACTCATTCATGAAACATCGCCTTATTTATTACAACATGCACATAACCCAGTAAATTGGTATGCTTGGGGTAACGAAGCACTGGATTTGGCAAAGCAACTCAATAAACCAATTTTGGTAAGTATTGGTTATGCAGCTTGCCATTGGTGTCATGTAATGGAAAAAGAAAGTTTTGAAAATGAAGCTACAGCTGCCATTATGAATGAGCATTTTGTAAATATTAAAATTGATAGAGAAGAAAGGCCAGATCTAGATCACATTTATATGGATGCTGTACAAGCAATAACAGGTAGTGGCGGTTGGCCCTTAAATGTTTTTTTAACGCCAGATAGTAAACCATTTTTTGGTGGAACTTATTTTCCACCTGTAAAAGCATACAATAGAAATAGTTGGACAGATGTGTTGTTGAATATTTCAAAAGCATATACCGAACGACAGGATGAAATTGAACAACAAGCTCAAAATCTTACACAGCATTTACTAAAATCTAATCTTTTTGGTAGCCTAGCAAACAAAAGTAATTCAACAAGCATTTTTGATGAATCAACTAACAATGCAATAGCTCAAAACATATTAAAGCAAGCCGATACAGTTTGGGGAGGTTTTGGCAATGCCCCCAAATTTCCATCAACATTTTCTATTCAGTTTTTATTAAGACATTATCATTTCACCAAAGACGAAGCAGCTTTAAAACAAGCATTGTTGTGTTTAGATAAAATGATAGATGGTGGCATTTATGATCAAATTGGTGGAGGTTTTGCTCGTTACAGTACAGATGCACAATGGCAAGCTCCACATTTTGAAAAAATGTTGTACGACAATGCACTTTTAGTTGGAGTTTTAAGCGAAGCATTTCAACTTACCAAAATAAAAAAATACGAGCAAACAATACATGAAACATTGGCTTTTTTAGAGAGAGAATTGATGGATGTTAATGGAGGTTTTTATAGTGCTTTAGACGCTGATAGTGAAGGCGTAGAAGGAAAGTTTTATACATGGAGTAAACAAGAAATTGAGCAAATTCTTGGAGAAAATGCAACATTATATTGTAAATTTTATAGTATAACCAATGAAGGCAATTGGGAGCATACCAATATTTTATGGGTAACCGTAAATCGAGATTTATTTTGTAAAGAAAATAATATAGACAGTCAATATCTTCAGCAGTTTATTCATACTTGTAATAACCAATTGTTAAGTTATAGAGCAACTAGAATTAGGCCAGCATTGGATGATAAAATTTTATTGGGTTGGAACACATTAATGATAACAGCTTATTGTAAAGCAGCAGCTGCAACTGCAAATACAACCTATTCAGCAACAGCAATCAACACAATGAACTTTCTTGAAACCAATTTAGATGCAAACAACGGTGCTTGGTATCATACTTATAAAAACAATCAAGCAAAAATACCTGCATTTTTAGACGATTATGCGTATACAATTCAAGCCTATATTCATTTACAAGAAATTACTGGTAAAAGCAATTATTTAGAAAAAGCAGCTAAGGTGATGGATTATGTAATTGAACATTTTGTAGATACCGATGGTTTATTTTTTTATACAAATAATGCTCAAACTGATGTTATTGTAAGAAAAAAAGAAGTGTACGACGGAGCAACGCCTAGTGGAAATGCTGTAATAACTGCATGTTTAAAATATTTGGGTGCAATTTTTAACAATCAAAAATGGATAGATCAAGCAGAAAAAAATATTTTATTTATGGCAGATGCTTTAGTAAAATATCCAATATCATTTGGAATTTGGGCTAGTATTTTGCAAGAAAAAATAGTTGGAACCAAAGAAATTGTGGTTACAGGACTAAATTTTACGCAATCGTTATCAGTTATAAATCAAGCTTATACACCCAATAAACTGCTTCAAAGTACGAATGTTGAAAAAAATAATTTTCCTTTATTATTAAATAAAGTAATAAAAGCCGAAAATACCTTTTATTTGTGCAAAAATTATAGCTGCCTAGAGCCTACAAACAACTTAAATGAGTTTTTAGCAATTATGTAACAACCTAAGTGTTTAACTTGGCTGTCTAAACTAAATTGATTTGAATGGTTTAAAGTTTACATGAATGCGTTCTTAAGGCAATAATTGAGAAATACTATCGTTAATGTATACCTAATAATGGGTATTTTTTAAAAAATAGTTGTTTCAAAAACATATTTTTATATATTTGTTCACTACCCTTCAATCATTTTAGTAGAATGAGAAATCGACTTAGTGTTTTCCTGTTACCAGCCTTACTCATTAGTATGGTTGCTTGTAACAAAAAAAGTAAGGTGCAAGGAACACCTGATAATGGACAGCTTATGGGCACAGCCCCACAAGCAAAACCAAGTGCTGGAAGGCCCTTTGGTATGGTATATGTACCTCCTGGAACATTTCATATGGGTCCAAGTGATGAAGACATTAACTTCAACTACACTGCTCGTAATAAGCAAGTTTCTATCAATGGTTTTTGGATGGATGCTACTGAAATTACCAACAATGAATATCGTCAATTTGTATACTGGACAAGAGATTCAATTGCATTGAAGGAATTAAAGTATGTTAAAACTTCAAGCAACGGTGGTGGCGATTCTTCAGTTGCTGTTGATTGGTCAAGAAGAAAAGACATTAAGTACGATCAAAAAAGTTTAGAAACACTTGGCAATGCTTTAATGGTCGATGCTCCTGATAGAATTAATGGTAAAATTGAAGTAGACCCAAAAAAAATTATCTATCATATTGAATATTTTGATATGAAAGAGGCTGCTAAATTGGAAAACAAAGACGCCAAAAGAAAAACCTTCATTAAAAAATATGATGAAAAAATTTATCCCGACACATTGGTTTGGATGAGAGATTTCTCATACTCTTATAATGATCCAATGGCTAAAAGATATTTTTCTCACCCATCTTTTGGTAATTATCCTGTAGTTGGAATTAGTTGGAAACAAGCTGTGGCATTTTGCCATTGGAGAACACACTACCAAAATAGTTATTTAGAGAAAAAGAAAAGAGCTGTAGAAAGTGATTTTAGATTACCAAGTGAAGCAGAGTGGGAATATGCAGCAAGAGGTGGAAGAACCAACTCAATGTATCCTTGGGGTAACTATTATTTAAGAAATAAAAAAGGTTGTTTATTGGCTAATTTTAAACCAGGTCGTGGTAACTATCCAGAAGATGGAGGTTTCTATACTGTGAGAGCCGATGCTTATTGGCCAAACGATTATGGTTTATATAATATGTCTGGTAACGTAGCAGAGTGGACGGAATCTTATTTTTACGAAGGTGCATACAATATGGTTCATGACATGAATCCAGATATTCGTTATGATGCTAAAGATCAAGATCCTCCAAGAATGAAAAGAAAAGTTGTAAGAGGTGGTAGTTGGAAAGATGTTGGCTATTACTTACAAACAGGAACTCGATCTTACGAATATCAAGATACTGCAAAATCTTATATTGGATTTCGTTGTGTAATTGATTTGGCTCCAAGAGCAAAAAAATAAAAGTACATAGTAGAATTATTTAAAAGAACCTATTGATGCCCTTTCTTTCAAGAATAGAAAGATTTGCACCTTTACTTTCAACTATAAAAAAAATAACTTAAAACAAAAAAAACACAGTTAAAATGGCAGCAAAAATTCCTCCTAAGGTTAGTAAAGTATTTGATATAGTAGTTTCAATTGCAGCAGCAGTTGTACTTTTCGGAGCTCTACAAAAATTAATGCACACTAAGTTGGCCGATTTATTTCTTCAAATTGGTCTATATTCAGAAGCAATCATCTTTTTAGGATATGGTGTTTTGTATATGATTTATCCAGCAATGGATGAACATGAAGTGCACGTTCCAGGATTAGAAACAGATAAAGGAAACCCTGCTTTAAAAACAATGGAAAAAATGTTACAAGAAGCAGATATTACACCAGCTAACTTAGGTAAATTAAGTTCTGGTTTTCAGAAATTAGGTACTACTGTATCTAATATGGGAGAAATTAGTGATGTAGTTAAATCTACAGGCGATTTTTCTGCAAAAACAAAAGAAGCTGCAACAGCTTTAGGTTCTGTAGCAACTGCTGTAAACCAAGCAACTGCCTCTTTAGGTTCTTTTAACGAAGCATCTGAAAGTACAAAACAATTCCATGGTCAAGTACAAGTATTAACTAAGAACTTATCTTCTTTAAACACAATTTACGAATTGGAGTTACAAGAAAGTAACAATCACTTAAAATCTTTGAATCAGTTTTATGGCAAATTAGCTCAAGCTAGTGCTGCAATGAACGGAACGGCTGAAGATGCTGAAAAAGCAAAACAACAAATTGCTGCTTTAGCAGGTAATTTAAGCAAGTTAAATGCTGTATATGGCAATATGTTAAGTGCAATGGCTGGTAGATAAATTATATATCAATCGTTGTTTTGTTACTAAACCTTATTTGTAAAAAATATTAATAAATTAAATACACATGGCACTACCTAAGGAGCCACGGCAGAAGATGATTAATTTGATGTACTTAGTGTTAACTGCACTATTGGCATTGAATGTATCATCTGAAATTTTAAACGCTTTTAAAACAGTTAAAAGTAGCTTGGAAAGTTCGAGTGAGTTAGCGAATGGAAAGACTACTCAATTGTTTGAATCATTCAAAGATAAATTGGATGATCCTAAAACAAAAGAACAAGCTACTATTTGGTTTACAAAAGCTACAGAAGCACAAAAAATGGCCAATGATGCTTTTAAATATGTAGAAGATTTAAAAATGGAGTTGATGGTTGAAGCTGGCTATGAAAAAGCAACAGATACTAGCAAAGGAAGAAATCCAATTTTTAAAGAAGATAATTTAGAAGCAGCAACAAGAATGTTTGTAGAAGAAGCACCTATTGGAAAAGCTAAGGGTAAAGAATTATATAAAAAACTAGATAATTTCAAAAAAGGGTTATTGGGATTAGATACAGCTGTAAAAGAAGAATTGGCATTTAGTTTACCAATCAATCTTAGTATTCCTAAAACACAAACTGCAGCAAATGGTAGTTCATGGGAAGCTGCTTATTTTAGAATGACGCCAACAATTGCAGCTTTAACCATTTTGAGTAAATTTCAAAATGATATTAGAAATGCAGAAGCTCAAGTTGTTGAATTGTGTCATAAAAAAGTAGGTGAAGTTAAAATTAAGTATGATCAATTTAAAGCAATTGCAAACGCATCTTCTTCTTATGTAATGGGTGGCGATGAGATTATTATTAATGCTGGTGTTGGTGCATTTAGTAGTGCAGCAAAACCTACAGTTACTATTGATGGTGCTGGAGCTACTTCTTTGCCAGATGGTAGTTATGAATATAAGTTTAACGCCCCTTCTGCAGCAGGAGAATATACTAAGAAAGTAAAAGTTAGCTTCGTTAAACCAGATGGTACAATAGCATCTGTAGATAAAGACATCAAATATACAGTTGGTCAACCTGCAGGTTTAACAGTTTCTACAGATAAAACGAGAGTTTTTTATGCTGGTTCTGTTGAAAATGAGTTGAGTGTTACTGGCTCTGGTGGTGCTGAACAAATACAAATAAGTATTGAAGGTGCTCCAGGCATTACGAAAGAAGATAAAGGTAAAGGCTTTTTTATAGTGAAATGTGCTCAACCAGGTACAGCGATTGTTAAGGTAACTGATTTGAAATCTAAAGCTACTCAAACATTAACTATTCCAATTAAGCCAGTACCAGATCCTATTCCACAAGTTGAAGGTAGAAGAGGTGGGGATATTACTGTAGATGTGTTTAGAAGAGCTGGTGGATTGGCTTCTAGAATGAAAGATTTTGTGTTTGGAGATTATAAATGGACGGTAGCATCTTTTAGAATGTATTTTACTGGTCCTGGTTTTGAAGAAGGAAGTAAAGTAGTTGAAGTTTCTGGTAATGCATTTAATGCAGAAGCTAGACGTTGGATGGGTAAATGCGAATCTGGTACAACTGTTGTAATTGATCAAATTAAGTTAGTAGACGTTATTGGGAATAGAAGAAACCTTGAAGAGTCGCTTACTTTTGTAATGGAATAATTATTTTAATTATGAAAAAATATTTTCTTGTTTTATTAACCGCTACTCTATTGTTAACAACATTTAGTAGTTCTAATGCTCAAAGAGGTAGAGGTAAGGCAACTCCTCCTCCTCCTACTACTGGTACTACAGGAGTAAACCCTCCTACAACTGGTACAGGAAGAGATACTTCTAAACCTAAGATTAGCATTGTAACACCTAAAAAAACCATTGATACTTCTCGTGCCAACAAGGAATCAAGTGGAAAGGAATACGGTGTAGAAGTTAAAGCAAGTAGAAGAAACCCTTTTGCGTACTCTAAGGAATCTTTGAGTGATAGAAAACCATTGGTTTATGATCATGTTAGAGAAGATGATGCAACTTATAGCCAATTTATTTGGAGAGAAATTGATGGTCGTGAAAAAATAAATTTGCCTTTTATTTACAATGCAAAAGATGAAACTGGCGATCAAAGGTTTTTTTCTATTTTGATTACTGCATTAAAAGAATCATATAAAAACGGTGGTGATTTAATAGCATTTGCACCTGAAGATGATCGTTTTACAACACCATTAACGTTAAATCAAGTATTGGCAATGTCTTCACCAGAAACCAATCAACTAGATACAACATATCCAGTAAATTTAGATGATGAAAATGTGAAGGATACATTTATCACTTGGAAAAGAAGCGATGTTGCACCTAAACCAGATTCTGTATTTAAGTTTAGAATTAAAGAACAATGGTTTTTTGATAAAGAAGCTAGCAGAATGACTGTACGAATTATTGGTATTGCTCCAATGGCTCCAGATGTTACAATTTCTGGTGTTAAAATTAAAAACGCAGGTCCGCCAAAATACAATCCTATTTTTTGGATTTACTATCCAGATTTAAGACCAACCTTATCAAGAACATTTGCATACAATCCTAAAAATATGGGGGGCAGACTTACTTGGGAGGAAGTTTTTGAAGGAAGGTTCTTTAGTAGTTATATTATAAAATCTACTTTGAACAATCCAAAAGATTTAACCTTGGCAAGGCTTATTCAAGATCCTTTATTTCAATTGTTAGAAGGAGAAAACATTAAAGAAAAAATATTTAATTACGAGCAAGATTTATGGTCGTATTAAATTAAAATAGCAGTTCTAAAAAAGGAGTTCATTTGAACTCCTTTTTTATTGTCTTTAAATAATAAACTATCGTTTGAAAAGTATTTTAAATAAACCTTGTAATCTTTAGATTTCATTCAAAATCTTATAAAGCAGTTGTGTTAGTTGTCCATTTTGAAATGTATGGTACAGCGTAAATAAATTTGATTGGGTGCAATGAAATTATATCTCAATCAATAATTGCTTCATATGTAGAATAGTATGATTTATTTATTCAACTTTATATAAATCTATTATCTGTTGCTAGTTTATAATATCAAACTAAACATCGACTAAATTATAGATAGAGTTAATCAAGTTTAACTAGCACTTAAATAGCGTTTTTTACGCTTAAAATGTTCTTTAAAAAATAACAATTGGTATCTTACTGCATTTGCCCAATAAAACCAATCGTGTTTGCCAGAGCGTTCAATATAATCGTGAGGAATTTTTAATTGTATAAGTTTTTCATGAGCAGCTTTACTCATACCATAAATAAAGTCGTTTAAACCACAATCAACAATAATTGAAATCGAATCTTTAGGTTGATAGCTCTCCATTACTTTTAACACACTCCAATCTTCATAATATTTTCTATTGGTAATTGTATCGCCCAATCTCTTTTGCATATCATATCCTCTTGTAATTAAATTAACAGCTAAAGCTCCACTCATACTGCCACAAGCACTGAAGGTTTGTGGATGACGCAATGCAATAAACATTGCACCATGGCCACCCATACTTAATCCAGTTATAGCTCTAAAATTTCTGTTGGCTATTGTGTTATAATTTGCATCTATATATTCTGGAACTTCTGTACCAACATGGGTTTCATACCTATAGCTAGAATCTACTGGGCTATCAAAATACCAACTATTTACAGAGCCATCAGGACAAACAATAATTAATTGATGTTCATCTGCCATTTCTTGCAACTGAGGTACTTTTCTAATCCAGTTGGTTGATACACCCATTGCACCATGTAATAAATAAACTACCGGATATGAAGAGTTTTTTTTCTTTTTATAATTACTTGGTTTTATAACTACAGTTTTAATATCTTTTTGCATGGCTTTGCTAAAAATATACACTGTATCTACATTGGCATAAATAAAAGCAGCATAAAATAATCCAACAATTAGAAGGCATGTTTTTTTCATGAACAATAGGTTTTGGCTATAATTAACGATAACTAATCATTGAAGATAAAGGATAACGAAGGTTTCTGTACATCATCATATCAACTTTTACACTTCCTATAGAAATTGGACTCTGAATACGTAAAGGAATATGGTTTGCGTCATCACTCACCCAAACTGTCATTTTCTCACCACCATCAAAAATGGTTCCTTTAACTAAGAGTGGTTTAAACTTAATGGCTTTAAACTTTCCATACCTTGTTTTTACAGTTTCTTTACCTAAATATTTTATATAAAGGTTGTACACTTCATTGTCTAAAAACATTGTAAAAGGAATTTTATCGCCAATAGTATATTTTTCAAAATCAATATTTCTGGCATAATAAATTGCACTTAAAACATCTTGCACACAATTGGGCACTTTATAAACGCCTTTGGTTGTAATTGCTGAGTTTGTTTGTTGATTAAACGTTACGTTTTCGTAAATTTTATGTCCACCTTCATCCACATTTCTAATAAATTTTAATGGTTGAAGATTGGCTGTATCAATATAGCTTTCATATTTATCTCTCACTTTAAAAATCCAATCATAACTGCTATTGGATGTTCCTGAACCAACAACATGATATACAGGTTTATTGCCTAAGTTTTCTTGTGTAACTGTGAAGCTAGCAGTACCTGCATCTACATATAAACCCAATGCGTTATAAAATATTTTAAAAGTAATATTTTCTCCATCCTGAAAACTAAAGTTTCGTATACTACAAAACTCATCGCCTGATGTAAGTGTTACCCAGCAAATAATGCCAATAAAGGAGGTGAATATTTTTTTCATATTAATAAGTTAGAGCAAACAAATAATGTTAAATCAATTTGTTAATTGAATGCAACGGTTTAAAAAATTATTTTCCTTTAAACAGTTTTACACCCAATAAAAAAATGCTACCAGCTATTGCAGGAATTACACGGTTGATTATCCAAATAATTACTGCTGTAAATACGATGCCTAAAGTATTGGTACTAATTAATCCAAATAGTTGTTTACTTGCTTCGCCACGTAAACCCAATTCTGCAATTGGAATTGTAGGTACAACCGCTAAAACCAAAAACATTACACAAACCATACAAGCTAGTTGTATTATGCTGGCATTTACATTAAACAATTCTAATAAAAGTAAATATTGTGCCACAAATACAACATATCTAATAAAAGAGAGTAATAAAATTCTTGTTAATTCTTTCCAATGAAAATCTTCTAGCTTTTGAATATAAAAACTGTACTTGGCAACAAAGGGAATTTTTTCAATTAATTTTGTTAACCACGACAATTGAAAATAAACCAATATGAATATGATGGTCCAAAAACTTATAGAATACATCATCGCATCTAACCAAAATTTGCTTAACCCTTCCAAGTGATGAGACTCATCTAAAATATTTATTCTTATATAAATAAGCCCAATAATACCCAGTACCATGGTAACAATAATTTGGCTTAAGCTACCCACAATGGAGAGTGCAACTGCTCTTAATCTGTTACCATCTTTTAAATATACCACTCTGCCAACATATTCTCCAACTCCATTAAAAGTATTTAATGCAATTGCTTGCCCAGTAAAGATGGCTCTAAATGCTCTGAAAAAAGAGATGTTTTGAACACCTGAAACTAATAATTGCCACTTCTTAGCTTCTAAACCCCAGTTTACAAACATTAATGCTAATACAGTATATAGCTTCCAAGCATTTGGACCTTTGTAACTGTTTTGAATGGCTTTCCAAGCATCGGGTAAATTGGGTTGTTCTTGTATTTGTTTATAAATAGAAAAACTTAACCATGCAAAAAGGATGGGACCAAGTATATAGTTGAGAATTATTTTTTTTTTCTTTTTCAGCCTGAAAATTTTAATGCTTGCAAATTACGGATTTAACCATCATCTTATAAAGGATATCTTTCATAAAAAAAGCATCTAAACAGATGCTTTTAAAAAGGGTACAAATAAAACTTCATTCAAAGTTTATTTTATATTATACGATTCATGAATTACTTTTTTTTCTCAGCAGGTTTTGTTTGCAAGATCTAAGGCAAACAACCATATAAGTAGCTTCTCTTTGCCTATTCAATGACTTAACTAAAGAAGGTGTATTATTTATTTAGTAAATTATTCAGATTCCTATAAAGGCCTTGTTATTTGGAAATTACATAATATTTACATGAACAATAATTAAAATGTAATAGAATACTAATATTTATTGCACATTACAGTAAATCTCCAATTCTCCATTATGTCTAACAAAGACTACTGTGTTTAGGTTATTTTGAAATGCTACACCTTTAAAAGAATAATGGTCATCGAATATATATTCAAAGTAACCTTCTGATGTGTATTTGCTACTTAAAATTTTACACTCTGTAATATGGTATGGAAGATAGGCCACAATTTTAGTTGGCTTTACTTCAAATAACACTTTTTCTCTAAGCTTATATGGAACAGGTGTATTGGTATACCTACTTATATTACATTCTGCATTTAACTTTACAGAAAAACTATTGGTAACCTGTCTGTTGCTATTAGCTGAGCTATTGCTACTAGCACTATTGTTAGTAGTTTTTGCAAATACAATAAATGAATTTTCAGCTTGACTATTTTTTGATGACTTTATTTCATTGCCTTTCATGTCTATATTATATTCTCTCCAATTAAAATCTACAACATTCGCTTTACCGTTTTTATATTCAGAAACTGCTCGAAAAGGACCATCAATAATTTCTTTTCCAGTTGTATCTATAAAAGTCCATCTAAAGCCAAAAGAAGCAAAATTAACGGCTGCCATTCCTTCTGAGAAAAACTCAACATCTCCGTACTTTGGTGGAACAATTTCTTTACCTAATACATTGATAAATCCCCATTTATCATTGATTTTAATACCAACTTTATTTTCTGAAAACGACTTTACGTCATCGTACTTAGGTTCAATAATAATTCTACCTTTTGAATTAATAAATCCCCATTTACCATCAATTTTAACCGAGGCTAATCCGTTTACAAATTGTCTTGCATCATCGTAAATTGCAGGCAAAATTAATTTACCTGTTTTATCGATAAAACCATATTGACCAAAAATCCCAACAGCTGCTAGTCCATTAGAAAAATCTTTAGCACCATTGTATTTCATTGGCAATACCAACGTTCCAGCTTTATTAATGAATCCATATTTTTTATCAGTAGCAACAACCGCTAAGCCCTCTGAAAATGTATTGACTTGTGTATATTTAAGTGGAATAATTTCCTTACCTGTTTCATTAATAAACCCCATCAACCCCTGTAATTCTACCTTTGCCAAACCATCAGAGAAATTATATGCTCTACTATATTTTGGTTCTACAATTAACTTCCCAGTTTTATTGATATACCCATATTTGTTATCTAATTTTATAACTGCTAAACCATCTGAATAATCGTTTATTTCATCATATTTTGCCTCTACAAAAATCTCACCATTTATATTGGCTAACCCCCATTTTTCATTTTCCTGAAAAACAATTAATCCTCCGCTTCTTAAATAAATACTTTGGTATTTAATTGGTACAATTAATTTTCCTTGTTCATTAATTACGCCCCATTTTCTATCTACTCTTACTCTAGCTAGCTTTCCCTCAAAAAAATAAAAATCAGATAAAAGCGGTGTAGTTATATTTCCCATTTTATCTATAATAACCCATTGTTCGTTTTCTTTTGCAACAACAATTTCCGATGTAAAGTCTGCAATCATTTTAAAACGAGGAGCTACTTTCTGTACACCAAGTTTATCAACTATTCCATAACGACTATTGGCGTTTACCTCGTATAGGCCATTTTGTAATCGGTTGATTTGATTATACTTAAAAGGAATAACAGTATTTCCGTTTATATCAATTGCACCATATAAATTAGCCTCGTTTTCTACAATTGCCAAGCCTTCTGCCGAAAAGCCAGTACCAGATTTATAATTATTTACTGAGATGGCTATGGTATTAGATGAATTGTTTACATAACCCACTTTTTTTAATACTGGAATTTCTTTGCCCGTTTTGTCTATTTGTATAATTTTTCCGTTTAATTTAACCAAAGCAATATCTGATTGAAAATCGGAGACCATTTCATAGTTTAATGGTATTGCTACTTTTCCAGCTTTATTTATATAGCCACACTTATTATTTATTTTTACCGCAGATAAACCATTACAAAAATCATTAGCCATATTGTACAATGCAGGAATAATTTCTTTACCTGATTTATCTATAAAGCCTACTTTCTTATTGGCATTCACAAATCCTGCTAGTCCTTCAGAAAAGGAGCTTACATTGGCATATTTTGGAGGAATTACTTCTACACCTTGTTCATTAATGAAACCAAAAGTCAACTGCTTTAAGGCATTTATTTTACCAACGCCAGCTAAGCCATTTGAAAATGAGTAAGCAAAATTATATTTAGGAGCAATAACTACATTTTTAAAAACCGTGTGTTTGAAACCCCATAAGCTATTGCTATGTTGAAAAGGAATAAGTTCTTGTGCTGATAGTTTATTAACAACAAAAATTAAAAAAATTATTATGTATAATTTAGGTTTCGGCTTCATACGTAAATCATAAGTTTTAGTTGAGAACAAAATAGTATTTCACAATTATGTGAAAAGAATTATTCATCAATTCCATTTCCATTTTTGTCAATTTTAAAAATTTGGTCATTCAATTCAACTTCGGCTTTACCTTGTTTAAATTTTCCTGCTTTTTGATATTTACAAGGAACTACAATTTTTCCGGTTTTATCTACATAGCCCCATTTGCCTCCAATTAGTTTCATTGCTTGTGAGTACCTGCTATAACTTTCATATTTACCCCCTTTATTAATTGCAGCTAGTCCTTCAGAAAATGGTTCAGCAGCATCAAATTCAATGGGTACAATTGCTTTACCAGTTTTATCAATAAAGCCATATTTAGGAATTTCATTTGTGCCTAAACCAACTTTTGCCATGCCTTCAAAAAAATCATCTGCAGAGGTATAAATTGGTTTAATTATTTCAATACCTACATTATTAATAAAACCATATTTACCATAACTTTTAATACGAGCCAATCCTTGTTTAAATTCATATAATTCTGCATACTTTGGCTCTACAACTTCTTTACCCTCTTTATTTATTAAACCCCATAATCCGCCATCAATGCCCCCATGGCCATCGTTAAAGCCTCCTAAGTTTACTCTTGCAAGCACATTCTCAAAATTTAAAACATATTGGTATTTACACGGTACTACATAAATACCTTTTTTGTTTATAAAGCCATATGTAAAAGAGGTACTATTTTCGGTTTCTTTAACTTCTGTAACAATGGCCAAGCCTCCTGTAAAGTACATTTTAGTTAAATAATGAGCTGTTCTATACTTGTAGGGCAATACTAATTTGCCTGTTGCATCAATAAACCCCCAAACAGGTTCTTTATAATCACGTATTGAAA
>Ga0075152_10001190_pt1 | contig 18721 bp, 32 predicted proteins | sample JI61114C2DNA_FD_70964 | JGI IMG/M metagenome (GOLD analysis project Ga0075152, IMG submission 70964) | Wastewater effluent complex algal communities from Wisconsin, to seasonally profile nutrient transformation and Carbon sequestration -... | ecosystem: Engineered > WWTP > Effluent > Algae...
GCACCCCTCCTCAAACTGCGGCTCCATCGTGAATACGTCGGCAAGTTCAAGGTCTACATGCCCAATGTCGATGCCATCAAGCAGCCAGCCGTGCATCATGCGGTTGAGCGTGTTGACGCCGTTTTCCGCTTGGTCTGCCGTCATCGGCTCGTCAGAAGCAACCACCCCAAGCTTGCGGTATGCGGCTTCGACTATATCGCGGGCTGTGGACATGGTTATTACCCCGTGCGGCCATGGTTCGGATGATAGCCAAGCACCGCCTCCGCCGCCTTGCGGGCCGCGATAGCGTCGTCTTTCGACGCATAGACGCCGATGTGCTTAGGCCTCCCGTTGGCCTTTATCTCAACTCGCCATTTACTCAATGACGCGTTCCAGCGAATCCCGTGGAATCCACTCTTATTGTCAGACCGCAGCGCCATATTCTTGCGGTTTTCCGCATCATCGACTTCCCGCAGGTTCACTAGCCGGTTGTCGCTTCGGTTGCCGTTGATGTGGTCAATCTGCTTGGGCCAGCGTCCATGCACTATGGCCCAGATCACTCTGTGCGCCGATGTCACATAGCCGCAAACGCCGCCTTGCAAGTATCCCGTTCCCGTGGGGCAGTTGAAGGCAGTCTTCCCACTTAATCTGTGCGTGGCTTGCCAGAACAAGCCGCCCGTTTCAGGATTGTAGCGCAGCGCTAGACGCACCCGCGTCGGGCATGGTATTGAACGTTTAGCCATCTAAGACCCTCCAACGGTCTAATTTCGGTCAGGCTAGGCAAAGACCTGCAAGTCGATGCCTAGCCGCTTGATTCTTAAGGCAAAGCCTCAGCTTGTCAACCGCATCCCACGGCGCGGGTCGAGGACGATGGGCTTCCACAGCATGTCGAAGCGCATGTTCTCGGCCAGCGTGTTGCCGTCCACCCAAGACGAGACGGACATGGTGACATGTTCGCCCGAAACGGTGGAAGTCTTCAGGTTCTCACCTGACGGGATGTCCAGCGGCCGCGAAACCAGCGCGATGGCCATCGGGTCAAGCAGCAGCGACTGCCGGTAGGCGGTAGCCGAGGAACCCGTCTTGATCGTCAGCGCCGCGTTGTCGGCAGGCTGCGAGTTGACGGTCTGGAACGCACCCGAGATGATGATCGGTGGCGAGATGGTCAGGGTCGCGTTGCCCGCAACGTCCGAAGCCGCATCGGCCAGAACGGTGAAGGTTTGCAGGCGTCCGGTCGAGACCTTCGTGTTCGGGTTCACCGCGAAGACGTTTGCAATGGTGAACACGTCGCCAGCCTTCAGGCGGTTGGCAACAGCAGCCGTCCAGCCATCGGTGGTCAGCGATTGCGACCAAGTGTCTTTTGCGGTCGCATAGGTCACAGCTTGGGTGCCGCCGTTGACCAGCGGGGTGCCGCCCAGGGTGCCGACGGTATGGGTCGGCGCGAACACCGTCTCATAGTTGTCAAACCCGGCGTAGCGGCCCACCTTGGCCATCTCCAGGGCCTTCTTGTTGTTGCCGTCCACATACGACCCTTGGATCAGCCCGGCGAAGCCTGCCGAAACTGCGGGGCTGTGGAAGGCCATGCGGCCCGCGATGGTGTTGCCGCCATCGGTGAAGATCGCACCAGCGCCGGCCAGAGCGGCAAAGGTCGCCGGGGGAGTGCCCGGAGTGCCGTCGAACCAGTAGAAGGCCGGATAGAGCGCGGCAATCGAAGCCTCGATCTTCTCCGCCGCACGACGCGCCATCGGCTGCAGGATTTGCTGCGAATAGCGGTCAAACGACAGAGTGCGGTCAAGCGCGCTGATGCTGACCTTGTTCGACCAAGTTTGGTCCATCTGCACCGTGACGGTGCCCTCGGTGATGTCTTCCGAGTAGGCAGACAGGTCCAGGTTGTTGTCCTGGCCGAGGTATTGCATCTGACGGCGGATTTTCACCGAACCACCAGACTTTACGGTCTCGTTCTCGAGGTTGTCGGTGCCGACCGCCTTACCGAGAACAAGCTCGTTTTCCATCAACCGGACCAACTCTTTCGAGATGGCCGATACTGTGAAGAAACTATTGGGCATCTTTCACCCTCCTTAGGTGACTTTCCCGCCATTTTCCCGCCACTTGACCCACTCGACATAGGACATGTTTTCGGGATTGCGGGATGCCCCTGCCGATCCCCGCACGGGGTTGATCGGGGCCGGGGCCTTGGTTTCGGTGCGGGGCTTCGGCGCTTGGCTCATGACGCGCTCTTCAATGCGTCCGATGACCCTTGCGGCTTCTGCCGGGTTCATTGCTGCGATCTGCGCGGCCAGCGCACGGTTTTGCCCGAGGTAATACAGCACGTCAGGCCCGGCATCCGAGGTCATGATCAACTCGCCCATGGCTTTCGTGACCGTGAGGTCATTCGCCAGCGCGACCTGATCGAAGTCCGCGTATTTGCCTTTTGCCTCAGCGACCTGGGCTGTCCATGCTTCCGCAATGGCTGCACTCTCGCGCTGGCTGATCGTCTCGGCTTCGCGCTTGGCCGCTTCCGCAGCCTCACCGGCATTCCTCGCTTCTCGCTCCGTCAACCGCTGCTCGGCACCCCAAATTGCTTTGGCGGCGGCGAACTCAATCGGATCGGGAAAATCCGCTTCCCTCGGCGCGGCTTCCTTTTTGCCCGCTTCGAGAATGGCAGTCTTGCGCGCTTCGGCTTCTGCGGCTCGCGCATTGGCTTGGGCGGCGTCTTGTTGCAGCCGTGCCCGGTGCGCTTTATCGCGTTCCCGGCGCTTGGCGCTTTCGCTCTTTTCCTCGGGTTGCCCCTCGGCGGGCGGGGTTTCAACCTGCCCTTCGGTGCCTTCCGGCGCTTCAGTTACAACGGTTTCAGGGGCGGCCTCAATGGCTGCCACGCTATCCTCGGTCATATGGTCCTCGCTCAGAAGGTGGGTTGTGCCCCGGCTTGACGCATCGTCATTGCGTGGGCGGTTCCTGCAACGGCTTCCTCAACCGCCGCTTTGACTGCGCCGCGTTTAACGGCCAGATCAAACTCAATCGTGTCGGCCTCGGCATTGGCCTTGCGGGCCTTGCCTTGCGCCTCTGCCGCCTCGGCTTCCGCCTTGGCCTTGGCAATGGCCTGCGCCTCTTGCTGCATTTGCGCTTCCCTCTGCGCTTGCTGCATTTGCATCTGCTTGGCCTGCATTTGCTCCGGCGTCATTTCTTCGTCGGATTCCTCAGCCACACCGGGCGGAAGCATCTTGCGCAAGCGTTCAGCCGCGCGGTCTGCATGTTCCCATTCCATCGTGCTGACATACAGGTCTCCGATCAACTGCGCCGCACCAGGAACCGCTTGCAGAAGCGACTGAAGCCCTTGCTGCGTCTCTTCGCGCTTGGCCGAATAGGACGGCCCGACCGACACATTCACGCCATACCGGCCTACAGTCATGTCGTTATAGGTCTGCGGCCCGTTGGCCGTCATCACCATCTGGTTGATGGCTTCCATTTTCTCCTGGCCGTCTTCGCCCAGAATCCGCACCATCCGTTGCGTGTCATAAATCCGGGGGATCATGTCCACCAGAATGCAGCCGGTGTGCGTGATGGCCTTGACCATGTTGTCAGCGTAGATGCTGGTTGCGTTCTGCGATTCTTCCTTGCGGGCAAGGATGGCCCGACCGCTGGTTTCGTTTGACCGCGCCCCTAGCGAGGCGTCATAGATGCCAGTCGTCCGCTTGATGTTCTCGGCAGCCATCTGCATCTGAAGTTGCAGGGCTTGGGAAGCAACGGGCGGGTTGACCCGCTGCGGCATTCCGGCTTCGGCATCAGGGTTGTAAGGCAGATACGGTCGGTTCTTCACCCCCATCTCGGCCCAGAAGTCTTCAAGCCCCGCGATCTGCTTGGTTGACACCATGAACGGCGCTTTAGGCTGGGACGCCGTTACCTCGGCATCGGTCGAAGCGGCGTAGTTGAACATCCGCTGCGGGTCTTTGGCAAACCGGATCACGCTGGAGCGATACGTCTCTTCGCCCAGGTGCCATTCCTCGCCAGTCACTGCCACGATGGGGATATACCGGCAGGGGAACTCCATCGGGCCTTCAAGCACGTCGGCCCCAGTGATCTTGGCCCACATGACCTGCGGGTCTTTCACCATGCGCTTGCGCTTCAGTTCCACGCCCTTGGGGAATGGGCCACGAATGACCTGCCCCGAAGGGAGCAACGCAATTTCGTGTTCCCTTTCCTCGACCCAGAAGTATTCGGCAACGGTCACGCTGTCCGATGTCATCCACTGTTCGAAGTTCGGAAGCTTGTGGTCGCTGGTGATGGCCGACACTTGCGCGTCGGGATACTGCGCTTCGAATTCCTCTTTCGGAACCTCAGCCACGACAAAACCATACCGCGCATCCTTGCGGGTCGGATCTTTGGCGAACGGGTCCAGAAACACCGAGAATGGGTTGAACACCCGCTCAATCTTCAGTTCCTGGTCAAACGTATCCCCGTCCGCATAGTCAGCCCGCACACGCCAGTAGCCGATGGACGACGCCGCTGCGCTTTCCGTCGCGGCCTCATACACGCTGGACGCATCGGACTTGTTCTCGATGTGCCGAATCATGCCTTCGATGACTTCGGCGGTGTCCTTGTTCGCAGCGCTGTCCGCCGCCGTGACCTTGATGGCCGGGTTGAGGGACCGGATTTGCCCAGTCACCTGCCGCACGTTCTGCGCAAGGATGTTGATGGTCAGACAGGGCCTGCCGTCGTCTTCACGTTCCGCCCGTTCCTCATCCGGCCACTGGTCGCCGATGACGTTGCGCAGGTCATCTTCCGCGCGCTCACGGTGTGGTTGCTCCGCCGAATACGCCTCGTCCATCCGGGCGCGGGCCATGCGGATGATGGCGTCGGCCCCGTCCTCGCCCGGTTCTTTCAACACAACGGCCATGTAGTCACCTCATCCAGCCTTTGCGTCGGGGGATAGCGTAACGCGAAGGGTCAACCGTCTCTTGAATCTTGTAAGCCGAAGCCCCAAGCCCGAAAGCGTCCGCACCATGCGATGACCAGTCGTGATCAGGGCCAAGCCCGATGCCACGCTCTTCGTCGCGCTTTTCGTGATACCAGCCGATGGCATCAAGCCCGGCTTGGCATTTTTCATCGAACCACATGTTCGGGAACAGCCGACGTGCGGCCTCGACTCGCTTCATTGCCGCGCCAGCGCCTTGGTTGGCGATTACCTGAACCTCGAAGCCCGCACCCTTCAGTGCGCTTTCGTAGCTTACGTCATGCACCCGGTCATTGGTCTTTCCGTCATGCGGCAGGACGCACAGGGCCTTTTCGTATCCGTTGTCCCGCAGCCATTCGATATGCGTGGCTAGCGGTTGCCCTTGGGCTTCGTAGTAGTCAAGCCAGCGGATTTGCGGGCCGATATATTGGGCAATCCAGATAGCGCAGGCGTCGGCCCTCGACCCAGTGCCGCCGATGTCCCAGATGGCCCTGATGGTCATCAGCGGGTCAGGCGCGAAGTTTCCGATGCGGCCTTCTTCCCGCGCTGTGTTCAGGTGGGCGGCGTAGTAAGCGCCCTCGACCACCGCGACAAAATCACCTTCCCAGATGTGGGCGTATTGGTCCGGCCTGTCGCGCATGTCGCGCTGGCGCACCCGCTCCAGAATGTCGGGAAACCAAGGATTGTCCCGCCAGTTGACCCTAACATACTTGATGCGCGGGTCGTCTACATTCTTAAAGCGACGCTCAACCGGCGCTGTCTTGCGCTTGCTGTTCCACGTCACCCATAACTCGCTGTCTTCTTCCCGCAGCGTCGGGATCAGCGTTGTCCAGGCTTCCTCGGTTACAGGCTCGGCTTCGTCCACCCAGCACAGCAAAATGCGCGCCTTGGACTTCACGCTTGCGACGTTGCGATCCAGGCCGGTGAAGGTGTAGTAGATGCGCCCGCTCTTGGTCTTGACGTACTTTTCGCCAATCTCGAATGCGGCCAGCAACCACGGCTCTGACCGGATGGCTGCCTTGATTTCCTCAAGCGATGAATCCGCTAGGGAGTTCATGAACTGGCGACCGCATAGGATTTGCCCCGATCTGCCCGCCGCATCCCACATCAGCGCGCGAACCGCAGTCATCTTGGCGAAGGTCCGCGTCTTGGCCGATCCGCGCCCGCCGTCTGCGGCCCTTACGTCTGCTTCGCCCTCGAATAGCGCGATCAGCTTTTCCGGTATCTCCAGCCGGACGGTTGTCACTTGCCGCCTGCGACCAGTTCGATCTTGCTGATTGTAGTCAATGGGTTATCCGGATCGCCGGAATGCGTCACCGCAGACAGGTCCGGAAGCGACTTGCGCAGCAAGATTTCAATTGCCTTGAGCCGGGCTGCATCAATCTCGACCGGCTTACCCGTCTTTGGGTCCTTGCCGTTTAAGACAAAGTCCTGCAAGCGGTTTATGAGCTGACTGGTTTTGATCTTCTCCCGGATATCAGCCTGATGTGCCCCGTTCAGACGCGCGGCCATGTCAGCACTTCTTTCCGCCCTTGCGCTTCTTGGCCATGGCTACACCCGCGCTTGTGGCGCGGCCCCTGTTGTTGATCGGGAATGGCTAGGACTTCGCGCCCGGCGCTATTTCAGCCGGGGCCGCTGCGCTGACCGCCGCAAGGGCTGGTGCAGCAAGTAACCGGAAGTTACCGCATCATTTTGTGTTGGTCAAGCGGCGTCGCACAATTGGGACGCTTGGTTTTCCCTTTCCGCAGTATTCACACCATTCGTCATCGGCATGATAAGCCCCGCAGCCATCGCAGCGCACAGCCGGAGGAATGCTATCGTCGCTGATCTTGCGCTGCCTTTCGAGCCACGTGGCGAATGCATTGCGGTCTGCTTTCGATGATTGCCGGATTTCATACGGTACGCCCATTTCACCCCGCTTTCCGAACATCAAGCGGATCAAGATCCACCTTCACCGCCCGCCTAAACATTTCCATCTCGGCCTTGATTCTCGGAAACAGTTCGTCCGCACGCTCGACCATTCGCGTAAACGCTGCGACCTGCCCGGCGAATTCGCCTGACACGATCTGCATGAGGTCGCCGGGCACATACTCCGCCACGCGTTCGCCTGCTTCGATCTGGGCCATCCTTTGGGCGAAGGCGCGTTCTATGGCATTGGCCTGCCTGCGCACCTTGACGGCTTCCTTTTCGGGCACCCAGGTGACGCTGCGAAAGCCCTTGATGTCCTTGAGCCAGTGCCATTGCTCTAGGGTGACTTCGGCGAAGATGTAGCGCGGCCAAGCTGCGGTTATGACGGGATCGGGGCGGCGACGCTTGCCCTGCCGGATCATGTCCACCTTGCGCGGGACGTAGCAGGTTATGCCGAGGGATTCGGCTTCTTCCTGCACGTCCAGTTCGCGGGCGGCGTAGGCAAGGAGTAGGCTCATTCCGCCGCCTCCGATATGCGTTCCCAGACCTTCAAGCCCTTGACGTTCTGGCCCGTGATCTTCCCGGCCTTGGCAAGCAAGACGAGGTGCCTGTTGATCAGCCGCCGCGTTCTGCCCAAGGCGTTTGCCACGTCGGGGCAGGTCATGGGCTTTGTCAGTGTGCCGAGAATGCTGGCGCGGGTTGCCTCGCCCTTTGCGATGATTGCGGCGATGGCTGCCTCACGTCCGACCAGATCGCTTGGCGGCGTGTAGTCATACCGGACATAGATGCGTGGCCCCTCGTGCTTTGCCAGTTCCGGCCATGATGGCAGGTAGCCATACTTTGCGATGATGGGGGCCTGGTATTCAGCCAGCGTGCGCGGTGCGTCCGATCCGACGAGAGGGCGACGAGATACGGTGGTGATGTGGTGCGGTTCGATGTCCATGGTCACTCCTCCACGCGCACCAGTTCCGAAACCATCAAGGCAACGGTTTCAGACTTCACGTCGAAGCGGTCCAGCGGGCCGAGTTCCTTCTCGGCTGCCTTTCTGTCAAAGCGGCTGGACCCACGCTTGACAAAATGCGGGATGGCTTCGGAACCGGGCAGAGATACCTTGGCCCGTGCCCTGCCTTTGCGGCGCTTGCGTTCTGCGTGGCTTGTCATGCTGCCCCTTGCCCCTGTTGCCGTGCGATGCGTTCGTATCGGGCCAGTTGTGAAGCCCGCGCGGTGTCGCCTTGTGGTGGTGAAGCGCCTGCCGGGGCCACTTCGTCCGTCCAGCCTTCCTGGTGAAGCCATGTGGCGGGGTCGCGGGCAAAACCGTCCCGAACGCTTCGGTCTGAAACCGAACGCTTGGCCCCGTCGATGATGGTTTGCTCGGGAATGCCGCGCTTCACCGCGATCCGGTATTTCTCGAACGCTGGCTTCCGGCCCTTCTTGGTTCCGCCGCGATGAGGATAGGCTTCCCAAAATTCGTCAAACCGCTGCACTCGCGCATCAGTCTGATGGTTCTTTACGGTTCTTGACGGTTCGGCGGACACAGCTATGTCCGGTTTTAGTGCTTCATTTGTCCGGTTTTCGTGCTCCATTTGTCCGGGCGGACAATCTGTCCGGGCGGACACAGCTATGTCCGGTTTTGTGATCTGATACCGGTTGGTCTGGTTGCGCCCCGGTTGCACTTGTGTCAGCACCCATCCGGCTAATTCCAGCTTGCGAATAATCCGCCGTGCGTTGCGTTCAGACATGCAGCATCGCTGCGCTATGCGCGCCACAGAAGGCCAGCACTTGCCGTCATCATCGGCCATATCGGCCATCGCAAGCAGGACGAACCTGTCGGTCGGGTCGGACGGACCGCCGTCCCATACCATTGTCATTATGCGAACGCTCACCGGCCAAACCTCGCGCCTTCATCCCAGATCACGTTCAGGGCGGGGTTGAACATCATGTGGGCCGTGCCAATCTCGCCCTGTCGTTGCTTTGCGATGATGACTTCAAGCCGGTTTCTGGCGCGGTCGCGGACTTCCAGCCACTTGGCATAGAGTTCCATGTCATTGGGGTCAGGCTTATCCCGTTCCAGGTAGTATTCGTCCCGGTAACAGAACAGCACCGTGTCCGCGTCCTGTTCCAACTGCCCGGACTCGCGCAAGTCTGACAGTTGGGGGCGCTTGTCGTCCCGGCTTTCAACTGCTCTGGAAAGCTGTGACAGGGCCAGGACTGGCACCTTGAGTTGCAAGGCCAGCCCCTTGAGTGCGATGCTGATGTTGGTAATTTCCTCGTAGCGGCTCTTTCCTTCGCCTTTGATGAGGCCGAGGTAATCCACAATGACGAGGCCGAGGTTGCCGTTCAGGCGACGCTGCACCTGCTTTACCCCGGCGTAGATCGCCCCGATATCGCGATAGGATGGGGGCAGAAACTCGATAGGCAGGGCGCTGGTGTCGTTCACCGTCTGGATGACGGCGCGCATCTGATCCTCGGTAATTTCGCCCTTGCGCATGGCGGCATAGCTGATGCCCTTCCCGTTGTCGGCTGTGGCTTCAGAGACAATGCGCATCGCCATGCTTTCCGGCGTCATTTCAAGGCTGGCGATACAGACGCCCTTGCCATTCTTTGCGGCTCTGGTGGCGATGCAGGATGCCACTGCAGACTTGCCCATTGATGGCCTGCCGCCCAAGAGGATGAGTTCGCCGGGGTAGAAGCCGGGAACGATGCTATCCATCGCGCCAAGTCCGCTTCTCAGCCTGCCCACGTCATTGCCCTGATACGCCGCCGCTATGAGGTCCGTTGCCCCGGATAGAGCCTGCGCAAGGGACACGGGGCGGGAAGTCCCTACCGGGTCAGCACTTATCAGCGAGGCTTCAAGGCGGGCGGTTATCACGTCCGCATCCTCGCCCTGGGCTATGGCAGCCTGTGCTTCGTTCATCGACTGGATGAGTTCACGCTTGCGCTTCAGGTCGGCAAGCATGGCGACGTAGGAAGCCCCGCTGCCCATCACCGTTGCGGCCATGCGAACAAGGTAGGCCCCGCCGCCGAGTTCCTTCAGCCCAGCGTCATCCCGCGTCACGTCCGCGACGGTCACGGGCGAGACGAGGAAGCCCTGCATGGCCTTCTTGTGGCAGGCGTCGAATAGTCTCTGGTGAACCGGGTCAAAGAACAGCGCAGCACCACCCGCGCGAAGAGCGGCGTTGTATCCCGCGCCTTCGCAGTTGGTCAGAAGCATTTCGCCAAGCACCTGCTGCTCTGCCTCGACGGACAGGGGCATGGTGTCGGGCCGAAGTTGGGTTATCTCATTCACGGGCCACCGCCTTTTCGACAAGGCGGCGCGCAAGGTCGCCAATAGGCTTCCAGGTGCTAAAGGACTGCGGCCCATAGCCCAGATTTTCGTATGCAACCTTGCGAATTTTTGCGGCCCGGCCAAAACACACAGAACTTCCGGCATAATTGCCAGCGGCCCAAACTCTCCAGCTGCGGCCTTTAAGCGACATGCCTTTTACGTTTTTGCGGTTCCGCAGGTTTTCCGAGAGCGAAGTGTCGCGCAGGTTTTCTAACCTGTTGTCTTCAGTCTTCCCGTTCACATGGTCTATTACCCCGCTGGGCCAGGCTGAGTGCACGTGCAGCCACGCTAGCCTGTGGGCGAGATAACAGCGACCATCAACCTGAATCGCCACATAGCCACGCCCGTTTACGCTGCCCGCTGCCCGTCCTGGTGACGACATTCCTCTGCCTGAGAGCCACGAAAAGGCTCCAGACTCGGCGTCATACTTTAAAACCGCCCTTACTCGCTCTGCGGTGAGGGGTGGATGTTCCGGCTTTTCAGGCTGCGCAGAATCGGTATACTGACTGGTGTCAGCCATGTGTGCGATCTCCTCTGACAGGTCGCGCGTGGTCAGGGCCGGTCGGGTGTTGGAAGCACTCTTCCGGCCCGTTCAATTTGTCTTTCTTGGCGTTGATCTGCAAGGCTTTTCCGCCGTCAACAGACTTATCCACAGCTAAGTCCCACGGTTCTTTTGCGAGGCTCACCCGCATAACCCCACCTTCCGATCCGCTGCCGCTGTAGGCAGCCCGCACCACGTCCACGACGCGAACGCCGGGGCGCTCTGGCTCCGGGGGTGGCGGCACGAACGCGCTCGCCGTGGCCTTGCCTCTGCGGATTCCGCCGTGGTGCTTGCACAGGCCCGCGTCATAGGTGTTGTGGCGCTTTGACATGCGGATTGTGCAGCCGGGGTGGCTGCATGTACGGAAGGTGGGAAGGTGGTCTTTGACGTGGCGGTTCATGCTGCCACCTTCACGACGCGGTATCCGTCCCATCCCATAGCCCGCACCGCGAAGCCTAGTGGCACGAGCTTCCGGTTGGCCCTGCTCACAATGACGGATATGCACTTCTCTGCGTCGTCGGGGCCGCCGTCCAGGTTCTGGCTGTAAAGCTCATGAGCCAGCCCGCGACGTGTCAGGCCCGGCATTGCGGCCACCAGCCTTGCAGCTCGGCGCTCGATAGGGCTGAGCCTATCCAAGGCGTATTCCCACGCCGGGACAATGGTTGTTGCACCGCAGCAAGGGCACGTCATGGGCGCACCTCTGCCATGATAGCCGCCACAATGGCCCCTAGCGGGCTTGCTGGCCCTGTCGTTCCCTTGGGCGCACCAGGCACAGGAACATCGCCCAGCGACTTCGCCAGTTCTGCCGGGGTGACGCCGTTCTGCATGGCGATGCTGGCCCAGACGCAGGCGTCGGCAATGGTGACGTGCATCTGGCCGCCCTTCTTGGTGTCGCAGAAGACCTCGGCGGGCTGCCATGTGTCGGGGTCCAAGCCGATGGTGACTGTGAACTCGTGGCCATCCCAATGGACGGTTCTGGTTACATTGCTGCGGGCGTTTGGAATGGTTGCGCAGGTCATCGTGCTGCACCTACGGTTTTGGGGGCGCTGGTTATCATCTGTTCTGCTATGAGCCGTATCTGCTCCCAGTCGTTCATTTGGCCGCCGGGAACGGGCTTTGCGGACACAACGATGGTGCCAGGATCGACGCTGTGGCAGCGCATGTAGGTACCGCCTATGAGCCACTTGTCGTCTGGGGTGACGCCCATGCTGTGAAGCAGGTCGTGCACAGCCTTGATGCGGTTGTCGCTGTCGCCAAGGTGCGAATGGGGAAGGCGAATGTCAGTCCAATACCAGATGCCGCCGGGTAGCCATTTCTGGCCCTTGCGCTGTTCGTTGATGCGCCACCCGGCCTCTTGCAGCCATGCGTTATATTGGACAGACTTCGACACACCGCCATTGGTGCGGACCCAAAGCCCGTTCACGCTCGGCGGTATTGGTAGTGTCAGGGTTATCACCGTTTCCCTCGCATCAGAATTTCACGGTTCACCGCGCGCAGTTCCGCCTCTGCCTTCGCAGCGCCTTCCATGTCCCGCGCCTCGCGTAGAGACTGCGCCTCGGACAAAAGGCACTCACGGCGGATGGCTAGGGCGGTGATGGGGCAGCGGGTCACTTGCGCACCCTGTCCGCTTGAAGGATCAGCGCGGCATAGAGCGCCGTTGTCAGTTGCTCGTTTTGCTCCCGAAGCCGCTCACGAAAGCCGGTTATCTCTGCCTCGCAGCGCAGCGTCGGAACCTGCGCAAGAAGTTCAGCCTCACGCTCGGATGTCATGATGACCGCCCAAAATCGCCGTGCATTTCTTTGCTAGTTTGCGCGTGGGCTGCGGCTGCCACGGCACGGGGACAATGCCGCACCGTGGCACTGGACAGGCAGTCCGTCACAAAGGGCGTCCCGGATGCGCTTGCCGCGCGCTGCAAGGCAGGCCGCCTCGCATCGACAGAAGCCAACGCCGTTGGGCCGCTGGGGCACCCGATACCGTCGGGTTTCGGATCAGCCGCGTTGTGCGGCGAATGAAAGCCCCAAGCCCGAAGGCCTAGGGGGTTGGCCGCTCCAGGGGGGACACGCGGCTGGGCAGTGGGTGTGTGGGTCATGCTGCGTCACCGTGAAGCGCGCGGCGGCCCTTGTCGGTGAGGCTGTAGACCGGCGAACCTCTGCCATAATGCGGGCGGAAACGATTAAGACACATGTCATCCACCAGCATATTGATCATGCGGGAGGACGGCTGGCCCGTTTCACCACGTAGGCCTGTCTCGCCCCGATCATGGAACCATTGCAGCGCGGCTTTGCGGGCGGGGGTCATAGCACCCCCACGAAGTCGAGAATCCCGAACACAGCCAAGCCGCAGCACACCCCGCGCCAGAACGGCGGCAGGGACACGCGGGCCGGAAGAATGGTGGGGCGGATGTTCATTTGGACGCCTCGACGGCAGCGTCCAAAAGGCGTTTGGACACAGCGCCCAATGGGCAATCTAGATTTATTCCACACACCTCATCAGTAGAATCCGACAGGTGTAGCCAATACTCTCCGTCGCTGGTTGGGCCGGTGATGCGCATCGAGACGTTGCACACCTTGCCACCATATGCGCTGCAAATCGCGGTTGGGATGTAGTGCGCAGTGCCATTGGCGCTCAATATTGACTGCGCAATCTTCGCAGCTTCCCGCATCCCATCCACGCGGGCGGCGGCCACGGCGGCTTCGTGAATGTCAAGGCGGATGAAGTCCCACCCGTGGTTGCCATCGAAGGCAACCCATTGGCCACCAAGTGCCTTGCTGATGTTCAGCCTTTCCGGCGGCTTGCTCATTCCCCATCTCCCCTGTAGAGCCAAGGCCGGGGCGGAATGCCCTCATCATCCGGGCGGGCGTTCATGCGCCAGAAATGTCCCATCGCGGCAAGGCCAGTGAAGATGAGCAGGCACAGGCCAACGCCTATGCAGACGGCAAGGAAGGAAAGCGCGGTGTGGGCAAGGGCGGGGGTCATAGCCAAGATCCTTCATCTGCTACAGGCAAACCCGTGGTCGTCGCCAGCATCTTGCGCAGAATCCGGCCAGGTTTTGCCTTTGTCGTGTCGCTCAGGATGCGGCTCATATGGGTTTCATCTATTCCGATGATGGCGGCGAAGTCCCGCTGTGTGTAGCGGTTTTGCTTGAGCCACTCGGAAACCTGGGTGCGGGCTGATTTTTCCATGCGCCCATCTTACACGACGACCCATTTGCGTCAAGCCCATACTTTTTTGCGTGTCACGCAAGTTTAGCCTTGCAAACCCCGCCGCACCGTGTACTCTCTACCCATAGCCACATGGCATGGAGACGACACAGATGACCAACGCACCTTCCTTGAGAGACTTCATTGCCGAGTGTGTCGGCCACCGCGACTGGTATACCGCCGCCCGCCGGTGCCCGGCCTATGAGGCACGGCGCGGCATGTTGGTTGCATAGCCCACAAAGGGCACGGGAGAAACGACGATGATCATCAAAACGCACGACCACCCCGCCATCGCAGCCGCCAAGGCCGATCTGGTCTATGACGCAAACGACGCGCTGGGCTGGTCCGCCACATGCTTCTTCAGCATCAGCGCCAAGTATGACCCTGCCGACCCAAGCGTCGGCGCAGCGGCTGGCTGGACCTGCCACGCAACGCTGATCGGCTGCCAGATTGGCAATCTCGTTCTGGGCATGGATGCCGCCCACAACGCGCTTGATGGCGAAGTGCGGATGCTGGAGCGCGTGGCCGGTGAATACGAAGCTGACCGCCGCAATGACGAGGGGATGTGATATGGAAACGAAATGGACGCCGGGGCCTTGGTCCTTGAAAATCCGCTCTGGAACTGGTGAGAGCACGGCAAACGAGGTCATTGCAGAAATTGAACAGGCCGAACCTGAAGGCGGCTATCGTGGCGACATTGCGCGACTTCAGTCCGCCAAGCATATTGGCGGGATCGCAGACGAAGAACTTGTCGCCAACGCTCACCTGCTTTTCGCCGCGCCGGACATGTATGCGGCGCTGCTTGTCGCAGAATTGGCGTCCGAGGAACTGTGCCAAGGCCAAGACCCCGCAAATGAATGTTGGGTCACGCTGGCCACGATACGCGCGGCCCTCGCCAAAGCCCGTGGTGAAGCCGAATGACCGCGCACATTCACAGCTTCCCCGCCGACCCCACGATATTCGCCCGCCTGACTGAACGCCAACGGCAAGCCAACATTGCCGAGGAACGCGCCGAGGCCGTCACCGACTGCAAGCGCATCATCGACAACCCGCGCGGCTATACCGACGCCCAGCTTCGCGAAGTCTGCGGGTTCTACATGACCTACGGCGACGGCGGGGTTCACTACCTGCGGGCTGATGAACACATCGCGGCCATCAACAAGCGCGAGTTTATCGCCCGGAATTGCCCCCGCCAGGAAACGTCCCGCGACGTTCTGGTGTCCATGCGGGGCCGGTTGCCGGAAGCGCTGTTCTGCGCAGCTGGGCTGGCCGTGGTGCTGCTTGCAGGAACGGGGTGGCTGTCGTGACCACCGGGACCGTCGATATGTGCCGCCGCTTCGCCCTGCGCGCTTGAAACCCGAAAGGAAACACAATGAACGCCGTCACCGAAGTCAAGGCCGACCACAAGTCGATATTCGCCGCGCTCGCTGCCGCCCAGATGGAAATGGGGCCCGCGCTCAAGGATAGCGCAAACCCCGCCTTCCGCAGCAAGTATGCGGACCTTGCCAGCGTCATGCAAGCCTGCATGGGCGCGCTGAACAAGCACGGCATCTGCGTCATGCAGCCGACCGGCGAAGATGAGGCCGGGCGCTACGTCAAGACGATACTGGCCCACACCAGCGGGGAAACCGTTGAATGCCGAGTGCCCCTGATCGTCGGAAAGAATGACATGCAGGGCTACGGTTCCGCCGTCACCTACGCCCGCCGCTATGGCCTGATGTCGATGGCAGGCATTGCTCCAGAAGACGACGATGGCAACGCCGCTGCGAAGTCGCCCCCTGTGGTTGATGAACGCCCCGTGCAGCGCGGCCCAAGCGCCATAGATGTGGCCTGCGAAAGCATCGGCAACGCTGACAATCTCGACCAACTTTCCGCCATTTGGAAAGACCTTCCCCGCAGCGTTCAGGGCGAAGCCCGCGTCATCAAGGCCAAGGATGCCCGCAAGACTGCGCTGACCCCCGCCATCCCCGACGACGAAATTCCATACTAGGAGAAAGCCATGTATGTTTCCGTGAAGTTCCGCGAAGGCGATAGCCGCACCTACACTTACACCTGCGATCTTGAGCGCGCGCCTGAAATTGGCGAGGCCGTTCTTGTTGAAACAAAGGATGGAACAAAGGTTGTCTATGTGGCGGCCCTTGACCAGCCCGAGCCGTCATTCCCCTGCAAGCCGATCATCGGCATTGCCCCGCCGAAAGAGCCTAAGGAAGGCACCGAAGCGGAGGCCGCGCAATGAACGCCCCCGCCGCTATCGGCCACAATGGGTTTGACCCCATTGACGAAGCCCTCGCCCCATTCGGCGACGTGATCAGCGAAGCCGAGTCTTGGCTGGACGGGCAGAAGGTGGAAACCGAAGGCCAGATGAAGGCCGCCGATGTTCTACTCAAGGGCATCAAGGCCGCGCGAAAGGCAGTTGACGACGCCCGCGACGCATCGACCAAGCCCTTGCATGAAGTGTGGAAGGCAGAAGTGGCGCGGTGGAAACCCACCCAGGATGACCTTGACCGCCTGGCGAAGGGCCTCGTTTCCCTGCTGGACGACTTCAAGCGCAAGCTGGCCGCAGAGAAGGCTGAGGCCGCTCGCAAGGCGGAAGCCGAGGCTTGGGAAAAGACCCGCGCCGCACAAGAGGCTGCACGTCTGGCCGACGCTGGGAACATCGAGGCTACCCGTGCCGCTGCTGCAGCGATGGAAGAAGCAGAAGCCGCTCAACAAGCCGCAATGGCCGCTGGCAAGGACACCGTGAAGGGCCTGCGCACCGTCACGAAATACGAGGTGACAGACCACAGGGCGCTGCTGAACTGGATTGCCAAGAACGACCGCGATGCGATCACCGACTTCATCAATGACTGGGCGCGCAAGGAACACAAGGCCCGCGCCAATGCTGATGGGCTTCGCGTCTGGACTGAAAAGGAAGCCTTCTAAATGGCAACCTTCACCGCCCGCATGGAAACTGCTGCGCTCTATCAACTGCGCAACGCCTTCGCCCAAGGCAAGGACGCTGATGGCTGCATTGCCTTCGCAACCGCCTCAATGGGGCGTGAGCATGAGGCAATGGTTCGTCGGGTATGGGCCAAGCACTTTGATGTGGCGGACCCGGTATGACCACGCGCATCATTCGCAGTCATGACGAAGTGGACGGCTTGGCCCGGCTCTTGAAGGCCCGCGCCTTGCCCGTGACCATCCGCATCACCGCAGGCGAAGACCGCACCGGGCAGCAGAACGCCTTGGCCTTCCGCTGGTTTGCCGAGGTCGCGGACCAGATTGGCGACCGTGCCGCCGCTGACGTTCGTGCTCACTGCAAGCTGCACCACGGCGTGGGAATGCTTCACGTCGAGAATGACGATTTCCGGGAACAGTGGGATCGGCTGATCCGCGACCGCTTCACCTACGAAGAGAAGCTGGCGCTGATGCTGCCCCCACATGACTACCCCGTGTCAAGGCTGATGAACGTCAAGCAGATGTCGCGGTGGATGGACGCGGTTCATGCCGAATACGCGGGTATGGGCGTTCGGCTGACTGACCCGGAAATGCGCAAGTATGGGGATGCGGCATGATCCTGCGCGTTCAGAATAGGCAGGGACGGGGGCCGTGGATGCCCGGTTTGTCCGCCAAGTGGGTGGACGCATTCCGCACAGAGCAACACCCGCCAATATATGTCGAATGCCCTGATTATCTTTCGCACGTCGAAGCCGCCCATAATAGGGGGATGCACATCGGCTGCGCAGTGCGCGGCAAGGGCAAGTTGTTGTCGTGGTTTTCGCCGATGGAAATTCTTCGGCTCTATGACATGGGGTTCTACATCGCTGATGCTTCGGCCTGCGAAGTTCTGGTGGAGACACCAACCCAACTTATCGTCGCCAGCCCGCGACCGCTACGCCTTCTTCCTCACGCAGTGAGTCTGGCGGCATGAGCTTTCATCGCGAACCCCTTGGCCAAAAGCAGCCGTCCGTCAAGAAGGCCCGCCGCAAGGCTATCCGCCGCCTCTCGGCAAAGCGCGCCGCCTATCTCGCCAGCCCGGAGCGCCAAGAGGGCTTGGCGCACATGGGCCGGGTTGTGCAGCTGGGGTGTCTTGTCTGTGGCGCGCGGCCCGTTGAAGCCCACCACGAAGAAAAGCCCCGGAACGACTTCCGCGTCCTACCCCTATGTCCGCGCCACCACCGCCGGGAATACGGCCCCGGAGCCTACCACTACAGCCCGCGCGCCTTCTACGCGACCCACGGCGACAGCAAGACGCTGTTGGCAAAGGTTGCCGACGCGCTGGCTGGCGAACTCACCCTGTAACCCCAACCAAGGAAACCACACCTTGAAACTTCTCACCACCGCACTGATCATCGCCCTTTCCACCCCCACCTTTGCCGGAGGCCTCGTGATCGAGGATGAAACCACGGAAGTCTCGCCCGCGCATGAGCGGCGTGTCAGCCCGATTGTGCTTCTGATCCTCGGCGCTGCACTGGTTGCAGCCATCGCGGGGCACTCGGACAACTGCAACGGCGATGATCCGGTGACGCCGCCGAACGATGGGGGGTGCTGATGGGCCGTATCGAACACCTGACACCCGAGCAGATCGCCAAGTTTCCGGCCTATGTCGCGGAGTGGACCGGATACGGAACATGCATCGATCCCACTGACAGGCCCCGCGCGGAAGTCGCGATTGCCACGATGTATGAGATTGTGGGCAAGAAGCCGCCGCGCGTCATCTGGTGTGATAGCCCTCTCGGCATGTGCTTGACGCGGGATGCGGTGAAACAACTACCGGCCAGCGTCGGGGCCAGCGTCTGGGCCAGCGTCAGGGACAGCGTCGGGGCCAGCGTCAGGGACAG
>Ga0075152_10001191_pt1 | contig 18716 bp, 13 predicted proteins | sample JI61114C2DNA_FD_70964 | JGI IMG/M metagenome (GOLD analysis project Ga0075152, IMG submission 70964) | Wastewater effluent complex algal communities from Wisconsin, to seasonally profile nutrient transformation and Carbon sequestration -... | ecosystem: Engineered > WWTP > Effluent > Algae...
TTGGTGCATTGAGCGGTGGCGGTTCGTTTAGTGTGGATGTGGCATTTGATAAAAGCTCGGATACGGCCAATATCGTATACCAGTCACTCAAAAACAGTCCCCTGATCTTTGAAGAGAAGGGCAGCCAGGATTCATTGGTTCAAAAGATGAAAAAAGGACAGGTGACTGCCCTGCTGCTGGTGAAAAAAATAAGCCAGCCCGGGGAAAAAGACCGGTTCGATGTGCATGTAACCTCCTCCTCTGCAAGCCAGCAACAGCTGCCTTCCTTATTGTCTGTTATCAATGGTGAACTGGCTAAGCTGGACAAGGATATTCTGGAAAAGAGTTCTATCGCCAATGTTACCACCGAACAGGTAGAAGGAAGGGCTTACAAACTGATAGATTTTTACCTGCCCGGCATGATCGGTTTTTCATTGATCGGCTCTGCAGTTTTTGGTGTGGCTTTCTTGTTTTTTAATTTGAGAGAAACCCTGGTTTTAAAAAGATTGTATGCTTCACCGGTAAAAAGACTCAATATCATTTTTGCTGAAACATTTGCCAGGGTAATATTTCAAATTGTAACAGTGGTGATCCTGATACTGTTTGGAAAATTCTTATATGGATTTACCCTTGCCAATGGCTTTATCACTTTTTTAGAAATGATTGTGGTATGCCTGCTGGCACTCATTGTTTTTATGGGTGCAGGCTTTATCATCAGCAGTGTGGCAAAAAATCAGAATGTGATCCCGATCTATTCAAACCTCTTTATGTTCCCCCAGTATTTTTTATCCGGAACCTTTTTTCCAAAGGGGGCTTTACCAAAAAGTTTTCAATGGTTGGTAGAAATATTACCGCTTACCGCCCTTAATGATGCTTTGCGTAAGATATCCTTTGAGGGTGCAGGTTTACTGGCGGCCAGTAAGCAAATAGGCATACTGGCTATCTGGGGTGTGCTGGTGTATTTGATTGCAGCAAGGGTTTTTAAATGGGAATAAAATAATGCGGGTATTAATAAATAGCTGGCAAGTGCCACTAAAATAAAGAACGTAAAAAATGAATGGATTAAAAGCAATATTATTTGGCGCTGCTGGTCTCTTTTTGGTATTGACACTCATGTCGCTGCTGATAACGGCTAAACCAAGGGTAGCCAGGATGGTTGTGATCAACACAGCATCAAAGGAAAAGGTGATGACACAACTAACGGACCTGGCTAGCTGGAAAAACTGGCACCCTGTTTTTGCAGCTGATTCCGTCACCGTCAATTATGGGAAAATTACTTCCGGACCAGGAGCTTCCTGCGATATCACCTACAATGGCCAAACAACACAGGTTTTTATTACAGCCGTTGATACTGCCACTGTATCAGTTGAATTAAAAGCCAGCGGCGAAAATGATATCAGCAACAAAATTGTTGTCACTTATATTCCATCCATGAACCAGGTAAAAGCTGACTGGATCGCCACAACGCACCTGCATTGGTATCCCTGGGAAAAATTCTATGCTATTTTTATTGATAAGCTTACCGGCCCCGGTTACGAAGCAGCCTTACAGGGCTTAAAAACCTATACAGAAAAATAGAACATCTTTTTTCTGCCGGATGCAACGGTTATCTTTAAACCATTGTCAGCCCCATATACCAATGGATTACAGGCAACTTGTAAAAGACTGCATTAAAGAAAAGCCGGCAGCCCAGGAAGAGCTGTACAGGCATTTTGCACCCAGTATGCTGGGGGTGTGTTACCGCTATACCAAATCGGTAGAGGATGCAGAAGATGTATTACAGGAAGGTTTTGTAAAAGTGTTCCTGCACATCAAGGACTATACAGCCAGTGGTGAACTGGGTGCCTGGATCAGGAGGATCATGGTGAACACGGCGCTCAACTTCCTCAAAAAAAATAAAAAATACCGTACCGAAATGGTGTTTACTGAAGCGCCGCTGCACCCGGTAACCGACCTGAATCCACAGGTGAATTTGGATGCAAAAGAACTGGCTGAACTGATCCGTCAGTTGCCAACGGGATTTCAAACAATATTCAATTTATACGCTATAGAAGGTTATACCCATGTGGAGATAGGGCAGATGCTGGGTATTAGTGAAGGCACATCCAAATCGCAATATGCAAGATCAAGATATTTGTTAATGGAATGGTTAGAGAATCTATCATCAACATCTAAACACAAGCGCTATGCAGGAAAATGAATTTGAAAAGAAGCTGCAGCAAAAACTGGAGATGTTGCAGGTGCAGCCTGCTGCAGAAGTTTGGCTGAAAGTAAAATCCCAGGTGGCGCAGAAAAAGAAAAAGAGAAGGTTCGCATTTTTCTTTTTGCTGGCTTTTATGCTGTGCGCAGGCGGGTTGGTTACGAATATGCTGCTGAACAAACCTGTTAATGATTCCACTGCCGGCAATGCAAAAATTGCGGGGGATGAGATGGAAATACCTGCCAATAAGGATTTAAACGAGACAAAACCTGCTGCTAATAGTGAAGCTAACAAAGAAGTACAAAAGGCAACTGCCTCTGAAAAGAAATCTGCTCTGGCTGCTGCAATTGAAGATGCAACAGGGAATACTATACCAGCAAACAATAAAACAATTGGTTTAGAAACTAACAATAATAAAAATAGCTCCGCTGTTCGTAAGCCAATCAAAAGAAATACAAAGGCACAATTTAAAGTTGCTGCAATAACTCCGCAGGTTGATGAGGATGAAACTGAAATAGCTCAGTCAAATTATGAGAAAAAAGCAAGCAGCCAGGCAACAACAACTGTAAAAACAGTGGAGAAAGAAGAAGGGGAAGTTGCTGTTGCCGATAGTGAGGGTATAAAAGAAATTACGGTAACAGATCTCAACGCAGAAGAAAAGACAAAACAGGATTTGAAAAAAGAAAGTGAACCGGAAAAGGCGGCTGTAATTACTAAAGAAAACAAGAAAAAAAGTAATGACCGCAAATGGGGTATTGGCTTTTCTTTTGCGGCCGGGATAAACAAAGTGGGCAGCAGCAGCATGTCAAAAAGCTTCTCACAGGAAGACTACAACGGCGGCGTATCCGGCAATCCCAACACGCCAACAGCAGGTCTTAATAGTAGTTCCGTCTCACCAATGCAACCCGGTTACGCATTTGCAACGGGTATACAGGTGTATAGAAAGCTGGGGAATTCTCTAAAGCTAACGATGGGCTTGCAGTATAACTATAGCAGTTTGTTATCGAAAACAGGTAAACGGCTTGATACAACTGCTGCGGTTAGATTCGAGATGTATCAAACTGGCTCATCTGTTAACTATACTAACCGTTACCATTATTTAACGATACCGGTTTCATTATCTGCCAGGCTTTTCTCGATTGGCAACCGGGAAATATGGATGGATGCAGGCGCCAGCCTTTCACAACTGGTAGGCACAAACGCTTTGAGTTTTAACAGCGCACAGGAGCGTTATTTTACTGGTGTACATGATTTGAATAATACAGTATTGTCTTTGTCTGCAGCGTTGGCAATCAATTTGGCCAACAGCAACAAACCTGCTTTTTACATTGGACCGCAAGTGAATTATGCTTTGACATCAATGGCAGCTGGTGGCTTGCACCAGGGTATGCACCCGCTTTTTGTTGGAATCAGGGTTCAAAAAAATCTCTGGAAATAAGTGTTTCTTTGCAACCATCTATATAGAATATTTGTCAGCTTTTAATAAAACCAAAAATTACTGTTATGAAAAAGATGTTCCGTTTGTTATCACTGTTGTTGATTTCATCACTGGCATTTTTACTCCCTGGCTGTATAAAAGATAAAGTGACCACCACCCTTGTTGCTTATGAACCGGTGTATAAAACAAAGGCTGAAGTGTTGCAGTCTATCCGGGGCAATGCCGCTACGCCATTGAGACAAACCGGCAAGATCGCCCTGTATGGTAATTACATTTTTATCAATGAAGTAAATAAAGGTATACACATTATTGACAACAGCAATCCTGCTGCACCGGTAAATACCGGCTTTATCAATATACCCGGTAATATAGATATAGCTATCAGGAACAACATGCTGTATGCGGATATGTATACTGATATGCTCACGATTGACATAGCCAGCATGAGCAATGTTACAGTACGAAAAATAAATTATAATATTTTTCCTGAGCGGATGTATACAGGAGATTTTGTAGCGGATACATCACGGTATATTGTTGATTGGGTAAGGCATGAGGCTACAGAAGAAAGGGAGATCAAACAGGTACGTGACAATATTGGTATTGGCGTATGGATGGAAGGAGATGCATTGTCACAGTCAGGTACTTTTAATAATTCACCTACAGCAGCCAACTCCGGAACTAAGAGTAACAGCATTGGCGGCTCTATGGCAAGATTTACACTGGTGAATAATTATCTCTATACGGTGGGCAGAAGTTATCTCAGCGCTTTTGATGTTGCCAATGCGGCGGATCCTGCATTGCAAAGTGTAACACCGCTTGGCTGGGATATTGAAACAGTGTATCCGCTGAATAATAAATTGTTTATCGGCTCCCGTACGGGTATGTTTATCTATAGCATTGACAATCCTGCTGCTCCATCACATCTTGGTAGTTTTTCTCATGCCTGTTTTGATGATCCTGTGATTGCCAATGAAAACTATGCCTTTGTTACGCTTAAAGCAACCACCGGTGTATCCAATTGCTGGGGTATGTCGCCACAACAAAGCCAGATGGATATCATCGACATCAACAACCTCAACAATCCTGTGTTGATAAAAACTTACAATATGGAAGAGCCTATGGGACTCAGTCTGGCGGGCGACAATCTTTTTGTATGCGATGGAAAGGGCGGCCTGAAAATATTTAACGCTGCAGATGTAAACAATCTCCGGTTGCTGCGTACGATCAATGATATACAGCCTTTTGATGTGATCACTTATGATAACAGGGCACTCGTTGTGGCCAAGGAAGGTTTTGTACAGTATGATTGCAGCAATATCAATAACATCAGGAAACTCAGCACGATTACAGTAGAAAAATGATACAACAGTATAGCCATAAAATATTTTCTTCTGCGATGTTATTATTGCTGACTGTTACAGCGTTTTCCCAGGCGGGAAATAAAAAGCGGCGGGTGTTTCATTCTTTCAACAGTTTGCAGCTGTTGATGGGCAAAACAAATAATTCTTTTTCTATTCATTCTGTCAATGGCCTGCAATGGAATAAATTTTTTGCCGGTGCTGGTATTGGGTTCGATTATTACTATCATACATCCGTACCCTTATTTTTAGAATTGCGGCATGACATTACGAACGGCGAAAGAAAGCTGCAGGTATTTGCCAACGGGGGGGTGCATATTCCTTTTGGCAATACCAATAAAATTGAACCAGGCAAGACAGGTGATTTTAAACCGGGCCGTTTATTTGCAGCTGGTGTTGATTATTATATTCCATTAAAAAAAGATGCTGTTGTATTTGGACTTGCCTTTAGCCAAAAAAAAGAAACACAGATGGTGGATAACAATATCTGGAATCCACGTATCAACAGGATAGAAAACGTGCCGCTGAAAGAAGTATATGAATTTAACCGCATCTGGCTAAAGTTCGGCTGGGTGTTTTAAGGTTGTTGTATAAAATGCAGGTTGCGTTTTATGCCGGAAAATTTAGTTCGCTTTAAGGGAGAGTTTTTAAAAATGATCTTAAAACTTTCTTCCGTCAGTTCTTCCCAATCAGCTGTGGTAAAATTGAGTATTGCCGGCAATGGTGAAAAGGACGCTTCGTTAGTTGGTTTACTAAAGCGGTTCCAGGGACATACGTCCTGGCACACATCACAACCAAACATCCAGTTATCAAATTTGCCTTGCATGTTCGATGGAATCAAAGCATCTTTTAATTCAATGGTATAGTAGCTGATACAGCGGCTGCCGTCAATTACCTTATTCGGCAGTATGGCTTCGGTAGGGCAGTTGTCGATGCAGCGTGTGCAGGTGCCACAATAATCTTTGTTCATCGGTCTGTCGTAGTCCAGTTCAATATCTGTTATAAGCGTGGCAATAAAAAAATAGCTGCCGCTTTTGCTATTGATCAGATTCCCATTTTTTCCTATCCAGCCCAAACCACTTTTTTGTGCCCAGGTTCTTTCCAAAACGGGGGCACTGTCAACAAAACCTCTTCCGTTTATTTCGCCGATCTCTGCTCTTAATTGCTGCAACAGTGTATTCAGTTTTTCCCTGATCACTTCGTGGTAATCTTTCCCATAAGCATACCTGGCAATTTTGGGAGCGCCTTCTCGTTGTACTTGTTCCGGGTAATAGTTCAGCAATAAAGTGATCACGGACTTTGCACCAGGAACCAGTTTTGCCGGGTCTATCCGCAGGTCGAAATAATTTTCCATGTACTGCATTTTTCCATGCAGGCCTTTGTTGAGCCATTGTTCCAGCCGCCGGGCATCCTCGTCTAATTTTTCTGCTTTGGCAATACCACAGTAATCAAAGCCTGATTGAGCAGTGAGTGTTTTAATGAACGAAGTATTTTTAGATGTGGTAGACAATAATTTTAATGTTGTAGTACGCAATATAGTTGTTCCGGGGAATCTTTGTTGACGAGATCAAATTCATTTACTCCGCAGGTATTCTCACTACAAGAGTTTTCCAGTCGATGTATCTGCTCCGGACATGACCTGCAGCACCCGCCGCTTTATAACTCCATTCCAAGGCGAGATATTTGCCAGTGGCCAAGTGCAATAGCCTGCAGCACTTGTCGCCTTCAGCGATTGTCTTCTTTCCTTAAATTCTTTCCTAAAAACTTTGTTAAGTTCATTTTCCCACCTCCACTAAAAACAAGCATCCCCCCTTAACTTCGCTGTTTGCATTACAAACCACCTGTCTTAAAACAGCATCTCATGAAGCTAACTAAACAAGCCGTTTCCCTTATCATTTTTCTTTTTTGTTCGGTTCATAGCATCGCCCAGTCTAAATATCCTTCCATCCTCTGGGAAATAAAAAAGCCGGGCATTGCCAAAACATCCTATCTCTTTGGTACTTATCATATCAGCAACAAGGGCGTGTTCAAACTGTCAGATTCTATTTTCTATGCACTAAAGAACGTAGATATGGTGGGTACCGAAGTAAATAATAATACCTGGCAGATGGAGGATGATGCGTATTATAAAATGCGGTACAGCTATGAAATATTAAACGGCAGCAATGGCGATGTGATGCTATCCGAGGGTACATTTCGTAAAACCAGCACCATTGCCAAATTGCCGGCTTTTATTGCGTTACAAGCAGGTTCTATCAACTACTTTTTATACAGGAATAATAAAGGCAATGAAGACTTTGAAGAAGAAGCTTTTTTAGACAGGTTCATTGCATCGGCCGGTTATAAACTGGGCAAAAAAATAGTGGGCCTGGAAAATTACATGGAAAGCGCCATCAAACTAATAGAGGCGGATAAGGAAAGCAAACTGGAAGATAAGCGATCTAACAAAAAATTACCGGATGGCCTTTCTTACGGGATGATCAATGACATGATTTTTGACGGCTATAAAAATAACAGCCTCGACATGCTGGATTCACTCAACAAGTACAACTATAACAGTGACGCCTATTTCAAAAAGTTTATCATCGACAGGAATTATCACCAGGCAGACAGTATGGAGCATTATATCCAGGCTGGCAATGCCTTGTTTGCAGCAGTGGGTTCTGCCCACCTGCCGGGCGACGAAGGTGTGATAGAGATTCTCAGGAAAAGAGGCTATAGTGTAAGACCAGTAAAACTTTCAGGTCATGCTAAAGAAACCATCGAGGCGATTAAGAAAACTATATACCCGGTAAAATTGCAGCGGTTTAATATGGACGATGGATATAGCTACACGTCACCGGGCGAATTATTTCCTTCAGTACAAAACAATATGGTAAAAGTGAACAGTTATGTAGACATGGCCAATGGCAGTTTTTACCAATTCAGCCGCCTGTATAATAACAGTTCTTTCTTTGGAATACATGATACTGCGGTGGTGCATGCCATTGACAGCCTGTTATTTGAAAATGTAAAAGGAGATATCATCGATAAAAAGCGTACTACCCACCAGGGATTTGAAGCTATGGATATTACCAGTACGGTGAAAAATAAAGACAAGGAACGGTACAGGTTCATTGTAACACCTTATGAAATACTGATGCTGAAGGCGGGAGGTAAAAATGATTATGTTCAGCAAAAGCAGGTGGATAGCTTTTTTACGGAATTTAAAATAGAGCCAGTACAAGGCTGGCATGAGTGGACATGTGGTTTTTTTGGCCGGCCAGAAAATAAAGTGCGGTACAGTAAGATTGAAAACAATAGTTCTAAAGGGGTACTTCGTTTTACTTTGAATGATAAAGACCTTAAAACCCCGGATGATTACCTGAAACTGGCAGCAGAAAGTTTTATGTCGACGATGGCGTTGCAAAAGGAAGAAGCCGTAACACTGGACCTTACGGCAATAAAAAATAATGATGCCTATACCTATCAATTGAATCATAATGGAAAGCTGATGGTACGGTACAGTGTACAGCATCCTTACCTGTATATCTATTATAGTGCAGCTTTTAATAATGCGGTTCCCAACCTCGACTGGGTAGCCGGTTTTAAAGAGGATAGCAAGACTAACCGTTTCGACTATACCTTTAAAGATTCGCTAAAAGCGGTGGAATTAAAACTGCCATATGCGTTGGCATTCGACAGCAGATGGCAAAGCATGACGGAAAGAAAAACCGATAAACCAGATCCCGATAAAAAATTGAACAGGGATGAAGCGCTTGAATACAGGGCAGAAAAAGTATACCTCGGAAAAGCAAACTGGGATACCTATCAACTGCAGAATCCTGAGAATAACAGTCTTGTTTGGGCTGTAACGGCCAGCATTGACAGCAGTTTTTATTATGCAGGTGCCGGGCTTTTCTGGAAACAGTTTGTTCCTCAAAATCAAAATAGCAGTACTGCCTCAACTAATACTATTAGTGTCAGCAAAGATGAGTCAGATTATGTAACGACTAACTATGTCGGCAGTTCTTATGCTAACAGCAGTAACATTTTGCGCAAAAAAACAGGGTACGTTACCCATCTTCAATATGATACTGCAGATCTTCAGTCACAAAAACTGCAATTTATTGTAGCCGATAGTTTATCTGCAAGGGCGATGCTCCATACCTACTATCTTGTAAACAATAAGCTGTATGGTTTTTCAGAAATCGTGAATTATCCCGGTGGTAAGCCATCTGCGTTTTATGAAAACCTACTCCAGGGTTTTAAACCATTTAACAACAACAAACCTTCCACTCTTTTTGAAAGCAAGCTGCAGCTATTGATAAATAAATACCTTACTGCCAGTGACCTTGCCCAATCTGACCTTGCAGAAACATTGAATTATTTTCATTTTGGCTTGAATGATCTGCCTGCAATTGATACAGCATTGCAGGCTTTACAAAACAAAACGGCTTCCAATAATATTTTAAGAAGAAAACTGGTGGATGCAGTTTGTGCAATGGATGACAAAAAAACCAGTTGGCCCCAATTGTCTTCCTGGCTGAAGAAAGTATATGAAAACAAAGACGAATTGCTCACCATCAGGTTGCAGGCGCTGGAGTGCATACTGGATAAAAGCGATGGTTCAGATGCAGGTTGGGTGCTGAATAATTTGGCGAATAATGATGAGTTCAAAAGCAGTACAGTCCGCCGGTACCTGCTGGAATATTTTAATGACCTGGAAGATAAAGCAGCAGCACGGAAAGCTGTAAAACTCGAAGATTTTGGCTCTGCTGCTGCAAGTCTAAGCATGAATAATTACAGGCGGGTTATGAACCTTTTTGACAGTGGTTTTTATTCTAAGAAAGAAGTAGCCAATGCCTTTAAAGAGATACAGAAAGCTTCGGCAGATAACAAAGTGAGCCTGGCATTAAAAGCCGAGGCTGACCAGTTTAAATATCCTGAGAACGAAAAAAAGAAGAGTGCCTCTAATAGTTATGCCGATAACAACTTCCAGTACTACACCAACATGTTCCACATGTTTTATACTGCATTGCCCGGGGAAAAATTTTTTGAAACCAGCTTCCAGAATGTATTGAATGGCGGAACAGCGAGAGATAGAATAGAACTGCTGCAGGCGTTGGTCAAGCAAAAGAAAACTCCCCTGCAACTCACAGCGCCTTTGCTGAAATCGCTGGAGAATGAAAAGACCTATTACCTGGAAATTTACAAAGCCTATTCTGTCAATAAAAAACTGGATGAACTGGGCAGCCCGTTTAATAACCATACAGATATTGCCCGGACATACTTAAAAGGCAACTCCTACAACGCAGAACAGGTAGACACCATTTATCATTACAAAACTATCAGCAACAATTACTATCCCGCTGATTCTGTTTACTTCTTTTTGTATAAAAGAAAAACAGACCGTAATCCACAATTGGCGTACACAATTCTGCCATTGAACAGGCAGTTTTTTAATACAGACAAAAAAATAATCTACGAACTAACGGACGAACAACTCGATGGTAAAGAGAATTTTGAAACCATCAGCGCCAGGATATTGCGGAAGAATTATGTGAACAGCCTGCTCACAGGTTCCAGGTCAAAAATGTTTTATTTACGAGACCGGAGCGAAAAAAGTATTAGTACTGAAGAGTAGTGCATTTGATTGAATAAAGAAAGATATCAGAAGCGCCGTTTGGCGGGCACAGATTTACAGACCCAGTAATATCTTAAACAAAATAAACATTACAGTAAATGTAATAGCAAATGTAATTGCAAAACTTCCTGCCGTTCTAATTGCACGCTGCCATTTCGGGATCGTTTTAAATAGCTGGTACAATGACCAAAATGCAATAGTGAATGCAACCAGGTCTGTTATTCTTGCCACTGTACGAAGTGTGCTGGTTTCGCTAAAAGCGTAAAAAAGCGGAAATGTAATAATCCGGATAATCAGCCGCTGCCCTGTAAGAAAGGAATGGATGATAATGTGTTCCATGAAATTGTAACCTGCACGTTTAAACAATAACCAGGTGCCCGTAGCCAGAACCGGAATCTGGAGTAAAGAAAACATGGAGTAGTGACTTGCCAGCCATTCACTGGAACTAGCTACAACTTTTCTCATCTCTTCAAATTTTTCACCCGATCCTTTGATCTGAATATTATTTGCCAATAAGTTGATGTGAAAGTAATGGGATAGAAATCCATAAATGCCCGCCAATATAAGCACCAGGGAAACTGGTTTAAAATGCTTTACCCGTTTGCCCTCTAAAAACTCCCGGATGCTGTGTCCCGGCCGGGTAAAAAGTTCCTTTGCACTAAACAGGATGCCTTTGTCAACATGCAGCAGGCCATGTTGTATATCATGCCATAAAAAATGTGTGCTGATCCGGTGGGTATTGGCAGATTGCCCGCAATGGCTGCAAAAACTGCCTTTTACAGTTGTGCCACAGTTCTTGCAAGTACTGATCATAAGCCAGACGTTAAGGTTGAGCTTGTAAAATACGTATCTTTTTAGATCAACCCTTTTTCCTCCAGCGGTTTTTTCTGATTAAGGTGTAAGTGTAAGCGACATGCCAAAACTCACTACCAAAGAGGCTCCGGGCTTTACCGTAATACTTCTTACCTGCCTGTGTGAGTTGAGCGTAATAACAACACCGTTGTTAATAACCACGTTGCAATTTTCATCCGGCAGCTGCCCGCATTTCCAGTTAAGCGGGTTTTCCCAGGCATTATTAAATCCGCCGGTAAAATATGCCGTAAACCTGAGGTACTGTGCGGCACCGTTAGTGCCATCCACCACACAGCGGTATTGATAACCCGTCCAGGCGGTTGGTGGATTGTTCAGGATAAGCAGGGGAGCAGTAACGCCAGTATGGTTTGAATCATCTACCAGGTTGACAAATCCATTGCCGGTATCTACCTGCCACTGGTACTGGCTGCCCGAAATACCCGGTTCCAGTACAATACTGTCTGTAACAGGGCAAAGGGCCAGCGGTGCTGTTTCGTCAATCACATTTTTTAGTATGGCAGTGCGGTTACTATTATTGTTATTTACATCAGTGCCACTTACGATAACATCTGTTTTTCCATCTGCATCAATATCAGCCAGGCTCATGTCTTGCGATGGATAGCTGCCGGCAAAGGAGCGCTGCGGTAAAAAGGAAATGCCACCCTGCGGGCCATTGTTTTCAAATACATACAGGGAGTCCCATGCGGTTAACAGGGCTATATCCGTTTTGCCATCTCCGTTCAGGTCGTTTACTGCAACATACACTGGTGTATACGGACCACTAAAATTGATCTTAGATGAAAAGGCAATACTGCCTGGTGTGGAATTGTTTTTATAAACTGACAATAAACTGGAATCAGATGAGGCATAAATGATCTCTGGCCTGTTATCCCCGTCTATATCCGCCAGTTTCATATCAAAAAAACCGTTTCCAATGGTATTATCCCTGTTTGAAGTGATACTTACTTTGGCTGCAAAACTAGCGGTACCGGGTGTGCTGGTATTCCGGTAGACCAAAAAAGGCGGAAAAAACCGGCTTAAGGAAGTCACATCCGGTTTGCCGTCTCCATCAATATCTGCTATATAGATTTTATTGTCAGCCCCTACATTTCCGGAACCGCCGGGAACTGTGCCAAATGCAAAGTTGACACGGGCTGCAAAGCTAACAGTGCCGCCTGTACCGGTATTCCTGGCTATTGAAAAGCAGGTGCCCTGTTGTTCGTAGCTGATGACAAGGTCTGTTTTACCGTCTCCATCAATATCATTGGCACCCAGTGTATAAGGGTAATTATCACCGCCAAGTATATAGTAAAACGGGTTAGCAAAACGGATGGTATCAATGGAACTGGTATTAATGTAAATGGATACGGAAGCGCTACCGGTACCCGCCAGGGCAATATCCAGTCTTCCATCAGCATTAAAATCGGCAGTGATCATTTGCACCGGTTGCGAAGTGGTTGCATACTGTGCTGCAAAACGCATCACGGCATGGCCTGCGCTGTCTCCATTTTTGTAAACAAAGATCCTGTTACCATTTACAATCCCAGCCAAATCTGCCCTTCCATCATTATTGAAATCGCCAAAGCAAGGATAACGGCAGGCTGCCAGGTTTTGTGGGTCACCATAGCTGTTGCTGCGTAGTTGCAGATTGCTGCTATAACGGGTTGTAAATGGCTGCTTACTGTGCGCAATAAATGTATCCACTTTTACTGTTACAGGTTGGTAGAATGACCCTAAGGGTACGGTCAGCATAATAACAGTGTCGGTAGCACTGTTCACAATGGCTCTTGTGCCGCCAAAATAAACAAGATTGCTATCTGCCGAATTGCTAAATCGAATGCCTTTTATAATAACCTGCTCACCTGCGGCCGCACTTGCAGGAATAATTGATTGGATAACCGGGGGCTGGGCAAATGTCAGTATAGATGAAAAAATTGAAAATAAAAATACAAAGTACTGTTTGGTCATGTGATGCTGCTTTGAAGATAAGAATATCCATTGCGGATGCTAAAATATTAATTAATACATACAGTAGGTGCTGGAGAGCTAACAACTGGCCGGATTATATAAATAAACGGGACAAAAAAACCGGAGCTTAGTTCAACTGCCAGATAGCAATATTCAAAACAGTGGCAAAACTTACCCAAAGCAGGTAAGGGATCTGGAGATATGCTGCCACATCGCTTAGCTTTTTAAAATTCCCGATCATATAAAGGATCAGTATCCAGAGAATAGCAATTACGATGACGGCTATATGGATCTGTTTAAAATAGAAGAACACAAAACTCCAGGCAGCATTTACAAATAACTGCAACGAGTACATCCAAAGCGCATTACTTCTCTCTGGCGATTCAGGCTTTATCCAGATCAAATAACACCCAATGCCCATTAGAATATAGAGGATGGTCCACACGGGGCCAAATACGGCGTTGGGAGGACGGAAGGAAGGGAATTGCAATGTTTCATACCAACCCGGAATACTTTGCATGGTAAAATATCCAGACAAAGCACCCACTGCAACTGGTATGGCAATGCTCACAATAAGTTTTACAATGGTTGATCTTTTCACTGACCGCAGTTTATTCCTGGTATTATAAGGCAATTTTATGCCAATTGTAAACAAAAGACACTGGGTGGTATTTTACTAGGTCTTATACCGGAGCTTTTCTTCCAGTTCTGCAGGTAAAGCAGGCAGTTTTCTTTTGTCAATTAAAAAACTGTTGAGCTGTGCTATTTCCCTGAAAATATTATGTTTATCTGCTGCTGCTTTTAAATAATCCATACCGCTGCTGCCACCGGTGCCGCTCCTGGCGCCGATCATTCGTTTCACCATATTGATGTGCCGGTAACGCCAGTTGCCTAATTGGTTGTCTATTTCTAAAAGTGTATCTAATAACTGGAAGGGGAGTTCAAGCAAGGGATATTCCCTATAAAGGATTATAAACAAAGCACTCCGGCAAGCCGTGGCACTCAACTGCCGCTCTGCGTTTGCCGGATCATTATTAAAAACCTGGTTAAAAAATGTTTTCATACTGCTGTCATATTCAGGCAGGCTGTTCAGGAATACATGTTCATAGTCGTTCCAGAATTTGGGAGAAGTATAGTTTCCGCTTACCGGCTGGTAGTTAACCCAAAAGTTTTCATCATTGATAAAGGGCATCCGCTCCAGCCATTCATTTACATCCTGCAATAAGGAACGGGAGGCTTCTGCATTTTTTATAATGTCCAGTTCTTCTTTTTTTAAAGCAGAAGTATAAAATTCCTGGCCATAGCGGTGTTCATATTTTAAACCCAATGCCGCTTCTATCTCTTTGAACTGCCAGCTTTGAAATCCCGAAGCAGGCCGGATATAATCCCGGAAAGTAAGAAAGTCCATGGGTGACATGGTTTCCAGAATATCTATCTGGGCAACCAGTTGTTTTAAAATCGTACCCACTCTTTTTAAACGATGAACAATAGTGGAGAGTTCGGAAGAATTATCATTCACTACTTCTTTGTTCATGATCTTCAGCACGGAATCAACCTCAAACTTTACCTGCTTAAACCAAAGCTCATAGGATTGATGAATAACAATAAAGAGCATTTCTTCGTGTGCAGGCTGCATCCCTTCTTTAAAGGTTTCGGGATGCTGTGCATTGAGTATTTGATCGAGACCGAGGTAGTTTTTGTAATAGACAGACATGTTATCGCAGGCAATTTTAGAGCGGCAAGTTAGTGAAAGTTACGGGTTACGGGTTGTGGGATTAATGATGTTTGAAAAGAAGAAAAAAACTTAAAAGATATGTAAGCCGAATACTTTACCCTAAACCCCTCAACCCTAAACCCCTCAACCCGTAACCCGTAACCCGTCGCCTCATACCCCTTATCTCCTCACCTCAACAACACCGTACTCCCTCTCAGATTATATCTTTCTCCCGTATCAATATGAGTATATTGCAATATCCAAACATAGGTGCCCGGGTCCTGCTGATTGCCTTTGTAGGTTCCGTCCCATTTGATCTGCCAGTTCCTGGTTTCAAACAGTTTGTTCCCATTGCGGTTGAAAATGGCAAAATACAGGTCTTTGGCTTTGTAAGCATTGGTAGGGTAGAGGAATTCGTTGAGTCCATCACCATTAGGGGTAAACGCTTTTGGAACAGCGATAAAGCAGTTGCCAACGACCCTTATGGTGCCGGTGGCGGTATCCGAACAACCGAGATCGTTTGTTACAATCAGCCTTGTAGGCAGATCACGGATACTGTTATCATTGTTTACATTATAAAACTGTGGCGGAGGAGATTGTAAAGTACTGGAAAGTCCTTCACCAAAACTCCAGTTCCAGGCAACTACCCGGTTATAACTTCTTTCTTTAAAAACGGCACCATCCTGCGGACAAACCACGGCTGTATTTTCAAAGACCGCTTTAAGTTCGTTATCTAAGAGGATTGAATTATTAGTGGTGCTATCACTACAAACGCCATTGCTAACGATCAGTGTGGCTGTTTTATTTCCAAAAACGGTGTAACTAACAGATGTATCTTTTTTTGTACTGTTGATACCATTGTCAAATGTCCAAAGCCATTTATTTACACCATTGCCACCTGGATGACTGTAGTTAACGACGTCAACTTTGCAACCCAGGTTGATGTTGAAATTGAAATCAGCATTTACGGTGTCTGTGGCAGTAAAATTAATGAAGGAGCCTGCCACAGTTTCCATGCTGCATTCGTTACTCACGGTATTTCCATCGGTACCTCTTTGCAGTGTAATTCTGTAAGTTCCGCCTGTTTGTATGGGGCCGGCCAGTTGTACCCTGATGATACTGCTCAGTCCATCCATGCAACTAAAACCTGCAGCACTAACTACCGTAACCGGTGAGGGCCCTGTTACAATAAAATCACTTCCATCGGCAGCCACGGTATTGCAGAGCATCGGTTTGCTGAATACCAGTTCGAGTTCATCCGGCGAACAGCCAATTTTTGTAAGGCTGTCCATGGGAGTTGGTATTTGAGGAAATACAGTTACTGAGAGATTTTGTCCTAATGGGATCGTACGGTCGCAATTATCCAGCAGGTTGATGCCATTTACATCATTTTTTACTGTGATGGTATAATTACCGGGTGGTACCGGGCTTGCCAGCGTAAGTATGATCGAATCCATATCAAAACCAGCATCACAGTTGACCCCTTCTGCCGAAATGATGGGTGCAAAGGCGGGTGTGACAGTGAAATCGCTGCCATCTGCATTAAGGCTGCTGCATTTCATTTTCTTATTCAGTTTCACGGTCATTTTAATACCGTCACAAATAGCCCTGGCACCCTGTAATGCCGGTTCTGTGGGATCAGTAATACTTGCTGTGCCGCCTCCAAAAGACAATGCGTAGCCGCTTTGAGAAGACACGGTAAAATGACTCACCAACAATATATATTCATGTCCCTGGATAAGCGTGGGCATAGAACTGAATAAAGGGCGGAATGCAGAACCATTGCTGGCACATACTATATTGGACGTGCCGGCATTGGAAGCCCCGGTAATGCCTGTTTCGCCACTCCAGTTGCAGGCAACAAAAATAGAAGGATCATTCTGATAAACGTCATTGGCATTCCTGCCGGTGATGTCAAATATCTGCCAGTCGTAGTCATCGGCAAGATCATTGGGTGTTATTTTAAAGCCAAGCGTACCAGGGCTAAAGCACGTGAACCGGTACCAGAAAGGGTTGATATCAGCAAGTGGTATGTCATCGCAACCAGGGGCAAACACCCTTGTGCCACCGCAGCCCGGTACGGTACTCTGGCTGAATGTATCGGTGCCACAGACAGGAAATGCAGTTGCGGGTGTTTGACCTAAAGTGGTGCATGGTTGGCTTAAAGCCCTGCAGCAAATAAATCCAAGCAATAAAATAAAACTATACTTCTTTATCATAAAAAACTCTTGCAAAACTAATTGTTTGATACATTTTGTACTAGAAGCGTTGCATGAACGGTAAATACTTTAACAGGGTATTAGCCCTTGTGTTCATCAATAATCGAATATAAACCACGGGGCGGCTATATTTGCAGCGAAATTTTATGCACACTATAACTGGAAATGATATTGAGGCCGCCAAAACCTGGTTGATGAACGGCGATGTAGTGGGTATTCCTACAGAAACGGTGTATGGTCTTGCTGCCAATGCTTTAAATGAAGATGCTGTGCTTAAAATATTTGAAGCTAAAAACCGGCCTTCTTTTAACCCATTGATAGTACATATTGCCAACTGGCGGCAGGCAAAAGAATATGTGGAGCATGTACCTGAAAAAGCCAAACGGCTGGCTGTTGCTTTTACACCTGGTCCGCTCACTTTTTTATTACAAAAAAGAAATACCATTCCCGACCTGGTGACTGCAGGCAGTGATAAAGTGGCGATACGTATTCCTAATCATCCATTAACACTGGCATTATTGGATGAACTTGATTTTCCTTTGGCAGCTCCCAGCGCCAACCCATTTGGATACATTAGCCCGGTTACTGCACAGCATGTGCTGGAAGGCCTCGATGGAAAGATCCCTTACATACTGGATGGCGGCGCTGCAACAGTTGGATTAGAATCCACCATTATTGGTTTTGACGAAAACGAAAATGTTTTGTTGTATCGTTCCGGTGGCATTAGTGCAGAACAGATAGAAGAACTGCTGAAAGAAAAAGTGACCGTTGCAAAATTAGCTTCTGAAGAACATCCTGAAACAGCAGGCCAGTTAAAAAGTCATTATGCACCCCACACGGCTTTATATGTGGGAGATATTGATCAACTAAAAAAACAGTTTGAAGGGAAACGCATTGCCACCATCAGTTTTACAGAACAGTTTGAAGGCATTGATGAAGCCAGGCAATTTATTTTGTCGAATAATGCTGACCTGGATGAAGCCGCTAAAAATTTGTTTACAGTGTTAAGGTTAACGGATAAATTAAAAGTGGATGTGATCCTGGCAGAAAGATTTCCTGATGAAGGAATTGGGAGGGCAATTAATGACAGGCTGGGAAAGGCGCAGGCAGAGAATAAAAGTTAATTGTTAGTTATTACACCAGTATATCCGGTTTTTTTTACCCATTTTATAACTCCGGTATTTTTTGCAAACCATATGGTATCATTACCCTTCAGTCCACTGAAGTTATCGCTCACGGTAAGTACTGCACAATTGTCATATTTTTTATTATCTACTTCAATATTCTCCTTTCCAATGAAAGTAAAAGTTCTCTTACTATCTCCACGTTTATAAAAATAATTCACTCCAATTTTAATTC
>Ga0075152_10001192_pt1 | contig 18715 bp, 13 predicted proteins | sample JI61114C2DNA_FD_70964 | JGI IMG/M metagenome (GOLD analysis project Ga0075152, IMG submission 70964) | Wastewater effluent complex algal communities from Wisconsin, to seasonally profile nutrient transformation and Carbon sequestration -... | ecosystem: Engineered > WWTP > Effluent > Algae...
ATTGATTTCTGGTTGAGGCGGTGCTCCCGGACTGGAGACAGATAATGTTGGACCGTTTATGATGCATCCGCTGGCATTGCGTACCGCGACTAAATAGCTGCCTGCCGGCAGACCTGTAAAGTTTCCTCCATTCTGGACAAATGTGTTTCCTCCATTGATTGAGTATTCTAATGGTTGAACACCATTGGCTGTTATTGTAATTGTTCCGTCATTGATATTACATTGTGATTCAGGGCTTGCTATAGCAGATGAAATCACCGGTAAAGGGTTCACTGTTATGGTATAGCTTATCGGTTGCCCCGGGCATCCATTTGAAACCGGAGTTACGGTAATTGTAGCTGAAATGGCTGTAATTGTTGAGTTTAATGCTGTAAAGCTTGGAATATTTCCTGTCCCGCCTGCGGAAAGCCCTATGCCAGGATTTGAATTTGTCCAGCTGTAGATTGTGCCTGAAATGTTACTGGCGAAATTGCTCGCAGGTATCGTTATTCCGGAACAAACCACCAAATTTGAAACTTGACTCATTGCGGGCAATGGATTTACTGTGATCGTATAGCTAGATGCCGGACCGGTACAACCGTTATTTGTTGGAGTAACAGTGATGGTAGAAGTTATCGGAGACTGCGTGTTATTTATGGCAGTAAAATCTGTAACGTTTCCAATCCCGCTTCCCGCAAGTCCGATAGTGGGATTTGAATTGGTCCAGGTATAAGTTGCACCAGACGGGATACTGCTAAATGCAGAAGCCGGGATAACGCTTCCCGAACATGCAATGATATTGGCAGGAACAGTTGCAGTAGGCAATGGATTCACCCTTATGGTGTAAACAGAGCTTGGGCCAGCACATCCATTGAGAATAGGGGTGACAGTAATATTTGCAGTAATCGTTGCTGAGCTGCTATTGTTTGCTATGAAAGCCGGAACAGTTCCGGTTCCGCTGCCCGCTAATCCTATGGCAGTGTTTGAGTTAGTCCAGCTAAAGGTAGTTCCCGGTAGACTGCTGCTGAATGTGGTGGCAGAAATACTTGTTCCGGAACATACTGTTGAATTAACCGGTACAATAACATTTGGCAGTGGATTGACTGTAATGGTAAAGCTTGAAGGAGTTCCTGCACAACCATTAAAATAGGGAGTAACAGAAATAATTGAAGAAAGGGGAGAAGTACCGTTATTTACCGCTGTAAATGCAGGTAAATTTCCGTTTCCATTTGATATCAGGCCAATCGAAGAATTCGAGTTTGTCCAGGTATAAGTAATTCCCGAAATATTACTGCTGAAAGTGGCAGGCGGTACAGAAACTCCATTACATATTGTAAAATCTGCCGGCAATATTACTGTGGGCATGGGGTTTACAGTAATGGTAAATGTGGCTGACGGCCCGGTACAATTATTTAAAGTGGGCGTCACTGTAATTGTGGCAGTAATAGGTGCATTTGTATTATTTACTGCTGTAAATGAGGGTATATTACTGGTTCCTGCTGAAACCAGACCTATTGCAGAGTTTGAGTTTGTCCAGGTGTAGGTAGCCCCGGCCGGTGTACTAAAAAAAACACCCTCAGGTATAGTGGCACCTGCACAGAAAGTTAAGCTGGGAGGGACGGTGACGATTGGCAGAGGAGATACTGCTACATCAAAAACCTTCGGAGAACCCACACATGCACCGTTGATTGCAGTTACTGCATAGCTGCCTGCTCTGGAAAGGTCTACCTTTGGTATAGTAACCGTAGACCCTGTTGCTGTAAACTGGGATGGGCCAGACCAGGTATATATCAATGATGCATCTGGATTTTGCACACTTAGTACCAGATCCGAACCTTCACAGACGGGGTAAAGAAAGCTGTTAATCTCGGGAGGAGGAGGAGCACCGGGACTTGCTACTGTGACAGTTTGCCCAACTACTATACAGCCATTTCCGCTCCTTACAGCTACAGTATAACTCCCTGCCGCTAAATTCTCAAATAAGTTTGAGCTGCTGAATGTTGCCCCTCCATTGATTGAATATTGAAGTGGTGCAGTTCCGCTTGCTGCAATAGTAATTTTACCATCACTCAAATCACAGGTAGTTTCGTTTACCGGGGTAACAGAAGTTATTACAGGAAGGGGGTTTACTGTAATAGTATAAGTACTGGGTGTACCCGTACATCCATTCAGAGTGGGTGTTACCGTTATTGTTGCAGAAACCGGTAAGGCAGTATTATTAATAGCAGTAAAGCTGGTTACATTATTGCTGCCTGCTGCAGCCAGGCCAATAGTAGTATTTGAATTGGTCCAGGTGTAAGATGCTCCAAGCGGGAGACTACTGAAATTCGATGATGATATTATAGTTCCTGAACATACACTAAAGCTGGCAGGAACCAAAGCGCTGGGAGCAGGCTTTACAGTAATTATAAAAGAAGTTGAGGGACCTGTACAGCCATTTAGCGTAGGTGTTACCGTAATGGTTGCTGAAATAGTTGTTGTTCCCGGATTCAGGGCTGTAAAAGCTGGAATATCACCGGTGCCGCCTGAGGCTAGTCCGATGCTTGTGTTGGAATTTGTCCAGATGTAAGTTGCTCCTGTAGGGTTACTGCTGAAGGAAGTTCCGGAAGTTAAGGTCCCCGGGCAAATGGAATAATTTGCTGGAACATTCACTGAAGGTAATGGATTCACTGAAACTATTGCCGGATTGGATATGGTTGAACCGCAACTATTGGTCACAACAACGTCGTAAGAACCGGCATCGCTTGTTCCTGCAGTAGAAATGCTTAAGCTTGTCCCTGTCTGTCCATTAATATTGATTCCATCTTTTCGCCATTGGTAGCTAAGTGCCAGAGGGCTTGATGTTGTTACGCTAAGATTTACCGAGGACCCCAAACAGACTGATTGACTTTGAGGAGCTGTTGTAACTATAGGCGAGGAGTTTACAGTTACACATAGGGTAGCGGAGTATAGATCTGCTCCATTTTTATCACAAATATTATCTACTAGTGCCCTGTAACAATATGATTCGGAAGGATTAGTGTAAGTGTAGATGTTTGTGGTGTTTGCAATGATTTCCCATATTCCAGTACTAACTGGAGCACGTTCCCACCTCAAAACAGGTCCTGTATGCCCACTTAAGGTCAATGTACCATTGGTCGTTGTACAAGTTACCAGGCTTCCTGTAATTGTTCCTCCTGATAAGCTGGCGGAGTTTTGTGCATAATACAAATAAACAGGATCGGAATAATTGGAACATCCTGATGTACTGTTTACTAATCTTCGTATTCTATAATCACCAGAGGCGTTTGAGTTTGGGACTAATACATGATTAGTAATATCACTTTTTGCTAATTCTGGAGTGGTAATCGGATTAATTCCATTTTTAATGACAGAATAATTTCCTCCATTGAAGGACACTTCCCATTGATAACTAAGTCCCGGACCCGATGGAGTACTTGCGCGAATATCCTGATAGCTTACATCTCCGCATGCAGTGTTAAATACTTTATCGACACCTTTGAACTCAATGTTATTGGGCGTACACTGCCCGAATATATTGGAATACCCTGCAACTATGAAAAATATAGGTAAGATTAATTTTCGTAAAATTTGCATCATTCAGCGATTGCAATTCCATGAATCATTTTATAAGTGTTTAATGTATTCATTTGATACGAAAAATGCGTTATAATGTTTCTTAAATCACATTTTTGTTATTTATTGCAGCAGCGGAAAATCCTTTTTGTTTTAATTAAATGACAATTCTTTTGCGAAAAAATATTGCGAAAAAATTGTTAAATTTTAACATCAGATGATTGGTTATTAGTTAAACTATAACACCATATGTTGATTCAAATCAAGAGGTCGAGACAGTATGTAGAATTTGGGATTATAAACAAAGCTGAGTTAGACATAACATTTAAAAAACAGATACCTGCCTTCCTCCGGCTGGGAAATATAGCCATTCATAGTGCTAAGCTTTCTTATATAAAACATTGCCGCCAAGCTAAAAAAATGTTTCCCTTTAAGCATAATACATGTTAAAAATGCGGTCAGACCTTGATTTTTAACTTAGACATGTATACTCACAATAAGTTAATGTTAGGAATTTTAAACTAACTCATCAGATAGCAATGACCTTGGCAGATTTTCAAGATATTCAACACTCAGTGAGCTGGTCAGGAAGTCGACAACAAAGGGGTATTTCTTTGCACGAGCAGATTCAACTTCATCAATAGAATAGGAGGTGATAATCACTTTGGTATTCCTGCAATATGGATAAATTTCGGAGGAGAATCTATAAAGAAACTCCCATCCGTCCATAACCGGCATATGAAGATCTAGCAGGATAAGGCCCGGGAAGTCGTCCTGATTTATAGAATTCTCGTTAATCAGTTTATGGTAGTATTCGAGTCCTTCAGAACCATTGAATGCAGTGATTACTTCCTCTGAAAATTTAGATTTATTCAGAATCTGTTTTTGAATCCACAATGTAACTTCATTGTCATTGATACAAAGCACCTTTTTTAGTTGTTCGTAAGGCATATTCAAAAATATTAACAATTCCAGATCTTATATACGGAATTATGAATTTGAAAGTTTCATAAATGAGAAGCTTTATTCCAGGAATTATCTCGCTGACGGATCTGTGTTTTATAGTAAGCAGCTGAGGTAACATTCATTGCTGATTTTGCTATTTTTGTTAAAACCTACCAATGAAGAGAGTTTTATTGCTGTTTTGCTGCTTCCAACTTCTGACAGCGTTCGGTCAGAATGTTCCCGGAAGTGGCCGAAGAATTTTATTTAAGCTGCCTCAGGGAATTAGTCAAAATGACTATTTGCCCGATGTGATTATTGTTAAATTCCGCAAGGGAAGTACTGCAGATCAGATCCGTTCTGTAAGTTCTGCTTCAGGTTTCAAAAATCTCAATTTAAAATCTTCTGAAATTAATATTAATCAGCTTTTCAAGAACTCAATAAAAGTGGTCAGTTCCGCGGCGATTCAGCGAATGGCGATTATAGATACCCTTGGGATTGACAGGATTTATGAATTGAGGTTCAAATCAAATCATGGAATAGAGAAAGTAATCAACGAATTGCTAAAGAATCCAATTATAGAATATGCTGAGCCAAGCTACGTTCATCATGTTTCTTATACTCCCAATGATCCGCTTTTTTCAGGTTTTCAAAGTCCTCTTAAACAAGTGAAAGCAGAGCAGTCCTGGGATCTGATTAGAAATTCTTCCAACACAGTTATTGCTATTGTTGATACAGGGACCGATATGGATCACATCGATCTGAAAGCAAACTTAATATTTCCAGGAATAGACCTTGTCGGTCAAAGTGGTACTAACCCGCAGGTTGATAGCAATCCTGATGTAAGCAGTGATTCAACAGATCATGGGGTAAGTGTTAGCGGTATTGCATCAGCTGTTTCAGATAATGGACTGGGCATAGCAAGTATTGCTTATAATGCTAAATTAATGATTGTCAAAGCATGTGCTGATAATAATGCTACAGTTATTTACAAGGGTTATGAGGGGATTAAATATGCAGCGGATAACGGTGCCCATATCATTAATTGTTCATTCAGCGGACCATATGGTTCAAACTTTGGACAGGATATTGTGAAATATGCGATATCTAAAGGGAGCCTAATTATTGCTTGTGCCGGGAATTCGAATAGTTCTGCACCCGAATACCCGGCAGCTTATGAAGGTGTACTTGCGGTATCGGCTGTGGATCTGAATGATAAAAAGAATGATTTTTCAAGTTATGGCAGTCATATTTCCATATCGGCACCCGGAGTAGTTTACTCCAGTAAAAATGGAAATAAATATGGTTTGGTTGCAGGTACCTCTTTTTCAGCACCCATGGTTTCAAGTGCAGCTGCATTGGTCAGGTCACGGTTCCCGGCATTTGATATGTCGCAGGTTGCCGAGCAATTAAAAGTGAGTGCTGATAATATTGATCAGCTAAATCCAAGGTATGCTGGGCAGTTGGGGCATGGACGATTGAATGTATTCAGGGCACTTACAGAAACTTTACCTTCGATAAAATATCAGAACATTACACTCAATGATAAGGGTAACGGATCGATACCTGCCGGTGATACTTTAGCTATTTTTCTGGATATCAGGAATTTTTTATCTCCGGTCTCCGGACTTACAATCAAGTTGCAAACTGCTAATCCGAACATACAGATATTAAATCAGCAATATATAGTTAACAGCATCGGGACCAAAGAGCTGAAAACTATGATTGGACCATTTCGGGTATTTGTCAGGCCCGGAACACCGGATAACGAACTAGTTAATTTCAGTCTGAATTATTCCTCTGGCAGTAATTATCAGAGTGCTGAGCAATTCCAGGTTCGTGTTGCCCGTGATTTTATGAATATTAATGTGAATCGGGTTAGTTCTACCATGAGCAGTAATGGCCGCATCGGATATGCAGATAGCCAGGGCGAGGATGGATTGGGGTTTATTTATAAGTCTGAGCCTTTACTGGTTGAAGCATCCCTGATGATAGGGAACTCTGCTTCGGCGGTTTCAAATAATACAAGATCGGGCTTCGGAACTGCAGATGAACATTTTGTAAAAAAGCTCAGGGCTTACAGAGAAGTAGATACCAAAGCCGCATTTCTGGGACATTCGGACTTTGATGATTCAGGCAGCCCAAATCGCTTGAACCTGCAAATCAGGCATAGCCAGACAGCCTTTGCGAATGCACCAGATGATAAATATATTATTTCCGAATATGAGATCCGCAATGCCGGGCAAAGGGTTTTAAATAATATCTATGCTGGTTTATTTTCTGACTGGGACATTGACCAGCTTGGAAGAGATGTAACAAAGTACGATGCCGCTAACAGGTTAGCTTATGTTTACGGTAGACATGGTGGAACATCTTATGCAGGTGTTAAACTTCTCAGCACAACCGGACAAGCTATTTATTACCCACTTGCAAATCAGGTATCCTCTGATCCGATTTTTGCTGATAGCGAATTTAGTATAGCTGAGAAATTTCAGACACTTTCTGCCGGAATTAAAAGTACAGGTTTGGGTGAGGATGTTCCTGATGGTTATGATGTTTTACTTGTCAGTGGGTATGGGCCATTCACAATCCCAATAAACGGAATTGTTAAGGTGGCCTTTGCATTGATTGCCGGAGATTCATTGGCAGACCTTCAAGCCAGCGCTGTAGCAGCACAAAAAAAATATGATGAATGGAACATTCCGGAAGGTGCTGGAGCCGAAGAGGGATTTATGCTCCGGCAAAACTTTCCTAATCCTGGACTTGATCAAACTGTAATTGATTTTAGCCTGAGTCGCCCCGGTCTTGCAAATCTGATTTTGTATAATTCTGCAGGTCAGCCGGTCAGAGAATTAATCAGAGACAATCTGGCTAAAGGTGCATATCGTGTTAACCTGGATCTTTCCGAACTTCAATCCGGAGTATACTTCTATAAACTGCAGTTTGAAGGCAGAGAAAAATCTTTAAAATTACTGGTAACAAAATAATCCCCTCAAATACCTATTGATTCTGTGATCAATAAATTGTCTGGAGTACTTTCTATGTCTTGTTGCCAGCTAACTATCTATTGAATAAAAGGATTACTCCATTTTTTATCGGTATATAGATTCGTACCTGCCAATGTCTCCAGAAACGATACAACAGCATTTATTTCAACGTCGGTGAGATTTAATTTCTGACCAATGCCATTGGGAGCCAGTCTTGGGTCAAGATTGGGATTTTGGGCAGGATTGACACTGATTGTGTTATAGTGATTAATCACTGCTCTTAATCCTTGAATTACTCCAGTATGCATCATGGGGCTGTTTACTCTTCCGTCTGTTCTGGTAAGATCACGTAAAGATGGTGCTCTGGTATTGGTAAAATCTCTGTTTGTTCCGTTTGCCTGACCAATAACTCCATTGTTCCTGCTATTGGGGTCAATATCGAATTCAGGGGCATTATGGCAGCCATTGCATCCCAGTCCTCCAGCAATTCTGCTTGAATTGGCATCAAAAACCGGGGCCGCGATAAACAAGTTTTTCCCGGCATTTTCTGCTTGTGTAAAATTCGGAAAGTTCTGATTATCATTGGCCACCAATCTTCTGCCCGCATCATATTTTGAGTCAAAAGACTGAATGCTTCTGATAAACTGTGCAAGACATTCCTGAACTCTTGCTTCTGTTACATTCAGATCATTATAGGCAAACTTGAACAGTTCATTGTAATAAGCAATTGCTTGCAATTTTGTAAGCAGAGCATTTAACCCTGGTCTTCCATTCTGCCCGCTAAATCCCATTTCAGCATGATCCTGAATCGGTTGTGTAGTTTGGAGTTCTAAACTGCCAGCCCGTTCATCCCAGAAAAATTTGCGCTCAGTGGCAAATCTTGCATTCACAAGTCGCATAGAATGCCTTTGTGTAACACCACCCAATACACCTGAACTTACTATTTCTGGATCACTGAAGGCAAATTCCTGCTTATGGCAGCTGGCACAGGAAATGGTATTATTGATACTCAGATTCTTATCATAAAATAGAACCCTACCAATGGTTGCCTTTATATTGGAAATGGTATTGGGACCAGTATTATCCTTGATGATGTAAGCTGGTTTGGTCTGTCCGGCATATTCAGCTAAACTGTTCAGGTTAATATTGTCGCCAAATGCAGCCTTAATTGCTTCATAGGTTTGTTGTAATATGGGGCCTTCATTTTCTTTTTTGCCGCAGCTTGCCGCAGAAATAATGAAAAGACTTATTGCAAATAGAATTTTATGAATTGCTTTCATTTTTCTCTTTATTCTCAGGTACGAGATTCTAATATCATTGAGTTAATATTTATTCGCTTTATTTAAAATCCTAACATTAACTCGTCCAATCAAAGAAAAATGAAAATGCAGAAGGTGAATTATGAAATAGTGTTAAAACAGGTTCTGCAGCGAGGTTCGTAACTCTCTTTTTCACCAAGCAATATTTTCGATTCACTGGGTACGGTACGATACGAATAAGTTGCAGGGCCGCCACATTGTAAACAAACGGCATGTACTTTGTTTACCACTTCGGCAATTGACATCAGTTCGGGCATAGGCCCAAAAGGTTTACCCTGAAAATCCATATCCAGTCCGGCTATAATTACGCGAATTCCTCTGTTGGCCAGAGTATTGCATACATCGGGCAGTTGATCGTCAAAGAATTGGGCTTCGTCTATTCCTACAACTTCAGTGTTCGAACTCAGGAGAAGTATTGAAGCGGCATTTTCAACCGGGGTAGATTGAATGGAGTTAAGGTCGTGTGATACCACTGAGTTTTCATCATATCTGGTATCAGTTTTGGGCTTGAATATTTCAACATTAAGTTTAGCGATTTGCGCACGACGGAGTCTTCTGATCAGTTCTTCTGTTTTGCCCGAAAACATTGATCCACAGATAACTTCAATGCTTCCGCTGAGCTCTTTTCTCCGTTTAAAATTGTGTTCGCTGAATAACATTCTGCTTGTTTGTTCCTCTTTTTTACTGCTGCTAATATCCGATTTTTAATGGATTTAAGGGCACAGAAAAGCGATTTCCTGATCAATTTTTAGACAATACATTTGATAAATGTCCTTATATTTGAATATGGCATTTTTGTCAGGGAACAATTTTCAGGCTGATTCAACCCGGTCGGCCCCAATATTCTAATAGGAATGAATAAGAAAGAAATCTTTAAGAAAGTTGCCGGAATTATTGCAGAATTGAATGAGCAGTATGAATATCTGTCGAGGGATCCCGAAAATTTGAATGAACTTGAACTTGAGCTTTTTGCTGCTAACGCTGATTTTTTATCAGATCATATTTCAATTCTTCAGAAACTTAATCATAATTCGAAATCAAATATCGCTGAGACAGAACCATCCGTTGCTGAAAGAGTTGAAGTACCTGATCAACTAGTTAATGAGAAGCCTGCTGAGAACATCATAATCGAAGAAGAAGTGATCATTCCTGATTGGAAATTTGAGATTAAAGACGAAACTATCCAATCATTCGACTATGAAGAAAAGGCTGCACATGATTTATTTGATCGCCCGCTCACAGAGGAAGAAATAGAAGTAATTGAGAAGAAGACCCAATTGAAAGTCCAGCCTGAGAACAGCACTGAACCCGAAACTGACGAATCTTCTGAGTCAGAACAAGAAGTGGAAATACAGTCTGAAGATGATAAAAATCCTGTATTTGGAATATTTGAGAAAAATACTGAGCAGGAACCGCTTAACCAGATAACAGAACAAGCTTCGGAAGAACAACCACTCACAATCAATGAGATCCTCGCAGCACAGGCTTCTCAAAGTACAGTATCCAGCCAGTTTACCCAGAGGCAGGTAAAAGACCTGAAAAGTCTGATCAATCTGAACGATAAGTTAGTATTCGTCAGAGATTTGTTTAACGGCTACAGCCTGGCTTACAGCGAGGCTATTGAGATCCTGAATCGTTTTGAAAGTTTTGAGTCTGCAGATAATTTCCTTAAACAAAACTACTCCTCGAAGAATAATTGGGCTGAGAAGCAAAATATTGCAGACAAGTTTTACGAAATTTTGAACCAGCGATTTTCTAGATAATTCCCATTCGGTTAGAATCAAATTTAAGCAGGATAAAGAGCAGGATCGTAAAACTCCATAAAGAAGAACCTCCATAGCTTAAAAATGGAAGAGGGATACCAATCACCGGAATTAATCCAATGGTCATTCCAATATTGATAAAAACGTGGAAAAACAATATGGAGGCTACACCATAGCCATAAATTCTGGCAAATGATGATCGCTGCCGTTCGGCGATATTTACTATCCGGATCAGGAGAAATAGATATAAGCTGATCACAAGAAAACAACCTGCAAAGCCCCATTCCTCACCTACGGTGCAGAAAATGAAGTCGGTACTTTGTTCAGGAACGAAATCATATTTCGTTTGTGTGCCCTGAAGATATCCTTTCCCCCATAAGCCTCCTGATCCGATGGCTATTTTAGATTGATTTAAATTATATCCGATACCGCGCGGGTCATTTACCTTCCCTAGAATAACATCAATACGATTTTTCTGATGGGGTTTAAGGATCTTATTATATGCGAAATCAACAGAAAATATAAACAGGATTGAGAAAAGTAAACCTGAACCGATGACAGTTAAGGATTTTCTGCTTTTACGATAAAAATAAATGAGGGTTCCTGCCAGAGCTGTGACGCCAATCAATACCATATATTTATTATACAACACAGTTAACACGAAGAGCACGATAGAAAGCCCTTCAATGACCAGGAAATAGCCTGATAATCCCTCCCGGTATAATACCAGAATTAGCGAACTGAAAGTCAGTGCAGAACCTGCATCAGGCTGCAGTAAAATAAGTGCAGTTGGTAGGAGGATGATGAATGCTGCAGTTATCTGGGTTCTGAAGTCCTGCACTTTTATAGTCCCCGAACTTAGATATCTGGCAAGTAATAGGCAGGTAGCAAATTTGGCAAATTCTGAGGGTTGCAGCCTGAAACTGCCGATAGGAATCCATGCCTGATTTCCTCCAACATTACGACCAATTATCAGAACAAGAATCAGAAGTATAATGGTTATACCATAAAATACAGGTGAAAAGGTATTGAAAAACTTATTGTCAAACAGCAGAATAGCAAATCCGATGATAAATGCAGAAATAATGAAGATCAGTTGCTTACCATAATTTGTGTCAAGATCAATAATGCTTGGGTTGTTTGGGTCATAAACTGCAGCATGGATATTAAACCAGCCAATAATACACAGTGTCAGATAGGTTAATATGATAAACCAGTCTACATTAAAGAAGAGGCTGCGTTGATTATTCATTGGATATTACCTTCGATTCTGTTAAAACTGTTTTGTTTCCGGTGCTGTCTGAATCCTGTTTCCTGCTTACTTTGGCCGAGCCCGGAAGCAGGTTCGCATCCAACAGCCGATCCATATAGGCTTTTGGTCTGTTGATTTTTTTATTGATGTATTTTTCAACCATCAGGCTGGCAATTGGTGCTGACCAGGTTGCTCCGAACCCTGCATTCTCTACCACTACTGCAATTGCGATTTTGGGATTCTCTCTGGGTGCAAATGCAACAAAAACAGAGTGATCTTTACCATGCGGGTTTTGTACTGTACCTGTTTTTCCGCACATTTCAATATCAGGAATTCGTGAATACCAGGCAGTACCACTTGGCTGATTAACTACCGCACTCATGCCATCGATGATAACATCAAAATACCTGGAATCAACCCCTGCACTGTTCTTCTTTAAAAACTCATCTCTAATTACATTTTCATCTCCAATGGCCTTAATCAGGTGTGGTTTATAGAAAAAACCACGGTTAGCTACAATAGCCATCACATTTGCCATTTGTAATGGAGTTATTCCCAACTCCCCCTGTCCGATTGATAAGGATATCGTAAAAGCAGAACCCCATCTGTCATTTTTGAAGCGTTTGGTGTAGAAATCTGAAGTAGGGAGGAGTCCATCGCGTTCTCCCGGCAAGTCGATACCCAATGCAGTTCCAATTCCGAAAGCAGAAACGGCTGCACGCCATTTTTTGTAGGCATTTACCGGCCTCATACCTGCCTGGTCAATCATTCTGGCATAGGTATAACCATAGTAAGTATTGCATGACTCTGTAATTGATCCTTTTAGTCCGATTGAACCATGGACATGTGTACAGCCCATAAAACCCTGACGGCCATAACGATATCCTCCCGGACAAAAGAAATAGGTATTCTCATTAATTAATCCAAACTGCTGGGCAACCAGTGCGTTAACCACTTTAAAAATTGAACCTGGCGGATACTCAGCCTGAATGGGGCGGACAAACATGGGTTTATAGGTGTCGTTGAGCAGGGCCATATAATTATTGCCTCTCTGACGGCCAACCATCAGATTTGGGTCGTAGCCCGGACTGCTGACAAAAGATAATATTTCTCCTGTTGAAGGCTCTATTGCGACGATACTGCCGATCTTATTCCTCATCAGCTGCTCTCCCATTTTTTGCAGATCCTTATCCAAGGAAGAAATCATATGCTCACCTGCCACTGCAACAGTATCATATTTTCCATCTGCATAATTTCCTTTTGGCCGGTTTAATGCATCAACCATAAGGTTTTGTACGCCGCGTCGTCCTCTTAATAATTCCTCGTATGATTTTTCAATACCTGTAATTCCGTGATAGTCACCCTGATTATAAAAGCCTTTGGAATTCTCAATTACTTTTTGATTTACCTCGCCTATGTAACCCAGAAAATGGGCTGCGATACTATCCGGATATCTTCTGACAGTTCTGTTTTGGACAAAAAAACCGGGGAAATTGCTTAGCTTCTCCTGAAAAGAGGCATAAATCTGTACGGAAAGCTGCTTCTCAAAAATAGAAGCTTTGTACGGGGAATAGGAACGGGCCTTTTTGAATCTCCTGTCAAATCCCTTTTTATCAATTCCGATCAGATTGCAGAATTCAACGGTGTCAAATGGCTTTACTTCTCTGGGAATAACCATCAGGTCATAAACAGGCTCATTTTGTACCAGAATATGTTGATTCCTGTCAAGAATAACACCCCGTGCAGGATAAATGGGTAATCTCCTGATCACATTATTTTCTGCAGACAGAATGTACTCATCACTGATTACCTGTATATAAAACAGACGCACGAGCAGAATTATGGTTATGGCAATGAATATTCCCTGAACGACAAACTTTCTCGCAAAAAAACTATTCATTAATTCTGATCAGATATTTTTTGTTTCTTACTGCAATTAATTTTTAATAATCCGAATGATCAGAAAAATTTCCTTTCATTTTGAATATCAAACCGTAAAAGTAAGAAAGAATTTATTCTGCGGGGGTATGCCACATCTAAATATTTAAGCTTATTTGTTTGAAGTAGTGATATGGATGTTAAACTCCAGGAAGTCTGCAATATTGGAGTTTTAAAGTAAAAAGTACCATTAATGCAATGAATTATGCCATAATTGGCCTATTCCTTTAGGTATATTTGTAAATATGAAAAGTGATATTCCTGTTTATGATATAAGCTCGTTTTCGGAGTTCAGGCATGAGGATATCCTGGTTGCCCGATTATCTGAATACTGGGATACTCATAAAGACCTATATTATTCACACCGTCACAGTTTTTATCACATTGTTCTTTTTAAGGAGGGTAATGGTACTCATAGTATCGACTTTCAAACATTTCCTGTCAGGGCGAATCAGATGTATTTTATGATTCCGGGGCAGGTTCATAACTGGAATTTTCAGGGCGCGGTTGAGGGTTATGTTATTAATTTTTCAATATCTTTTTTTCAATCATTCTTATTAAAGTCTGATTTTCTGGATGATTATATTTTTTTCAATGGCGTTGCAGCAGATTCTGTGATACAACTGCCTGATGAACTTGCATCGAAGATAGGGCGAATCTTTGAGGAGATACTGGATGAAAGTTTGGGAAACAGGGTATCCGGACTTACCCTCGTTCGGACTTTGCTGATTCAAGTTTTTATTCTCCTGTCACGATTAAAAAACTTTCAGCATCCTGAGGTAATTGCCTCCCGGAATCACACCATCCTGAAAAACTTCAAAATGCTCATTGAAAGGAATTATATCAACTTGAAATTGCCAAGGGATTATGCTGAACTCCTGTTTATCACTCCCAATCATCTGAATGCACTATGCAATCATTTATTGGGAAACTCTGCAGGCGAAATAATCAGGAACCGGCTGTTTCTGGAAGCTAAAAGACTATTAATGAATCCCGACCTGACCATCAGCGAAGTGGCAAGTAATCTAAACTTTGTTGATAATTCCTATTTCAGCAGAGCCTTTAAAAAATATGTTGGGATTAGTCCCGAGGAATTCAGGCGCAAAAGCTTAAACAATCAATGTGAATCCGACATGATTAAAATAAAAAGATGAAAACAATCAATCAACCAAAAGAGATATCGCAACTTAGTGCAGTTATCAGCTCAAAATGCCCCCGTTGCCGTAAGGGCGATATGTTTGTAAATTCTATGTATGGGTTTAAAGCCCAGAAAATGCATACAAATTGTCCGCACTGTGGATTGAAATTTGAAAGGGAGTTAGGGTATTTTTACGTTGCAATGTTTGTCTCTTATGCACTGAATGTCGCTCAAATGATCGTTGCAGGAATTTTGACCTATGTGATCACCGGTAATACGGAGAGCCCTTGGTTATATATGGCAACTATTTTTCCAATTGTTCTGATACTTGCACCATTTAATTTTAGATACTCAAGGGTATTACTACTTCATTATATGACCCCAGGCTTAAATTACGTTCCTGCCATGGGAGCAGAGCACAAGGAATAATAGCTCAACTGAAATTACCTGATTTTCTTTCTGAAAAAGGCAAACTCAGTAACCAGAATCAGGAGGACTGTAAACAGGGTACTTAGTACAACACGAATCAATGTGTATCCTAGTTCTGAAAATTTGAAGGTTTCGAAACTGAATAAAATCAGGTGATGGAAGAAGGTTAGGATAATAGCATAAAAGACAAACCATCTGAATCCCATTATGCCGAGGCTGGGCTCCGGTTCATTGTCAAAACCATCACGCTGAACTGTTACAGAAATAAAAACAATCCTGACAAATGCCATTACGGTACAGGCAAGAGCATTAAGTCCGAGTGTATCGTAAAAAACGTCGATTGTTATACCAGTAAAGAAGGCCAGTAGAAAGAGCAATGCATTTGGTATTCCGAAAGGCAGCAACAGAATAAACAGGATATAGAGATAGGGTATGCTCAGATTATAATAACCAATATTTTTAAACAGAAAAACCTGAGTGGCAATCAGTACGAAAAAACGGATACTATTAATAATTACTGCCCGTCCCATTATTCAACTTTATTTTGAGCTTCCAAAACCAGTTGTTCCTCTGAAAGCAGATTGATGATCACATAAACATACTGTAATTTTGTAAAATCGGTATCCAGTTTTACCTTAATTTTGAGGGCACTGTTCCCATCTCTTGTGTTTGATTCACTCACATATCCGATATTTGTACCCGGAGGGAAGAGGGAGAATTCAGAAGTAATTACTCTTGCACCCTTCCTGATAGTCAAATGGCTTTGAATATCTTTCAGAAGGGCGAATCTCGAGTCATAATTTCCTTCTCCCCAGACCAGGGATCCAATATTCCCATCTACGCTTGCGCTGATTTTAGTTTCGGTATGAAGCAGTGACCGCACGGTTGAAAAATTGGCGGAAACATTTAAAACAATACCGACAACCCCACTTGAAGAAATAACCCCCATTCCCTTCTTTATTCCATGCTTGCTACCCCGGTTAATGGTTAAATAATTGTTCTTCTGGTGCACTGAATTATTGATTACCCTTGCCACCGTGTAAGTATATTGCTGTTTTAGAGTACTATCTTTTACTGTTACCTGTTTAAGACTATCATCGTAATAGGAGGATTTGAGGAGATTTCTGAGTCTGGCATTCTCTGTAGCCAGACTATCATTGGTTTCCCCCAAAACCAGGTAGCTGCTGAACTCATTTACCCGCTCATATGCTTGGCCAACTATCTGATTCGATGTGTTCCAAACGCTTGCTCGCTGATAGGAATTATTATTAATCAGCAGAATCAGTGAAATGGTGAAGAAGATTATGAACAAAAAAAATGCGTTATACTTACTGATGAAAAGCCAGAGGTTACGCATGGTTAAGTTTTAAGTTGTAAGTTTTAAGTTGTAGGTTTTAAGTTTGTTGGAGTCTGAAACCTAGCTCAGAATGAATATTTAAACGCTCAGTTTATTTTAAGTAAGATTTAATTGATAAGAAAATTTGCTATTAATATCAATTAAGTAGGATTTAAAAACTTATAACCTATAACTTACTACTTATAACTCTATTGCATTAAGAACTTAAAGTTTCCAATATTCTTTAAGGCGATACCAGTTCCCCTGACAACTGCACGTAAAGGATCTTCAGCTACGTGTACAGGAAGTTTGGTTTTTGCTCCGATACGTTTGTCCAATCCACGTAAAAGGGCACCACCACCTGTTAAATAGATACCAGTCTGATAAATATCTGCAGAAAGCTCAGGAGGGGTGATCTCCAATGCTTTCAAAATGGCTTCCTCTATTTTTGAAATGGACTTATCAAGGCAATGTGCAATTTCAGTATAAGAAACTGTGATTTGCTTCGGTACACCGGTCATCAGATCACGGCCCTGCACCGCATAGTCTGCAGGTGGATCGGATAGTTCAGGTAGAGCGGCACCAACTTCAATTTTGATCTTTTCTGCGGTACGGTCACCGATCATGATATTATGTTGCCTCCGGATGTATTGAACGATATCACTGTCAAAATTATCACCTGCAACACGAATAGACTGATCACACACAATTCCGGAAAGTGCAATAACTGCGATCTCTGTGGTTCCACCACCAATATCAATAATCATATTCCCCATTGGTTCTTCCACATCAATGCCAATACCCACAGCGGCAGCCATTGGTTCATGAATCAGGTAAACCTCTTTTGCTCCGGCAATCTCGGCAGAGTCGCGTACCGCCCGCTTTTCAACTTCAGTAATACCTGATGGGATACAGATGACCATACGGAGGGATGGGAAAAACCATCCTTTACCGTTATTAATCATTTTGATCATTCCCCTGATCATATATTCCGCCGCATTAAAGTCGGCAATTACTCCATCTTTTAATGGCCTGACCGTGCGGATATTATCATGGGTTTTACCTTCCATTTGCATGGCCTGACGCCCGATAGCAATAACCTTATTTGTAGTCCGGTCAAAAGCCACAATCGAAGGCTCATCAACCACAACTTTATCATTATGTATTATAAGAGTGTTTGCTGTGCCCAGGTCAATTGCAATCTCTTGTGTAAACCAGTTAAATAATCCCATCTTTATTTCTTATCGTGTTGAAAATGTATTTACTAAGATAAACTCTTTTATTAATCATGGTAGTATAAAAGCCCATGATTTTATTGTAAGTCTCCTATTAATGTTTAAAATGTCGGATGCCTGTAGTGACCATACCCACACCTTTGGCATTCGCCATATCAATGGATTCCTGATCTTTAATAGAACCTCCGGGTTGTAAAATCATGACAACTCCCGCGTCAGCAGCAATTTCTACACAGTCAGGGAAAGGGAAAAATGCGTCAGAAGCCATTACGCTTCCGGCCAGATCAAAATTAAATGCCTTTGCTTTTACAATAGCCTGCTGAAGTGCATCAACACGTGAAGTTTGACCAACACCACTTGCAATTAAACAAGAATTTCTGGCGAGAACAATGGTATTTGATTTGGTATGTTTTACAATCTTATTTGCAAACACCAGATCTTTTAATTGTTGTTCAGTTGCTTTACGTTCTGTTACAGGCTTCATTTCTGCAATTGTTTCCATCAGCATATCCTTATCCTGTTCAATTACTCCATTGAGTAATGTCTTAAACTGTTTTGAAGGCAGTTTCACATCGTTTCTTTTAAGCAGAATGCGATTCTTCTTAGCAGTTAGTATTTGTTTTGCAGACTCTGCAAAGGAAGGAGCGATAAGCACCTCAAAAAACAGATTATTGATTTCAGCAGCTGTCTCAGCATCAATTTCACGATTGCAGATCAGGACGCCACCAAAAGCCGATACTGGATCACAGGCAAGCGCTGCCTTCCATGCATCAATTATGGATTCATTGCTTGCAATTCCACAGGCATTGGTATGTTTAAGT
>Ga0075152_10001193_pt1 | contig 18715 bp, 17 predicted proteins | sample JI61114C2DNA_FD_70964 | JGI IMG/M metagenome (GOLD analysis project Ga0075152, IMG submission 70964) | Wastewater effluent complex algal communities from Wisconsin, to seasonally profile nutrient transformation and Carbon sequestration -... | ecosystem: Engineered > WWTP > Effluent > Algae...
GTCCATGTACTGAAAATGGATGGATATCAAATGTGGGCCGAACCGCCTTGAACTCAAAGCGGGCGACCTGGGCATCAGGCTTTTGCCGTCGCAGCAAGTCCATCAACAGCGTTGCAATCAAGGGGCCATGCACGATCAGCCCAGGGTACCCCTCAACTTCAGTCACATACTTGCGGTCGTAATGGATGCGGTGCCCGTTGAATGTCAAAGCGGAGTAGCGAAAAAGCAAAACATCATCCGGAACCATGTTTCGCTGCCAAGCGCATTCAGCAGGTGTGGTCTGGGGCGGGGGCGTGATGTCCCCGGGCTTGGGTGCATCGCGATAAACAATATTGTGGTGTTCGGTCAACGCTACCGTTTGCGCACCGTTGCGTCGAATCTCATGGCGTACCTTGACGAAAATCAGGCTACCGGTTCGGCCCGATTTTTCCTTTATTTCCACAATGGTGGACGTACGCGACAACTCATCGCCTACCAGCAGTGGCTCGTGGAATTCAAAGTCGCTACCTGCCCACATGCGACGTGGCAGCGGGACAGGCGGCAAGAAGCCTCCGCGCTTTGCATGCCCGTCTTCGCCAATTTCTGATTGCGGGTAGATCGGCAAGAAATACAGCCAATGCCACAAATAAGGAAGGGCAGTTCCCGCCGCTGGACGACCTGCGTTGAGCTGATGTGCCCCCGTTGCTACCGGCCAATCCAGCGTGGCAGACAGTGCCGCATAAGGAGTGGCAGTTACCACATCATCCAGCGTTTCGCTGCGTCCCGTCCATGCTTGCAAATCCATAACTCTTTACTCCGCCGTGTGGGCTCAATCTATCTTGATTTTCGCCGCAGTCACGACGCTTTTCCAGTGAGCAACTTCCTTTTGTACCAGTGCCTTGAGTTGGTCAGGTGTTCCTGTTTCGACTTCGGCACCCTGGTCTTCAATCTTTTTTTCTGTCGCTTTGTCATTTAACACTGCGTTCATTTCCGCGTTCAACCGGTCAATCACCGTCTTGGGTGTTTTCGCGGGTGCAAACATGGCGTACCACTGCGACATGTTGACGTTGGGCACACCTTGCTCGGTCAGCGTGGGCAGTTCCGGCATCACCCGGGAACGCTTCTCGCCCGCAATTGCCAGCGCCCGGAGCTTGCCGCCTTTGACCTGCGGGTAGCCCGTGAACATGCTTGGAAACATGTATTGAGTTGTTCCACCAATAGTATCCACAACTGCAGGTGCAGACCCTTTGTAAGGCACACCCACAACATCCTGCCCGATCGACAATTTAAACAACTCACCCGCAATGTGAGGCGCCGTACCGTTACCAGCAGTGGCGTAGCTAAACGAGTCAGGCTTCGCCTTGATCAATTGCACCAGTTCCTTGACATTCTTTGCGGGGACAGCGTTGTTAACTACAAGGACAGTAGGCGAGGCCGCAACCATGCCAATGGGTTCAAAGTCTGCTACTGGATCATATTTGAGTTTTTGCAATGCAGGATTGATGCCATGTGTCGCGATATATCCAAACATGATGGTGTAGCCGTCTGGAGCAGCACGGGCAACAAATTCGCTGGCGATGGCACCGTTGGCTCCCGCCTTGTTTTCCACAATCACCGGTTTGCCCAGCCGGGCACTGAGTCCCTGGCCGATGATGCGTGCCATGGCGTCATTGGCGCCTCCAGCAGCGGTGGGCACAACAATAGTGATGCCCTTTTCGGGCCAGGATTGTGCGTGCGCCGGTAGCGCAACTGTGCCTGACAGGGCCACCGCAGCGGCGAAAGTAATTGACCGTTTGATAAATGACATGAAGCGCTCCTTTTGCATGTAATGGGCCGCATCTTGCGGGAATACGGATATTCTGTGAATTGCAACATTTGCTACTATTAGTGCATGTCACGCATCAATTTTGATCTTCAGCAACTTCAGGCATTTGTTGCCGTTGCGGATCGTGGCAGCTTCCGCGCTGCCGCCGAGCAAATTCATCTTTCGTCGCCAGCGCTGAGCCGACGTATTGAGAAACTGGAGAGCATTCTTGGGGCGCGTCTCTTCAACCGTACAACGCGCGACGTCGAGCTGACCCCTTTGGGGCGTGTTTTCCTGGAGCGTGCCCGTACGGCCTTGGACGATCTGGAATCCGCAATGCTGAGCATCTCGGATATTGCCGGCAGCCGGCGCGGGCGGGTGACCGTCGCCTGCGTTCCGTCCGCCGCCATTCACTTTCTGCCCGCCGCGGTGCATTCCTTCTCGGAAAAGTACCCGCTGATCCGCGTGCGGCTCATCGACGAAGCGGCAGGCCAGACGCTCACCAGCGTCGCGTCCGGCGAATGTGACTTTGGCATCAGCTTTATGGGCAACCAGATTCCTGGCGTTGATTTCGAACCCATTCATGTGGACCCATTTGTCCTGGCTATGCCGCGACAGCACGTGTTAGCGCGTCGCAAGTCTTTGTCCTGGGCCGACTTGGCGGACGAGCGTCTAATATCAGTTGCCCGGTCCAGTGGCAACCGGCAATTGCTCGACGATGCCTTGGCCAAGGCCGGGCATAACCCGACTTACGTTTTCGAAGTGAATCACATCGCTACATTGCTGGGCATGGTCGATGCCGGACTGGGGCTCGCCGCAGTGCCTCGCCTTGCACTGCCTGCCTCGAACCCTACCCTGATAGGCGTTGCGCTCAAAAACCCTGTAGTGTCGCGCCAATTGGGCTTAGCTACCCGCCATGGCGCCACTTTGAGTGCACCGTCCCAAGTGTTTTATGACCACTTGCGAAACACGCTGAAATCAAGGCGATAGATTGACTATCGCTTGATTGTTACACTCCGGCAAGAGCTGCATTAAACGTCGCGCTCGGGCGCATGATGGCAGTCACTTTCACAGGATCCGCAAGGTAGTAGCCACCAATGTCCGCGGGCTTGCCTTGCACGGCCTTGAGTTCATCTACGATCTTTTGCTCGCCGGCTGTCAGTGCCTTGGCCAGAGGTGCAAAATGGGCTTGGAGTTCCTTGTCCTGCGTCTGTGCCGCCAACTCCTGGGCCCAGTACATGGCCAGATAGAACTGGCTGCCGCGGTTGTCGAGCTGGCCGGTCTTGGGACTGGGGTTCTTGTTGTTGTCCAGCAGCTTGCCGGTGGCCGTGTCCAGCGTTTTGGCCAATACTATGGCCTTCTCGTTGCCGGTCTTTATCCCCAGGTCTTCGAGACTCACGGCAAGCGCCAGGAATTCGCCCAGCGAATCCCAGCGCAGGTGGTTTTCCTCCACAAGCTGCTGCACATGTTTGGGGGCGGAGCCACCCGCACCGGTTTCGTACATACCGCCACCCGCCATCAAAGGTACTATGGACAGCATCTTGGCGCTGGTACCCAGCTCCATGATGGGGAACAGGTCGGTCAGGTAGTCACGCAGGATATTACCGGTCACGCTGATGGTATCCAGTCCGCGGACGACTCGCTCCAGCGTGTAGCGCATTGCACGAACCTGGCTCATGATCTGAATGTCCAGACCCGCGGTGTTGTGCTCGTGCAGATACATCTTGACCTTGGTGATGAGCTGGGCCTCATGCGGGCGATACGCATCAAGCCAGAAGACCACCGGCATGCCGGAGTTGCGCGCACGCGTAACGGCCAGCTTGACCCAGTCGCGGATGGGGGCATCCTTGACCTGGCACATGCGCCAGATGTCCCCCTCTTCCACATCCTGACTAAGCAACACTTCGCCAGTTGCCAGGTCGGTGATGTTGGCTACGCCGGCTTCCGTGATTTCAAACGTCTTGTCATGTGAGCCATATTCCTCGGCTTGCTGGGCCATCAAACCAACGTTAGGCACAGTGCCCATGGTCGTCGGGTCAAAGTTGCCGTGCCATTTGCAGAAGTTAATGATCTCCTGGTAAATGCGGGCAAAGGTCGATTCAGGCATCACGGCCTTCACGTCCTTCAGGCGGCCATCAGCCCCCCACATCTTGCCGCCGTTACGGATCATGGCGGGCATGGAAGCGTCCACAATGATGTCGTTGGGCGAGTGGAAGTTGGTGATGCCTTTGGCCGAATCCACCATCGCCAGCTCGGGGCGACCTTCGTGGCAGGCATGCAGGTCGCGCTTGATTTCGTCCTGCTTGGACTGCGGCAAAGTGGCGACTTTGTCATACAGGTTGGCCATGCCGTTATTGACGTTCACCCCCAGCTCTTCAAAGAGCTTGCCGTGTTTGGCAAATGCATCCTTATAGAAGATCTTCACGCAGTGGCCGAATACGATGGGGTGAGACACCTTCATCATGGTGGCTTTGACGTGCAACGAAAACATCACACCCGCCTTGTAAGCGTCGTCGATTTCTTTTTCATAGAACTCGACCAGCGCTTTCTTGCTCATGAACATGCTGTCGATCACCTCACGATCCATCAAGGAGACCTTGGGCTTGAGCACAATAGTCTTGCCACTCTTGGTGAGCAGTTCCATCTTGACATCACGGGCCTTGTCCAGCGTCATGGACTTTTCGCCGTGATAGAAGTCGCCATGGTGCATGTGCGAGACATGCGAGCGCGAGGCCTGGCTCCAATCGGCCATGGAATGGGGATTCTTGCGGGCGTATTCCTTGACAGCCCTGGGCGCGCGGCGATCAGAGTTGCCCTCGCGCAACACGGGATTTACCGCGCTGCCTGTGCACTTGGCATAGCGGGCGCGGATGGCCTTCTCTTCTTCCGTCTTGGGCGCTTCCGGAAAATCAGGGATGGCGTAACCCTTGCCCTGCAGCTCCTTTATGCAGGTGATCAACTGGCCCACCGAGGCGCTGATGTTGGGCAGTTTGATGATATTGGTGTCGGGCAGCAGCGTGAGCTTGCTCAGCTCGGCCAGGTTGTCCGGCACTTTCTGTTCAGCAGTCAGGAACTCCGGGAACTCACCCAGTACGCGGGCGGCTACGGAAATGTCACTTTCAGCGACTTCAATGCCAGCCGGCGAAGCGAAGGTGCGAACGATAGGGAGAAACGCGAAAGTAGCAAGAAACGGAGCCTCGTCCGTGAGTGTGTAGATGATTTTCGATTTTTTTGAAGCCATGGATATTCGCCTGCTGTGAGTTACTTGAAAGGAAGAATGATAAGACGACTGTATTCGATCTTAAGCGGTCTTTTCGACCCTGAGGGCGAAAGAACCGTCTGGGTCATTTTTAATCCTAATTCGCCTATTAAATCAGGCATTGGACGTTGCCCCATATACGTGAGTAGCTCCTGCATATATAGCAAATCCGTAGCCAGCCTTTCAAAAGCCCGTTATGAGCCCCGCTTCCCAGGCTCCAGACGTTACGATGGGTGTCCTTTTACGCCAGATTTAACGTCAGATTTGCATGCCCCGCATCCAGCTCGTCCCCGCGCCCAGTTACCCCTTTGTCACGGAAATCCAGATCTACATCAGCCATGTCAATCAGGGCGGCCATCTGGACAATGCCCAACTGCTGACGCTGGTTTCCGAGGCCCGGGTGCGGTTTTTCAAATCGCTCGGGTACGTCGAATCGGCGGTAGAGGGGGTACTGACGGTTGTGGCTGACATCGTGGCCCAGTACCAGTCAGAAGGCTTCCACGGCGAGACCATGCGGGTGGAAATGCTTCCTGTGGACTTCAACAAATACGGATTTGACCTACAGTTCCGCATGAGCGACAAGGCATCCGGCCGGGGGGTTGCTTTGGGCAAGGTCGGCATCGTATTCATCACCCGTGAGCACCGCAAGGTGGCTCTGGTGCCGGCGGCTTTCAGGGAGCTGGTGAGTCATTTGGTGGATTCCCCACCGCTGTCGACTCATAACTTGAAATAACCTGTAAGGCCTGCCATGCCCACCAAGACGTTCACAAGCGGCCGCATCAAGAAGGCTGACTACAACCCCGCATCGCGGCAACTGGACCTGCATTGGGATAACAAAACCGTCCTCGCCTACAAACAGGTGCCTGAAGAGGTGTATCGACGGCTTTGCAGCTCGCCGAATCCGGCGACGTATTGGGAAGACCGGATTGCCGAGGAGTATCCAAAGAGCATTCCGATGACTTCCGGTAAAGATCCAGATGCCGCAAAGAAGCTGGGCGACTTGTTTGGCGACGGGAACTAAGGGGTTCGCAAAGGGTACCCAGCGCTTCGTCAGACGTTCCGGGTAGGCCCCGAGAAAAGTCCCATCATCGACTGACGCAGCCACATATTCCCCGCGTCTGCGTTGAATCGTTCGTGCCAGTGCAGCTTGACTTTGTAGGCGGGCAGCGGCAAGGGCGGCTCCAGCACCTTCACGCGCTCCTGCTGCGCCAGCGCATTGCCAAGCTGCCGTGGCACGATCACCAGAAACTCGGTTTGGGCCACGATGCGGGCAACGCCCAGAAAGCTTTGCACGCGTAGCACCACACGACGTTCCACCTTGTTCTTGGCCAGCACCTTGTCCACAATCGAATGGCCTGTGCCGGAAGGCATGACCAGAATGTGCCCCTCGGCCGAAAAGGCCTTGCCAGTGAGTTTCGCACCAATGCGGGGGTGATCGCTGGATGCGAGGCAGACGAAGTCTTGCGCAAACAATGCCTGCTGGTAAAACCCAGCCTCCAGGTCGGGTGTGAAACCCACAGCCAGATCAATGTCGCCTGACTCCAGTCGGCGACGGCTGTCCGGTGAAATCTTCTCGGCCTCGATGACGAGGCCCGGTGCGGTTTTCTGAAGATGATTAATGAGGCGCGGAAGCAACACAATTTCGCTGATATCGGTCATACAGATGCGGAAATCGCGCATTGCCTGTTGGGGCAAGAACGCCGCAGGGGCGCCGCGCGCCTTTTCAATCCGCATCTGGGCCTCCAGCAAATCGGGGTAGATGGTTTGCGCACGTGGCGTTGGCTCCATGCCAGCCGACGTGCGACAGAAGAGCGGGTCATCAAAATGACGGCGCAGCTTGTTCAGCACCATGCTGGCGCTGGCCTGCTCCATGCCGAGCGTCTGCGCCGCACGTGAGACGCTTTGCGTTTTGTAGACTTCAACGAAGACGCTGAGCCATTCGAGGTCAAGCTTTGCCATGGCGGGAGTGTACTGCTGTATATCAAAACAATATACGAGCTATTCGACTACTTGCTTTGACGCAATAGTCGAACCCTGCGACAGTTGTAAACAGTGACATCTATAAGCAGTCGGTCAAAGGAAAGAATCAAATGCAATTTCACCTCAACGGATTTCGTACCGGTGACTCCGGGCTTCTGGACGCTGCCATACCGCCCTTGGATGCACCTGCAGGGGACGCCCTTCCCGCTGACGCAGATGTACTGATCGTCGGCTGCGGCCCCGCTGGTCTGACCCTTGCCGCGCAATTGGCAGCTTTCCCGGATATCCGCACGGTGATCGTCGAGCAGAAACCCGGCCCTTTGCAATTGGGCCAGGCTGATGGCGTTGCCTGCCGGACGATGGAGATGTTCGAGGCCTTCGGTTTTGCCGAACGTGTGTTGAAAGAGGCCTATTGGGTCAACGAGACGACTTTCTGGAAGCCTGACGATGGCGAAGGTGAACGCAACAGGATCGTGCGCAGCGGTCGCGTTCAGGACGTGGAAGACGGACTCTCGCACATGCCGCACGTGATCCTGAACCAGGCGCGAGTGCACGATTTCTACCTTGAGATCATGACGCGGTCAGCCTCGCGCATGGTGCCGTACTATGCCCGCCGTCTGGTGGGGCTGGAGCGTGCGCCCGAAGGCACGTCGGATACCGCGTCCGATCATCCGGTCACGGTCCGGTTCGAGCGGCAGGAAAATGGGCACGCAGGCGAGGTTGAGAGCATCCGCGCCCGATATGTCGTCGGTTGCGATGGTGCGCGCAGTGCGGTACGCCAGTCCATGGGCCGCACGCTGCAGGGCGATTCTGCCAACCATGCCTGGGGTGTGATGGACGTACTGGTGGTCACTGATTTTCCAGACATTCGTTTCAAGGCGTTGATCCAGTCCGCCGATGAAGGCAGCGTCGTGCTCATCCCACGCGAGGGCGGTTACCTCGTGCGCATTTATGTAGAACTCGACAAACTCGCCGTGAATGAACGCGTCGCAGCGCGCAACATCAGCATCGAGCAGCTGATCGCAGCGGCCCAGCGGATCTTTCATCCCTACAGCCTGGATGTGAAAGAAGTGGCGTGGTGGTCGGTCTATGAAATCGGCCAGCGGCTGTGTGACCGGTTTGACGATGTCGAGCCGCATGAAATGGAGACACGTCTGCCGCGCGTCTTCATTGCGGGAGATGCCTGCCACACCCACAGCCCGAAAGCCGGCCAGGGCATGAACGTCTCCATGCAGGACACCTTCAATCTGGGCTGGAAGCTCGCGGCGGTGCTGCGCGGGCGCTGCCCACCCAGCCTGCTGCATACCTACTCCGCCGAGCGGCAGACCGTGGCCAAGGAATTAATTGATTTCGACCGCGAATGGGCGGCAATGCTCAGTGCGCCCTTGAAGAAGCCGGGGGACCCGGCGGGCACGGGTGTGGAGCCTGCTGACGTACAGCGCTATTTCGTGCAGCACGGTCGCTACACGGCCGGCACCGCAACGCGCTACAAGCCTGCGCTGCTGACTGGTCCATCCACCTATCAGCATCTGGCTGGTGGGCTGGTGATTGGCACGCGTTTTCACTCCGCGCCGGTTGTCCGGGTGGGTGACGGCAAAACGATGCAGTTAGGCGAAGCGCTGGCGGCGGACGGTCGCTGGCGTCTGATTGCCTTTGGAGCACGAGGTGATGATGCCGGGTCTGCATCGCCCGTTGGCCGGCTATGCGGCCACCTGCTCGACTCCCTTCAGTCCCCCCTTAAGCGCTACACCCCCGCAGGAGCTGACCTGGACGCCATCTTTGATGTGCGGGGCGTTTTCCAGCAGACCCATCACCAACTGGTCATCACCGGCATGCCGGAACTGCTGTTCCCGCACAAGGGCCGTTACGGGCTGCGCGACTACGAAAAAGCCTTCTGCGCGCTGCAAGACGCGAGCCAAAACATCTACACCCTGCGCCACATCGATCATGAGCAAGGTTGCCTGGTGGTGGTGCGCCCCGACCAATACATCGCGCATGTCCTGCCTCTGGATGCAGTCAATGCGCTAGGAGCTTTTTTTGATGGTTTCATGCTGACGGTCTAAACAAGTTTGTCGCAGCAACGGAAACTGGCCGACTGACAGGAAACCACACTGGGCTGACACCATTCCCGAACCTCTCGACAGTGCTTTTGGATAGAGAATGCCGCATGGGCAATCGCGGTCACCACCATGTTTACGTCGTTGAGCTTTCAAAGCATGTGCTATCCGAAGCCAAGTTCACGCGGGCCAACCCGGGCTATGTGACTGGCAAACCCTGCGTCTACGTCGGCATGACGGGACTGGACCCCGACATTCGATTCGACAAACACAAGGCCGGCATCCAGCACAACGTGTACGTCCTGAAATATGGACTGCAACTCTTGCCGGACTTGTATGAGGCCTACAACCCGATGACTTACAAGGCGGCGGTAGACATGGAGATCGAGCTGGGAATTAGTCTTCGGGACGCCGGATTTGGCGTGTGGCAGGCCTGAAGCACCGTCCGGGATTCATTAAGACCAGAAAAACTGCATTTTCATCAACGAAAAGTGTCTTCATCCCTCGTCGGATATGCTTTAGTAGCTACCATATTTATAGCAAATTGAGAACTAACGACGGTTGGGCAGTCATTTCGGGCGTTCATCCTACAAACACTATCACCCCGATTGAACTAATGATTTGGCACTCCATCAAAGAGAGTGCTAATATTCAATCGTTGATGAAAGGGAGTTCTGGTATGACCAATCAAACTGGAGTTTCAACCGCTGCACTCGCGGTGGCTAACCCATGGGCCATGGTGCCCTCTCTCGGCAATCTGGATGCCTATATTTCGGCTGCCAACCGTTTGCCGATGCTGACGCTCGAACAAGAGCAGGAATTCTCGCGCAAGTTCAAAAATGACAATGATCTTGAGGCTGCAGGTAAGTTAGTGCTCTCTCACTTGCGTTTGGTGGTGTCGGTTTCCCGCCAATACTTGGGTTATGGCCTGCCGCACGGCGACCTGATCCAGGAAGGCAATGTGGGCCTGATGAAGGCCGTGAAACGGTTTGACCCCGATCAAGGCGTGCGTCTTGTGAGCTACGCGCTGCACTGGATCAAGGCCGAAATTCACGAGTACATCCTGAAAAACTGGCGCATGGTGAAGGTGGCGACCACCAAATCCCAGCGCAAGCTGTTTTTCAATTTGCGCTCCATGAAGCAGCGCTACAAGTCTGACGATGCGGCTGCCGATGCCGGCACGCACCGTGAAACGCTGACCGAAGACCAGATTGACTCGATGGCGCGAGACCTCAAGGTCAAGCGCGAGGAAGTCATCGAGATGGAAACCCGCCTGTCGGGCGGCGATGTGCTGCTGGACCCCAGCCCGTCTGACGACGGCGACGAGGCATTTGGCCCCATCGCCTACCTGACGGACACCACGCACGAGCCGACTGCCATGATCGAGTCACGCCAGCGCGATGTGCTGGCAACCGACGGCATCGCCACCGCGCTGAACGCGCTGGACGAGCGCAGCCGCCGCATCGTGGAAGAGCGCTGGCTCAAGGTAAACGACGACAGCTCGGGCGGCATGACGCTGCACGACCTGGCAGCCGAATACGGTGTCAGCGCAGAGCGCATTCGCCAGATCGAATCTGCAGCGATGAAGAAGATGAAGAAGGCGCTGGCCGAGTTCGCCTGAACGGAGCGGGTTAATTCAGGTTGAACCTAGCTGAAAGAGGTTCAGGAAGCCTCTTTCAGCAGCAGCTTGATGTCGGCGATCAATGGTTGCACGCCGGTTCCGTAGCGCGTGTAAAGCCGTAGCGCGCCTTTGGTATCGTAAATGAAGCTGCCCGCGGAGTGATCCATTGTGTAGCTCGTGGGCGTCTTCCCATCCACCTTTTTGTAATAGACCTTGAAGTCTTTGGCAGTTGCTTTCAGCTTGTCGGGCGTGGTGTACAGCGCCACAAAAGTCGGATCGAAATTGGCCATGTATCCCTTGAGCACTTCGGGCGTGTCCCGCTCGGGGTCTACCGTGACGAACAGGGCCTGTATTTTTTCGCCATCTTTGCCCAGTTGCTTGCGAACTTCAGCTACTTCTGCCATGGTGGTGGGACATACATCCGGGCACTGGGTGTAACCGAAGAACATCACGACCACTTTTCCCTTGAAGTCTTTAAGGCTGCGGGGCTGGCCATTGTGATCAGTCAGTGAAAAGTCTTTGGCATAGTCGGCGCCAGTGATATCAACCGCAGCAAACACCGGCTTTGATTGCTCAGAACAGGCAGTAAATAGCACACTAGCCCCCGCCACCATTGTGCAAGCGGCTACAAATCTAATAGCATTACGTTTGTTCATCTGAAACTCACATTACATAGTGGTCCACCAGCAACGCTGCAAACAGCACACTGAGGTGGATGAGGGAAAAGCGGAAAGTCCGGCGCGCCAGCGCGTCGGAGTAGTCGCGCCACAAGGCAAAAGCATACCCACAAAAGCCGACGCTCAAAACCACGGCCGTGGCCAGGTAGAGCCATGAGCTCATGCCGTATACAAACGGCAGCAGGCAGGCAGCGAACAGGACAAAGGTGTACAGCAGAATCTGCAACCGCGTGAACTCGCTGCCATGAGTAACAGGCAGCATGGGCAAGCCGGACTTTCGGTAGTCTTCCACCCGATAGAGCGCCAGCGCCCAGAAATGCGGCGGGGTCCACAAAAAGATGATCAGGAACAGAATCAACGCCTCAGGGCCCACATTGCCAGTCATCGCAGCCCATCCCAAGACCGGCGGCATGGCACCCGATGCGCCACCAATCACGATGTTTTGCGGCGTCAGCGGCTTGAGGATCACGGTGTAGATCACGGCGTAGCCCACAAACGTGGCAAATGTGAGCCACATCGTCAGCGGGTTGACCCACACATACAACAGCAAGGAGCCCGCTACGCACAGCACTGCGGAAAACAGCAGGGTCTGACTGTCACGCAGCTCGCCACTGGCAGTAGGTCGCCAGGAGGTGCGCTTCATCTTGGCATCAATACCTTTTTCAACTATGCAGTTAAACGCAGCCGCCGCCGCCGCCACCAGCCAGATACCCGCACAGGCGATGGCCGCCAGCTTGATATCACCCAGCGTCGGCAAGCCCGGTACTGCCAGCACCATGCCGATCAGCGCACAAAAAACAATGAGCTGAATGACACGTGGTTTGGTGAGGGCGTGAAACTGTCTGAACACTGAGGGAGGAGGCGCAACAGTCGCTTGCGTTTCGGGTTGCCCCACGGCTTGGTCCAAGGTTTGGGCAGATTTCGATTCGCTGCTCATGCTTCGGCCCCTTGTGCTGAACGATGGGCAACTGGCTCCGATGAGGCAGACGAACTGCTGGTAGCGACTGTCCAGGTCATTACACCTACCAGTGCAGCTGCGCCACCGGTGTGCAACACAGCGGCAAGCAGAGGCCAGTCCAGTACAACGTTGCTTAAGCCCGTTCCCAGTTGCAGTAAGGCCAGACCAAACAACCAGCGAGACTGGTTTTGCAGGGCCTTCACGGCACGCAGGCGCCAGGCCAGCGCCAATAACATCGCCAGCGCTACTACGGCCACACCACGATGAACGAAGTGAATACCTGTGAGCGCGGAAAAACTGATCACCTGACCATCAGACGTGTGCCCAAGTTCTCGCCATAGTTGAAAGCCTTGCGCAAAATTCATCTCGGGCCACCAGCTGTTTTGACACATTGGAAATTCGGAACATGCCAACACGGCGTAGTTGGTGCTTACCCATCCACCCAGCGCAGATTGAGCCACCAGCAAGGCGAAGGTCGCCCACATCCAGTTCCGCAGGCTTGCACTAACCCACACAACGCCCGAGCCAGCTTCGTGCTGCGTCTGACGCACGGCTTGAATGCTCAGCAACGCCAGCAATGCAAAACCGCCCAGCAAATGAAGGGTCACGATGGCGGGAAACAGTTTCATGGTGACGGTCAGGGCTCCGAAGGCACCTTGGATACAGACCCACACCAGGGTCAACGTTGGCCACCAGGGATTCACCGCCCCACTATCTGCTCCGCGCTGACGCCCTAACCAGGTTGCGATGGCCAGCACCAGAATCAACACGCCCACACTGGTTGCCAGATAACGATGCACCATCTCTACCCAGGCTTTTTCGTGAGTGACCGGGCCCGTGGGCATGGCAGACTGGGCAGCGGCAATGTCGGCAGTGGCGCCAACCGGGCTGGCATGCCCATAGCAGCCGGGCCAATCTGGACAGCCCAATCCTGAATCCGTCAGACGGGTAAACGCGCCAAACAGCACCAGATCAAACGTCAGAAACAGGGTCAGCAGTGTCAATGCTCGCAGGCGTTGTGACGTGGAGGCACGGCGGTGACGCAGCCATACCCAGGCCAACGGACCCAGCGCCAAAGTGAGGCCCATGAGCATCATGCGCAGCAGCGGGGAAAGATCGAAAAGGGTTTGTGCCTGCATAAGATGCATTAGGGCCCGCTTTCGCGACCTGCCCGATCCCAGAAGGCAGACGCGCGCATAAGGCGCTCCAGATCACGCTTGGCTTTGGGTGCACCGGCAAGGTCCAGATTGGCTGGAAAACGCATCATCCAGTTGCCTAGCGGGTCGACCACATAAAGGTGCGACGTCAACGGTTCGCCATTGGCAGGCTGAAGCCAGTTGGCCAGATTGGCATGGGGAACCCGTAGTACGGTCGCATCTTTCAAAGCTGGCAGCAGGGTAGGTGCAACAGATGCTTCATCGGAAATCAGCCACACACGGTCCAGGCGATCCTTGTCCTTACCCAGACTCTCCCGCATCTGGCGCTGCAAATACAGGTTCTGTGTGCAAGCCTCAGCACAAGCGCCGCCAGCAACCGTCACCAGTAGCCACTGTCCTTTCAGTGAGCGCAAGTTGACAGATTGGCCCGACAGATCAACAGCAGCTTGATCTGGCAAAGGGCGCTGGGGGTTGATCAGTTCGCCAAAATTGCGACGCCCTTCAGGACGGACGACGTAGTAGGTAAAGTAAGAGGCGATGACCGGCGCAGCACACACCAGCAGCACGGCTATCATTTTCCAGCGCCCACGGGTTGTACGCTGTGCATCGGCAACCAGCGCAGATCCGGCGGCAGGCATGGAATACACCGTCAAGCCCAGCGGTTCATCGTGATAATCAACCGGCTTATTCATGACTTTCTGCGCTGACGTATTCGGATCTGCGGGTGAAGAATTTTCTGACAATTTGAAACCAGACATAAAGAACAGCGATGAGGACACTTAACCCGAACCATTGAAAAGCATAACCGTGGTGTTTTTCCACACCCGCACTGGCTTGCGGCCATTCACGTACCAAGCCATCAGTGGCAGCACCCATTTGCTGAATGGAAACCGGCATCAGGCTAAGGCCCGATTCCACCCCGAATTCGCCAATGTCCAGATTTTGCCGGATGACGCCTGGGCCTGGGCGGCCAAGCTCATATAGCTTGGCAGGCGGCGGGGCAATTCGGCCAGTAACTTTCACCAAGCCGGATGGGGTTTGTATCGCGGGCACTGCCGCGCGGTCAACAAAATTGCGCTGCACCCAACCCCGCTGCACCAGCACCACCACCGAAGTCCCCTCCAGGCGCAGTGGGGTCACCACATAAAAGCCGACCTTGCCAGCCATCGGGCGGTTATCCAGGAAGACTGTACGCTCAGGGTCCCATCGCCCACGCACTTCGACAGTTCTGTAAAGCGCCTTCATCGGCTCGGGCAGTGAAGTCAGCTCAGACTCGGTAATTTCCGGGAGATGGGCATTGCTGTCCATGGCCATTTGCAAAGCCTGCTTCTGCGACGCCCTTGAGAGCTGCCACAGGCCCAGCGAAACGGTCAAACTCACACTCAGCACAGTAGCGAACGTGATCAGCCAGAATTTACGATTCACCCCATAATCCTTTTCATGAAATATCTTGTCATAGCAGGTTTCTTAGCCATTCTGGGCAGCTTGGGTGCCGCTCTTTTTTTCATGATGAAAGGGGGCAAAGGTGACGCAACGGATAAATCTGCCAATATGGCACGGGCGCTGGCCATGCGGGTTGGTTTTTCGGTGTTGCTGTTTGTGTGCGTACTGATCGCTTGGAAAATGGGTTACATACAACCTACCGGAATACCCGCTGGTCAGTAGTGAATCCCGTCGCATTAATCAAAAAGGCACCGCAAGCGGTGCCTTTTTGTTGAGCCCTGCCAGAAATTACAACCAGTAAACCAGGATATACAAGCCCAACCAGACCACGTCCACGAAGTGCCAGTACCAGGCAGCACCCTCAAAGCCGAAGTGACGCTCAGGCGTGAAGTGGCCTTTTTGCAGACGCAAAGTAATAAACAGCAGCATCAACATACCCACAAACACGTGGAAGCCGTGAAAACCGGTGAGCATGAAGAATGTGGAGCCGTAAACACCGGAAGAGAGTTTGAGATTCAGCTCATGGTAAGCATGGTAGTACTCATAGCCCTGGACACACAGGAATGTGATGCCGAGCAGGACCGTCAGCCACATGAAGGCGATGGTCTTGGCGCGATTACCTACGATCAATGCGTGATGTGCAATTGTCAGCGTGACGCCCGATGTCAGCAGCAAGGCCGTATTGATAGTCGGCAACCAAAATGGGCCCATCGTTTGAAAAGGCTCGATGATGCCTGCTGGTGACGCGGTCGCACCGGCGGCAACGCTGGGCCAGACTGCCTTGAAATCCGGCCACAGCAGCGCATTTTCAAGGCTGCCAAGTGCCGGCACCGAGTGCATGCGCGCCCACCATAGGGCAGAGAAAAACGCACCGAAAAACATGACCTCAGAAAAAATGAACCAGCTCATGCTCCAGCGGAACGACAAGTCGATCTTGTGCCCGTAAAGACCGCCTTCACTCTCGGAAACAGCTTCGCTAAACCACTGGTACAGCACGCCAAGCCACCACAGCAAGCCAAACATGAGCGAGTACTTGCCCCAATCGGCGCCATTGATCCATTGCCCCGCACCAAGAATCACAAAGAACAGCCCAAGAGCTGCCATTGCAGGATGCCGCGACGGGCTGGGCACAAAATAGTGTGGCGTCGTGCCGTGTGTTGTTGAACTCATTTCAGTTCCATTCCTTCCAGTTCTCTTCAATCAATTCTGACCGTGATTTGAGCTTATTTAGCCACAACCCAGTTCACCAAAACAATCAGGCCGACCACCAGCATCAGCGCCGCGCCAACCCCCACCACCATCACGTGCAGTGGATTAACTTTTGCCAGGTCTTCCTGATATTCACTATTTTTGCGAATACCCAGAAAAGACCATGCAACCATCTTCACGCTGCGGAAAAAGGACCCGCTGCCTACTTTGCCAGCACTTTCTTTGCCGTCACTCATGAACCCACCCCTGCCTTGATGATTCCGGTCGCTGCTGCGACTGGTGCTGCAGGCGTTTTTCCACCGACTTCAAAAAAGGTGTACGACAAAGTAATCGTCCTGACGTCTTTGGATAGCTTGGGATCAATGATGAATGCTACCGGCCACGTTTTCTTTTCTCCAGGCTCAAGTGTGTACTGGTTGAAGCAGAAACACTCAATCTTGTTGAAGTGGGTACTGGCCTGCTGAGGCGCGTAACTGGGGATTGCCTGTGCGGACATCCGCCGGTTTTGAATGTTCTGAAATTCGTACATCACCGTGGTCAGCTCGCCAGGATGCACTTGCACTGACCGTTGGGCAGGCTTGAATTCCCAAGGCCCGCGGGCGTTCGCATCAAACTCAACCGTGATGGTGCGCGAGGTATCGACTTGCGTATTGGCCGCCAGCTTGACCTTGGCGCCCGGAATATCCTTTTCGCCCAGAGCGAGGATATTGATACCTGTCATTTCGCAAATCGCCTTGTAGATAGGCACCAGTGCATAGCCAAAGGCAAACATGCCCGCAGCAACCACAGCCAGTTTCCCAACCATTCTGACGTTTTCGCGACGCAGGTTCATGGCTTATTTACCAAGCACAATCATCTTAGCCATAAAGCCGATGAAAAAGACCAGTGCAACAGACGCGAGTATCAACCCGGTCTTGATGTTGGCCTTTTTTTGTTCAGGAGTCATGATTAAAGAAATGCTTTCTGCCGCTATCAGCCAATAACTCTGGTAGCGGTTGCATCCAGTTTGGGAGGCGTCTCAAACGTATGGAACGGTGCGGGTGAAGGCACTTCCCACTCCAGACCTTCTGCCGCTTCCCAAGGCTTCTGCGATGCTTTTTCGCCCTTACCCATCATGGTCGGCAAAACGATGAAGAAGAAGAAGTAAACCTGAGCCAGACCGAAAGCGAACGCACCAACAGAGGCAATCGCATTGAAATCAGCAAACTGCATTGGGTAGTCGGCGTAGCGGCGCGGCATGCCGGCAAGCCCCAGAAAGTGCATCGGGAAGAAGGTGATGTTGAACGCAATCAACGACCACCAAAAGTGAATCTTGCCGCGCGTCTCGTTATACATCACGCCGGTCCACTTCGGGCTCCAGTAGTAATAGCCCGCGAACATGGCATACAGGGAGCCTGCCACCAGAACGTAGTGGAAGTGGGCCACCACGTAGTAGGTATCCTGAATCTGGATATCGATAGGCGCTACGGCCAGAATCAGGCCGGTGAAACCACCCATAGTGAACACGAAGATAAAGCCCACCGCAAACAACATGGGAGTCTCGAAGGTCATGGAGCCCTGCCACATGGTTGCGATCCAGTTGAAAATCTTCACTGCCGTTGGCACTGCAATCAGCATCGTGGCGTACATGAAGAACAACTGACCGGTCACCGGCATGCCGGTAGTGAACATGTGGTGTGCCCACACGATGAACGACAGAATGGCAATCGAAGAAGTGGCGTACACCATGGAGGCGTAACCAAACAGCTTCTTGCGGGAGAAAGCAGGCACGATCTGGCTGATTATGCCGAAGGCTGGCAAGATCATGATGTACACCTCGGGGTGACCGAAGAACCAGAAAATGTGCTGGTACATCACCGGGTCACCACCACCAGCCGGGTTGAAGAAGCTGGTGCCAAAGTGGCGGTCTGTCAGAGTCATAGTGATCGCGCCAGCCAGCACGGGCATCACGGCAATCAGAAGGTAGGCCGTGATCAGCCAGGTCCAGCAGAACATCGGCATTTTCATCAACGTCATGCCAGGTGCACGCATGTTGAGGATGGTCACGATGATATTGATCGAACCCATGATGGAGGAGGCACCCAGGATGTGCATGGCAAAAATACCGGCATCCATGGAAGGGCCCATTTGCAGGGTCAGCGGCGCATACAACGTCCAGCCAGCTGCTGGGGCGCCGCCAGGCATGAAGAACGAGCCGACCAGCATCAGACCAGCAGGAATCATCAGCCAGAAGCTGAAATTATTCATGCGGGCAAAAGCCATGTCTGCTGCGCCAATTTGCAGCGGAATCATCCAGTTCGCAAAGCCGACAAAGCCCGGCATGATGGCGCCAAACACCATGATCAGGCCATGCATGGTGGTGAGTTGGTTGAACAACTCGGGATTCACGAGTTGCAGACCCGGCTGGAACAGTTCAGCCCGAATCAGCAGCGCCAGAACGCCACCGACCATCAGCATGGTGAAGCTGAACAACATGTACAGCGTACCAATATCTTTGTGATTGGTGGCATACACCCACCGCCGCCAGCCCGTGGGGGCGTGGTCATGGTGGTCGTCATGGGCGTGGTCGTG
>Ga0075152_10001196_pt1 | contig 18711 bp, 2 predicted proteins | sample JI61114C2DNA_FD_70964 | JGI IMG/M metagenome (GOLD analysis project Ga0075152, IMG submission 70964) | Wastewater effluent complex algal communities from Wisconsin, to seasonally profile nutrient transformation and Carbon sequestration -... | ecosystem: Engineered > WWTP > Effluent > Algae...
TTAAACTGGCAGGATAATTCATCCAATGAAACCGGGTTTATCATTTATCGTTCTACGGATGGTGTTAATTATACGTATGTTTCAAAATCATCTGCCAACAGTACATCTTCGGTGCAAACCGGCTTATCGGCAAGTACCCTCTATTATTGGAAAGTTGTGGCCGTTTCAGAAGGTGCTTTGAGCAGTGCATTATACGGGAATGTTTCTACTATTTGTGCATCAGTTCCTGCTGCACCCACCGTAACAGCTACCGTAAATTATTGTCAGAATGCCATCGCATCCCCACTAACCGCAACAGGTTCAAACCTGCTTTGGGGTGGCGCTGTATCTTCTGTTGGTGGCACTGCTGCCCTGGCCACCGGCACTTATATTGATGCCAGTTATAATAACAAAAAGGTAAACTTCACAACAACAGCGGCCAATGTAACCGTTACAAATATTGATTATTATATTCCCGCATACCAAACTGTTACCGGTTTAGTTGTTTCAGTTTATAATAGTGCTGGTACTGTCATCGGAAGCTCATCGGTAACCACAACTTTGTCAGCTGGAGCCACTGCCATTAAGATCAGTAACCCTTTTAATTATACCATTACAGCCGCGGGTAATTATAGTATTGGGGTTTCTGCCGGAACAGGAAATATATGTTATGATAGTCCGTCATTTCCCATGACTGAAATTACAGGAGTGGTGTCGCTAACCGGGTTATCTAATGCATCTTACAGGTGTTTTAATAACATCATTTTTACGACAGAAACAAGTGCTGTTGCGCCAACCCCTTCTACGATAACCGCAGGTTCAACAAATTATTATGTTACACAAACAGTTGGCAGTTGCACCAGTACAGCATCTGTGATCACCGTTTTGGTAACAGCCTCTCCACAGATTTCGCAGATTCCAACAACTGGTATCTATGGCAATTATAAGTTTGAAGGGAATGCCAACGATGTAAATGGGACGAATAACGGAACCCTTCAAAATGCACCAACCGCCGCAATGGATCGTTTTGGAATGACTGGTAAAGCCTTTAATTTCAATGGAAGTACTCAATATGTTTCAACGTTTAAGCAGTATAACAATCCAACAAATTTTACCATATCTGCCTGGTTTAAAACGAGTACTACAACCGGAGGTAAACTGGTCGGATTTGGTACCAGTCAAACAGGAACGAGTTCTCAGTATGATCGTCAGCTGTATATGAATAATGCGGGTCAGATATATTTTGGTGTATATCCTTCAGCAGTAAAAACAATTAATTCTTCCTTATCCTATAATGATAATACCTGGCACCTGGCAACGGCTGCATTATCTTCTTCTGCTGGGATGATGTTATACATTGATGGCGCATTGGTTGCATCAGATATCAATACAACGACAGCTGAAGTTACCAATGGATATTGGAAAATCGGGTATGATAATATTAATGGATGGACATCCCAGCCAAGCAGTTTTTATTTTAATGGCGATATCGATGATGTGTTAATATTTCATTCAGCACTCGATGGCGCTGAGATTGCTACATTGTACAGCTCCCCTGATGGAGCAGGAAACAATGGCCCTGTATGTGCAGGTAGTACTTTGAATCTGAATGCTACAACTGTTGCAAATGCTGCTTATGCATGGACAGGCCCTAACAGTTTTAGTTCCGCTTTACAAAATCCGTCATTCACTTTTTCTTCAGCTAACGCCGGTGTATACATGTTAACGGCTACCGTTAATGGATGTAGTGCAACAGGATATACCAAAGTGGTATCGAGTACCAATGCCGGGCAATGGACAGGTAACATTAGTACAGATTGGAATGATGCTGGAAATTGGTGTAATGGAACTTTGCCAGGCTCTTCAACCAACGTAGTGATTGAATCAGGGGCTGTTCGCATGCCAACTATAGGCAGCAGTGCTTCCTGTAAAAATCTTACCATAAATAACGGAGCTACCATAACCACAACGATTGCAGGAACTTTGAATATTGCCGGAAATCTCGTAAACAATGGAATGATGGCAAACAATGGTACCACTCATTTTAATGGAACTACAGGCCAGCAATCATTTTCGGGCGTAAGTTCATTTTATAATTTTACCCTCAATAATTCGGCTGGTATTGTTTTGCCAACGGCCATTTCGGTTGTAAACAACATCGTTATTAATGCCGGAACTTTAAACGCAAACAATTTTGCTATAACTGTTGGTGGTAACTGGACGAATAATGCAGCTGCCCTTGCATTTAGTGCCGGAACATCGACCGTTACTTTTTCCGGAACCGCTAACCAGGTCATCGGTGGTAGTTTTTCAACCAATTTCAACAACCTTACTATTTCAAATAGCAGCGCCATTGTTTCATTATCTCAAAATGAAATAATCGTATCTAATTTATCGGTATCTGCCGGCACATTGGACCTGGGTGCATACACTGCTAACAGGACAACAGCTGGTGGCATACTAACGGTTGCAAATAACGCCAAGCTAAAGATTGGAGGAACGAATGGTTTCCCTGTAAATTATTCATCTGTGAACCTGGTGGTAGCCAGTACAGTGGAGTATTCTGGAACAAATCAAACTGTGGCAAACCAGGTATATGGTAATTTGAAATTGAGCAGTAGCACGGGGAGCGCCGTTAAAACCTTTCCCACATCTGCATTAACCATTGTGGGAAATTTGCAAAGTATACAGGGCGCAGGAAGTTCTGTTACTTTTAATGCAGGTGCATCCCTGGAAATAAACGGAAATGTGCTCATTGGCTCCTCCACAACATTTAATGCGGGTGCCTTTTCTCATAACATGTATGGGAATTGGGTGAACGATGGCAGCTTTAATGGAAATACGGGCACCATTACTTTTTTAGGAAGCGGTTCCCTGGTAAGTGGAATTGGAATGCAAAATTTTAATAACCTTACTGTAGCAGCATCGCAGGTTGCATTTTCAGCTAACGACATATCCTTATCTGGAAATCTATCCACCATATCATCAGGTTCATTCAGCCAGGCATCGGGCGGAACCCTGTTAATGACCGGTGCATCTAAAACGATCAATGGGTCGGGAATATCGCTGGATAATTTTTCCGTCAGCGGTTCCGTCACGACCACAACATCATTCAGTATTGCAGGTAATATGTTTGTGAGTGGAACCCTGCTTGCTTCCAGTGGAACCATTCAGATGACAGGAACTTCTAAAACCATTAGCGGTTCGGGTTCAAAAACATTTAATACGTTATTTATCTCGGGAGCAATAACAACTACTGCTGATATTACCATTTCGGCAGTATTAAACGTCAATGGGAGTTTAACGGCTTCGTCAGGTACCACAACTTTTACAGGCACTTCATCGCTTAGTGGTATTGCCAATCTATATAATGCAACCATCAATGGAACTTCATTGCAATTATCGTCCAATGCATTTTTGGGTATCGCCAATGCATTAACGATCACAGCCGGCACATTAGATGTTACCTCCTCTTCTCCTAATACAGTTAATTTTAACGGAACCGGATCACAAAATATCAATGCCATTACTTATAATAATTTAATGCTGTCTTCGGGAAATAGTAAAACAGCTGTCAGCAACTTTACGGTTAATGCCAATATTACCATTGGTATAGGCACTACATTTATTCCGGGATCTTTTACACATACTATCTTTAAGAATTGGATCAATAATGGAACCTTTTCAGCCGGATCGAGCACCATTCAGTTCCAGGGCGATCAAACAGCCAATATTACCGGAGCAACAACTTTTAATATCATGACCGTTAATAATTCCACTGCCGCTACTGCGATCCTATTGCAAAGCGACATTACGGCTTACACCGTCAATATGGTTCAGGGAAGAATTCTCACGGGATCAAATAAACTAACGATTACCAATACACGAACAGGGAACGGCATTATCCTGGGTAATATTAAACGAAATCATTCATTTACGACAGGTGTTGCTTATGCATTTGAAAGTCCGGATAATACCATCCTTTTTTCCGCTGTATCATCGGTAACAAGTATTACCGTGTCTGTGGATCCAAACAGGATCGATGGATTTCCATTTGGCGGATCTATCAACAGGAAGTATACAATTGCTGTTCCAGCCGGAACTTATAATGCTACCCTTCGTTTGCATTATGAAGAAGATGAACTAAATGGTAACGATGAAACTACGATGGCGTTGTGGAAATTTAATGGTTCCGTTTGGGCAAGTAGTGGTAAAACTGGAAACAGTTCTTCTGCCAATTATGTAGAACAAAGTGGCTTAACAGATATAACGAATAGTTGGACCTGTTCAGATCAATCAAACGTGGTTCAATGGAATGGTAGTGTCAGTAGCAATTGGAGTACGGCAGCAAACTGGACCGTATTAGCAGGTTCTGCTTCAGCTCCACCAGCTGCAACCGATATTGTAAATCTTGGTACGGTTGCCTTTACTAACCAACCGACGATCAGTTCGTCTGTGATTGTTAAAAATATCAATTTCGGATCGGCGCAGGCAGTTACTCTTTCCTTATCCTCAGGGGGAACATTAACGTCTGGTGATATACATGGTTCCTGGTCAAGTAATCTTACTCATTCAATCAACATCAATGATCAAACCATGACGGTCAATGGTGACCTCATGCTTAGTCATGGTATAAACGGAAGAGATATTAATATTCAAATTGGTTCGGGTACATTGGATGTAAATGGCGTTCTTACACAATCTGGTGCTGCCAGCATTGTATTTAATGGAGCAGGTCTTTTAAAACTATCAAACAATTTCGATTATATAAGCGGAGCATTTACAGCAGGAAATGGAACAGTCGCTTATGTAGGTTCCGAAAATCAGAACCTGGGTGCGGTTCAATATCATCACCTTGTTATCAATAAAACCGGCGCAGAGGCATTCATCATTTTACCAACAACGATTTCAGGAAACCTGTCCATACTTTCCGGAGAGCTAGACAATACATCTACCGCAACCATTAGCGGGAATGTACTAATTGAATCGGGAGCTAGACTTGAGAACCTTAATGTGATGCATGTTGGAGGTAATTGGGATAATAACGGTACTTTTTATGCAAGTGGTGCAAACATGTTTTTTGATGGAACCGGAACCCAATACATTTCAGCAACTACATTTAACAATCTTAATATCAACAAACCTGTTGGTTCAAGTGCCATCCTAACCGGTGACGTGGGAATTAAAGATAACCTGACTGTACTATCGGGAACATTTAATATTAAAACGTTTAATTGTAACAGAACGGTACAAGGTGGCACGATCACTTTAGCAGATTCGGCTACATTCATCGTTGGAGCTAACAACTCACCATTGAATTTTTCGGAAGGAACATTGGCAACATCGAGTACAGTAATTGCTGATGGTGTTGATCCACAATATATTTTCGGTCTTGAATTCGGGAATCTTATATTTCGAAACGGGGGACTAAAAACGCTTGTCTCGCCCATCATTGTAAAAGGAAATTTAACCATAGAAGCGGCTGCGGAATTTGATGCTGGTAACGAAACATTAACCTTATTAGGCAATTGGAATAATGCTGGCTCTTTTGTTCCTTCTTCCAGTACCATCATACTAGGTGGTGCAGGGAAAAATATTTCAGGAAATACAACTTTCAATAAAGTTGATATTACCGGCAGTTACACTCATTTATCAGACATAGTTTACAATAGTTTACTGCATATTACCAGCACAGGTTCTGTAACTTCAGGCACTGGCATATTTACAACATTACATGGTGACCTCATCAATAACGGGGTGCTAAACACAAGCGGTACTACTACTTTCAGTGGAAATGTATTGCAAACACTTAGTCTCATCAACGCTGTTAGCACTTATGCGTTAACGGTAAATTTCAATGGGTCAGTTTCGCCGGTATTGAATTCAACTTCTGCCCCACAATTTGGATACCTGAATATTAACAATACAGGAGGGGTGAACCCAAGCGTTGGCTGGACGGTAGCATACCGGTTATCCATAGGTGCCGGTGCTTCCTTCAACGGAGGAATCTCTACCCATTACCTCATGGGCGACCTGGTGAATAATGGAACCATCACAAGTAGTGGTACAATCAATTTTAACCCCATAACTGCCGTGAACATTAATATGGGAAATAATTTTACCAGCACCGGCAGGGTTCTATTTGCCGGTACAGGTGCGATGACCCTCGCAGGTAACTCGGTTTCATTCAGAAGTATTACGATCAGCAATAATCATGCTTCTGGAGTAACGCCATCATCAAACTGGACTCTAACCAATAACCTCACGATTGCCAATACGGCAATTATGCATGCTGGTAATTTTGCATATGCAGTTGCTGGCAATATTATGAACCAGGGAACTTTGAATGCAGGTACTTCAACTTTCAGGTTGAATGGTACAGGCGAACAGGAATTATATTCTTTATCTCCATTTTATAATCTTACGCTTGATAAGAGCAGTGGGAATGCCAGGTTAACTTCAGAGATTACCGTTAATGGAAATACAAATTTTATCTCAGGAAAAATTATCACCGATAGCAATAAGCTTGTACTTACCCCAGGCGCAACCGTTAGTGGTGCTTCGCAATCTACTGGTTGGGTCAATGGATTTTTACAGAAATATCTATCCACCGGTCCACTTAGTATTGCTTTTGAAACTGGTGATAATACTAAATTCACGCCGCTGTCTTTTCAATTTGATAATGTTACGATAGGTGGAAACCTCGTTGCACGATCTGTTTCAGGAGATCATCCCTTTATCAGCAGCTCACTCATCAATGTTGCAAAAAGCGTAAACAGGCATTGGAATCTTAGCAATTTGGGAGCTGCATTTACAAGCTATTCGGTTACTGCACATTACCTGCCACAGGATCTTGATGCGGGCGTAAATCCTGCAATGTTCGGCCTTTCGCTTTACAATGGATCATCGTGGATTTCAACAGAAACAGGATTGTTGACAGACAGCGCTTCAACCTTGATAAATGCTACAGCAATCAACGACCTGGCGATAGGTGAAGTGTGTAATAAAGGAACCAGCATTGTTTATTCAGGCACGCCCTATTGTTCTGCTTCCGGAAATGCAACGGTAACGGTTACAGGCACAACCGGCGGATCATTCAGCTCTACAACTGGCTTATCAATAAATGCTGCAACCGGCCTTATCAATCTTGCAACCAGTACGCCGGGATCATATAGTGTAAATTATACGATCGATGCAGGAGGCGAATGCCCGGTTTATATAACTTCTGCAAACATTACGATCGATGAGGCTCCCACAGCAGACGGATCTTATACAGGTTCTCCATATTGTGCAGGGGCAGGAACGGCCTATCCTACCGGAAGTGGAACAGCAGGTGGAATATTTTCTTCTACAAACGGCCTTGTTATTGATTCTACAACCGGAGGTATCAACCTGTCTGCAAGCACACCCGGAAATTACCAGGTTAGCTATACCATTGCAGCTTCGGGTGGATGTGGCGTTTTCTCCTGGAGTACAACAGTAGTGATTAGTCCCATTCCCGATGCATCCATAGAATATACGAATGGCATCTATTGTGCCGATGACTCTATTGCATCCGTAACATTGACAGGAACTACCGGTGGCGTATACTCGTCATCACCCGACCTGAGCATCAATGCTTCCACAGGGTTGATCAACATACAAAACAGTGTGATTGGAACTTATACCGTTTATTATACCATTGCAGCAGGAGCAGGATGCAATGCATTTCAAACCTCCACTGATATCAGTATAGCTGAGCCTGGCTTATGGACCGGCCTGGTAGACACGGATTGGGAAAATGCCCAGAATTGGCAGTGTGGTAACCTGCCAAATTCCTCAACCAATGTTACCATCTTAAATGGCCTCGATCATTACCCGGTGATCAGTCATGTTCAGGCTTTGAACAACCTGGTCATTGAACCCGGAGCGAGTATTGAAGTAAACGGGGGTACTTTGCAAATTGCTGGCAGTATTCAAAACGACGGGGTCTTTAATGTATCTAACGGTACGGTGGAGATGAATGGAACTGATCAGCAAACCATTCCGGCAAATGCATTCACAAATCACGTGATCAAGAACCTGGTCATCAGCAACGATGTGGTCATCGCAGGAACCGATACCCTCACTGGTACATTGTCTTTTGGAGCTTCAAATAAGATACTGGTTACCGGCGACAGTTTAATTTTAAAATCAAATGCTGCAGGAACAGCCAGGATCGCCGATATTACCAACCAGGGACTATTAACCGGTAATGTAATTTCCGGAAAAGTAATAATTGAACGATATATCCCGGCTGCACGCGGATGGCGCTTATTATCGGTGCCCGTTGCAGCAACTGATGTGCCAACCATTAATGCCGCATGGCAGGAAGGCTTAACCACCGCTTCGGCTAACCCTAACCTTTATCCCGGGTACGGAGTTAAAATTTCGGGCGGAACGACAGACAATGGATTTGATCAAAGCAACACCAATGCGTCTTTTATCAAAACCTATGATAACATCAGCAACTCATTCGTAACCTTACCTGCAAATCCTGGTACAAACATTCCAATCAATTCCTACCCGGCTTATTTCCTGTACATCAGGGGTAACCGAAGCATCAACCTGATGCAGGGATTGAATTCCGCTATCACCGATGCCACTTTGCGTATACACGGGCAGGTTAGAACCGGTACTCAGCCGGAACCGGTATCGGCATCAAATTTTACATTGATCGGAAATCCATATGCATCTGCAATAGATTTTGGTTCATTAACCAGGAATAATGTTCAGAATACCATGTATGTGTGGGATCCCAAGCTTTCGGGTTCGTATGGTCTTGGTGGTTATGTTACCCTTAACTGGAACAACGTTACAGGCGTATACGATAAAACGGCCAGTGTAAGTGCCATCAGTCAATATATCCCCGGCGGAGAAGCTTTCTTTGTACGGTCTGAGGATCGTGTGAATGCGGGCACATTAACCATGAAAGAAACAGATAAAACCCCGTCCGGCAGCGACCAGGTATTCCGCACATTTGGAACGGATCAACAATTAAGGGTAAACCTGTTTTTGGGCAATGCCGACAGCAGTACAAATTTATTAGATGGTCTGCTCGCGACATTTGATGATGAAAACAATGACCTGGTAGATAAGAGCGATGCATTGAAAATGAGCAGTGGAGCAGAAAACATCAGTGTCAAACATTTTGACCAATTGCTGAGTATCGAAAGAAGAAAAAAAGCTGTTGCGGATGATACATTATTCGTGCAGATGGCAAAGATGAAAGTGCGTGATTATGTTTTTGATATAAGCCTTTCGAATATGGTATCAGGCGGATTAACAGCAATATTGCAGGATAGATTCCTGGGCAGCACTGCCGACAAGCTGTTAAACATGAATGGTTCAACTCAGTATTCATTTGCCATTTCATCTAACGCGGGATCATATGCAGCAAACAGATTCAACATTGTATTTAAAAAACTGGAAGTGGTACCTGTAACATTTACTTCTGTTAAAGCAGCATGGAACAGGAAAGATATAGATGTAGAATGGAAAGTAGAAAATGAATCAGGCATTCAGCATTATGAACTGGAAACATCATTAAACGGCAATACATTTAAAACGATCACAACTGCAATGCCAAACGACAATAGTGGTCATTCAACGTCATACCAGTATGTTGATAAAGACCCACAAAGTGTTAAACATTTTTACCGCGTGAGAAGTTATGCTTTGGATGGCCGGAATTCCCTGTCAGAAATAGTAATAGTAAACCCGGGAGCCGGTTCTGGCAACGACCTGGTTACGATCTATACTAACCCGGTTATCGGAAATATATTGATGTTGAAATTGATAAATGTAAAAAAAGATGCTTTTACAGTGCAGGTCTTTAACGTGAACGGGCAAATGGTAAATAGTTATTTCTTCGATCATGTTGGCACCGAATCCAGTTATCGTTTTTCTCTCGATGAGCATTTGCCTGCAGGTAAATACCAGGTGCAATTATCGGGTAAGCATGCCAGTTATGTTTTGCCGATGATAAAGAAATAGAACAGCCCGGCTACAAAAGAAATATAAATTATCATATTAAAATAAAAAGCCTCCGGATTACCCGGGGGCTTTCTGTTGAGCATTTTCGCTTCTATTCAAAAAACATAATAACGGAGCTGTTTTCGTGGAGTATATGAAGCATAGTAATACCCTTATTTCAGGAATTATTTTGTTAAATAATCACTGTTGTTGATTAGTAAACTAACTACATGGTATTCATTCAATTGTTACATATGCACAGCATATTAAATGCGATTTTTGACTCATTGCTATCATTCTAATGAAACAAATACCTAAACCCAGATAAAATATACCTTTTAACCAGACAACGTTCCTGTTTACCCTAACCACACTCCATGAAATCACCAATGAAAATATTAATGCTGGAAGATAATCCAGATGATGCCGACATCGTAAAACGTGTTTTAATAAAGAACAATGAACCTCTTGAGATTAGGCTTGTATGCAACGAAGAGGAATACCTGGAGGCATTGAATGAATATGATCCTGATATCATTTTGTCTGACAATAACCTTCCCAGCTATTCAGGTACCCAGGCCTTATTGATCAGCAGAAACAGGCAGAAACCAATCCCATTTATATTGGTTACCGGAACTGTTTCGGAAGAATTTGCGGTTAATATCATTAAACAGGGAGCTGATGATTATATCCTGAAAGACCGGCTGACCCGTTTACCAGCCGCCATAGAAAAAGCCCTGAAGCAAAACCAGGTGAACCGGGAAAAGAATGAAACCTTATCCAGGCTTTTTAAAAGTGAAAAAAAATATCACGACCTTTTCGATAAAAACCCCATGCCAATGTGGGTGCTTGATGAAGAGAATTTCAGGTTTCTCGATGTAAACAAAGCTGCGGTTATGCATTATGGTTATTCACGGGAAGAATTTTTAGAAATGAGTTTATTGGATATCAGGCCCGATGATGAAAAAGAGCGATTTGTAGACTTTATTGAAGAATCCAAAGACGGACGTGTTCATGCAGGAACCTGGAAACACCTGAAGAGTGATGGAACGATGATAAGCGTTGAAATCACCCTTGACCAAATCAGTTTTAACAATCGCCCGGCAAGACTTGTTTTGATCAATGATATTACTAGACAATTGGCGGCACAGGAAAAAATAAAGGAATCGGAAACGAATATCAAAGCAATCTTTAATAATAGTTCAGATGGGTTTATCCTGCTCGACAATGCCCTCACCATAAAGGCATTTAATGAAAAGGTGAAAGAGTTTGCCGGTGAAAACAGGCTTCAGGATATAAACATCGGTGAATCCATCGTGAAATACATCAAAGAAGATCAGGTTGCTGATATTGTTTTATTGTTGCATAAAGTACTTAAAGGAGAATCAGTAAAGCTCAATATGTCGTTTGAAGCAGAATCGGGTAAAACTTCATGGGTAGAATTTTCATTAACAACCGTTTGGGACCAGGATCAGGCAAATGGGATCTGCATAGCCGGGAGGGAAGTAACAGAAAGAGTGAATGTTGAGAACCAATTATTATATAATCAATCAAGATTAAAGCAGGCTCAATCGCTTGCGAAAATTGGAAGCTGGGAAAGGAATTTATTAACGGGTGATTCAGTATGGTCGGAAGAAGCCTGCCACATATTTGGAGTTTCTACATCGGAACTCAATCATAAACATGAATACTGGAAAACATTCATTCATCCGGATGACCGGGAGTATGTAACTAAGATCAATACGGAAGCAGAGATTGCCGGCAGCCAGGCTACCATGGAATACAGGATTATCAATAATAATGGGGAAGTAAAGAATATATATGCTGAAAGTCGTTTCGAGTTCAATAACGAAGGAAAGTTAATCGGCTTATATGGTGTTGTACAGGATATCACAGAACGTAGAACCGCAGAACAGACGATCATAGAAAATGAACAAAAATACCGCCATCTTTTTGAACGCAACATGGCTGGAGTATACCAAACGAATATTGAAGGAAAGATCATCAATTGCAATGATGCTTTTGCCGGTATGATAGGGTATTCATCCAGTGCCGAATTGATTGGCAAGAATGCAGAAATACTTTATTTCAGGAAAACAGATCGTAAAAAATTCATCCGTAAACTTCTCAAAGACGGCTTTCTGAAAAATTATGAAAGTATATTAAAGCATAAAAACAATCATGATGTATATGCGATAGAGAATATTGTGTTGCAGCAGGCAAGCCATTCAAAAGATATGATTATTGAAGGAGTGATGTTAGATGTGACCAAAAGTAAAATGGCAGAAAAAAAACTTGAAAAAAGTTACCAGGCAAACAGGCAGCTGACCGAACGGTTGTCAAGTATACTCAATACGGTTCCGGCACATATTGCTTTGCTAAATGAGGAGGGTGTTATCATTGAAGTGAATGAAGCATGGAAAGCGTTTTCGGCAGAGAATAATTTTATTGGCAGCGATTTTATACAGGGAGATAATTTTATAAAAGCGGTATTGGCTGCCAGGCTGATCAAAAATAAGGATGCACACGTTATAGTATCTGGTGTCAAAAATGTATTCAGTAAAAAAAGTTCAGAATTTATACATGAATATGCCTGCCATATATCTGGTAAAAAACAATGGTTCAGGTTACAGGTAAACCCTCTGCAAAAAAGAAAATTCAGTGGGGCGGTGGTCATGCACATCAACATTACAGAAAGAAAGCTTACCGAAGAAAGAATCCGTAAATCGAATGAACAATACGAATTGATTGCAAAAGCTACCAATGATGCTGTTTGGGATTGGGATATGCGGGGTAGTATTGTTTTGGGCAATGATCGCCTGTTTCAGCTTTATGGCAAAATGAGAGGAGAGGAGGAGATTACAGACGGCGATTTTTTTGCCAGGCTACACCCGGATGATAAAGAAAGAATTACAGCCAGACTTATTGAAGCGGTAGCCAGGAAGGAAGATAATATTACCGAAGAATTTCAATTCCGCACCGGTAACGGAGAATATATCACGGTACTCGACAGAGCGTATGTATTGTATGATGAAGACGGGGTTGCCATCAGAATGTTGGGTGCAATGCTCGATATTACAGATATCAAACATGCAGAAGAAGAACTTCGCAAATCAAATGATCGTTTTCATACGATCTCCCGAGCAACCAATGATGCTTTGTGGGATTGGGACCTGGTTACTGATGAAGTATGGTGGAATGAATCATTTTTCAAATTACTTGGATATGATCCTGCAGGTGCAGTGCCTGCTTTTCATGACTGGATTCAAAGAATTTACCCCGAGGATTTTGAAAAAGTAGTATCCAGGCTTAAAAGAATCAGGAAGAATGAAGTGGAATCCTGGAATGATGAATTCAGGATTATACATGAAGACGGATCCATTGTGAGTGTGCTCGATCGGGCATATGTTTTGAAGGATGAAAATGGACAGCCAACAAGGGTGATCGGTGCTTTTATGGATATCACGCAGCAGAAAATTACAACTAAAGAAATAGCCAATTATAAAAATGCGTTGGATCAGTCTTCCATCATTTCCATCATGGATGCAGATGGAATTATCACACAAGTGAATGAAAATTTCTGCCGGATTTCTCAATACAAACAAAATGAATTGATCGGGCAAACCCATTCGATCATTAATTCAGGCCTTCATTCTAAGGAATATTTCGACAATTTCATGCAAACTATTTCTGGTGGAAAGATCTGGCGAGGTGAATTCCGCAATAAGGCAAAAGATGGTAGTTTCTTTTGGGTAGACGCCACCATTGTTCCTTTTCTCGATGACAAAGGACATCCCGTTCAATATATGGCCATCCGCAATGACATCACAAAAAAGAAATTACTAGAGAAAAAAGTGCTCGATCAAACCATCGAAGAACAACGTAAAATTTCCAGGGCCATCATCAGTGCACAGGAAAGAGAACGCAATCATATTGGCCAGGAGTTGCATGATAATATTAACCAGATCCTGGCCGGAACGAAAATGTACCTGAGTATGGCAGGAAATGAACATCCTGAAATTAAACCCATGATCGCCTATCCGATGGAACTGATCGAATCCTCTATACAGGAAATTCGGATGTTGAGCAGTCGTCATGTTACGCCACAAAAAAATATAAACCTGGAGGAAATGGTGCAGATTCTTTTGAAAAATTTTAATCAACATACAAGCATTGGTACAGAATTTAAGATCAGCGAAGGCGACTATGATGAAATTTCGGATGACCTGAAGCTGAACATTTATCGCATCATCCAGGAACATCTTAATAATATCATAAAGCATGCTAAAGCGACCTGTGTGTTTGTGAATATTGATTTATTAATCAACACCGTTCAACTGAACATAAAAGACAACGGCAAAGGTTTCGACATGAAACAACAACGAAATGGGATCGGAATTTCAAACATGATAAACCGCATTCATTCGTTCAATGGAGAAATTGTTATCAATAGTTCACCAGGAGAAGGTTGTGTTACAAATATTAAAATACCATTCTGATAAGCAGCTGGTTAAATAAAATATACTATTCTCGTTCAGGTAGATAATTTACGATATTGATATAAAATATATTCGGGGCATGGTAATAAATTGCCTGGGTTTCCGTTATTAGCTGGTTAAGACATATTTTAATAGTTAATAATATCCAAACCTATGCGTAAATCCATGCCCCGAATTTGTGTCCTCCTATGTTCATGCTTATTATCTATAAGCGTGTTTTCACAAACAAGCTGGAAAGGAACAGTAAGTACATTGTGGAGTAATGCGTTAAACTGGACCAATGGTGTGCCAGACATAACAAAAGATGCTATTTTGGGAGATGCAAGTTTTACCGGCATCTATCAACCAAAAATAAATGTTGCTTCTGTCTGTAAAAATATCATTGTGGGTGGAGCGGTTGCTACCAACCTGTCAATGACCAGGAATCTCTCCGTGAATGGCAATTTTACCATCCAGTCAAATGCAACCATCACACATCCCAGTTCATCCATAACACTATATGGTAACTGGATCAATGATGGTACCTATACCACCACTGCAACCGGTGCGAGGGTGATATTTGCCGGCCCAACACAATCAATAGGAGGTTCTGTTCTGACAACTTTTCGCAGGGTAACCATAACGGCTGCTTCGGTTACAAGCCTCGCAACCAATATTAGTATAGACGGAACCAGTTGTCTTTTTGATGTAAGCGGTACAGTAGATCCAGGCATGAGCCCCACGTATACCGTAACCAATACAGGTACAACAAAATTCAATAGTGGTTCAACCTTAAAGATAAATGCTGCTACTTTCACTGGAAATTATATCCTTACAGGTTCTGTAACTTTTTATGGTGGATCAGTTACTGATTATTCATCTACCGTAACCAATCAAACGATCAGTTCTGCATATTCATATTCAACATTAAAGATCAGCGGAAGCGGAACCAAATCTTTGGCGGCCAACCTTCCATTGTTATATGGCAAGAGTGCAACCAGTGGTAACATCCTGGTTACTTCAGGTATTTTTGATATCGGAACATTTACCTGCAACAGGGCTACCAATGTGGTAGGTGGTACGATCAGTGTGTCAAATGCTGCATTATTAAAAACAAGCGGGCTGTCTAATTTCCCGATCAATTTCGCTACCAAAGCATTTGATATTTCCAGTACAGTTGAGTATTACGGGGCAGTTCAGAATATTGCAGCACAGCCTTATGGTAACCTGTTGATCTCTGCAGCTGGCGTTAAAACTGCTGCAACAGCTTTTTCGGTTGCCGGCAATTTAATGATGACCGACGGAACGCTAAACACCAATGCCACTGTAGTAACCCATAGTATTGCCGGGAATTTTATCATGTCGGGAAGCAGTGCCTTAACCGGTACAAACAGTACTTATCAGATGAATGGAACAACAGATCAAACGTTGTTGTTGCTTAGCAGTCCAGCTAAACTCGCTGTAAATAAAACAACAGGTTCTGTGATCCTGGGCGGCGATATAACGGTTAGCAGTAACCTTCATTTCAGCAAAGGAAATATTAATACAGGAACATATAATGTGATCATTCCTACAGCAGCTACAGTTACCGGTTCAGCTCAATCAACCGGTTGGGTGAATGGAAATATGAAAAGAGATGTTACGGTAGGTTCCAATGTTTCGAGGAGTTTTGCTATTGGCGGATCATCTTATTATGCGCCTGTTACACTTTTGTTTGCATCTGTTACAACAGCTGGTGATGTACTTGCCAGTACTGTATCGAACGATCACGCAGAAGTAGATTATTCGGGTATTGATATTGATAAAGATGTAAATCGTTATTGGTTGCTTGATAACCAGGGAACCGTATTTACATCTGTTACATCAACTTTCAACTGGGAAACGGCAGATATGGACGCCGGTTCCACTACAACCATATTTAAGACGGGTATCTTTAACGGTACTGCGTGGACGCTGCCGACCATTTCGACGCGTACATCCAATTCAATTGAGGCTACAGGTATTACAACCTTAGGCGAATTCGCTGTAGGTGAAAAACTGTCACAGTATACCTGGAATGGAAACGATTTTACCAGTGATTGGTTTACCCCAAAGAACTGGAAAGGTGGTGTGCCTACCACGGATGATAATGTACTTATTCCAAACGGACTTTCCGGCGGAAGGGTATATCCTTTATTAGCTGGTAGTACCGGTGCGGTTAAAGACCTCGATATTGAAAGCAGTGCGTCATTAACGGTAACGGGTACACTACAATTGGCAGGTAATGCTACCAATAACGGAACTTTTTCTGCCGATGCAGGAACGATAGAATTCAATGGCACCTTGCCTCAAACCATTCCTGCCGGTTTGTTCAGCAATAATGCACTACAAAACCTGGTCATCAGCAATGACGTGAGTTTAGCTGACACCGATACGTTAACAGGAACACTAACTATAGCTGCAGGTAAAACGCTTGCTACCAATGATAATCTTGTGCTGAAATCAACTGCCAATGGTACTGCACGCATTGCAACATTGCCAGTGGATGGATCGGGAAATGCAACAGCCTTTATTACCGGCAACGTGAGCATCGAACGTCATATTCCTGCAAGAAAGGCCTGGCGCCTCTTAAGTGCTCCCATCAAATCAATCGGCGGGGCTTCTATTAATTCGGCCTGGCAGGAAGGAGTGAATGGTGCCTCTTTAGGGGATAATCCAAACCCGGGATATGGCGTACACATTACCGGCGGCACGTTGACTAACGGATTCGACCAGAGCCCGACTAACAGCGCTTCTATAAAAGTGATGAACGGTGTCGGAACAACTTTTGCCGCATTGCCTGCCACTCCTGGCACGAATGCTGCCATCAGTACGTATCCCGGATATATGGTTTATATCCGCGGCGACAGGAGCATCGACCTCAGCCAGGGTGTGAATGCAGCCGTAACTGCCACCACGTTAAGGGTTAGGGGACAGGTGAATACCGGTAACCAACAAGTAAGCGTAAACGCTGCTGGTTTTTCTGTATTGGGAAATCCATTCCCCTCAGCGATCGATTTCCAGACCCTTACCAGGAATAATGTTAAGAATACGTTTTATATCTGGGATCCAAAACTGGCTGGATCAAACGGACTTGGAGGTTATGTAACCGCCAGTTGGAACAACACAACCAGCCAGTATGACTTTACCAGTTCTGCAAGCCCTGTAAGCCAGTATATTCCAAGTGGCGAAGCTGTGTTGGTAGAATCAGCAGATGGTATCAACCCTGGAACCATGGTTATTCATGAATCAGATAAAACCGCTAATGGTAGTGATGCTTTGTTTGGCCGCACAGCTGTTAATCAGCAAAAACTGAACATCCATTTAATGAGCAATGATGAAGATGGAACAGAAGCATTGCTGGATGCTGCATTGGTTACTTACCAGGACCAGGGAAATAATAAAGTGAACCATGAAGATGCTGGTAAACTTAACGGGGATAACGAGAACCTTTCGCTTCAAAGAGAAGGTAAAGGGTTGTCGATTGAAAGAAGGAAAACCATTTCACAGAATGATACCCTGTTCCTGCAATTGAATCAGCTTAAAGCAAAAGAATATAAAATGGAGATCGTGACAACGAAACTTAAGAATGAAAATCTCTATGCGTTGGTGAAGGATGCTTATTCAAAAACAACGAATGATCTGCCGGTGGATCTGGATGGGAAAACCAGTTTCTCTTTTAGCGTGAACGCCGATCCGGCTTCAATGGCAGCCGATCGTTTCAGCATCGTTTTCATAAAAGGACAACTTCCCGTGGTGAAAACCAGGCCAGTTGTAAGCAACTTGGGCAGGATGAAAGTTCAACCGTCGGCTGATAAAACGATACCGGCCATGAATGTATATCCAAACCCGGTTACCGGCACAATGATCGCTGTTCAACTGAATAATATTCCAAAAGGGATCTACACTTTAAAAGTAGTGAACGGAATGGGCCAGGTAGTAAGCATGAAGAAGATAGAATTGTATGGCGGCAATGTTGCAGAAAGTATCGAGATCAATAATGTTTTCCCTGCAGGAAGGTATGAGTTGAAACTGGAAGGAGTAGGAATGTATATCTCAACCGCTGTCTTAAAAAATTAGCCTCTGAATAGTACGTTTAACGAAGTCACCGAAAGGTGACTTTTTTTTTGAACAGGATTTTACAAAATGATGTATTAAGTCACATGGCTTGTAGAAAATATACTATAGCGGGACAAACTGCGTTTATGCGTAACAGATAATCCAACTTACCATGAACAAGCCC
>Ga0075152_10001201_pt1 | contig 18689 bp, 14 predicted proteins | sample JI61114C2DNA_FD_70964 | JGI IMG/M metagenome (GOLD analysis project Ga0075152, IMG submission 70964) | Wastewater effluent complex algal communities from Wisconsin, to seasonally profile nutrient transformation and Carbon sequestration -... | ecosystem: Engineered > WWTP > Effluent > Algae...
ACAGGAGGTGGAGGATTTCGTTTTATGTATGCTGCCTTTTTAAAAGAATCCAGTAAACTTATTCAGAATAATGAATTGGCAAAGTTGTCAACAGAAATGACAGAAATCGGCGATATGTGGCGAGATTTTGCATATAATTCAGCAAAGATCATCAAAAGTCGTTCTTCTGAATCTAATACTTTTGTGGAAATAGGGGATAAGCTTGCCTTAATAGGGGAGAGGGAAGTAGATTTCTTCAAAAGTCTAGGGCAAGTTAAAATAATATGATATAGGAATGGATATCATACTGGATCACGTTAGCTTTAAATATAATAATCAACAAGAGGAAGCAGTTTCTGATGTTTCTATGATCATTCTAAATGGAAAGACAAATGGTTTGTTAGGTCCTAATGGCGCAGGTAAGAGCACACTCATACATATTATTTGCAGTCTTATAAAACCTTCAACCGGAAAAGTATATCAGTCTATAAATGTTTCGGAGCCTGAAGATCTTAATAAGAACCAGATAGGTTTTGTCCCACAGCAAGATGGACTCTTTGGAGACTTAACATTGTCAGAGAATTTAAAGTATTATGGCGGATTGTATTCACTTGCAAAGAATACGATTAAAAATAGAATTGAATATTATGCTGAATATCTCCATCTTAAGGATCATCTTAAAAAGCAAATAAAGCATTTTTCTGGAGGTATGAATAGAAGAGCCAATATTATTGCTGGTCTCTTGCATGATCCTGAGTTTATTATTCTCGATGAACCTACTGCAGGCGTGGATATCCAGAGTCGTGCTCTTATTCATGAAGTTATAAAAGATTTACAATTCAAGGGTAAAACACTGCTATATACTAGTCATTTATTAAGTGAAGCTGAGGAATTATGCGATAATATTTTTATCATGGATCATGGACGAATGTTATGTAATGGAAGTCCTCAATCATTAATAAATGATACTCAAAGTTCAAGTATTGAGAAGTTGTTTTTATCATTAACCGGTAGTAAAGTCAGAGATTGAACATACAAAGAGTCATAGCTACATTTATTAAAGAAGGAACATTATTGCTTCGGGATTGGCCAGGGCTGTTGATGCTGTTGGGTATGCCTATGATACTTATTATAGTCATGGCCATAATCCAGGATGTTCCTTTTAAAGATTATCAAGACGTAAAATTTAACCTTGTGTGGTCAGATGATGATCAAAAACCTTTGGGAGATTCACTGAAAAGTCATTTTATTCATTCTGGCCAATTTACGTTGATTGATCAATTCAATGATAAACCTATTAATACCAACCAAGCCAGACAATTGATTTCTGAAGGTAAATATCCGGTTGGGGTGATTATTAAGAAAGGAACTTATGCTGAGATGGTCAATAAGACCAACATAATAGTTAATGTCATTGGTCAAAACATGGGAAATCCAGCCATAATTCCGGTGCGTCCTGCAGTTGATTCTATAAGTGTTGTTTTGATATTCGATCCGGTTGCTAAAAATACTTTTAGAATGGCGGTGCAAAATGCTTTAGAAAGGATGCTATTCAAAGTGCAATTTGATCTACTCTTCAAAAAGATATCTTCTAATAATACAAATAATTCTTCAGAAAGAATAATTGACACTCATGAAGTTCTTGCGAATTCTATTACCCAGGAAAATCTTGGTAGACTAAAAAATGAATCACTGGTTATGAATTCCGTTCAGCACAATGTGCCGGCATGGATTGTCTTTGCCATCTTTTTTCTTGTTATTCCACTTTCAGGCAATTACATCAAAGAGAAAAATGAAGGGAGTAGATTAAGGATAGCTATGTCTCCCGGTAGTTACTTTGATATAATAAATGGGAAAGTGCTCTTATACACCTGTTTCGGTATATTTCAGTTTTTGTTTCTATTGACTATTAGTATTATGGTCCTTCCATATTTTGGATTGCCTGGGCTGGATATTGGTCATGAATGGTGGAATGTGATTTTGGCAGCAGTTGTGATTACTTTCAGTGCAATAAGCTTTGGTATGCTGATCGGAAGTTATTTTAATACTTACCATCAGGCTATGATGTTTGGATCCATCACGATAATATTGATGTCGGCTATCGGAGGCATCTGGATACCAATAGAGGTTTTACCTCATTGGATGCAAAGTCTTGCAAAGTTATCACCACTGCACTGGAGTTTAAGTTTGGTCCAGGATGTCTTCCTAAGAGGCATAGTTTGGAGTAGATTTTTAGTGAAAATGAGTGTTTTAATGGGCTTTGGAACTATTTGCCTCTTTGCCTCTACGTACTTTCATAATAGGAAATAAAAAAAGCTGCCAAATAGCAGCTTTTAAAATTCTTAATCTTCCAAACCTCTTCAAATATTTTATGAAAAGGAGATTTGAGCAGATAATTTATAATTTTGGTATACGGAGAGTCTGGCCTGGATATATTTTGTCAGGATCAGATAACATCGGTTTATTAGCGTCAAAAATTTTATGATACTTCATTGCATCACCATAGTAAGCTTTTGCGATTTTAGATAATGAATCTCCCGATTTTACTTCGTAGAAATTGCTTTCATCTTCTACCGTCTCTGCTGTCATTTGGTCGTCTACAACAGCGATCCCATTCACATTACCAAGAGCAAGAACTATTTTCTCCTTTTCAGCTTGGGTAGCGACACTTCCACTGACTGTTACTGTATCGCCATCCAATTGCACGGCTAAATCAGTGACAGGAATATTCAGATTAGTAACTATGCTTTCTAGCCACAGAACCTTTTGTGAATGAAAAACTGCTTGCTGAGCTGTTGCATTAGCTTCGTCAACAGCTGTTTTGGCAGCTAATTCTGCTTCCTTCTTTTTAAGATCGTCTTTTCCTGATCCTTTTAAAAATGAAAATAAACCCATACTTTTTATAATTTATGTTGTTTAAGAAATTTTAGTTATATAAATATGCTAAGAAGACAAATAAAAATCACATTTCGTTCCCTCTTATTGTAAATTAATTTATTTTAGGACGCGCTACTAGGTATTTAGTTACATTTCTATTATTATTTATAAAGATAATTTATATATTTGCACCGCCTTAGAAAAAGGACATACATTGGCATGCCTGAAACTATCATACAGATTGAACTTCATTGTGTTTTGGTTTTCTGTCAGACATGTTTTTTAGATAACGAAAATAGATTTTAAAAAATTAAAAAATGCAAGGTAAAGGAATAATAAAATTTTTTCTAGTTGCGATCGCTCTGGTTTGTTTGCTCCAGTATGTTTTTTATTGGCCAACATCAAGAGTCGAAAGCAATGCTGATGCCAAAGCAAAAATAGCAGCTGCTGCAGCTCCTGCTGAATCAAGGGACCAGGTGTACAAAGAAGCAAGAATCGCTTTTCTTGACTCAATGTCCAGTGAAACTATTTTCAGTATCCCTGGTATCAAAAGTTACTCATACGATGATCTAAAAAGACAACAACTAGCTTTAGGTCTTGACTTAAAAGGTGGTATGAGTACTGTTTTGCAGGTGGATTTGAAAGATTTTCTTTTATCAATGTCCAATCAAAGTAAAGATGCAACTTTTTTGGAAGCATTGAATAAAACAGAAAAAAGGCTGGTTACAGAGCAAATTAGCTTTGTTACTGCATTTGGTGAAGAATGGAATAAGATTTCAGGTGGAAAAACACTTTCATCTATCTTTTCTAAAAGCCCGTCTTTAAAAAATGACTTGAAGCCAAATGCTTCGGATGCTCAGGTTTTAAATGTACTGCAAGAAAAGGCTAAACAAACTGTTGATCTTACTTTTAAAAGATTAAAAGATAGAATAGATAAATTTGGTGTAACACAGCCGAATGTTTCTTTGGATGCAGGTAGAGATATGATCGTGGTAGAATTACCAGGTGTGGATAATCCTGAACGTGCGAGAAAATTTCTTCAAGCCAGCGCGAAACTTGAATTTTTCGATGTTTATAGAGCATCAGATCCCGGAGTACTTGAAGGGTTGACTAATGCTGATAAATACCTTAAAACAATGAAAGGTGATTCGTCTGCCGTTGAAATTCCTGCGACAGTAAAGGACACTATATGGGATAAAAAGACAGACAGTCTTGGCGTTGTTATTGATTCGACGATGAGAATTGTTGATGTACCCAATTCAAATATCAACCAGGCAAGTGGTCCGCTTTTTAAAATATTTACTCCAAACTCAGCTACATCTAAAGGAATTTCTTTTCCATTGGCTGTAATGGGTGTTGCTGATAAGAATAAGAAAAAAGCAGTGATGGATTATTTGAATTTGCCTGAAATAAAAGCATTATTCCCTAATGATCTGCAATTTAAATGGGCTTCAAAACCTAACAAAGATCCAGAAACATTTAAATACACAAGCAAATATCAACTATATGCTGTGAAAATGCCGCGCTCAGGTAAAGCGCCATTGGAAGGAGATAGAGTAGTAGATGCAAGAGAAACACAAGATCAGACCTCGCATCAAGTTGCTGTATCTATAAGAATGGACCAAGAGGGTTCTAAGAAGTGGGGCGAAATGACTACTAAAGCGGCTGCAGATCAGAATAGAGAAATAGCAATCGTACTAGATGATGAAGTGGTTTCAGCACCAAGAGTTAACAATGCGATTACTTCAGGTGATTCTCAGATATCAGGTGACTTTTCAGTTCAGGAAGGCAAAGACCTTGCAAACATTCTTCAAATTGGTAAATTACCAGCAGGTACAAGAATCGTGCAAGAATCTTTAGTCGGTCCATCTCTTGGTCAGGAAAACATTAATAAATCAATGATAGCTATACTTATAGGATTGCTATTCATTGTTGCCTTCATGATAGCATATTTCTCCACAGCGGGTCTCATAGCAGTCATTACGTTGTTGTTTAACATGTTCTTTATTTTTGGAATATTGGCATCAAAAGGTACAGTTTTAACTTTACCGGGTATAGCAGGTATTTTACTTACAATGGGTATAGCCGTCGATGTCAGTGTAATCATATTTGAAAGGGTTAAAGAAGAACTTAAAAATGGACTTGCATTGAAGAATGCTATTTCGGAAGGTTTCAAGCATTCTTATTCTGCCATCATTGATGCGAACATCATTACTTTATTCACGAATGTAATTCTTGCATACTTTGGACTAGGTCCTGTAAAAGGATTTGCAGTGGTGATGATAGTTGGTGTACTTTGCTCTCTATTTACAGCTGTACTTGTTGGAAGAATGATTACAGACTGGTGGACAGGAAAGGGTAAGGAGTTGAAGTTCTCAACTTCATTCTCAGATAAAGTGTTTCATGGAGCTAATATAAACTGGATGGGCCTTCGCAAAAAAGCATATGCTTTCTCGATAGGATTATCTATAATCTGTTTAATTTCAATATTCACAAAAGGTTTCGAACTTGGAGTGGATATGAAAGGTGGATATAGCGCCAACGTTTCATTCGCTGAAGGAACTGATATTAATACTGAAGCATTCAGAACTCAACTTAAAGCTGAGTTAGGTGGTGAACCTATAGTGAAAGCAGTAGATGTTAAAAACACTTATAACATAACTACTTCATACAAGATTGAAGATCCTAATCCTGAGGTTAGTAATGAAGTTGTTACCAAAATACATGCGAGTGTTCAGAATTTGACAAAAGGTCAGGTTGACCTTGAGGAATTTAAAAAGCCTGATGGCAATGGCACGCACGTTGCGAGCTTCTCTAAAGTAGGTCCTACGGTAGCGGATGATATAAAATCAAGTTCATTTAAGGCAGCAATTCTTGCCTTATTAGCGATATTTGTATATATATTTATCAGATTTAACAGATGGCAATATAGTCTTGGTGCTATCATTGCACTTGCACATGACTCTTTGGTAGTATTAGGGATATTCTCCATTTTCCATGGAATTGTACCTTTCTCAATGGAGATTGATCAGGCATTCATTGCAGCAATCCTTACAGTTATTGGTTACTCAATGAATGATACCGTTATTATCTTTGACCGTATTCGTGAATTCTCGGGTAAATATCTGAGTCAGGGTAAGTCAGAAGTGATCAACGCTTCAATCAATAGTACTTTAGGTAGAACTATTATCACCTCTTTCATAACTTTCATGGTGATGACGATCATGTTTGTATTCGGAGGCTCCAGTATCAAAGGATTTACTTTCGGTATCATGATTGGTATTGCGATAGGTACATACTCTTCAGTATTCATCGCAGGTGCTGTAGTACATGATATGGTTTCTGATATCAGACCTAAAACTGTTATCGGACAAGCTAAACCAAAGACAGTCTAATCTGTTCTTTGAATAATTGAATAAAATAAAGCTGCAACATCAAATGTTGCGGCTTTTTTTTTATTTTTGACGATACAATTAATCAATTAATATAACAATATTTTATATATGAATTACAAGGATTCAAATTTTGAAGACAGACATCTAGGCATATCTGAAGAACAGATTCAGGAAATGTGTGATATCATAGGTGTCGGCTCTTTGGAACAGTTAGTTAATGAAACTGTGCCAGATTCTATTCGTCTTCGAGAAGAGTTGGATTTACCTGAGGCTTTATCAGAAGCAGCATATTTGGAGCATGTCAAAACTATAGGTTCAGAGAATCAGATATTCAAAACATACATAGGTCAGGGTTACAATCATACGCTGGTGCCATACCCAATATTGAGGAACCTTTTTGAAAATCCGGGTTGGTATACTCAATATACTCCTTATCAAGCTGAAATCGCTCAAGGTCGTCTTGAATCCTTGTTGAATTTTCAGACAATGATCTCTGACCTTACAGGCTTACCTATTGCAAATGGCTCTCTCTTAGATGAAGGCACTGCTGCTGCTGAAGCCATGCACATGTTTTATGCAGCAAAAAATAAAAAGAATGAAGAGTTCAATGCATTTTATGTAGAAAAAGGAGTCTTTCCGCAGACATTAGATGTAGTGAAGACTAGATGTAAGGTGCTAAATATTGATGTAGTTGAATTTGATTGGAAGTCAGATAGCATTGCAGATAATGCTTTTGGTGTATTACTTCAATATCCTAATATCGATGGAAGCATTGAGTCTTATAAGTCATTCGCCGCTGCATTAAAAGAAAAGGATATTTATATAGCAGTAGCAGTTGACCTTATGTCAATGTCCTTACTAACTCCTCCCGGAGAATGGGGAGCTGATGTAGTACTTGGTAATTCACAAAGATTCGGTGTACCTATGGGAATGGGTGGCCCGCATGCTGCATTTTTCTCCACGACTGAGGAGTTCAAGCGTGCTATTCCAGGAAGAATCATTGGCGTATCAGTCGATGTCTATGGCAAGCGTGCTTTGAGAATGGCACTGCAAACAAGAGAGCAACATATCAAAAGAGAAAAAGCGACTTCTAACATTTGTACAGCTCAGGCATTGTTAGCCAATATGGCTGCAATGTATGCAGTATATCACGGACCGGACGGTATCAAACGAATTGCAACAAATATCCATACTTTGGCCTGCACACTGAATGCTGCGTTAACTAAAGGAGGATTTGATCAAATTAACAAAGAATTTTTTGATACTTTGTTTGTTAAATGTGGTGGTTCTTCATCACAAGAGATAAGGACCCGTGCGGAAGCCAACAACATCAATTTTGGGTATTCTAAAAATGGAATTCGAATTTCTCTTGATGAATCTACCACTTTTTTGGATTTAGTTGATATTCTGAATTCTTTTGGAATTGAAAGCACAGAAGAAAAGCTTCAGGATCTGGCAGTCTCACTAAATAGCTGTATATCTATGGAAAACTCCAGAACTTCAGCTTATTTGACGCATAGTGTGTTCAATAGTCATCATACCGAATCAAAGATCATGAGATACATGAAATCTTTGGAAAACAAAGATTTATCATTGGTTCATAGCATGATTGCATTGGGTTCTTGTACTATGAAACTTAATGCAGCTTCAGAAATGATTCCTGTGTCATGGCCTGAGTTTGCTAATATTCATCCTTTTGCCCCTAGGTCTCAATGGAAGGGCTATGATCGAATGATCAAAGATCTTGGAACATATTTATGCACAATTACTGGATTTACGGCATGTTCGCTACAGCCAAATTCTGGAGCTCAAGGAGAGTATGCAGGACTTTTAGCAATTAAACGTTATCATGAAGATAAAGGTGATATACATCGTGATATAGCTTTAATACCTTCGTCTGCCCATGGCACGAATCCTGCGTCTGCAGTGATGGCAGGAATGAAAGTGGTAGTAATAAAAACTGATGAAGAAGGAAATATAGACATAGAAGATCTCAAAAAACTTGCGGTAGAGCATTCAGCTAAACTTGCAGCTTTGATGATCACATATCCATCTACTTTTGGTGTGTTTGAAGTAGCTGTCAAGGAAATTTGTGATACAATCCATGCGAATGGAGGTCTTGTTTATATGGATGGAGCTAATATGAATGCACAAGTGGGTTTAACGAATCCGGGAACTATAGGAGCTGACGTTTGCCACCTTAATTTGCACAAGACCTTTGCTATACCTCATGGAGGAGGTGGCCCAGGAATGGGGCCAATATGCTGTAATGATAAGTTAAAGCCATTTTTGCCAGGTCATGTAGTTTTGGATGGGGATTACGCTGTAAACTCAGCGCCATTCGGTTCTGCAAGCATTTTGTTGATATCATATGGGTATATTCGCATGCTAGGGGCTAAGGGTGTTAAAAAAGCAACTGAGATCGCAATTCTGAATGCAAACTATATTAAAGCACGTCTTGAGAAAAGATATGAGATCTTATATTCCGGGGCACAAGGAAGGGCTGCTCATGAGATGATAGTTGATCTGCGACCTTATAAGCACGTAGTAAGTGCCGAGGATGTTGCTAAAAGGCTAATAGATTATGGCTTTCACGCACCTACATTATCATTCCCTGTAGCAGGTACTGTTATGATAGAGCCTACTGAAAGCGAGAGTAAGGATGAGTTGGACAGATTTTGCGATGCAATGTTATCTATACTTACAGAGATTGAAGAGATCATAGATGGCAGGGCGGATACTGAGCAAAATGTACTTTCTAATGCTCCGCATTCATTGCCATTACTAACTAATGATACATGGGAAATGCCATATTCCAGAGAAAAAGCAGCTTATCCTCTTGAGTATTTGAAACATGGTCAGAAATTCTGGGTTTCAATAGGAAGGGTTAACAATGCATTTGGTGATAGAAATTTAGTATGTACTTGTCCGCCAATTGAGGATTATATGGAAGCATAGTCTGAAATGGATAATCGCGAATTATCTAAAAAAAACTTATTACTACATTGAAAGTTAGAATAAATTTTAAGTAAAAATAAATGCCCGAATTGTTTTCGGGCATTTATTTTTTACCATTATTTACCAATTAAGAGTTAAGTTATTTGCCTAAATATGCAGGCAATAGTTTTCTTATACATTAACCATTAGTTTCTTAGTTAAATCCTAATTTATTTAAATTATTTCTATTTTGAAGTAATTTGCTACCTTTGACATACAAATAATTCCCTATGATTTCCACTATTGAACAGGATACAGCTTCCTATATTGCACTTGAAGATCAGTATGGTGCACACAATTATCATCCAATCCCGGTAGTCCTAAGCAGAGGTCGAGGTGCTCATGTTTGGGATGTAAATGATATAAAGTATTATGATTTTCTTTCGGCATATTCTGCTGTAAATCAGGGCCATTGCCACCCCCGCATTATCAAAGCTCTTGTTAATCAAGCCTCAAAATTAACTCTTACATCTCGTGCATTCTATAATGACATTCTTGGTAGATACGAAGAATTTATGACCAATTTGTTTGGTTATGACAAACTTCTGCCTATGAATACCGGAGTTGAAGCAGTTGAAACAGCTGTAAAACTTTGTCGCAAATGGGCATATGAAGTAAAGGGAGTTGAGATGGGTATGGCAAAAATTGTAGTGATTGAAGGCAATTTTCATGGTAGAACCATGACAGCTGTGAGTCTTTCATCGGATCCGGATAGTAGGGGAGGATATGCACCATTCCTACCAGGATTTATTGAAGTCCCTTTTAATGATATCGATGCTTTAAAATCAGTTTTTGAGGACCCTAATGTCTCCGGGTTTCTAATTGAACCCATACAGGGCGAAGCTGGAGTGCGGGTTCCGGATGATATTTATATGCAGCAAGCTTTTGAATTGTGCAAAGCAAAAAATATTCTTTTTCTTGCGGATGAAGTTCAGACCGGCATAGCCAGAACTGGTGGAATGTTGGCATGCGATCTACTTAATATTCGACCTGATATTATAATCCTTGGAAAAGCGGTATCTGGAGGTGTATTTCCTGTATCATGCGTGATGGCTGATGATCCTATTATGATGACTATCAAACCCGGCCAACATGGTTCGACCTATGGAGGGAATCCTCTAGCTTGTGCTGTAGCGATGGAGGCGATGCAAGTGGTCCTTGACGAGAATCTTGCAAGTAAAGCTGGGGAAATGGGTAATTTGTTCCGTTCTGAAATTCAAAAGCTTGTAGATTCTAATGATCTTGTAGCTGAAGTTCGGGGAAAAGGCCTTCTTAATGCCATTGTGATCAATGACAGTGAAGACAGCTCAACAGCCTGGGATATTTGTATTAAACTGAGTGAAAACGGATTACTTGCGAAACCAACTCATGGCAACATTATCCGTTTTGCTCCACCTTTGGTGATCACAAAAGACGAAATACTTGACTGCTGTGAGATAATATCTAGAACTATAAACGAATTCTCAAATTAATATTGGAGGCATCTATCTTACATTGGATTATCCCTATTTTATTGGGTATCGGCTTAAGTGCTGCTACAGGAATCCGTATATTCTTGCCTTTTTTCCTGATATCGCTTTCTAAAAACCTCAATTTTATTGATTTTGGTATCCAATTCCAATGGCTTGATGGTAATACAGTCCTTATCATTCTAGGAATTGCTACATTGGTGGAAATATTAGGTTACTATATTCCATTGGTGGATCATATCTTGGATCTTGTGGCTACGCCACTTGCATTTGCTGCAGGGATAATTGGTATGTCATCAGTTATTCCTGATATGCCTGTATATATTGACAATATTCTATCTATAATTATTGGTGGCGGCACTGCTGTAAGCTTTAACAGCATCATGGGTTTTTGGCGGGTAAAAACGACTGCTTCAACGGCAGGTCTTGCGAACCCAATATATTCCACAGTTGAAAATATAATGAGCGCTGTATTTACATTCTTGTCATTTTTGATCCCGGTCTTATTTGGAATACTGATTTTATTATTTGTATTAGGATCTTTTAGATTTATACAAAAATTATTTCAGAAGAAGCGAAAAAGGAATGTTGTGAAGAAGGTATTGAACTAAGCCATTATGCGGCTAATGCAAGCGATCACTTCTTTTTCTCTTGCTTCATGATCATTTCCTTCAATGATATAATATTGGAATTTTAATTTGTTAAGTAATTCAACATATTGTCTGTGTATATTCCTCCTGACCTCAAGGTCAGGATATTCTCTTAATCCATCATTGATCCATGCAACATCTGGACTCATTACAAAATAGACCCTATCTTTATATTCATTGATTCTATCTATGATCCAGGGTTCAATCTTATTGAATACGATTTTTGCCCAAATGTAGATTACTATAAAGTCAGTGTCAAATATTGTTATTTTGTTATTCTTATTTGATTCTGCCTTCTTTTCTTTTATTAATTGCCCATTAGCAATTTTAATAAAGTCTTCATAATCATACTCATTACCAAATTCCTCAAGATAATCTCTGGCATATTCTGTCGCAAGAGTTGCCTGAAAGTGAACAGCGACATTGTGAGCGCATGTTGATTTTCCTGTTGATTCAACACCTACAATAACAAATTTATAATGTTCCAATTTCTTTATCATTTTTGATCATGGATCTCCAAGTGTAAAAGCCCCAGATAGCCAGCACAAGAAAAACAATATATTGACCAACAGTGAAATATAATTCTTTATAAAAAAAGAGTGGAATTGCTACGATGTTTGAGACTGTCCAAGCATACCAGCTTTCTAGTTTTCTTCTAGCCATCCACCACATTGCTGTTGCTGCTGAAGATGACACAACTGAATCAGCGACTATAGTCGTACTATCTGTGAAATGTGTCAGAATTAAAATTAGTGCTATCAATACTAAAATGAATACTGATAATCCATAAATCCATTCTTTTATATCACACCTACTAATTGGAAAAACGAATGTTTCAGATTTTTTTCTAGTCCAATTCACCCATCCGATGACGCTCATTATAAAATAATATACGTTTAGCCCGGCATCTGCATACAACTTATATTCGTAGCATATGAACACATAAAGAAGCACACTTATGATGCCTGTGGGAAAAACTAATACATCATTTTTTCGACTGTACCATACACTAATCACGCCGAATAACGCTGCAATAAACTCCATTTCTGAAACCATAACGCAAAGTAGTCAAATATGAATTTATATTCCTCAAACCTTTTACATTTTTTACCGTTGTATACCCATAAATACTCAAGTCCTTAATTTTTTTGATATAAGAGTTGTTAAATTTATTTAAGCAAAGAATTAATTGATATTAATGAAAGAATCATTTACAAAAGAAGAAAAAATAAGCCATTTAAAGAATCGTTATTCTGATATAATTTCTTTTTCAGGAGAGGACGTTGAAAGGGAAGGCTTAATCAAAACGCCGGAACGTGCTGCTAAAGCAATGGATTTTCTTACCAGCGGATATAACCACAATGCTGCAGATATAATTTTATCCGCAATGTTCAAGGAATCTTATAATGAGATGGTTATCGTTAAGGATATAGAGTTTTATTCAATGTGTGAACATCATTTACTCCCTTTCTATGGTAAAGCACATATAGCATATATTCCCAATGGTTATATTGTTGGTCTCAGCAAATTGCCAAGAGTCATTGATGTATATGCCAGGAGATTTCAAGTACAGGAAAGGTTAACTCAAGAAATACTTGATGTAATTGATCAAACGCTTAACCCACATGGAGTAGCTATAGTAGTTGAAGCATCACATATGTGTATGATGATGAGAGGAGTCCAAAAGCAAAGCAGCAAAACCACAACATCCGCATTTACCGGTGAGTTTAAAAATGTGGAGACAAGGAATGAGTTTTTGCAGTTGTTGAAGTAAGGGTATCAGGATGAAGTATAATAGTTAACCAGTGGATAATATAATAGTTGACTGGTTTGGAGTAGATGGATTTAATCTTCTAATTTGATTAGATACACTGATTAGAGGAAGTATAAAAAAATAAAATTCATACTGTAGGGACAAGTCTCGAAAGTCCCTAAAGTATGAATTTTATTTTCTATATCAGCCTGATCAATGAACTTATAAATTCTTGGACAAAAGATATTCTCTCTTTTTAACTTACATATTAAACCAGAGTATCAAATCTTACAAAGCAAGCTAACGCGCTAATGTGCCAACACGCTAATGCGCTTTTCCTTAATTATCTATCGAATACTCCCCATTCATCAACTTCACTATTTGAGCAGCCGGAAAACCTGACTCCTTTACATTGTCAATAACTTCTTTAGCTTCTTCTTTATTTTCAAAACCGGATAGATAAAAGGTTACAAGATTCCCTGTTAATACTTCTTCAACAAGTCCATACTGTTTTACTTTGGAGCCATTAAACAGTTTTGGATCTCGAAGTGTAGAAAGTCTAATCTTGTATTCTACTTTGGGTTCAGCTACCTTTGTTATTATAGGTTCATTATAAGTATCAATTGTTTTGGGCATTGACTTTGGAGTACTATTTATTATTTTTTGTTCATCCAAAATAACTTTAGGGACAGATTCTGCTTCACGTTTGTTCACTTCAACTATGAAGCCTTTTCTAAGTTCTGCTGGTAATTTTTCACGCATCGCGATAGCATCTTCACGGGTTTCGTAAAACCCTAGTCGTATCTTATTAAAGTTTCCTTCTTTTACTGAATAAACTTGACCTTTGCCCTGAGTTTTTTCTATGTATGGATTAAGGTTTGTATTATCTGTTGAAACTGCAGCCAATTGGATGGCATATTTTACGCCTTCCATTATTTTATTTTCTTTAGGAGCTTCTATGATGGTAGGTTTGTCAGAAATTACTGATTCTGTTTGATCAGAAGCGGAAACAACTTCAGGTTTAGTTTCTATCGAAGCTTTCTTGTCATTTTCATCCATTATTTTTTGAGCTTGACTGACATTCGTTTCTGGACCCTTTGCATTTTCGATTTTTTTAGTTGCCTCTACTTCTACGAAATCCGATACTGAATTTCCACTTGTTTGAGAATTTGTAGGTTCTGTTTTTTCTACTACTTTTATATCATCAATATTGATGGGTTGAAGGGCTGACTGCTTTTTGCCGTTTGATTGCAATTGAATAGAACCAAGTATAGTTTGAGGCACTTCAGCCAGAGTAGCAAATTTTGTTTCTTTCTGATCGAAGTATAGGCTCTTGGTTCTGATCAAATAGAAAGATAGTGGCTCTAAAGCCGCACTGTAGGCGCCATTTTCATCAGTAAAGACATATTGAAGTTCACCAGTAGCCTGGTCAATAATTGAGAGTTCAACTTCAACTGCAGGACCTCCATTTTCATCTGTTACTTTTCCCTTATAAAATACACCTTCTTCAGATAAGTAAATATCAACGGCCTTTTTTAACCCTACAACTTCATTATAATCTATCATTAAAGTAGTGGCATTATAACCAACTTTTCCGATCTGCACAAAGCAATTCTCACCAATTGACATTGGCAAAATAATACTACCCTTGCTGTTAGCGTACATAGGATTTTTCTTACATCTTGATAGATCAAGTTTTGCTCCACTAATTGCCTTCTTATCATCATTGGATTTAATGTTGATTAATAATAACTTTTTTTCATTTGTGACTTCGAAAACTTTTCCATTTACACCATCTCTATCAGAAAGAAAATATCCCGTTCGAGTATTATTATCAAATGTCATTGAATAGTCATCTGCAGGTGAGTTGATTGGACTTCCTGCATTAATGACCAATCTTCCTTTATCATTGCCCATATCAGCAATAAAAATGTCCATTCTGGCACCTCCATGCCCATTACTTGAAAAGAAGAGAATATTATCTACAAGATTGGGATATACTTCATCATTTTCAGTATTGATTATCGGTCCTAAATTTCTGGGTGTACTCCATTCTTTTCCTCTGTAATCGCATACATATAGATCGAATCCCCCATAACCACCGGGTTTATCTGAACTGAAATATAATTTTGTACCATCATTACTTATAAATGGGGTAGTGCATGAGTAATTGCTGCTGTTCAAGGCAAATTCAAAATATTTTGAAGCAAATCCATTTTTATCCTGATATGCAAACCAAATTTTGTTGTTTTTTAATTTTGCTGGGACATTGGTCTTATCGTCCCCATAAGAAATAGCTATTAACCCACCTTGGTAAGATTTTGCAAACCCTGTTACTATGCTTTTTCTAAGATTAAAACCTGTAATTGGGGTGTTTTTATTACTTCCCAGTGAAGACATGATAACACCTTCATTATCTATTTGTGTATAGATCCATTGATTGTCAAGATGGATGGGGCTATATTCCAAGACATCTTTACTCAGTGAAGCTTTTCGCACGCTAAATATCGAATTATCAGTTTGAGCAGTGATATTATTCAATGGAAATAGAATGCATAAAATTAGAAAAAGTGATGCTAAATTATTTGCTTCTTTCTGGCTAGACATATTACGATTATTTTAAATATAAGACAAATGTAAATAAAATTGTTAATATGTATTATTTTATTACAAATTGTATCATGAAAGGATTGTCCTTATAAGACGATGTACCTGACCAAATCATTGTTTTTCCGGTATTTTTTACATTCCATTCACTTACCTTTTCTTTTAAATCCAAAGGAAATATAGTCATGACGGGCACTTGGTCATTCATCCATCCTTTCCATGTACCTTTTCCTTCTTGTCCTTCCATCGAAAAAGTATAGCTTCCATCTTTTTGAAATTTATATATTTCATGTTTGTTTTCTTGTGGTTTGTCATCTCCTGCGCGTACACGACCATTGACTACCCAGGTTTTTTCAAACATAAAAGCGAATTCATTTTCTAATCGCTTTTGTTCCTCTGCTGTTGATCCCTTAAATGCAGCTTGCTCCAATGGCAATGTAGGACGAAAAGCAGGTTCTTCTTCTTGAGCCATAGGGACATCTCCAACTTCTTTGTATTGTCTCTGTTGGATTCTTGAAGTGTCTGACTGTGAGGCAATTGTATCATTCGTAGTCTCTGATTTCTTGCAATCATAAAAAACAGATGCAAGGAAAAGTGTAAGGATTAATAATTTTAATTTAGACATAGCTTGATATTTGATATTTATTTTGCTAAATATTTATGATGACAATATATTATGATAAGGTGGATATAATTAAAGCTGTTTAGGACATTAGCTTTAACTTCGTGCTAATTTACGCCATTGTTTTTAAATATTATATTTAATTCTAACATGAATCCATATATTAAGCATCTTTCACAACTGTTTAACAAAAGTATGCGTTCGCTCGCGGGTGAAGATTACAGAAATAAGTCATATTTGGTAGCATTGAGTGCGGGTAGCGATTCGATGGCTCTGGCTCAATTATCAATAATGAATGGCATGAAAATAGCTATCGCTCATTGTAATTACATGTTAAGAGGGGAGGAAAGCAATGGTGATGAAAATATGGTAATCAATCTCTTTGAAAACCTTAATATACCTGTCTACATTAAGCAGTTTGATACCAAGACTATAGCACATAAGGAGAAACAATCTATACAATTAATTGCCAGGAAGTTGAGATATGATTTTTTTTATGAATTAGCCGAACAACATCAATTTGATTTTATTCTAACAGGCCATCATTTCGATGATAAAATAGAAACTTTCATTATTAACCTTGGAAGGGGAAGTGGGTTAAAGGGGCTGAAAGGTATACCCCCTTGTAATGGTAAGATTATTCGACCACTTCTAAGTTCCTCCAAGGTAGATCTGTTGTCTTTTTGTAAGATTCTTCATATACCATTCCGTGATGATAGTTCTAACTTAGATTCTAAATACAAACGTAATTTTGTAAGAAATGAAGCATTGCCATTAATGGCCTCACAATTTCCGGGTTTTAAGGAAAATGTTGGCGTTACGATGAATATTATAAATGAATATTATAAATATGTTCAAAAAAAGGTGGAAGCACAATTAGAAATCTGCACAAAGCCACATGATTATGGAAGTAAGTTATTGTTGGACTCATTGACCGATAAAGAGCTGACTCCTTTTATTGTGAGAGAATATTTAGAAAAAAGAACGTTCTCTATGTCTGATACCGATGATATGATACATGCTTTGTCTATAAATAAAAGCGGAATTAAATTGATAGGCAAGGATGGTTCAATCGCCATCAGTGACAGACAAAAGATAATCTATATAAACAAAGAAATACCTGATTTTTGTTTCGATTTGAATCTAAAAGATGGCTTTATGGATCTTTGGTTTGGTCGCGTTACAATTAGAAAAGTAGAAGATGAAACCATGAAAATTGGAGAAAATCAGTATTTGCTTAATGTTTCCAAGCTTGAAGAGAAGATTATTATAAGAAGTAAGCATGATGGTGATAAAATCAGATCTCTTGGGATGAATGGATCATTTCAGAAACTTCAAGATGTATATACTAATGCAAAATTAGATTATCTTGAAAAGCGCTTACAGCCAGTTTTTGTAAAGAATAGTGGAATATTTTGGGTGCCGGGATTGAAACGGAGTCAAAGAAATATCAATTCTGATCACTGTGTTGTATATATTCTTGAAATCTCTTAACCCTGATTATTTTGGTTGATTTGTCTTTTAATTGAACTTAAAAAGACTGAAGATTGTTAACGATTTCAAATTAAACTAAGAATGAAGTCAATAAAGGAATTTCTTAATGAGTTACCCCTCAAAGTAGCACCTGAAGCATTGGAAGGAGTCAATACAAATCTTCATTTCGATATATCGGGGGATGCAGGTGGTATCTATACTTTAAAAATTGAAGATGGTCAGATGTCTGTCACTGAAGGATTAATCGGAGATGCAAAATCTACAATCAAAGCATCGGATAAGTTATTCAATGAGTTATTGAATAAAGAAACAAATCCTATGATGGCAGTTATGACCGGTAAACTTAAAGTTTCGAATCCAGGTGAGATCATGAAGTACATTAAGTTGCTAGGACTAATGTAGCATTATATTTATCGAAATACCGGCAGAAGGTATATTTGAATAACCTAGATCAATATTTTCAAATTTAGGTTTAATGATCATTCCAATATCTTCACTGATGTCAAACGACTTTAGATGAGCGCTGACAAATGCGTCTAAAACATTAAGCCCATAAATACCTACCATGGCAATGTAGCTAAGCTCCATATTCTTCCGGTAGTCATCTCTATACTGTTTTAAAGAAGCAATATTTGCTCCGGAATACTTATTAGGCAAGCCTTGTACTTCCAATACATAAGCATCCCTAAATTCTCTATAGTTACGGCTATTTGATTGGGCTGCAAGGAAAAGTGCCCCCAATGCTCCATATACCACCGGTATTTTCCAATATTGCTTATTGTAGAATTGTCCTAATCCGGGTAACATAATGGATCTTAACATAGCTGTGCGGGGAGTTCTAAGGTC
>Ga0075152_10001202_pt1 | contig 18685 bp, 13 predicted proteins | sample JI61114C2DNA_FD_70964 | JGI IMG/M metagenome (GOLD analysis project Ga0075152, IMG submission 70964) | Wastewater effluent complex algal communities from Wisconsin, to seasonally profile nutrient transformation and Carbon sequestration -... | ecosystem: Engineered > WWTP > Effluent > Algae...
CTGTTCAACGAGGCCAACGCCTATCGTCTGCACTTTTGTATGCTGAGCGAGGGCTTCGAGCCGCTGTTCCCGGGCTTCACGCACGCGGGTTATAACGACCTCGTCTACTACCGTGAGGCCCGCGAGATGTTCGCGGGGAACATCTACGAGTTCAGCGGCGAGGGCCCGGAGCGGCGCTTCGGCTTCACCGTCGAGACCCCGGACGACGCGGACGAGCTGCTGGGCGAGGCCGAGGTCTACGGCATCTATCGTCACCTCCAGGACCGCCTGACGCTCGGCGAGATCGGCTATGTCCCGAACAGCGAGGCGCAGCAGGCCGCCGCGGACGCGTGGGTGGATCCTCGGGTGCCGATCGCGGCGGGTGGCGACGAGACGATCAGCTACGAGGCCTACTCGACCGGCACCGCCTATGGCCGCGTGCGCCGCTACACCAGCGCCGAGCTGGCCGGCGCCGCGGGCAGCTTCGGCTGGCAGGACATCCTCGTGCTCGAGTCGGCGCCGAGCGACCTCAGCGGGGTGATGGCGGGCGTGATCACGGGGGCGCGTCAGGACGTGCTCAGCCACCTCAACGTGCTGGCCGCGCGCCGCGGCACCCCGAACGTCTATGTCGCCTCGCCGCTGACCGCCTTCGCGTCCTTCGACGGCGAGCTGGTGCGCCTGGCGGTCTCCGACCTGATCTACTCGATCGAGAAGGTCTCGCTCGCCGAGGCCGAGCAGTTCTGGGCCGCGCAGCGCCCGAGCGTCGCGGTCGAGCACCTGCCCGACCCCGACTTCGAGGCCACCCTCGACGTCCTGTCGATCGCCACCGCGACGGCCGAGGCGCGCGGGCTCGCGGTCGGGCGCTTCGGCGGCAAGGTCACCGGCCTGGCGACGCTCTACGCGACCCTCGACCCGAGCTATCAGACGCCCGCCTTCGGCGTCCCGACCGCGCACTATCTCCGCTTCATGCAGGACAACAGCTGGACGCTGACGGTCGCCGGCAGCCAGCAGACCCTCAGCTACGCCGACACGATCGCCGCCTGGCTCGCCGACCCGACGTTTCGCTCCGACACGGCGGTGCGCCGGGCCTGGCTGCACGCGCTCGCGGCGGAGATGGTCCAGCGCGGCAAGGTCGACCCGGCCCTGCTCGACGACCTGCGCGCCCGCGTCGCCGCGGTCTTCGGCGACGACGCGGCGATGGTCCGCCTGCGCTCGTCGTCGAACGCGGAGGACGGGCTCGAGTTCAACGGCGCGGGCCTCTATCGGTCGGAGAGCGGCTGCGCCGTGGACCCCGACGGCAGCAGCGGCGGGGCCTCGGCGTGCGACCCGGACAAGGGCCGCCGCCCGCTGGACCGGGCCCTCAAGCTGGTGTGGGCGAGCCTGTGGGACTTCGGGGCCTTCGAGGAGCGCGAGTATTATCAGATCGACCATCGGGACGTGGGGATGGGGGTGCTGGTCAGCACGCGCTACGAGGACGAGCGGGCCAACGGCGTCGCGTTCACGGGCGACCCGATCGACGCCGAGGACGGGCGCTACACGATCAACGTGCAGCTGGGCGAGGTCGACGTGGTCAGTCCGCCCGCGGGCACCACCGCCGAGCTCGACCGCGTGACCATAGCGAACGGCGAGGTGGTGGCGATCGACCGCGTCGCGCCGTCCTCGCTCGTGAAGCCCGGCGAGGTCGTGCTGGACGACGCGCAGCTGCAGGAGCTCGGGGCCGTGCTCGCGGGCATCGCTGGGACCTACCCCGTCGAGCCCGGCGAGCACGCGCCGGAGGACGTGCTCCTCGACCTCGAGTTCAAGATCGACGCGCAGGGCAAGCTCGTGATCAAGCAGATCCGCCCGTTCCTGCGCGGCGCGAGTGACCCCTCGCTGCCGACCTGTCTATGATCGTTGACGGGTGGCCAGGCGGGTGGCCAGACGGGTGGTCATACGGGTGGTCATACGCGTGGTCAGACGCGTGGCCAGACGCGTGGCCAGACGGGCCCGGGCGCCGCTGTGGGCATCTTCGCGCGCAGATCCTCTGGCTGTGACACATGACGCGGTTCACGCTTGGCGGCCGCGCGGATCCCCGCTATGACCGAATCGTGCCCTTCGACCTCGGCCTCGCTGGCCAGCCCGTGAGCGACGAGCTCCGCGGGCATCGGTTGGCCGCGCGCTATCCGGCGGACCCGGCGCGGCGCTACGAGACGCCGGCGCTCGCCTGGTCGCTCGGTTTTTATGCCTGCTACTTCGCGGCGATCACGGCGATCGTGCCGATGTGGGCGGTGTTCGTGCCGGGCGTGATCTGCTTCGTCCGCTACTTCAATCGCATTCACGAGAGCTTGCATGCCAACAAACGCGGCGCCGGCGGACATCCGGCGCGGTGGCTGCTCGTGGTCGTCGGTCCGGTCTATCTCGGCTATGACGAGCTGCGCGAGCTCCACCTCGAGCATCACCGCGAGGTCGGCAATCCTGGCGACCCTGACGGCCTCATGCTGCTGGAATCGCCGTGGCTGGCCGCGATCGCCTGCCTGATGCAGCCGGAGCATTCGGCGCTGGTGCACATTCGTCGCCATGGCCTGAGCCCGCGGCTGGCCGCCGCGATGGCGACGCGCGCGGGCGTCTACGCCGCGCTGATGTGGCTCGGCGGCTGGCCGGGGGCGCTCCTGTACAACCTGATGACCCGCGTCGGCAACACCGCCGCGTTCTTCGTGTTCAGCTGGGTGGTGCACCAGCCTGGGCACTATCAGCTCCGTCCGCCGCGCTTCCCCGCGGCGGTCGGTGCGGCGTGGGCGCTGCTGTTCGGGCGCGAGAATCTGCGCGGCGTCCGTTTTCATCACCTACACCACTGCTTCCCGCATGTCCCCGACCGCCACTTGCCGGCACTGTCGCACGAGATGGTCGCGCTCGGCCCATGATGAGGAGGAACGCGATATGCTCGCAGGGATGTTGAACGCTGGCCTCGTCGCTCTCCTCGCGTCGCTCCCGCTGGGCGAACCCGCCCGGGATCCGACGCCGATCTTCGGCGGGGCGATCGTCGAGCCCGGGGCGTGGCCCAACGTGGTGGCGATCACCCTCCCTGGCCAGCTGTGCACCGGGACGCTCGTCAGCGATCGGCTGGTCCTCACCGCGGCGCACTGCCTCGAGAACGGCGAGCCGCCGGCGCTGTTCGGGGTCCGCCTCGTCGATGACATCAACGTCCCGGGCGCGGCCTTGGAGGTCGAGCGCGTCGGGGTGCATCCGATGTATTGCGGCAGCGACCCGGTGGTATGCAAGGTGGACGTCTGGGACTTCGGCTATCTGCTGCTCCGCGAGCCGGTCCCGGGGGTCGCGCCGGCCCGCCCGCTCGTCACCCAGGACGAGTGGGACGAGGCCATGACGGTCGGCGCGCCGGTCACGCTGGTCGGCTACGGCTACAACGAGAAGATGCTGCCGGGGATCAAGCGCGAGGTCGAGGCGCCGATCGTGAAGTTCAGCAGCAGCGGCCTCGAGTTTCAGGCCGGCGGCATGGGCCTCGACACCTGCAGCGGCGACTCCGGCGGACCGGCCTTCGTGAAGCTGGCCGCGGGCGAGACGGTGCTGGCCGGCGTCACCTCGCGCGGCTTCACCGAGTGCGGCAAGGGCGGCTTCTATGGGATCCCCTACGCGGCCCTGTGCTGGTTGAACACCGAGACCGGCGTCGACCTGCGCGGCGCGGAGGCCTGCGAGGCCTGCGACTGCCTCGCCACCAGCGGCGCGGAGGCCGAGGGCCGCTGCGGCTGCGCCAGTCGAGACCCCGCGCAGCCGACCGGTCCGCTGGTGCTCGTCGCGGTGGCGCTGCTCGGGCTCGGTCGTCGGCGCCGCGCGTGATCCGCCCGGCCGCGTCGAGCACCGCCGATGCGGTCGCTGCTATCGACATTACCGAGGCTTCGGGGGGCGCGTCGGGTCAGCGGCGCCACCAACTGGTGAGGATCGTGCCGGCGAAGCGCAGGGCGTAGCCGAAGGAGCCGCCTTTTTTGGTCTGGCCGCTGTGGCGGGGGACGATCGTGATCGGGACCTCGGCGATGGTGAGGCGGCGGCGGGCGGCCTCGATGATCAGCTCGGCGGTGTGATGGCGGGCCTGGTGCAGGCGCAGCTCGCCGAGGCGCGCGAGCCGGAGGCCGCGCAGGCCGCTGGCACAATCGGAGATCCGCTGGCGGGTGAGAAAGGTGAGCAGGGCCGAGAATACGCGGACCCCGAGGGCGCGCACGCGGGTGGCATCGACGGCGGCGCCGAGGCGGCGGCTGCCGATGACGAGGTCGGCGGTGCCGGCGATCAGCGGGGCGAGCACGGTCGGCAGGTCCTCGAAGCGGTGCTGGCCGTCGGCGTCCAGGGTGATGATGAGGCGGGCGCCGAGGCGGCGGGCGGCGACGAAGCCGAGCTTGAGGGCGAAGCCGCCGCCGCGGTTGTGCGGGCTGCGGACCGCCCACGCGCCGTGGGCCGCGGCGACCTCGGCCGTGGCGTCGCGCGAGCCGTCGTCGACGACCACGAGGTGCGCCTCCAGGCCGAGGAGCTGCGCGGGACGGCCAGGGAGGAGCGCGCGCAAATTGTCGGCCTCGTCGTAGGCGGGCATGACGAGGACGAGGTCGACGGGGCCCTGCATCGTCGCGGGGCGGAGGGCCCAGGCGCGCTCGACCAGGGCCTCGCAGCGCTGCTCGTCGACCTCGGCGCGCAGCCGGGCGAGGCGGCCGGCGAGGGCGAGCACCGCGGCGGTCAGGGCGAGCACCGCGAAGGCGAGCAGCGAGGTGACGCGCGCGAGCTCGCCGGTGAAGCCGGTCAGGCGGGGCAGCGCGTCGGCGAGCTCCGGGGCGAGCGCGACGGCGAAGAGCGCGAGCAGGACGAGCGCCGCCAGAGCCTCACCGCGGCCCAGCAGGCCGCGACGGCGCAGCGCGAGCGCGGCGAGGCCGGCGAGCGCGATCAGTGCGCCGGAGATGCGCAGCCAGGAGAGGGTCATGGGAAACAGTCGGTGATATGGGCGAGGTCGCCGAGGGGGCCGCGGCGGTAGGAGGTCACGCCGGTGTCCGCGAGGTAGACGCCGGTGTCGAGGTCGAAGCCGGGGCCGTAGAGGTGCAGGCTCAGGGTCTGGGGGCCGGCCTCGGGGGTGGCGACGCGGTGCCAGTCGGAGGCGGGCGGGCAGAAGCACTGGCAGCCGCCGGGGCCGAGCCTGGCGACGCGCTGGACCGCGGCGCGGCCGTCACGGAGCTCGAAATCGGTGACGAGCAGCTCGCCCTGGATCACCCAGAAGGCGCCCCAGGTGCCGTGGGCGTGGACCTGGCCGGTGTAGGCGCGCGAGAAGACGTCGAGCTGGAGGTTGTAGCGGCCGCGCGGGTCGGCGTGCACGAGGTAGCGGCCCCAGGGCAGCTCGGCGGCGGCGGTGCAGGCCTGGGCGCGGGCGCGGGCGTGCGGGGTGAGGCGGTGCATCAGGGCCGCGACCGCGTCGATGGTCCAGGGGTCGGGGGCCGCGTCGGCGGCGAGGTCCATGGCGTGCAAGAGTGAGGTCCACATGCGTCGATTAGTTATCGTCGGGGGCGCCGGCGTGGTCGGGGGTGGTGGGAGGTTCGGGCCACCTGGCGCGTGGTTCGCCGCGGAGCCGGGGGCGGAAGATGGTGAAGCCGGAGAGGTCGGTGATGACTTCGGTGAAGGTGCGAGCGAAGCGCGTCTTGTTGCGGCCGAGCCGGAGCTTGCGGACGCGGTCGTCGCGCAGGAGCAGGTATCGGGCGCCGCGCTCGCGAAACAGGTAGTCGAGCTCGTCCCAGGTGGTGGTGCGATAGATCCAGTGATATCCGACGCCGTCGGTGAATCGTGCGAGCTTCTGGACCTCGATGTCGGGGCCGACGACGACGAGGCCGGGCTCGGCGGCGGCGCGCTCCTGCAGCCAGCGCACGATCGGTCGATTGTGGGCGACGGTCCAGGTGACGCGCTCGTCCGAGGTTTCGTTGATCCTTCGGTCGATGCGCCAGAAGCCGTAGAAGGCGCCGGCGCAGACGAGGAACAGGGCGATGACGCGGCCGAGCACCGGGCGGCGGCTGAGATAGAGGATCGCGGCGAAGACGGCGAAGCCGGCGGTCAGGCCGTGGCGGGTGCCGAAGTTCCAGGGGGTGAAGAGCTGCTTATGTAGAGTATGTAATGATAAGACCCCGCCGATCGCCAGCAGGGCGAAGCAGAGCTCGAACAGGTGGGTGGGCTCGTGCAGCCAGCGCCACAGGCCGAGGCTGCGGCGCTGCAGCGCCCGCCAGGCGTCGAGCGCGAGGAAGGGGAGGCTGAGGAGCAGGGCGGCGGCCCACAGCCCGAAGCAATGAAAGTACGACATATCGCCGCCGCCGAAGGCGACGAGCAGGCCGCCGGCGCGGTCGGCGAGCCAGGCGAGCGGGCCGTCGGTCTCGACGAGGATCTTCAGGGGCGCGAGCTCGGAGGGGTCGCGGACGAGGTCGAAGCGCAGCAGGTAGGCGAGGCGCGGGGCGTCGGCGAAGCTGGCGAGGTGCACGAGCTGGGCGCCGAGCAGCGCCGTGAGGCCGAACAGGCAGGCGAGGGCGGGGCCGAGCCAGCGTCGCCAGCCGAGGCGGGCGACGGCCCAGGCGAGGGTGAGCGCGACCGCCATGGCCGCGAGGACCAGCTGGCTGCGGGCGAGCGTGACGAGGCCGAGCCAGAGGCCGAGCTCGAGGCCGCGCCAGCTGCCAGGCGCGCGAAACATCGCCTCGGCGCGGGTCAGGGCGACGAGCAGCAGGAAGTAGGCGAGGCCCTCGGTGAAGGGCCGCGTCGTATTCAGGAACATCGCGTTGGTGAGGCCGTAGACCAGCGCGGCGAGGTGGCCGGCGTGGATGACGGGCCAGGTCTCGGGGAACAGCGGGGCGGGGGCGAGGCGGCGGGCGAGGCGGTATGCGAGGAGGATGCCGGCGAAGTAGAAGAGGGCGGGCAGCCAGGTGGCGGCGAGGTCGAGGGGGACGACGCGGCCGGTCAATCCGAGCACGAGGGGCCACAGCGGATAGACGGCGGTGGGGTGCGGGAAGGATGTGAAGCCGGCGTTGAACAGCGAGACATCGGTGACGAGGCCGTCGCCGTCGCGGACGTGGGCGGCGATATCATAGTAGTACGACGCGTCGGGGCCGTAGTCGGGCTCATGGGCGGCGTGGACCAGCTTGAGGCCGAGGAGGCCGAGGAGCAGCGCGGCGAGCAGGAGGCGCTCGAGCAGGAGCCGGGAGGGTCGCCAGGGGAAGGGGCTGAGGAGGTCCTGGTCGGGGGTCACGGGGCTCCGGCGAGGGCCGCGGCGATGGCGTCGAGGGCCGGGGCGAGGCGGTTGAAGGATTCATGGCAGGGGAGGGCGAAGCGGAGGAGCGAGAGGCGGGCGCCGGTGGGGCGCTGGCTCTTGATGCATTTGAGGTGGATGCCGCGGGCGTCGAGGGCCGCGTAGGCGGGGTATGGGTCGAGGTCCGGGAATTGCACGTGCACCGCGCCGATGAGGCGGTCGGCGGTCGGTGGTGTGGTTTGGAGGCGGCCGGTGGGCGGGTCGAAGAAAGTGTGGGCGATGTCGCGGGCGCGCAGGCGGGCGTGCAGCTCGGCGGCGAACCAGGCGGCGAGGGTCTGGCTGCGGGCGAGGATCGCCGCGGGGCCGAGGGCGGCGTGGAGGGCGAGGGCGGCGGCCATGCCGGCGTGCAGCGAGAGGTCCTGGCCGCCGGCGCGCTCGAAGGCGGCGGCGGGGGCGTCGGGGTCGAGGGGCTCGCCGGCCCAGCCGGGGGCGAGCTCGAGGCGGGCGCGCTCGGACAGCCAGACGAGGCCCGAGCCTGGCGGACCGAACAGCCACTTGTGGCCGCTGGTGACCACGGCGTCGGCGTCGGCGAGGGCGGGGGCGACGAGGCCGACGGCCTGGGCGGCGTCGACGATGGTCCACAGCGCGGGGCTGGCCGCGCGGGCGGCGAGCAGCAGGGCGGCGATGGGCAGCAGCTGGCCGGTGCAATAGGTGATCTGCGACAATAGCAGCACTTGCGGCGAGAATCGTAGGACTTGCTCGGCGAGGGCGGCGGGGTCGGCGAGGGCCTCGTCGGCGAGATATATCACCTCGAATGCGGGGTGGCGCAGGAAGCCCTGGACGCCGCCGGGGTGCTCGTGGCCGCTGGTCAGCACGCGGATCTTGGCGGGGGCGAGTCGGGCGTGCAGGGCGAGGGTCAGGCGGGTCATCGCCTCGCTGGCGCCGCCGGTCAGGGCGACCGGGGTGGGGCCCCACAGCTCGGCCACGAGGGCGCGGGCGCGGGCCAGGGCCGCGCGGCCGCGGCGATACTGGCCGAGCGGCCAGGCGCGCAGCTCATCGCCCCAGAACGCCTGCTGCGCGGCGAGGACCGAGCGCGCGGGGGTGCCGAGGGTGCCGGCGTTGAGGTTCAGGCGCTCGCCCGGGAATTCGCGCAGGCGCAGGAGCTCCCAATGCGCGTGGTCGTGCGTGGCCGCGCGTACGCAATGTGCGGGGTCGTCCTGCGGGGAGCGCCCGCAATGTGCGTGGTCGTGCGTGGCCGCGCGTACGCAATGTGCGGGGTCGTCCTGCGAGGGGAGCCCGCAATGTGCGGGGTCGTGCGTGGCCCGCGGGGGCTCACTCGGCGGCGGCGCGGCCGCTGACATCATCGGGCCTCCAGGCGATCTGCGGCGGGAACAGGGCGGGGTTGATGCGGCGGCGGTGGTCGACGACGGCGGCGAAGAGCTGGTCGACGGCGGCGGCGAAGGGGGTGGCGACGACGTGGGCGTCGACGAAGTCGGCGCGCACGGAGTGCATGGCCTTGGTGTGCGGTGTCTCGCCGCGGGGGTCGTGGATGCGCGAGATGGTGGCCGTGAAGCCGCGGGCGGCGGCCGAGGTCTGCAGGGCGGCGGCGATCTCGTTGATGGAGAGGTCGCGCTCGGTGACGTGATTGATGACGCGGTGCTCGCCGGGGGCGGGCGGATGGTCGACGAGGCGGGCGAGCGAGGCGACGGCGTCGTCGAGGGCCATGAGGCCGGTGCGCTGGTGGCCGCTGCCATAGACGGTCATCGGCAGGCCGGCGACGATCTGGGCGGCGAAGCGGTTGACGACGGTGCCGAAGACGGCGTCGTAATCGAGGCGGGTGGCGAGCGCCGGCAGGCCGGCGGCCGCCTGGACGCCCGCGCCGAAGGCGGTGCATTGCATGACATCGGTGACGCGCAGGTCCCACTTGCGGCACGCCAGCGCGCTGTAGTTCGTGTCGTGGATCTTGGTGATATGATAGATATCGTCGGCCTCGCGCGGGAACGGCACCGGGCGGTCCGCGAGCGCGCCGGCGTGGGCGGGGGTGAAGTAGCCCTCGGGGATCTCCAGGCCGCATTGCGCGTACTCGCCGAAGGAGCCGAGCTTGACCAGGTGGGCGTCCGGCACGAAGCTGCGCAGCGCCCACAGCAGGCGCATGTTGCCGACCTCGTTGTTGACGAGGGTGTAGACCGCCTCGTCGACGCCGGCCATCGAGTAGGGGGCGCTGGCCTGCTGCGCGAGGTGATAGACGACGGCGGGCCGCAGCCGCGCGACCAGCCCGGCGAGCGCCGGGGTGGCGACGTCGAGGTCGACGAACTCGAGGTTGGCGCGGCCGGCGAAGCGGGCGAAGGCGGCGACGCGCTCGGCGGGCCTGGCGATCGGCGTGATGCTGTCGCCGCCGAGGGCGGCGACCTGGCGGCGGCGCGCGAGGTTATCGGCGATGACGACCCGCGCGGAGGGGTGGCGCAGCGCGAGCGTGAGGGCGAGCGGCCACCCGAGGTAACCGTCGCCGCCGAGGACGAGGATCGTCATGGCCGGGCTCACTTGAAGGACGTGTAGACCCAGTCGTTGGTCGCTGCGGCGGCCTCATGACAGTTCGAGCAGTAGGGGGCCATGCCGTTGTGGGTCGTGGTCTCGCCCTTGGCGTCGTAGGCGACCCAGTACCAGTCGCCGTGGGCGCTGTCGTAGCCGTCGATCTTGAGCATGACGGTGTGGCCGGTCGAGACCTTGCCCTCGGCGTCCTCGTACTGCTCCTTGACGAGGATGGTCCCGTCGGGGAAGCTGCCGTCGAAGCTGGCGATCGCTGCGACGGCGACGTCGTTCATGTAGCTGCGGACGAAGTCGCCGTTGTGCAGGCCGCTGGCGATCAGGTCCGGCGATGCACCGGGGAATTGTTGCCAGCTCTTGTAGGCGTCGCCGGCGATCGCCTCGTCGTAGAGGTCGCGGTCCTGGGTGTCTGCCTCGCCGCCACATCCGGCGAGGGTCATGGCGAGGGTGGTCACGGCGAGTGGCCGGTTGAACCATCGTTGTGCGTCGTGCATCGGTCGGGTCCTCATCGTCGGCCAACGATCGCACGCTTCGTGGAGTTACGGGGCGCCGGAGATCGTCCGAAGCGCCGCAGACGAGCGCGCGCGAGAGCGAGCGTCGCCCGCTGCATTGGACGTGCGCGGGGCCAGTGCGGCCTTCTGGTATGGTCGCGCGGCGTGGAGTCCACGGACCGGAGCAGGCGCGTGTGGGCCGGCGTGCAGGTGATCGGCCTGATCGTGCTGGTCGCGGCGTTGCTGCGGCAGATCCAGTGGGCGGCGGTCGTGGCGAGCTTTCGCGGGACCGGCCCCGGCGAGGGGGTCGTGGTGGTGCTGGCCGTGCTCGCGGCGATGGGCCTGCGGCTGTGGAAGTGGCGGGTCCAGCTGCGGGCGATGGGGCTCGGGCACGTGGCCGCGGCGACGGTCGCCCGCGGCTTCTTGCTCGGGGTGCTGCTCGGCGCGGTGACGCCGCTGCGCATCGGTGAGTTCTACCGGATCGCGGCGGCGACCCCGGGCGCGGGAGAGGCGCGCGGACGGGCCGCGGCGGGGGTGCTGCTCGACAAGGGTTATGAGCTGCTGGTGGTGGTCGTGACGCTGGCGGCGGGGTCCGTGGCGGTCGGCTTGCCGCTGGGGGTGGGGGTCGGTCTGTGGCTGCTGGTCGCGGGGATCGCGTGGCTGGTGCTCGGGCCCGCGGGTGCGCGGGGCGGACGCGTGCTCGAGCTGTTCGCGGCCGCGAAGGCTTGCCTGGGCCCTGGCGATCGGGGGCGCCTGTTGGCGGCGACGGCGGGGGCGCACGGGCTGAACCTCGCGGCCGGGCTGGTGATCTACCGCGCGTTCGGCGAGCTCGCGGTCGGCGATTATCTGTTGAGGATCCCGATGATCACGCTGCTCAACACCGTGCCGATCACGATCGGCGGCTTCGGGCTGCGCGAGCTGACGGCGATGCAGCTGTTCGGGGCGATCGACTATCCGGCGGCGGGGGCGGCCGTGGCCGCGGCGGCGCTGTTCTTCGCCGCGAACGTGCTGCCGGCGCTGCTGCTGCTGCCGGTGGTCGCCGCGATGGCGAGGCGGCGAGCGTGAAGGCCTGCCCGATCTGCGGCGCGGGCGGCGGGCGGCTGCGCCATCAAGTGCGAGGATATTCCATTGTGGCGTGTCCGGGCTGCAGCGGCTGGTATCTGCGCGAGGCGGCGGCGGGCGGGGAGGCGTATGCCAGCGGGTATCTCCACCGCGGGGCCGATGGGGCCGGGACCCGCGGCTACTTCGACTATGAGGCCGAGCACGAGCTCCACCTGCGAAACTTCGCGCGCAACCTCGAGATCCTCGGGCAGCACGGGGGCGCGGGGGCGCTGTGCGACGTCGGCTGCGCGTCGGGGCACTTCTTGGAGGCGGCGCGGAGCTCGGGGCGCTTTGCGAGCGTGGCCGGGGTCGACGTGTCGGCGGAGGCGATCGCGGCGGTGCGGGCCCGGCTCGGGTGCGCGGCGTGGGCGGGCCAGGTCGAGGAGATGGCGGCGCCGGGGCGCTTCGACGTGGTCACGATGTGGGAGACGATCGAGCACATCGAGCGGCCGGTGGAGGCGCTGGCGGCCCTGCGCGGGTGGCTGCGGCCCGGGGGGCTGCTGGCGGTCGGGACCGGCGACAATGCATCGATCGCGGCGCGGCTGCTCGGGCGGCGGTGGTGGTATCTGGTGCCGCCGGACCACTGCGTGTATTTCAATCGCAGGGCGCTGGCGACCGCGCTGGCGCGGGCGGGGTACCGCGTGGTCGGGTGGCGGCGAATATGGATGCACTGGGTGTCGGCGGCGAACGTGGCGATGAAGCTGCTGCGCAGCTTCGAGGTCGAGCCGGCGCTGGCGGTCGGGCTGGCGCGTCGGGTCGGGGCGGCGGCGCTGCCGGTGGTCCATGGGTCGACGATCGTCGCGCTGGCGCGGCCGGCCTGAGTGGGCGCGCAGGTCACCCGGTCACGGGGGGCTGCACTTCTTGCCCTTCTTCTTGCCGCCGTTTTGCCAGCACGCGAGCCAGGTCTTGAGATAGGCGTGGCGCTGGGCGACGAAGGTCCGCTTCTCCTGGACGGCGGCGAGGTGCTCGCTGGTCGTGAACGGCTTGTTGGGGTCCTCGGCGGCGGCGGCGGCGATCTGCGCGGACCAGGCGTCGATCCGCGACTGGAGGACCTCGACCTTGTAGCCGTGCTCGAGCACGTAGGCGAGCGCCTCGATGTACTTCTTGAACCACGCCGGGTCGTCGGTGGCGATCTCGTAGAAGGGCCGGCCCGCGTTGCCGGGCTTGATATAGGTGTAAGGGTCGGTGTCGAAGTCGAGGCGCGTGAAGGTGGCGTCCTTGTCCCAGGGGATGACGTTGAAGCCGGTCTTGGGGTCGTTGTACACGTAGAAGTTGAGCCCGCCCGCCCAGGCGCCGTCGCCGTCGGGCAGCACGGCCTCCGCCGCCCACTCGAGGATGGCCTCCTCGAGGTTCATCAGCGGCAGCAGCTGGTCGAGGGTCTTGACGGCCAGCAGGGCCTCGAGGTCGGCGATGTTCAGGTCCATCTCGTTGGTCTTCTTCACCCAGCCGCCGTTACGCTTGTAGAGATTGCCCTCGGGGTCCTCGAAGTAGCGCTCGAGCAGCTCCTTGTCGACCTTCTCGATGCTGGTGAAGAGGCCGTAATATTCGCCGTTGAGCACGACGCGGGCGTTGTTGGCGCAGGGCGCGGGCAGCCCGACGTCGCGGAATACGGCCATGGAGAGGCGGTCGCGCAGGAAGCTCTGGTTGAACTCGGCGGCGTCGAAGGCGAGCTTTCGCAGGCCCATGAACCGGCCCTTCTTGTCGAAGGTGTTGAAGGAGATCTGGAGCTGCATCTTGCCCTGCTGCGACCACCACTTGTCGTTGCCGCGGAGGCGGGCGGTCGCCGTGGTGACGACGGTGTCGTTGAACTTGAAGGACTTCAGCGGATGCTCGGTGGTCTTGTCCTCGTCCGCGGCCTTCCACTCGGACTTGAGCTCGGAGAGCTCGTCCTTCGAGATCTCGAGCTCGAAGGTGGGCAGCAGGTCCTGGGCGAAGATCGCCGGGCATTCCTTCGGCGTGAATGGGTCCGCCGGCTCCGGGCCGGTGGTCGCGCCGCCGGTGGTGGTCGCGCTGCCGGTGGTGGTGGTATCGTCGGAGCCGGTCGTATCGAGGGGGAGCGTCGTGATGCTGGTGAAGGTGGTGGTGCCGCCGTGACCGGTCGCGGTGGAGGATGAGGAGGAGGAATCTGTGGTGGCGGCGGTGGTGGTCGTTGTGGTCGTTGTTGTGGTGGCGTCTGTCGCGTCGGTGCCGCTGGTCGGCGGTGCCCCCGTCGCGCTGGTATCGGGGCTGGCCGTGCTGCTATTGCCGCCGTTCACGCCGCCGCTGTCGGTGTTGGCGACCAGCTCCGGCGAGTGACAGGCGGCGGTGGCCACGAGCGCGAGGAGGGATGGGGGCTGCCGCATGGACCTTCTTTGTGGAACGTCGGGCGAGAATCAAGCGAAGGATCGGGGTCGTCGATGTATGGCGATGTCTGGATCGTCTCTGCCGGCGATGGAGGGCCTCGATGGCGGTGAAATTGCGGTCCGCTCGATCGGTGGATACGGCTCTATCATCCGTCGCCGAACGCGATTCATGCGTAGCGCGCGCTGCTGCGGGCGCGGGCGAGCGCGGCGCCCGAGGATGTGCGGGGATATGTGGAATTCAGGCGCCGCCGCAATTCGCGTCCGGCGGCGGGAGGTCGCGCCAGCGCACGAAATATACGAGCGCGGGCGGGCCGCTGCTGCTGTTCGGCAGCGAGAAGCCCGAGGCCTTGCCGACGAAGCGACGACCGGCCGCGCTGAGGATGCACATCGCGCCGCGACGGAACCATTCGCGGGCGGTGCCGATGTCCGGCGCGGTGACCTGATAGTTGGTGCCGCGGCCGTCGCGGTCGCGGGCCGGCCATACGCCCGGCTCGACGGCGCCGACCTCGAGGTCGGCGCGAGGGATGGCGGGGTCGTGCTCGGGGTTCGCGGGGCGCAGCTCCTCGAACTCGAGGGCGCGGCGGGCAGCGGCGCGTTCCCCCGCGGTCGAGCCGCGCTCGGCGCGAGCCCGGAGCGCGGAGAGTCGGCGGCTGCGGTTCACGGCGCGAGCCTACGCGGTTGCGCGGTCGGCTGCCAGGGGCGCGGTGGATCGCGCGAATGACGAGGCGAGGGAGGAGACGAGCGCGCGTGACGAGACGTGGGGAGCTCGTCTCGGGCGCGCGGGGTCAGTTGGTGAGCGGGCCCGCGAGCGTGCCGAGCTCGAGGTCGGCGTGGTCCTTCATGATGATGAAGGGGCGGTCCTCGAGGCGCAGCTTGCCGTCGCCGTCGTGCTGGACGATCTGCAGCTTGCCCATGCCGTAGCCCATCGGTCCGCGGCTGTAGTAGTGGGCCTGGAACTGGTAGGGGAAGCCGGTCGCCTTGCCGGGGATGGCGAAGCATTCGGGGCCGTAGCCGGTGGTCACGTCGGCGAACAGCTCGCCGCCGGTGGCGAGGGTCTTGTGGCTGTAGGAGGCGTGCTCCTTGGTCCTGTCGATGACGTGGAAGTCGACGTCGTTGGCGTCGGTCTCCCAGGTGAGGACGAAGCGCAGGGACGGGCTGTTGTCGGGGGTGACGCCGATCTTCGCGGCCTCTTGCCGGATCTCGGCGCCGCGGTGGGGCTCGGCGGCCAGCCAGGCGGCGGCCAGGAGGGCGGCGTCCTCCTTGAGGATGCGGTCGACGCCGGCGAAGCGGCCGCCCGGATAGTGCTGCTGATTGCCGGCGACGATCGCCGCGAAGGCGTCGGCGTGGCGGCCCGCCTTCGCCAGCGCGAAGGCATACAGGCGATGGCTCGCGGGGTGGTCGGGGCGCTGGGCGACGGCCTGCGCGTGGGTGTCGATCGCCAGCTCGAGGCCGACCTCGCCGAGGCGCTCGAGGCGGCCGCCGACGTAGCGGCGCAGGTCGGCGCGCGAGGGGAACAGGTCGATGATCGACCCATAGGCGCGAGCGGCGGTCTCCTTGTCGCCCGCGGCCTCGAGCGCCTCGCCGAGGGCGATCAGCGCGAGCACGTCGCCGGGGCTCTGCTCGTGCCACTGCAGCGCGAGCGCGAGGCCGCCCTTGGCGTCGCCCGCCGCGAGCTTGGTCATCACGTCGAAGAGCTTGCCCGAATAGGGGCTGCCCTTGGTGCGGAGCAGCTCGGCCGTCTCGGCGGCGCGCTCGGCCTCGCGGACCTTCTCCGCGGCCTGGGCGCGGATCTGCGCGGCGGCTTGCTCGGCCGCGAACATGCGCTCGCGCTCCTCATTGAGGACGCGCTGCTTCTCGCGCTCGATCTCCTGCTGCGCGAACAGCTGCTCCTGCGCGGCGAGCTCCTCGGGGGTGAGCGGCGGCGGCGGCGGTCCGCGGTAGTCGGACTCGAGGATGAAGGGGTAGCTGACGATCACCGAGCTGCTTTGCGGCTTCGGGAAGGTCCAGCGCTTGACGGCGTTGGCGATGCAGCTGCCGACCGCGGCGCTCTTCATCGTCGTCTCCTGGACCACCGCCGAGGGCACCTTGCCGGTCGCTCCGATGACGAACTGGATCTTCACGCGGCCCTGCGCGGAGGGGTCGCGGGCGAGGACTTGATTGTAACAGTGGCGGACCTCGTTGATGTGGCCGCGGACGATGCGACGGATGATGTCCTTGTCGAGCGCGCCTTTGACCTCGGCCTTGGCTTGACGGACCATCGGGATGGGGCCGCGGCCGCGTCCGCCGAAGCCGGCGCCGGCGCCCCGGCCGTAGCCCGAGCCTGTACCGCCGCCGCCGCCCTTGCCGATCAGGCCGGTGTTGCCGAGGCCGATGGTGCCCTCGCCGGTGCCGCCGCCGCCGCGACCGGTGCCGACCAGGCCGAGGCCGCCGACGCCGTAGGCCTCGCCGACCTCGGTGCCGGTCAGGCCGCCCCACACGTCGGCGTCGTCGCCTCCGACCGCGAAGGCGCCGCCGTAGGGCGAGGCGAGGAAGTGGCCGCTCTCTTGCTGCATGGTGCCGAGGATGCCGGCGTTGCGGGCGATCATGTCCGGGTCGAAGTTGCGGGCCATCTGCGGGATGGCGTCGTCTGGCCCCTTCATCTCGTCGGGGCTCGGCCGGTCGTTCGTGGTGGAGCCGGGGCTCTGCGTGGCGCTGGCGAAGTGCGGCGCGGTGGAGCCGGAGGTCTGCGGGATCGGGGCCGCGGTGGTGCGGTTTAGCAGGGTCACGCCGGTCGGGCCGACGGTCATGATGTCGCTTAGGGCGTTGCGGTCGATGTTGAAGCGTTGATAGTCCCACTCGGTCTCGAGCACGAGCAGCGCGGTGAAGTCGCTGAGCACGCGATACTTGGTGGAGAGCGCGATGATCTCGGCCTTCATCGCATCGCGGGGGTTGGTGGCGCTGCGCCCCGTCGGGTCGTCCACGGACGGCGCGGGCTTCCACTTCGAGTGCTGGTCGGCGAGGCGCTCGATCTGGGCGCCGATCCAGGCGCGCTCGAGCAGCGGGCGCTCGGCCGGGGTCAGCGGGACCTCGGTGGTGATCGTGGATTCGCCGGTCAGCACGACCTTCATAGCGACGTCGGCGGGGAGGTCGGCGTAGATCAGCAGCTCGTCACCGGGCTGGGCGCCCTCGACGGTCTCGGGCCACGCCCAGGCCGCGCCGGGCACGCTGACCTTCATGTCGGGGAGGGTCGCGCTGGCGAGCTTGTGGGCGAGGGCGGGGAGCGCCAGGCGGCCGTCGGCGACGATGCCCTTGTGGGCGACGGTGGTGGTGGTGATCGCCTTGAGGGTGCTGGTGTCCTGGATGCCGCCGTCGACGATGGCGTCGACGCGCTGGACGCCGGCGAGGCCGAGGGTGCGCACGGCGGCCTCGAGGTCGAGGAGCTCGTGCGCGCCGGCCGTGGCGACGCCGTCGGAGAGGACGAGCAGGCGCGGGTGCACGGTGCCGGTGGCGGCGGCGGCGAGGGCCCGGCGCAGGTCGGAGGCGCCGAGGGCCCGGCGGGCGCTGATGCGCTGGAGGTGGGTGGAGTCGAAGCCGCTGACCGGTCCGGCGTAGACCTCGTCGGTGCTCTGGTCGAAGCAGAGCACGCGCAGGGCGAAGTCGTCGCCGGTCTGGTCGCGGAGGAGGGCGAGCAGGCCGGCGAGGTCGGCGATCTGGCGGTCGAAGTCGAGGGCCCGCGAGGCGCTGGTGTCGAAGAGCACGGTGAGGCCGTCGATGCGCGCGGGCGGCATCTCGCCGGAGGCGGCGACGCGGGCGAGGGCGAGGTTTCCGTGGCGCAGGCCGATCGCCTGGCTGGGGCGGCTGCTCTGGACCTCGAGGTCCTGGTCGGGGGCCCAGTGCTGCTTCTTGAGCTCGATGAGCCGGGTCTGTTGTGAGGTGGTGGCGAGCGAGGTGGTGAGGCCGCCGGGTGCGGCTCCGACCTCGCGCAGGACCACGCTGGCGTCGAGCTCATCGAGCTCGGGGAGGCCGCGCAGCATCAGGCGGTAGGGCTCGGCCGAGCTGCCGAGCTCCTGCGAGTACGAGAGGATCAGCTCCTTGCGCTCGCGCGCGAGGATCGGGAAGACGCGGGCGCTGAAGGCGTTGCCGGCCTTGTTCTCGAGCAGCGCGGGGTCCTGCTTGCGGTGCAGGGCGTCCTCGAAGGCGACCTGCGCGGCGCGGCGCTCGACGACCTCGCCCTCCTGCCACGCGCCCGAGATCTTCATTGCGAAGCGCGAGATGGCCGCGTCCGGCGGCATGTTGATCTCGAAGCGGCCCTCGATCGTGCGGTCCGTCGGGTTCTCGAAGACCATGTGCAGCTCGGTGAAGGCCAGCGGCTCCTCCACCACGCCGCGCGCCTTCAACGACACCAGCTTCAGGCCCGTGCCGTCGCTCGCGGTCAAGCTCATCGGCGCCGTCTTGGTGCTGCGGGTCCCATCGTGCTTCAGCGGCCGGGGCGGCAGGTGGCCCGGGCCGCGCTCGCCCGTCGGCGTACAGCTCACCAGCAAGGACGCCAGCAGCGGCGCGGACCACCCGCGGCGCCGCGCCGGCGAGGTCCCGGCGCAGGTCCCCGAGGACCCGCGGCCAGAGGTGGAGGGACGCGCAGGGAGGTGGACGCGGGGGGTAGCCATATAGCGACCAGACAGCGGCCAGCGTCGCAGGTTCCCGGACCCGGCTCAAGGCGCCCCTCGGTGCGGCGCCGGGCGAATGCGTTCGGGCTCGGCGGACGCGGCGGGCTCGGGGTGGGCGGCGGTCCTGGGGGCCGGGCGGTTCGGGCCGCGCTCGGGGGGTGGCGCGGGCTCAGACGCGGGCGTTGACGGTCTTGACGATGTACCAGAGCAGGCCGTACGCGAGCACGGGCGCGAACACGGACGCGTAGCCGAGCACCTGGAGGATCTCCAGGGGGACGGACACCGAGCTCGAGATCTCCGGGTTACGCAGCAGCATCAGGCCGATCTCGATCAGCCAGAACA
>Ga0075152_10001209_pt1 | contig 18650 bp, 15 predicted proteins | sample JI61114C2DNA_FD_70964 | JGI IMG/M metagenome (GOLD analysis project Ga0075152, IMG submission 70964) | Wastewater effluent complex algal communities from Wisconsin, to seasonally profile nutrient transformation and Carbon sequestration -... | ecosystem: Engineered > WWTP > Effluent > Algae...
CTCGACTTGCTGATGCCACAGATGAACGGCGACGAGGCACTGGCAAAAATCAGACAGCAAAAACATGGCCAAAAAGTGCCTGTCCTAATTCTCACTAACTTTGACGAGCAAGAATCACCCGATAGTCTCAAAAAACTCGATGTTGCGGGCTATATTATCAAAGCCGATTTTACACCGACTCAAGTTGTTGCTAAGGTCAGGCAGATTGTTAAGAAACCTGCTGGCGCTGAGCCGCTAAAATAACGTGGTCAAACATCACCGTCACGGTCAGCGGCCCGACACCGCCTTTTTTTGGTGTCATGATTAGATCGGATCGTTCGTATAGTTCGGCCGCCGCGTCACCCATAATCACGCCTGCCTCGCTGGCTGTACCAGCATCGACAACGATTGAGCCGGGCATAACGTTGGCATTGTGTAGTATTCCAGGGCTGCCTGTACCGCTAACAATTAGCTTACTTGCTTTAAGAGTAGCATCGTTGTCAGTTGTTGTTTTGTCGAGAACTGTTACATCTAGCCCCCGTTCGCGCCACATCTGACCAAGCGGACCACCGACTAGACGACCGCGCCCGACGACGGCAATTTTTTTGTCTTCAAGTGAAATACTATTGCCAGCTAGCAGCCAGTCGATTGCCTGAGCAGTCGCCGACATAAACTCCGCCCTAGCACCTAGACCATCGACATCTTTCTGCGGTGCAATTTTGTCTAGAACTGCCTGTAATTTTGACTCGTCGCCAAACGGCAATTGAACAATTATACCGTGAACTGCGTCATCGCTATTGGCTTTATCTAAAACTTCAAAAACTGTTTCTTGATTTGCTTCTCGAATCTCCACATCTATCAAAATATCCGCTGCGTAGCGCCGTTTCATTTCGACATATGTCCTGATGGCCTGCGTCGCATTTTGACTCATTACGATCACTAGTTTTGGAATGGTATGATGAGCTTGTCGAAGTGCGCGCACTTGTTTTGCTTGTCGCTCTTTGACATAGAGTGATAAATCCGTGCCATAAATATACTTCATAATTTACAACTGATCTTTGCGATCATCAATAAATGCGCCCCACTGACGAATCAGGCGCAATACTGTTTTAAGCGGCAACTCGATCAACATATCAAGAATAATTGTAACGATATTGACTTTGCTATATTTGTCGCTCATCCACTGACCAACAACTACAAACGGCAAATATAAGAGATCGCGCACAAATGTCATGCCATTTTGAGCGGCTCGAACAACTTCAAGTTCACGAATAAGTCGGCTAAGGCGAAAGCCCAAAAAGCTTGCAGCCGAAAGGAAGAAGAAGAAGATCGCTACGTGCACCAGTGAGAAGTCTAGTTTCAACAACAAGTAGATGACGCCAGCAAATATTAACAAGCTAATCAACACATAAATTATCGAAAAGACAGGACCATATCGCCGTCCGCTCATACTTGATTTGGTCAAAACAATTTTTTCGCCGTACAGCATGGTGTCGATCCGATCAATCAGTGCCGTCGTATTAGCAAAGCCTGGCAATCGGTGAGTCGCTCGCAGCGCTATCATATAGAGCGGCGGGAAAAGTAAGTTAATCACCAACGGCAGCCACAAAATTGCACCATGAGCCCATAAGTCATACGGCACTTCAATAGCAATTCCAATCAAGAATTTGGTAATGACCAAAAAGATTACGCTGCGGACAATCGCTCGGTTGATGCGCTTTCCGACACGCTCATATTCGTTGATGACTTGTTTTTCATACTCGTTTAAAAATGCTTCGCGCTTTGGCAGTAAGCTATCGAGATCGGTTCTTTCGTCAATCATGCGGCGCAAAATTCGTAATGGCGCACCCAAACGATCAACAGTATGATGCAATTTGTCGACATCTGATGAACTAAGCAGGCTGTCAAGATGTTGATTGAGCACCACGTATTGATCAAAATTCTCAACCGATGCATTGTAGCGCCGCAAAAGCATTGTACGGATTGTAGCTTCGTCTGATTTTATAAGCGCCTGATGAACAGCCACATAAAGAGCAGCGTCAAAATTTTCTATCTCTTTACCAAATACTGCCACTTGATTGATTTGCGTCGATAACTGGCTGTAAGCAAATTCAACGAAAGCATTTGTCCTGGCATGACCGTTAATGCACGACTCAGCTTCGACAGCTAAAACATCAAGCGACCACTTGTTTGCACGATCAGCGCCAATCCCTTTTAGGTGCAAAATTCGCTCATATGCCCGATAATAATCACGCGCCAAACCCGATATCTTATCGACTTGTGCTCGTGTCAAATGATCATTTGGAATATAGCCAGCTAGAGTTAGTTCGACCGCTAGTTCACTACCGCTTCGCTCGATCAGGTCGCTATCTCGCGTAATAAACAATTGGCGATAAAAGCGTCGAATCGCGTTTTGCAGCAGCAAATGTTCTTCTGTGTTTGCGGCGGCGTTTCGAAGTTGCTCGTAAGCGGCTGTAACCGCACCGCCAGCACCAACGACATTGACCTTCTCAGCTCGCTGCGTTTCTAAAGCATGAGCTGATTCGTATTGGTAGACTTGCGTCAGATGATGCGCTAATTGCACACCTTTTTGATTTAGTGTTGATGACATATTACTTGTCTAATTATAGCTCATTTATGGCATTTTTACCAGATATAGTCTATACTGTTTAGAGTTATGCACCCGTAGCTCAGTGGATTAGAGCATCTGTCTTCGGAACAGAGGGTCGTAGGTTCGAATCCTTCCGGGTGTACCAAAATAATAAGGTCAGTTCGCTGGCCTTATTATTTTGGTAATGCTCGGTGGGTTTGGCTCTACGACCTGAGATTTTCCAAAGGAAAATATCATAGTCGTAGGTTCGGCGTAACGAGTGAGGCACAGAAAGAAGCTTGTTCTTTCTGGCAAACGAGTGTAGGAGGCTTCAGCCGATATCCTTCCTATTATACCAAGTAGAGAATCGGCTTCTCATGAGCGGCTTTTACTTAGTTGTGCACTTCAGAATAAGAACTCCGCTTTCGTTCAGAACTGCCAATACCATAGCGCATCCAGTCTCTCTTTCCGTATGCTAAACTAGTCTCATGGAGCAAATATCGATGTGGCTGCAGCAAAATTCATTCTGGATTTATGCTGCTTGCACGATATTGATTTATAGTGCAATTCTCGATATCGCTTGGATGATTCAGCACGATCGAAAACTGAAAGGTCTGAAAAAATTACGTCTAAAAATTGACATTGCTGTTTTTGTGATTGTTATCATTTTGCAGTTTATTATAAGCGGCATGATTGTTACAAAACTTACTAGCGACCTGACATCACAGAGCAAAAAGATCTCTCAAACACCGATTGCCAATAATGAATCTGAAAAGCCAGCTGACGACAATCCCAATCGTAAAGAAATTAAAAGAGAACTCTATACGATAACAGTACCGCGCAATTTTGAGGACTTACATAAAAATGCAATGGCCGATGGAGCCGACATCGGAATGGGCAATTTCGTTAAGGAGATCTACGTACAAACAATTGTTGAGTCGGCCAGCGATTTTGCAGATAACATGAGTGTAGTGACATATTGTAAGCTAGCTCAAGACGCAACTCGTGAGACGGTAGATGATATGAAGCTAACACAGCTCGATAATCAAATAGTCAAAAATCCCTACTCCTACGACAAAGCCGACTATAAAATTACCGCCTCCTACGACAATCTCCCAGTCGTCTACTATATGCGCTGCGTCAAGCATGACGATCATTACTTCATAATTTATAGCTGGACATTAGCCAAATATGAGTCGCGTAACCGCTCGACCATGATAGAGCTAACCGAATCATTTTTGATCAAAAGCAAATCGCAAGAAACTTAGCTACCTTGATCTAGACTCGGCATTTATTTCTTGCTTGACAGCTTCGATCTGACCTGGCAGAGTGGCCGCCATAACGATCGCCGACAGAGATGCTAACACGTAAACAGTAGCTGCAACTCGCCAACCGGTTTTTTTGCTGTTTTCATAATCAGCTAATGGCTGACCATTAACGTCTTTTATGCCATTCGTCAAAATTAAGATATTGTCTACCAATGCCCAAAAACCAAAACCACCGAGTGTTAGCAATTTTATGACACCAAGTCCAGTGTAGCCTAAATAAAAACGATCGGCGCCGATCCCGCCCAACAACAAACTAAATAACAATGCTGCCATCCACGATTTTTGCTCCAGCGCAAAACTCGGTTGCTGCTGATTGCTGTATGAGGAAGTTTTTTCGGTCGTGTCGACCTTGTTGAGTTTTGCGTTAAACTCTGGTTGCTGCATGTCATTTCCTCTCAACATTATTGATATCATTCTACACTTTAATATCTGACCTTTCAACTAATCTACACTTGTCTATCGTCTTGAAAAAAGAGGCTTTTTCGTATACAATTACTAAAAGTTGAGAAATCGACTCCTCATGGGCCAGTAGCTCAGCTGGTTAGAGCACCTGCCTCTTAAGCAGGGTGTCGTGGGTTCAAGCCCCACCTGGCCCTCCAATTCGGACTTTTCGAGGAAATTATCGCCCGCAAGGGCGGTTTTTTTGCATGCGCGCAGCATCAATCACGCAAAACCTCGCTAACTGTCAAGGTTCAACCCTGACAGTTAAAGGTTCAACCCTGACAGTTAGCGGCGTTTTGATGGGTTGATGCCCCAAGCCATGGCTACTCCTGCTGGATCGATTGATTGCGCACTTGTCGTTCTCTTGTCGAGAACCTCAAGGAAGGACTGTCGGCAATATAGTTCTGGCTGAGATGTCCAGCGATCGCGCCAATCCGAACTTGAGCAGTCCCAAGCTGCCGAATCGCCGATCGCACCGTACTTACCTTCTACTAGGCGATAAAATTGCACCACACCCCACTCGTTCGCACCAGGACTCAAGATGTCAGCTAGTTTATCAACAGATGTAGTGCGGCGATTTGCAGTTACAGCCATATTGTAGCAAGCTAGATTCGGATTATTGCAACGTCCGCCGTTGACCGAATTGGTGCTCATTGCCCGCGGCCAAGCAGTGACTGAGTCCCTAGTATTGCGACCATCCCAATATTTTCGGCCAAAGGCAAATGATTGATTAACGATCGAATAAGATGCACTATCGTACTTATTTTTCGGATAGTTAAACGCGCCCCAAGCTCGATCATGACCATTATCTTCAAAATACTTTAGAGTTGCGACACTTTCATTGTATTTTTGGGTAGAATCAAGCTGCGTCATATCCAAATAATCCATACCCTGCGAAACAAACGACCATCCATAATTATCGCGCAGCATCGCTAGCTCTTGCCATGACGGCTGTAAAGTATAGCCGCTAAAACAGCTGAGGCCGGTACTATTTGTCCGTCCGACCACAACTCCACCAACTGCCGTCAGGTCTCTAGCCTTTAGGTCGTCAGCATTTTGTTGAAGCGTACGGGCTCCTGGAAGCGGCGCGCAATCAGGTGTTTTTGTCGCTTGCCAGTTAGTCCGACCCCACATGATAGTAATATAACCTTTCGACGCATTAACGATTGGCGGTTTTGGCGTCTTGCCGGTTCGATCGATAAAAAATTGCTGATTGACGGCCGCGCTACGACTACCGTCGCTATTTAACAGATATGCCTTTATGTTGTAGAGCCCCGAACCAACATCTTTAAATGCTAAACTATAGTCGCCAGCCGATGCGCCACTTGCTGACAATTCGGCCGTAAATAACTTTTCATAACGGGTAATAGCGCCTTTTTGATCGTACAAATATGCATAACAATCTGAATCTTTCAGGTAGCAAACCGAAATCTGAACTTTTTTCACAATTGCAGTCGATCGAAAACTACCTTTGATCGTAAAGTTTCCATCACTAATTGTTGGCTCGAGCAATGGCCCGGTAATATTCAGCGATGAAGTTGCTCCGTGAACTGGCGTAATCAACCCCAAAACGCCGGAAACCAGCATGGCGCTGATTACTAGTAAGCTCCCGATCTTTAGACGCATAAGTCTTCTCCTAACAAGTTTAGTTAGCATATCTGACCCACTCTGATAATAATTATAGCACCATGTTTGTTAATGGTAAGATTGATACCGAACAAACATAAGCTATAATATAGTTAATGAGTATTGCTGCCCGCCGACTCCAACGCGTTAATCATCAGCCTCCAACACCTAGTGGTGGCATTCGGCTTGCGATGTCGGGCATCTGGGGCGCTGGTTTTCAAAACGCTGGCGACAAAGCCGATGGAACCATTCACACTAATTTTCCGGGAGCTATCGCAACTGGCGGCGATGTCGCAGGTGTTCATGTTTCTGAAGATTACGGCAACAACTGGATCATGGCCAACCGCAATCTCTTGCCTGCCAACAATACGCGCGTTGTCTCAATCCGCTGGTCAACCACAACACCTGGTCTAATTTATATGTATGCATCACCGACAACTGGCTACTCAGGCATTATATTTAGAGGAACATTCGACAAAGCAACCGACAGCATCAATTGGGAACAAGTCGCTAATTTAGGTAAAGGTGCATATGCTGGTAACGCTACGCCGCCAGGTGAAGGCAGCGGCGTTGACGGTGATGGCGACGGTCCGAACCATCCGCGTCAAACTGGACGCAAAATGATGCTCCTTGATGAAGAAAATGGCTTTCTGTACGCTGGCACAATCGACGGAATTTACCGCCTCAACTTAACAACCAAACTTGCCTCAGCTTGGCAACTCAGTGGCAAATGGATAACCTCGATTTGCTTTGAACCTGGCAGTAACAACACCATGTTTGTAACTGCCGATGGAAGTACCAGTGCTAGTTCTGGCATCAACGGGGCAGCCAACAGTGGTGGAGTTTGGCGAATTAGTAACGTAAGAACGACGGCTAACGTCGAAGTGGCGCCAGTTGGATCGGTCGGAACTTTCTCACAAGCATGTTCAGCTGCTCGGACAAGTGATGGAAGAGTCAATCTATATGTTGCAACTGGCGGTGCAAAAATTGTTCGCTGGCGAGATACCGCCAGTTTTAGCACCGCTTCAGCATGGACCGACTCGACAAATAATCTCAATGCCGACTCAGCAACTCTAACATCAGTCCGCTGGGCTGGCGTTGATACGGTTGCTGAAGGTGCAAATATTACGATTTTGGCAACCGATTCATGCAATGCAGGCGGCCGCACTGGCAAGACTGTGGCTTGGTCGACTAACAGTGGCGCAAGTTGGACCAAAACATTCACACTCAACAAAAATATCAATGGTGGCAGCGCTGAAGGTATTTGGTGGTTCGCCCGACCCGAATACAATAACGCCAGCCTGCTGATTGGTGCATCGATTTTTGACAGCGTTAATCCAATGATCGACCCTAACGACTCTTCAAGATGGTACATTATGGGCCGATCTGGTATCTGGCGAACCAACAACCGAGGTGCCGAGTGGCATCCAATAGTCAAAGGCACTGGCGTAACAACAACCCATTACATATCGTGTCTGCCTCACGAACCCGATAAAGCTATGGCCGCCGATACAGACTGGTCATCAATATTTTCGCTCGATGGATTTACATCACAGCCTAGCCTCTGCAAAAAATTAGGTCGGGTTGGCTGGGTAATTGAACCGAAGCACTTTCCAAATGGCACCACACCCGATCGGTCGATCGTCATTAGTGTTGGCTCACGGGACGGCGATCCTGGCACAAGGGGAAATGTCACCATCAATCGTGATGCCTGGTCAAATGGACTCAACACTGGCTGGTGGCATCAAGTAAACAGCGATCGGACTATCCCTGGCGTCGCCAACCCAGACAGTACACCACGTTGTACTGGAAGTACGCTAGCGCAAGTCGGCGCCAACGAAGTTATATTGGCTGCCTTCCAAGGTAAAGGACTGTTTCGCAAGGTCGGAGTCTGGCAAAGTAGCAGCAATCCAGGCGGAGCTTGGCAAGCCGTGGCTGGCAAGTCCAGTGTTGGATCGTCCAAAGGTGTGCCTGTTACTTTCGCTTGGTCAAAATCAAATCCGCAAATTGTCTGGATGTGTGACCCCAGAAATAGCACTGTCGCTCGCTCTACCGATGCTGGTTTAACCTGGACAACCTATTCGTCAGTTAGCCTATCGTATACATCGGCCATGCTAGCCGATCCATCGCACCCAGGAACTTACTATTTTCTTGGTCGAGGATCGGTGTGGCGAATTACCAATGGTGATAGCACGCCTGTCTTAACTCAGCTCCCTTGCCCAGAATCGCGTGAGCCATCTTGTATCGCCGTCCACCCAACCACTGGTCGCTTGGCTGTATCAGTTGGCAAACGCGGTGGCGATCCAAAGTTTTGGACAATCGAATATAATCAAACAACCTACATTGCCAAAACCGTACCAAATTGGTTGGATGTCGGCGTCGAACCGCAAAATATGACTTGGGGCAGCAATGATAAACTTTACGTTTCGCTTTTTGCTGGCTATGTTGTGATCCAAGGTTTAGCAAATGCTTAGCCAACTACTTGACTTTTTGTATCGATAGTATTATAATAGGATAAATGAGTATATCGAGTTGGAAAAAACGATGGTTTGCCATGGCGACTGGCATAACTATACTATTACTAGGTGGATTGTCGCTTACTAGTGTGAATGCTGTATCTGCCCCAACACCAGTTGAAAACCTAGCAGCTTACAGTGGCGGCGATAGCATTGCTCTCACCTGGAAAGCTTCGGCTGGCGCTTCATACTACCAAGTCTACCGCGACGCCAAACTACTCTCGACAGTCAAAAAATCGACCACTGGTCTGCTTCCGTACCGTGCCGGCACTCGTTTCATTGATACTTCTGCCCAAAAAGGCATGTTGTACAAATATACGGTTCGCGCCGTCAACAACCAAGGTGTTTCGTCGAGCGACTCTCAAATGATTGCATCAATGTTGCGAACTGATAGCCGCTTACCAACTATTTTTATTAGCAACGGTGGCTTCCTCGATATGAACAGCTGGTTAGCAGATGCTCGGCGCGAAGCCTTGATTTGGTATCCAAAATTTGAAGAAAAAATCGCCTACCCTAATTACCGATCACCGAGTGCGTTCACGATTCGCTTTGCCTCAATGCCAGATGGCGTTGCTTACACTGATGGTACGGCTATTACTTTATCGGTCGAATACTTCCGAAATAATCGCGATGATATTGGAGCTGTCATGCATGAGATCGGCCACGTTGTCCAAAACTATCAAGGTGCACGAGAGTCTTGGGCGACCGAGGGAATTGGCGATTGGCTGCGATCAATTGTCTATAAAGACCCATTGAGTCCGTTAACCGCACCGCAACCATACCAGTACTACACCGACAGTTACCGTCCAGCCGCATACTATCTTGCGGGGATCGAACGCAATTCTGCAAACTTCATCAAAAGTCTCAACCGCGCTCTAAAAGACAATACTTATAACGCTTCCTTCATTTACAATCGGACTGGTGTTACGCCCGAACAATGGTGGACTCGTCTGACAAGTACCAAGGCTCGCGTTGTAACCCTTAAGTCAGCTGCAGCTCCAGCCTTTTGCATAGATGGCAAAACTACGATTACACCTGCTAATGAGGCCAAAGTGCAGCTCTGGGTTTGCAACAATTTGCCTGCTCAAAAATTAACCGTACTAAGTCCAAGTGGCACTGACATCAATTACGTGCGCATGAATGATACTTATTGTATGGATCTAGCATTTGGCTCGACTGCCGAAAATAGCAAAGTCCATCAATGGGGATGCAACGGCACAAATGCCCAACAATGGCGCTACAGTAGTGGTCGCTTAATTAATCCAATCCAATCGATGTGCCTAGCTTCAACTACTGCTAGAAATGGCTCTCAACTTGTCGTCCAATCTTGCAGCGGCTCCTTGAACCAAACTTGGCGCGGCTTTTAAGCTGATCGCAAAAAACATCAATGGCAACTGTTCTAGGGTCATGCTAGACTAATAATACGATGCAAATAAAATCAAATATTAGCCTTGCCGACTACACTACCATGCGTCTTGGCGGACCAGCAGAAGGCTTGCTTGAAATCACATCTACAGCTGACCTTGACAATTTTTTTCAGACAAATCAGCGTCCATACTATGTTATCGGCGGCGGCAGCAATACCTTAGCTACAGATGATGGTTTTGATGGAATTATCTTGCATATTGGCATCAAAGGAGTTGACAAGGTATCGGAAGATAGCCAATCAGCGCTATACCGAGTTGGGGCTGGCGAATCATGGGACGGTTTTGTCGAGATGATGTGCAGACAAAATTTAAGCGGCATCGAAGCCTTATCCGCCATTCCTGGTACAGTTGGTGCTGCACCAGTTCAAAATATTGGTGCATATGGCCAAGAAGTTTCCAGTGTCATCGAATCGCTCCAGGCTTTCGACACCAAAACGAAGCAGCTTGTGACGCTCAGCAATGCTGATTGTCGATTTTCTTATCGAAGTAGCATTTTTCGTACTAGCGATTATCGACGATATATCATTACTGCGGTCATTTTTAGGCTTCAAAAAAATCACCTTGAACCGCCGTTTTATAAAGCCATCGACAACTATATGTCAGAGCATCACATCAATGACACTTCACCGATGTCGATACGAGCCATTGTGTCTGACATCCGAAAGCACAAACTACCCGACCCAAACATTTTGCCAAACTCTGGTTCGTTTTTCAAAAACAGTATTGTCGATCAAGCAGTTTATCAGCAGCTAAAATCTCAGTACAATGACCTAGTTGGATATGAAATGCCCGAAAATCGCTACAAAATCTCGTCGGGCTGGCTGATCGAAAAATGCGGCCTAAAGGGTCAAGTGATTGATGGCATTCGTGTTCATGATAAAAACGCCCTTGTATTGATCAATCTGTCAGCTCGTTCATTTGATGACCTTGCTCGGGCGCGCGACACGATAATTGCCGCCGTACGCGATCAATTCGGCATTAGCCTAGAGCAAGAGCCACTAATGTTATCGACCAGCTCAAAGAATGATGTATAATAATAGCAGGTTTTAACATAAGCAGTGTGGGCATGATATATAAAGATAGATTAAACATTGGATTTACCATCGTGGAAATCATGAGCGTATTGGTTATCATATCGATATTGATTGGGGTAGGCATTATGATTGACCGATCGACCAAGTATACTTATCGCAGCGCTCGCGATAGTGAAAGAGCGGCCGACGTCGAGAGTCTAGCGATGATCTTTGAATCGTATTACCGTCGAAATGTCGGCTCTTACCCCAAGACGACACAAGCAGTTGCTGCTGTATCAAACACCGAGCTACTAAGGCCGCCTGGCGTAACGGTCAACAGCCTCGTTAGCCCAACTACTGGTGCAGTACCAACCAATGTAACCATCAAGCAGTACAGTTATCAGCCTTTGCAAGCCGATGGCAGTATATGCAGTGGAACAGCACCAGGTCCATGTGTTCGGTTTTTCTTGTATTATGTACAAGAAACTGATGGTCAAATGGTAACGCTCGAAAGCAGTCATCAACAATGAGAGACTCCGAAGGCTTCACGATTGTCGAGGTATTAGTTGCTGTCATCATCAGTGTCCTGCTAATCATCGGCATTTATTCGGCTGTTTCTGGATCTTTGAGAATCTCAGCTGGCAACACTCAACGCAATAGCGCCAGCAACTTGGCCTATGCCAATCTTCGCAATTTTGCAAACGGTCGCGATGCGACTTGGTGGCCAGCTGGTGCGTGTACAACTGGTTCGACCGTCCAGCTCATGAATAGTACAGTCAGTGTACCCAATATTCCTTCGCCAGTGACACAAACTGTAACTGCTTCGGTTCCTTATGGCTGTAACTCACCGACCAATATTGCTGTATATAAGCTGGAGTCAGTCGTGACATATGGTCCAAAAAATATTGAGGTACGTCATGCTACGTTTACGATGCCATAAAGATCATCAGCCAAAAAACGGCTTTACTATCGTCGAACTAGCGATAGTTATTACGATTGTACCGCTAATGACATCGGTCTTTATTATGGCTCTTTACTCTTCTGTTGTTGAAGCGCGACGATCGGCAGCCCAAGCAGTTTATGATAGTCGGGCAAATCTGGCGATGGATTGGGTCGAAAAAGATATTCGCTACGCCACTGCATTCACAGCAAATGTCGACAATACTAAGTATCCCGACACAAATGATTATGCATTCGGTCAAGATTTCTCTTATCTAGGTACACCGAGTAGCAGTACACTTAGAAGCCTAATTCTAACCTTGCCTGCTACAACCGCCCATCCGCTAGATGCATCTCGAAAATTAATTCATCTAGAGGATCCAAATGGCTGTGCCATCCCAGAATACAATCCGCCCTTGACATACGCTGCTGTCTACTTTGTAAAAGATTCGACACTTTATAAGCGGACGATCGCCCCGTCAACCAACACAACTGTTTTTCAAACCTGTGGCGCGAATTCACCAATTCAAAAGACGTCTTGTCCACGGCCTGGTACTGGATGTGTCAATGGCACTGTCGATGAAATCGTAGCCAAAAATGTTTCGCAGTTTATCATCACCTATTACGACATCAACGGCACCGAAATTACCGATATCTACACCAATCCTGCGCGTTTTAGCGATGCGATCGCTGCAAAAATTGACCTGCAGCTCAAGCAACCCTTGAGTGCCAAGCCAGCCATATCGAATATTTCATTAAAAACTTCGAGGGTTAACTAATGAATCAAAATATACAATCAGGCTCTATTGTCGCCTACATCCTAATCATATCAATGGCTTCTCTGTTTATTATTCTAGGCCTGCTAAATCAAGTGTCGATCGCTTTTACGGACTCGAGAGAAAGATACCACCAAAAAATAGCCGATGAAGCTGCCGAATCAGGTATTGCTTACGCCCAAAGCTGCTTGGAGCAAAATAATCGTACAAAAACCTGGACAACGCTTGAAGCTGATAAAAGATGCGATGGCGTAGCGTCAGCTGGCACAAGCAAATACATTATTTCAGTGCCTGGTAGCATCCGTACCCGATTCACTGTCAGCAATATCAGCTTACAGCCATCGGGAGTAACAATTCCAGCTCAAGGTATAGTCGAAGTGCTCGATGCGAGCAATAATGTCGTCAAGACATATACTTCAACGCAGATAAAAACTGTCGTCTGGGATGCAACTGCCCTAGCGCAAAGTTCTTCCAGCGGAACCACTCGTACTTGCGGTATTTTATCTGGAAATGCATGGTGTTGGGGTACCAATGCCTACGGTCAGCTTGGCGACAACACTCAAACCGATTCTGGTACGCCTGTTCGGATAGTCCGAGAACCTAGTCCAACTGGTGTTGGGGCGCAGACTTTCGTCCAAATTGCTTCTGGACATTACTCAAACTGTGCTGTCTTAGCTAGCGATGAAATCTGGTGTTGGGGCAATGGTCTCCGTGGTCAGATGGGCAACAATCAAAATATCGTGAATAATACCAAACCCGTCCAAGTATCTCTGCCGTCTGGTTTTGTACCAAAGCAAATTGCTGCTGGACGCAATACCTTCTGTGTGCTCGGTAACCGGCCGTCGTTAAGCTATGTCGGACAAGTCTGGTGCTGGGGCGATGATCGCGTCGGGCAGCTCGGTAACGGACCAGCTAACGATGGGTCTTATAGAAGCACTCCCGTGCAGGTCGCAGGGCCAGGATTATCTCCTGTGCCAACAGGTAACGATATCGGCACCAATTCGGTAACATCTTTGAACTATGGCGGCGCTTTCAGTGAAAACTTCTGCGCTATCGTTAGTGGACAACTTTACTGCTGGGGCGACAATGAGGTAGGGCAACTTGGCATCAACAACCTGATTGACCAAAATGTACCAAAACGAGTAATCCGGGCTGCTGGTAGGCTTCAGGGTAAAACCGTTATGAAAGTAGCGATCGAAGGCCACTCTGTACAGCCAACCCCCGATGAGATTGAGACTCATACATGTGCTCTAGCCTACCCGACCGCATCGGGTCCAACATCAGCTAGAGTTTACTGTTGGGGTGACAATCAGGACAATCAGCTCGGCAACGTAGCCACTGGCGTCACTGACTCAAGGGTACCAGTACTATCTGCTATGGATAGCGGCTCTGCACTGGCGGCCCTTACGACGTCTCCAATTATCACCGACCTAGCTGTCACAGGTGCTGGTGCTTGCGTACTAGCATATCCGTCATCGGGCACTGTTAACGACACGCGCACTTACTGCTGGGGTCACCGTCGAGCTCGCGGCGACAATGATGCTACCTTCCGCACTCCGTTAGCAAAAGCGGTCACAGACAACTCAACCAACACCTATACCGCTGGACGCACGACTGCCCTCACTGGTGGTGCCTACCGTGCATGCGGTATCGTCAACTACCGCATATATTGCTGGGGTGCTAATGACCAGGGGCAGGTAGGCAATCCCACCGTAACAGATACAAACGTCTACTACGCGGTTGAGGCAACCTTCCTTCGCACCCCTGAATCGAAAATTTTGTACTAAGCCGTACAAAAATGCTTGTGCTTTTGGCGACAACTTGCTATGATAAACACATAAAAATTAACTGTATTAGGGGGCATTTTCTATGCAGACAAACATCAACTCTAACAAACGCGGTTTTACCCTTGTCGAGCTTTTGATCGTCATCGTTGTTATCGCTATATTGGCAGCTATCTCGATAGTTGCTTACAATGGTATTCAGAACCGAACCAAGGCAAGCTCTGGTCAAGCACTAGCTTCACAAACTTTAAAGAAGATTGAGGCATTAAACGCTGTGAAAGGTACCTACTTTTCTGGTACAGCAGCGGGGAAAACAGCAGCTGACATCAACACTTTAGCAAATGCAGCTCCTGCGGCAAATGAAGCCGTAGTTGACGATGCGACCACTGTTATTGCTGCAACAAGCGCAACGGCATCAGGTTTGACGGCTACAACAGCAAACAACGGTAAAACTGTAGCTGTATGGGGATGCGCTGGCGGTGCAATTATATGGTGGTGGGACTATAGTCTAACCACACCGGCTCAAACTACTAGCCCACTAAGAGCTGGTGGTGGCTGTTAGTTAGATTCCAATTGTGAGTTCTACAAAAAGACAGACTTCGGTCTGTCTTTTTAATATCCTGCATGATATAATATTTTCATGGAATCACCTACATACGCCCAGCAAATTGGTCAGTTGATTAAATCGGTACGCATATCCAAAGATATGACCCAGTCCGAATTAGCCAAATCAGTCGGTACGTCACAAAGTGCCATTAATCGTATAGAAAAAGGTGGTCAGAACCTATCTGTTGAGCTACTCGGCCGTATCAGTGAAGTGCTTGAATATGATATTATCCACCTCAATAGTACTGGTAAAACTAATTTTAGAGTTCATGGTGGCAGAAAACTCTCTGGTGATATAGAAGTCAAGACTAGCAAGAATGCTGCAGTTGGTCTGCTTTGTGCTAGTTTACTCAATCGAGGCAAAACAACTCTCAGACGAGTCGCTCGCATAGAAGAAGTTTATCGCATTATTGAAGTATTAGAAAGCATTGGTGTCAAGATACGCTGGCTAGATAACAATGACCTCGAGATTATCCCTCCAAAAACGCTTGATTTAGACAATATGGACGTTGCTGCAGCTAAAAGAACACGTACCGTCATCATGTTTCTTGGACCGCTGCTCCATCAGTATAAAGAATTTCGGATTCCTTTTGCTGGTGGCTGCAATCTTGGCACCCGAACGGTTGAGCCGCACATGGTAGGCCTAGCTCCCTTTGGTCTGTCGGTCGAAGCGCGTGCTGGCACAGATTACTATCAAGCAATTTCAAATCCCAAAGCACCTCAAAAAACCATCTTGTTGACCGAGCGTGGTGATACTGTAACCGAAAATGTCATTATGGCTGCCGCCCTTTACCCTGGCAAAACTACTATTCGTAACGCCAGTCCCAACTACATGGTTCAAGATCTATGTTTCTTCCTCGAAAAACTCGGCGTTAGCATAGATGGCATCGGTACAACCATTCTGACAATCCATGGCAAGTCGGTTATCGACCAAAATGTCGACTACCATCTGAGCGAAGACCCGATCGAAGCCCTAAGTTTAGTTGCAGCTGGTATCGTCACCCAATCAGAAATCAAGATCAAGCGTGTTCCAGCAGAATTTGTTGAGCTCGAGATAGCCATACTCGAAGGCATGGGGCAAAACTTTACAATAAGTGATGAGTACCTTGGCCGAAATGGCAAAACACGTTTGATTGATGTAACTGTGCACCCTTCCACACTGATCGCACCCAAAGATAAGCTTCATAGTTTGCCATTTCCAGGTGTAAATATGGACAATTTGCCGTTTCTTGGCCTAATTGCAGCAACGGCGCACGGGCGCACATTAGTACACGATTGGAGTTATGAAAATCGCGCCATTTACTTTACTGAGCTAACAAAACTTGGAGCCAGCGTCGAGATGGTTGATCCGCATCGCGTTTACATATCAGGCCCGACGAAATGGAAGCCTGTCGACGTTGTTGCACCACCTGCCCTAAGACCTAGTGTAGTGATCATGCTCGCTATGCTAGCTGCTCCTGGTGTCTCGATCTTGCGCGATGTTTACAATATAAATCGTGGTTACGAAGACTTTGCCAATCGGCTCAATTCAATTGGCGCAAACATCGAAACGCTGGCCGACTATTCCTAGCTAGTTTTACGTCTGTTTTTTTGCTACAATATGATAGCAATTATACGGCGGATGTAGCTCAGTTGGTTAGAGCGCTGGTTTGTGGCACCGGAGGCCGTGGGTTCAAGCCCCATCATTCGCCCCAAATGCGGGTGTCGTATAATGGCTAATATGCCTGCCTTCCAAGCAAGCGATGCGAGTTCGATTCTCGCCACCCGCACCACGATGGAATTTTCCGAGATTAGGCCGCCCGCATGGGCGGCTTTTTCTCTGGCGGCGCGGAGCGCGAGCCAGCTGTTTTCTTGGGGGGAATTAAGAAATTGGTCGTCGTTTACGACGACATTTTTGTTTTGCATTTTTAGGTTCGACCCGAAGATTTCGAGACAAAGCAACTTTTTGGTTGGCAAGTCATCACTCTCGGCAATTTTACAGATAGAAACGGCAGTTTCTATCCACCGCTTCATAGGTTCGACCCACGTCAAAACGCCCACCGTCGCTTGCTCTATTTTTTCTTCCAGCCGTTTCTTCTGTCCGAGGATTTCCGCGCGTTTGTCTTGGTATGATTCGCGCTCAATGTCGCCATCTAGGTAGCCGTCAAGCAAGCGTTGGAGCTTGCCCGACAAATGCGCGATACCTTCTTTGTCTTTGCCTGTGCCGCGTGTAAAGTCGGCTTTCTCGTTTAGCTCGTCCTTGCGCATGAGTTCGCGCAGTTTGTCCGCCCACGGGGCAGGCATGGCATAACTAAACAGCAAATCAGATAATTGCTTGTCTAGCACCTCGGCGCGAATATGCGGCTCACGACAAACAACCGTTTTGCTCTTGCGAGTACAGCGGTAATAGTCATAAATATGGACATTACCGTTCTTTTGTCGCTTTATTTGCCGTTCACAGGTATACATCATGCCGCACGAGCAATAGACAAGACCGCACAGCGGTTTTGACTCATTTTTCACTTTGTGGCGTGGCTTGCCGCGCCGCTCTAACACACTTTGCACTTGGTCAAACAGTCGTTTCGAGATAATGCCTTTATGGTTGCCCTCATGGACTTCGCCCAGATAACAAAAATGCCCATAGTAAAACGGGTTTGTCAGCATACGCCTGATACGATTCTTATGATACGGCTTTTTACCTGTCGTCTTTTTGCCGCGCACTTTGCCGCTGCGCGTTTGTATGCCATTGGCATACAATAAGTCGGCGATTTCGTCTAGTCGTTTATCGCCGCCAGCGTACAACTCGAACGCTTGGCGGACAATCGGCGCAAGACGTTTGTCCACTTTTGCCGTTTTGGTCTTGATGTCGTTGTAGTAGCCGATAGGCGCACGGCTTGGATAGTCGCCGTCGCGCACTTTTTGCCGCAGCCCTCGCTTGGTATTGACGGACAAGTTATCTACATACTGCTTAGAGGAATTAAACTCATTTGCTAGCATGTACTTACCTTGCGGTGTGTTCTCAAACCAAAAATGCGGAAACTTGAGGTCAAGTAGTACATGCTCATCGAGCATGTAAATAATTTTGCCGCTATCTATACTGTTGCGAGATAGTCGGTCGGGCATCCATGCCAAAATCCCGTTTGCCTCGCCAGCCTCTATGCGCTCTAGCATTTTGTTAAACTTCGGTCGTCCTGGCTTTTTCGCCGTCTGTTTTTCTATGACAACCTCGATAATATGTATGCCCATGCGAGCCGCGAACTCTTTGAGTTCGGCGATCTGCGCCGCAATAGATAATACTTGTTTGTCCTCTACGTCCGTACTCTTGCGAACATATAGGAAATATATGAGTTTTGGCAACATATACCCTCCCAACTTAAAAGGCTACTCCGCTTGGAAAACAATTCAGCATACGCCAAATAGTTACGAAGTAGCCGTTTAAGCCTACAAAAACAGCATATGCCTTGAATTGTTTTCCATTTACCATTATATCACGGAGCGAGGACGTGGAGCGTGTCGGCTACGCCGACTTACAAAACAAAAATACGCGCCACCTGTGGCGCGTCAATTTCTTAATTCCCCCCAAGAAAACAGCTGGCTCGCGCTCCGCGCCGCCAGAGAAAAAGCCGCCCATGCGGGCGGCCTAATC
>Ga0075152_10001210_pt1 | contig 18640 bp, 11 predicted proteins | sample JI61114C2DNA_FD_70964 | JGI IMG/M metagenome (GOLD analysis project Ga0075152, IMG submission 70964) | Wastewater effluent complex algal communities from Wisconsin, to seasonally profile nutrient transformation and Carbon sequestration -... | ecosystem: Engineered > WWTP > Effluent > Algae...
CGGGGCCTCGTCGCAGCCGGCGAACAGCGAGCCGACCATCACGCTGTCGGCCCCGGCGGCGATCGCCTTGACGACATCGCCGGAGTACTTGATCCCGCCGTCGGCGATGATCGGCACGCCGCGCTTGCGGGCGACCGCGGCGCACTCGAGGATCGCCGAGATCTGCGGGACGCCGACGCCGGCGACCACGCGGGTGGTGCAGATCGAGCCGGGGCCGATGCCGAGCTTGACCCCGTCGGCGCCGGCGTCGCACAGCGCCGAGTAGCCCTCGGGCGTGGCGATGTTACCGGCGATCAGCTGCAGGTCCGGGTACTCGGCGCGCAGCCTGCGGACGACGTCCAGGACCCCCTTCGAGTGGCCGTGCGCCGTGTCCACCACGATGACGTCGACGTGCTCGGCGACGAGGGCCGCGACCCTGGCGTCGAGGTCGGGGCCGATGCCGACCGCGGCGCCGACGCGCAGGCGCCCGGCGCTGTCCTTGACCGCGTGCGGGTGCGATTGCGCGTTGAGGATGTCCTTCACGGTGATAAGGCCGAGCAGCTCGCCGCTCGGATCGAGCACGAGCAGCTTCTCGATCCGGTGCTTGTGCAACAGGTGGCGCGCCGCCTCGAGCGCGATCCCCTGCGGGACGGTGATGGGATCGCGCGTCATCACGCCGCCGACGGCCTGGTCGAGGTTGGTCTCGAAGCGGAGGTCGCGGCTGGTCAGGATGCCGACCGGACGGCGGTCCTGGACCACCGGGAGCCCGCTGAAGCCGCAGGCGTGCATGATCTCGAGGGCCTGGCGCAGGGTGTGCTCCGGCGTGATCGTGACCGGGTCGACGACCATGCCGCTCTCGGTCTTCTTGACCTTGCGGACCTCCTGCGCCTGCTGCTCGGGGCTCAGGTTCTTGTGGACCACGCCGAGGCCGCCGTGGCGGGCCATGCAGATCGCCGTCTGCGCCTCGGTGACCGTGTCCATCGCCGCCGACAGCAGCGGGATGTTCAGCGTGATGCCCCGGGTCAGTCGGCTGCCGACGTCCACCTGGCCGGGCAGGACCTCGCTGTAGCGCGGGACCAGCAGGACGTCGTCGAAGGTCAGCGCTTCCTTGATCTCGCTCGTCTTGCTGGTCATGCCGGTCTCGCTCATGTCGGCGGGAGTATCGGGGCCGCGTCTTCGCGCAGCAAGCCCGGGGCTCCGCAGGGCGCCTCGGCGCGCCGCGGCGATCGCGTGCGTTAGCTGACGCCCCCCGGCGCCGACCTGTCGCACACCGGTGGTGACCTGGTGACACCAGGAAATTCTCCGGACGCAGTTTCGGCTAAAATCCGCTCCGGCCTGCGGACCACCAACGTGTCGGCGATCAAACCCAGAGGCGATTCGAGCTTCGCCGAGCACGTCGTCCACGTGCTCACGCCCCTGCTAGGCCCGCACACGGCGAGGCGCGCGCTGGCGATGATCTGCAAGCGGGCCGGCAAGGAGCCGCACGAGCTCGGCCCCGCCGATCTCGCCGTCGCGCACAGCACCCTGCGACCGATGTTGCGCACGCTGATCGGCAACGACGTGACCGTCCGCGTGCTCGCGGACCTCGGCACCGGCGAGGGCACCCCATGAACAGCCTGCACCCCCTCACGGCCCTCGTGCTCGGCGTGCTCGCGGTCGGCGGCCGCGTGCTGCTCGACCTGCAGCTCGGCGTCGAGGCCGGCGAGGTCTGGCAGCGCGGTATCGAAGCGCTGAGCGGCGCAGTCGTGGTGATGGTCGCGCTGCAGTTCTCGGCCGGGGACCCTCCGCGACGCCCCTGGGCGCTGCTCGGGGTCGCCATGGCCGTGGTGCCGTTGATCCGCCTCGTCAGCCACCTCGGCCTCGCCTTCGGCGACATCAAGGTCGCCCACCTGCTGCTGATCGGCGGCAACATCTTCATGGCCGCATCGCTGATCGGCTTCGGCCGCGTGCTCGGCAGCTCCGAACTGCTGTCCGAGCGGACCGCCGAGGATCGGCTGCGCGCGACCGCCTTCGTCGGCTTGCTCGCGGTCAGCGCCCTCGCCGTGATCGGCTACAACACCATCGAGCTGGCCGGACGCGGGCCGCCCGTGGGCGCCGGCGCCTGGGTCGCAACGATCGCCACGACCGTGAGCACCCTCAGCGACGCCCTCGTGTTCGCCGGCGGCCTCTATCTCCTGTGGCTCCTGCGGCCGCTGATCGGCGGCAGCCTGGCCCGGCCCTATCTGCTGCTGGCCGTCGGCGCGGGCGCCTTCCTGGTCGTCGACGTCTTTCTGGTCGCCGCCGGCGCGACCACCCAGACCGAGCTCGTCGGGACCGATCTTCGGACCTTGCTGCCGAAGTGGCTCGGCTGCCTCGCCTTCACCAGCTTCACCCTCGCGGCCGCGACCCAGGCCGCGCTGCTGCGATCGGCGCGGCGTCACGTCGAGCCGCGCGGCTGATCGGCCCGCCCTTCGTGCCCTCGGGGTCGCCGGGGAAGTCGAGGTAGTGGCCCGAGCGCCCCGCTCACTCGGCGCGGAAGCTCGCGCGCAGGGCGCTGTGATCGGAGCCCCCGTAGCCGTCGCTGCCCCCCCCGCGGAACACCAGCGTGCTGCCCGGGATGTGCTGACCGCCGGTAGCCGCGGTCGACAGCAGCAGGTGATCGATGGCCTGCTTCGCGCCCTGGTAGCTGTAGGTCCAGTCATCCGGCACCAGCTCATCGGCGACGCGCGTCATGGCCCCGCCGGCCAGCAAGGCCTGCAGCGGCGGCGAGTCGGGGGTGTCGTTGAGGTCCCCGCCCAGGACGATGAGCGCGTCGGGGTTGGCGGCGGCGACGGCGTCGATGATCTCGCGGGCGCGCGTGGCCTCGGCGAGCCGGCGCTCGGGGTCGTCGTCGACCTTGGCCTTGAAGTGGGCGGCGAACACGATCAGCGGGTGGCCCTCGGCGTCGAGGTGGACCTCGAGGAACTCGCGCGAGAACCAGGTCTGGCCGCCGCTCGGGCGCTGCAGCGGGACATCGGCGTGCCGTCGGACCTCGACCAGCGGGAAGCGCGACAGCACGGCCACGTCGACCGAGGCGGCGTAGCCGATCTCACCGAGGATCGCCGTCGGGTAGGTGTCACCGAGGCGCTCCGTCAGCGCGTCGAGGCAGGTGCGGGTCTCGACCTCCTGAAGGATCACCACGTCGGCCTGCATGCCCACGATACCCTCGGCGATGGCGTCGGCCTTGTACTCGAACTGGCTCAGGGTCGGGGCATCCTCGTAGTCGCCCCCGTAGCACTCACCGCTGTCGCACACGGTGTCGAAGAAGCGCCAAACGTTGAAGGTGGCGATCGCCAGGTCGGAGGGGTCTGGCGGCGGCAACTCGGAGTCGCCGGGCTCCGAATCAGAGCCAGCGCCGTCGCTCGTCGTGGGGTCGGTGGGCGCAAAGATCCCGCACGAGCAGCCGAGGGCCACGAGAGCGAAGCAGGCGAGGGTCCAGACGGGGCGCGGCACGGCCCGGCCACCATAGCAGACAGCCCGTCGGCGAGACCGCCTACAGCTCGGAAGGTCCGACCGGCAGCAGGCGCAGGGCCATCATCGCCACCACCGCCAGCTCGCGGTCCGGCCCACCGAGCCCCGGGGCCAGCCAGGCCCGCTCCGGCGCCTCCAGCAGCATCGCCGCCGCCGCCTGCTTCTTGCGTCGCAGCTGCGCCACCGGGATCGGCAGCTCGCGGTCGACCACCCGCACGAAGCTGCGGCGCACGATCACCTCCGCCTCGAACGCCAGCGCCCCCGACTCGGGCTCGCCGCCCGCTGGCCCCGGCACGCTCGCCGCCCGCAGCTCCCCGCTGAGCCCGCGACCGATGTTGCCGCTGACCCGCAGCGTCCAGCGGTCCTGATCCGGCCCCGCGAACTGGCACACGAGGCCCACCTCGTCGTGCGACTCGTCGAGCTCGCCCGCCAGGTCCGGGTTGCGGGCCTGCCGGCGCTGCGCCGCGCAGTGCGCCTGCCAGGCGCGACCCTGCGGCGCCTGCAGCTCGAAGCGCAGCTGGTGGAAGCTCGCCGGCCGCGGCAGCGCTGCGGCCAGCAGCGCCTCGCCCCGACTCGATCGCTCGCGCTGCACCTGCGTCACCGCGTACGGCCCCAGCTGCATCGACTCACCTGGACCGGCCACCCCATTGAGCTCGATCCCTCGGGCCCGCAGCGGCGCGTCGATCACCTCGAGCGACATCTTGCGCTCGAGCGGACACCCGCCGACGACGACCCCAGTCAGCACGAGCGTCGCCACGATCCCACAGCGACCTGCACGTGACATTGACATGGCGCCGCGACTCTACTGCCCACGCGTGTCACGCCTGTGCGACGTCCGCTGTGCGCCAGCGCCAGGGCGCCATGAGTTTCCACGCGCGAAAGGGCGCTTAGCGGCGCGGTTTTTAGTTGTGATCATCCGGGGCTTCCGGCAGCTTCTCCGAGCGAAGGCGCGCTGTGCACGCATACGCGCCCAGGGAAGCAACCTCATGTACCGGCCCACGCAACCTCTCCGACTCCGCCGCGCGCTTGCAGCCCTCGTCGGCGGTCTCATCTCGCTGTGCCTGGTGTCCGACGCTCAAGCCGCCGACGCGCGCAGCCGCGTCCTGCTCAACGGCGTGGCCACCCCCGTCGTGTTCAATGACGGTGACAGCTTCCGCGTCCTCGGCGGTCCGCTGACCGGCGCCAAGGCCCGCCTGTCCGGCTTCAACACCCTCGAGTCGCACGGCCCGGTCCATCAGTGGGGCACCTGGACCGTCAGGGAGATGTACATCCTCGCCAAGCTGGCCACCCACAACGCCCGCGACAACGTCTGGGAGTGCAGCAGCGACGGCAAGACCGACGGCTACGGCCGCATGCTCGTGTTCTGCCCCGGCCTCGCCAAGGAGCAGATCCGCCTCGGCCTCGCCCACGCCATGAGCATCGACGACAAGCCCGCCGACGCCGAGCTGCTGGCCGCCCAGCGCGAGGCGATCGCCGCCAAGCGCGGCATCTGGGCCCACGGCGTCCCTGACTACATCCTCACCTCGCTGCACTCGTCCGAGGAGGACGTCGAGGGCGACGGCGTCTACAACCGCCTCGTCTCGAGCAAGGACGGCCACTCGATCAAGTGGAAGCACGACGTCAAGTACGACGAGTGCCAAAACGTCTGTCACGTCGTCTACCCCGTCGACGAGGCCCGCGTCACCGCCGTCGCCGACCGCCTGCGCCGTGAGCAGGCCGCGCTCGTCACCGGCCTCGACGACGCCGCCCTCAAGACCGTCGTCCGCGGCTTCGCGGTCCACCGCCATGTAACCACCCCGGCCACCGAGGCCCAGCAGGGCCCGCTCGCCGCGCTGCTGCTCGCCTGGGCCGCCAGCGGGGAGTTCGGCGCCGGCCAGCCGCGCAACGAGTCCTGCATGATCCACGTCGACTTCAAGCGCCGCTACGGCGGCGCGCGAGCCGTATGCCTGCGCTGAGCCCCGCGCGCACGCGTCCCCCCGGCCCCGCGCTCCGCCTCGGCGGCGCGCCGGGCGTCGGCCTCGCGCTCGGCCTCGCGCTCGGCCTCCCCCTCGGCTGCTACCAGCTCCCGGCCGAGCCGGTCTACGGCTACGAGTACGACGACCAGAGCTGCGCCGACGGCCTCGACAACGACAACGACGGCCTCATCGACTGCGACGACACCGACTGCCTGAGCGAGTCGCACCTGTGCGGCGAGGTCGTCCCCGAGCCCCCGGTCTACGAGCCCGAGAACACCGTCCAGGTCTGCCGCGACCACATCGACAACGACGACGACGGCCAGTTCGACTGCGGCGACCCCAGCTGCCGCGACATCCCCGAGACCTGCTGCCTGCGCGAGAACACCGACGAGAGCTGCAGCGACGGCAAGGACAACGACGGCAACGGCTTCGCCGACTGCGCCGACTTCGGCTGCCGCCGCGGCATCTTCGTCACGGTCTGCGCCGAGGAGGACCTCGCCAACTGCAGCGACGGCAAGGACAACGACAACGACGGCGCCACCGACTGCAAGGACAGCGACTGCCTGCGCAACGTCCCCGAGTGCCAGAGCCCCGAGGGCGACCTCGCCAGCTGCTCCAACGGCGTCGACGACGACGGCAACGGCTTCGCCGACTGCTTGGACTTCGCGTGCACGATGAGCGTGGACCCCGACGCCGTCGCCTACTGCGCCGATCAGCCGGTCGAGGACGGCCTCGAGGCCTGCTCCAACGCCGAGGACGACGACAACAACGGCTTCGTCGACTGCGAGGACTTCTCGTGCTCGGGCAGCGAGGACCCCGCGGTCCTCGCCCACTGCGGCATGCAGCCGGTCGAGAACACGGTCGAGACCTGCAGCGACGGCCTCGACAACGACGGCAACGGCTTCGTCGACTGCGCCGACTTCTCCTGCTCCTCCGACGGTCCGCCGGAGATCGTCGACGCCTGCCTCGCAAACTCCGAGAACACCGCCGCCAAGTGCAACGACGGCGTCGACAACGACAACAACGGCTTCATCGACTGCGCCGACTTCTCCTGCCTCCAGGCCGACAACCTGTCGACCCGCCAGGCCTGCCAGGAGAGCCTCGCCGTCCTCGACGTCGACGCCGACCTGCGCTGCATGGACGGCGAGGACAACGACGGCGACGGCTTCATCGACTGCGACGACTGGGACTGCAGCCACAACCCGCTCGTCACCGTCTGCGCAGACGTACCCAAGGTATGCGCGCAGCCCTGAGCTGCCCGCGGGAAGAACATTCGTGATGCAGATCCTTCCGATCCCGAGCAAGCGACGGTCCCTCAAGTCCCTGTTGGCCGCCCTCGTCGCCGGCGCCGGCCTCAGCCTCGCGCCCGTCACCGCCACCGCAGCCACCTGGGCCCCCGCCCCCGCCGTCGTCGCACCCGCCCCCGCTCCTGCCGCCGCGCCGCCCCCGGGCGACATCGGCGCCCCGCCCTCGGACCCCGACCAGAACGACGCACCCGTCACCGCCACCAGCCGGCAACCCGGCGAGAGCAAGACCGAGACCATCTGCAACGACGGCGTCGACAACGACGGCGACACCGTCTACGACTGCGGCGACAACGACTGCGCCGGCGCGTCCGCCTGTCAGGCCGACGGCCGCCCCGAGTTCACCGAGGAGCGCTGCCACGACTGGCTCGACAACGACCGCGACGGCGCCTTCGACTGCGACGACTCCGACTGCGCCGACATGAACGCCTGCAAGGGCTCGTGGGACCGAGCCCCCGTCGCCGCCAGCTCGGGCGCCCTCGCCTCTGGCACCGACGGCTTCGACCACCGCGCCGACCCCGAGGACCTGCTCGGCAAGGGCGCAGACGTCGACGGCGAGCGCAGCGAGCACATGTGCTCCGACGGCTACGACAACGACCACGACGGCAAGACCGACTGCGAGGACCTCGGCTGTCGCCTCGACACCAGCGTCGTCAACTGTCAGCCCGCCACCAACTTCCGCTTCTCCGTCGTCGCCCGGACCCAGGGCACCTACGACGTCCAGGAGAAGAAGGCCAACGTCGAGTTCTCCGCGATCCAGCTGCGCGTCCTCGGCCAGATCCCGTACATCCAGAACAGCTTCTTCCTGCTGTCGTTCCGCGCCGAGAAGACCCCGCGCATGGTCTTCGCCATGTTCCAGGTCCCCATCAAGGGCGGCCACTACTTCAACATCAACAGCGGCGCCGGCGGCCTCTCGCTCGAGCTCGTGCGCTCGATCCACAAGCGCCTGCTGGTCGACCCCGCCTTCTACATGCTCAACGCCTTCGAGCAGGGCAACGGCGCCGCGCTCGAGTTCGGCGGCCCGCTCGACAAGCGCGGCAAGTTCCTCTACCGCACCTTCCTCGCCGGCGGCAGCGGCCGCTTCGCCGGCAACATCGGCGGCACCTTCTTCCCCGACAACAACAACAACTTCACCTACAGCGCCGGCGCCCAGCTGTGGATGAACCTGGTCGGCTACTACAACCGCTTCGACTCGCCGCTGCTCTACACTCCCGCGCCCACCAGCCTCGCCATCGCCGTCGGCGGTAAGTACGACCAGCGCGCCCAGGAGCGCTACCCCGCCGCCAACATCCAGGCCACCTTCCGCTACCGCCGCCTGATCCTGCTCGGCGAGGTCTATGGCAAGCGCGAGCTCAACTTCGGCAGCTGGCAGGCCGCCTACAACCTCCAGGCCGGCGTGCTCGCGGTCAAGAAGCGCCTCCTCCTCACCGGCGACTTCGGCCAGTACCTCGCCAGCCCCTTCGAGAACCCGCCCGCCGAGCTCGGCTACGACCTGCGCCGCCAGAACCAGGAGATGCAGTACCGCGCCGCCGCCCACGTGTTCCTGTGGCGCGAGCTGTTCATGCTCACCCTCCTGTGGAGCGACCGCCGCGTCCGCACCTCGGCCCTCAGCACCGCGGCGGCCGTCGTCACGAAGCAGCAGGACCTGCGCCTCGTGTTCCAGTACCGCTTCTGAGCTTACTTCTCGCTTACCGGACTCGCCTCGGAGACGCCATGACCCTCAGCCGTTCACCCCTGCTCCTCGCCCTCGCCGCCCTCGCACCTGCGTGTGGCACCTTCTCGGAGACGACCGAATCCGCAGGCAGCGACTCCACCGCCAGCGGCACCACCGGCGGCGCCGGCGAGACCGTCACCATCTACGACATCCAGCAGGGCAAGGTCCCCGTCGACCTCGTCGTCGAGCTCAAGAACGTCATCGCCACCTCGCCTGTCTACTTCGACAAGGACAAGAAGGCCTTCCTCTTCGTCGCCGAGGCCGCCGGCGGCCCCTTCTCGGGCATCCAGGTCTACATCTACGACGACGTCGCCCTCGAGCTCGGCGCCGGCCTGCCCAAGATGGGCGACACCCTCTCGCTGCGCGCGACCTACACCGAGTTCTTCGACCTCTCGCAGCTCACCGTCAAAGCCGCCAGCGACGTCACCATCACCGGCCCCGGCACCATCCCCGCCCCCAGCGTCGTCACGGCCGCCGAGGTCACCACCATGGGCGCCAAGGCCGAGGACTACGAGGGCTGCCTGGTCCAGATCGTCGACGCCGAGGTCACCGCCCCCGTCGTCGAGTTCGGCGAGTTCGAGGTCGACAACGCCCTCAAGGTCGACGACCTCTTCTTCGTCCCCTCCCCCGGCCCCAAGCCCGCGATGGGCACCAAGTTCAGCGCCCTCGTCGGCCAGATGACCTACTCCTTCGAGGAGTTCAAGCTCGCCCCGCGCACCTGCGCCGACTACCAGGGCTGGGACGGCTGCGAGGACCCCGACCCGACCGGCGAGCCGACGACCGGCGACCCGACGACCGGCGACCCGACGACCGGCGACCCGACCGGCGGCAACGTGGCCGCGACCATCTACGACATCCAGAAGGGCGTGCACCCCGAGAAGACCTACGTCGACGTCACCGACGTCGTCGTCACCTCCCCCTTCGTCACCAACGACAAGGGCGCCGGCTACTTCTTCGTCGCCGAGACCCCCGGCGGCGAGTACTCCGGCATCCAGGTCTACGTCTTCGCCGACATCGTCGCCGAGCTCATGGCCGCCGACAAGCTGCCCAAGCTCGGCGACAAGGTCGACGTCTCGGGCCAGTACACCGAGTTCTTCGGCTTCTCCCAGATCACCCTCGCCAAGACCAACAACCTCACCGTCACCGGCGCCGCCACCGTCCCCGCCGCCGACGTCGTCGACCCCGCCGCCATCGCCACCGGGGGCCCCAAGGCCGAGAACTACGAGGGCTGCCTCGTCGAGGTCAAGGACGTCACCGTCACCTCCGCCGTCGAGTTCGGCGAGTTCTCCGTCACGGGCGGCCTCCGCGTCGACGACTTCTTCTTCGTCCCCAACCCCGGCCCCAAGCCCGCCATGGGCGCGGCCTTCTCCAGCATCAAGGGCCTGCTCGGCTACTCCTTCGAGGAGTTCAAGCTGTACCCCCGCGACCTCGGCGACCTCGTCGAGTAGCCGCCGCGAGCTCGAACCCGACGCCGCTGTCTCGCCCGCGAGACAGCGGCTCCCGGTCCAGCGGACGGCCTCCGTCCGCTCGAGCGGTTCACCCCGGAGTGACCCCCGGCGCCGCCGCATCGAGCGACCACTCCCAGGCATCCAGCAGCACCAGCGAGTCGAAGATGAACCCGCCGGTGTCCCACACCGCGAGCCTGATCTCCATGATCTCGCCCGGGAAGACGTTGCCACGCAGCGTCAGCCAGCCGGTGCCGCCGCCGACGAACTTCTGCTGCGGCGTGCAGGCCGAGGCGTCGAAGGCGTCGAAGCCGGTCCCGGCCAGCTCCGCCACGCCCTCGCAGCCGTTGTAGACCCCGGCGACGCCTTTACAGCCGACGGTGCCGCCCTCGCACTGGGTGAACAGGCCGTCGGCGACCTTGACCAGGTTGACGCCGATCGGCCACTGGGTCTTGCCGTCGTCGAACACCGCGACGTTCTTGTCGGGCGGGTTACCGGCGGCCTTGGAGTCGACGAGCGCGACGAAGAAGTCGTTGTACTGGCTGCAGACGTACTCGGGGTACTCGGCCGAGAAGAAGTACATCTTCGCCGCGAACGACTTGGCGTTGGTCGGCACACGGAGGCGCAAGGTCAGCATCACCGGGTCGTTGGCGGCCGGAACCTTCTGCGCCGGGCAACCGGGCGGGTTCGGGATCTTTCCGGCGTTGGCGGCCAGCCAGTCGGCCGGCGGCGGGCTGGTCGTCCCGTGATTCTTGCCCTGCTCGAAGGCCGCGAACACCGGATCCATGTCGTTGGCGTCGGCCGCGTGGCCGCTCGACAGCACCGCCATGCTGTTGAACTTCTGCGGCTTGATCACCGATCCGAAGCCGGGACGGATCGCCCGCGAGGCCGGGGCCGGCGAGCCCGTGCCGTCCGCCAGGCTGAACTTCGCCGAGATCACGCCCCAGGTGCGCTCCTTCGGGTCCGCAGGCGCCTCCTCCGTCACCTTGCACAGGTCCAGCGCCTGCGCGTACTCCATCGCCACCGCGGAGCCGCTCTTGAGGCCCTCATCGCAGGCCACCGCCACCTCGTCCAGCTGCCCATCGCAGTTGTCGTCGACCTTGTTGTCGACCACCTCGTAGGCCCCAGGGTTCACCAGCACCGGCGACGAGCAGGCCGCGCCCTCCTCGTCGCAGCAGTCACCCGCGCACACGCCCCAGCCGTCGCCGTCCAGGTCCGGGTCGTCGTCGACCTCGCCGTTGCAGTCGTCGTCGGCACCGTTCGCGCACAGCTCGGCCGGCAGCGGCAGCACCTCGCCCTCGCAGGCGCCCCAGCTGAGGCCGTCCGCGGCGCAGGTCGTGGTCCCCCGCTTGCACGCGCCGACATCCGCCTGCTCGAGCGGGCCGGTGTAGCAGGGCTTCGTGTCGCCCGCGAGGCACGACGTGGTGCACTGGCCGGCGACGCACAGCGGCCCCTCCGGGCTGCCCACGCAGTCGCTGTCCTCGAGGCAGCCGGCGACGCCGGTGCTCGAGCTCGACGCCTCGGTCGGCACCTCACCGGAGCTCGTGACCGGCCCGGTGCTCGAGCTGCCGGGTCCCGTGCTCGAGCCGGCGGCCGTGGTGTCGGCGCCGGAGTTGGTCATCGGCAGGCTGACGCTGAACGACCCTTCGGTCGTTTCTTCGGGCTCGCTGCAGCCGGTCAATCCCGCCATCAAAAACGCCAGCGTTGCCCTCGTGTGTGCGTGAACCATCGTTCGCCTCCGGCCGCTCGGCTATGGCCGATCCTGGGCCCCCGCGGCTACGCAGACCCAGGGATTTTCACCCCGAAAGGGATGGGTTGGCTCACGTCGATGCACACGCAAGCACGGTCCCCGACCATCATGTCACATTCAGGTGACCGTCGACCCCCGATGTGTGTGTCTCCAGATCCACCGCCGCAGCGGCGCCGCCGCTCGGCGCGGCCCTGGTGTATAGGTGGGCCCATGGACGCTGTAAGGCTCTGCCGCCCGCTGACGACTGCCCTCTCCCTGACCGGCGCACTGACGCTGGGCGCCTGCACGGACGACCCCGGCACCTCGACCGACAGCGCGACCGAGGCCACGGGCGGGAGCAGCGGCCCGACCACCGGGACCACCCCGCCGACCACCAGCGCCACGAGCAGCTCCGGTGACGTACCGACCACCACAACGGTCGGCCCGACCACCGACCCGACCACCGGCGACACCGACCCCGGCACCAGCACCGGCGACCCGGACACGGGCACCACCGGTGACACTGGCGACACCGACGGCGACGCCCCGGTGGTCGTGTGCCCCGGGGCCCCCCTGGTCGCGCCCGCCGAGGGCACCTGCGAGATCTCCAAGCCCGGCACCAAGGGCCTGCTGATCCGCGGCACCGTCCTCGGGCCGGAGACCGTCTATGAGCAGGGCGCCGTGCTCGTCGACGCCGCCGGTGTCATCGCCTGCATCGGCTGCGACTGCCTCGACGCGCCCGCGGCCGCCGACGCCACCGAGCTCGCCTGCGCCGACGGGGTCATCTCGCCCGGACTCATCAACCCCCACGACCACATCGGCTTCGCCAAGAACAAGCCGATCGGCGAGGGCGTCGACCGCTACGAGCACCGCCACGACTGGCGCAAGGGCAAGAACGGCCACCAGGCCCTCAGCGTCGCCGGCGGGGCCTCCACCGACGCCATCCTCGCCGCCGAGCTGCGCTTCATCATGAGCGGCGCCACCTCGGCCGCCAGCGCCGGCGGCAAGGCCGGTCTGCTGCGCAACCTCGACACCGGCGGCATGCTCGAGGGCCTCCCGATCTCGCTCGTCAACAGCGACACCTTCCCGCTCGGCGACAACGACGGCGAGCAGCTGGCCAGCGGCTGCGGCTATCCCAGCCTGGTCACCACAGCCGAGATCGACGACCTCGACGCCTACCTCCCGCACATCGCCGAGGGCATCAACGACTTCGCCCGCAACGAGTTCCTGTGCCTCGCCAAGGCCCCCAACGACGTCGTCGAGCCGATGACCTCGATGATCCACGCGATCGCCCTCACCGCCGCCGACACCGAGCTGCTCCCCGCGGAGCAGGCCCGCGTCGTCTGGTCGCCGCGCTCCAACATCGTGCTCTACGGCAACACCGCCCAGGCCACCACGCTCGACATCCTCGGCGTCCCCCTCGCCCTCGGCACCGACTGGGTCGCCTCCGGCTCGATGAACATGCTGCGCGAGCTCCGCTGCGCCGACGAGCTCAACTCGAAGTACTACGACGACCACTTCAGCGACGCCGACCTGTGGAAGATGGCGACCACCCACGCCGCCTTCGCCGTCGGCGCCGAGCAGGCGATCGGCCTGCTCAAGCCCGGCTACGTCGCCGACATCGCGATCTTCAACGGCAAGGCCAACGCCCGCCACGCCGCGGTCGTCCGCGCCGAGCTCGAGGACGTCGTGCTGGTGCTGCGCGGCGGCACGGCCCTCTACGGCGACGCCGCGATCCTCGGCACCCCCGAGCTCGGCGGCGCCGCCTGCGAGCCGCTCGACGTGTGCGGCGCGGCCAAGCTCGCCTGCGTCGCCCAGGACACCAAGAACGTCAGCAGCCTCGCCAAGGTCAAGGCCGCGATCGACCCGACCTACCCGCTGTTCTTCTGCGGCACCCCCGACCTCGAGCCCAGCTGCGTGCCCTCGCGGCCCGGCAGCTACACCGGCCTCCCGGCGGTCGACGACGCCGACGGCGACGGCGTGAAGGACGGCGACGACAATTGCCCCGCCGTCTTCAACCCGGCGATGTTGATCGAGGGCGGCCAGCAGGACGCCGAGGGCGACGGCATCGGCGACGCCTGCGACCCCTGCCCGCTCGAGGCCGGGGGCGCGTGCAGCCACGGCGACGCCGACGACATCGACGACGACGGCGCCCTCAACGGCGTCGACAACTGCCCGCGCGAGGCCAACCCCGACCAGGCCGACGCCGACGACGACGGCCACGGCGACCTCTGTGACACCTGCGACCAGCCGAACCCCGGCCCGGGCACCTGCCCGGTGACGATCCCGGCGATCCGCAACCCCGCCGATCCCCTCCATCCCAAGACCGGCAGCCCGGTCGCGGTCAGCGGCGCCTACGTCACCGCGCTGCGCCCCGACATCGGCAACTCGCGCGGCTTCTACATCCAGAACGACACCGACGAGCCCTGGAACGGCATCTTCGTGTTCACCGGCGCGACCCTGCCCGCGCTCAAGGTCGGCAACAAGGTCGCCGTCTCCGGCACCTACGAGGAGTTCAACGGCCTCTCGGAGATCTCGAACCCCACCGTCCAGGTCCTCGATCCCGGCGTCGTCCTGCCCTTCGCCCCGGTCCTGCTCGACCCGGCCAGCCTCGCCACCGGCAAGCCCAACGCCGAGCCCTTCGAGTCGATGCTGGTCCGCGTCGGCCCGGTCGCCATCACCGTACAGAACTCCGACGCCCCGATGGACTTCGACGAGTTCAGCGTCACCGGCGGCCTGCGCGTCGACGACCAGCTCAGCGACGGCGTGAAGGACGCGGGCCTCAACAACGCCTGCGCCGTCGGCATCAAGTTCGGCGACATCATCGGCATCGTCGGCTTCGGCTTCGCCAACTCGAAGCTCCTGCCGCGCAACAAGGCCGATGTCGTGCTCGGCGCGATGAACCTCTGCGACCCCTTCGTCCCCTGACCAGTCCACTGCGCGGGCGTCGCCGTCCGCCCCCACACAATCGGGCGCCGCTCCGGACGATGACGCGCCCGGAGCGAGCCCGAGGGTCCTCGATTGCGCGGCATCCCGCGGCGATACCAGGCCACCGCAGCGACATCCGCGGCCCCTCGAAGCCGCGGCCCGTCGAAGCCGCGGCCCGGCGTGTTAGGCTCGCCGTCGCGTGGCCGATCTCGAGGCGGACAGACTGCGCGCGCTCATGCGGACAACAGTGTTCGGACTGCCCAGGCAGCCCGTCACCATCGACCGCTACGAGATCGTCAAGCTCCTCGGCTCGGGCGCGATGGGCCTGGTCTACGAGGTCTTCGACCCGATCCGCGGCGAGCAGGTCGCGCTCAAGACCCTGCGCGGCCACAGCCCCCGCGCCCTCGCCCTGTTCAAGCGCGAGTTCCGGGCCCTCTCGCGCATCACCCACCCCAACCTCGTCGGCCTCCACGAGCTCGGCCGCGACCACCAGCAGTACTTCTTCACCATGGAGCTCGTGCGCGGCGTGCCGCTGCTGCGCTACCTCTGGGGCGTCGAGCCCGACCTCGGGGCCGCCGGCGCCGAGCTCCCCCTGAGCCCCGTCGCCGACTTCACGCGCCTGCGCGCCGTCTTCGCCCAGCTCGCCGAGGGCGTGCACGCCCTCCACCGCGCCCGCAAGCTCCACCGCGACATCAAGCCGAGCAACGTCATGGTCACCCACCAGGGCCGCGTCGTCCTGATGGACTTCGGCTTCGTCGGCGAGGACTCGGTCGGCACCCTCGAGTCCACCGCCGGCAGCATCATCGTCGGCACGCCCGCGTACATGGCCCCCGAGCAGGCGCAAGGCGGCCCGCGGACCGGCGCGGCCGACTGGTACAGCGTCGGCGCGACCCTCTACATGGCCCTGACCGGGCAGGTCCCGTTCCACGGCGAGACCCTCGGCCGGATGATGGAGCGCAAGCGCAGCGAGGTCCCGCCGCCGCCGCGCAGCCTCGCCGCCGGCATCCCGGAGGACCTCGATGCGCTGTGCCTGCGCCTGCTCCAGCCCGAGCCCGCCGCCCGGATCTCCAGCAGCTTGCTGCTCGCGGCGCTGCAGCAGCAGCCGCACGGCGCCGAGCATAGCATGACCCGCGGCGTCACCTACCTGTCGCCGGCCGCCACCCACGTCGGCGCGCGGCGCTTCATCGGCCGCAGCGCCGAGGTCACGGCCCTGCGCCGCGCCCACGCCTCCGTCTGCGCCACCAGCAAGCCCGCCGTGGTGCTCGTGCGCGGCCGCGCCGGCCTCGGCAAGTCGGCGCTGGTCCGCCACGTCACCGACCAGCTGCGCGCCGACCAATCGGTGGTCCTGCGCGCCCGCTGCTACGAGCGCGACGGCGTCCCGCTCAAGGCCCTCGACAGCCTGGTCGACGCCCTCGCCCGCCACCTGCGCCAGCATCCGCGGCCCGGCCTCACCGACATCATCGCCGCGCTCTCGCCCCTGTTCCCGGTGCTGCAGGCCGGTGAGGGCGCCGCGCAGGCCCGCGGCGAGCAGCGCCCCGACGAGCTCGACGAGCCGGCCCTAGTCGCGCTCGCGCAGCTGCTCGCCCGGCTCGCCGAGCCGCGCCCGCTGGTCCTGTGGCTCGACGACCTGCAGTGGGGCGACCCAGGCAGCGTGCGCGCCCTGCAGCGCGTGCTCGCCCCCCAGCCCGCCCGCGGCCCGGCCCCGGCGATCCTGCTGATCGCCAGCTACCGCAGCGAGGACAGCGCGACCAGCCCGACACTACATGTCCTTCAGGACATGTCCCTCGCGCCCGGTGTCACGACCCAGGTCCTCGAGCTCGGCCCGCTCGCCCCCGACGAGACCCTCGCCCTCGCCGAGGCCGTGCTCGGGGCCGACACCGCCCGCGCCCGCCTGCACGGCCTCGCGGCCGAGGCCCAGGGCAGCCCGCAGTTCCTCCACGACCTCGCCCGCTTCGTCGCCCACGGCCCCGATGCCGCCCCCGAGGTCACCCTCGACGAGCTCCTGGAGATCCGCATCGCCCGGCTCTCCGAGCCCCAGCGCCGCCTGCTCGACGCCGTCGCCGTCGCCGGCGGCCCCGTCTCCGCCCGCGTCGCCCTGCGCGCCGCCGAGGTCCAGCAGGACGCCCGCAGCGTCGTCCAGCAGCTGCTCGGCATGGGCCTCCTGCGCCCCCTCAGCGCCGCCGAGGGCGAGCTCCTCGACACCTACCACGAGCGCACCCGCGAGGTCGTGCTCGCCCACCTCGACGGCAGCGCCCTGCGCAGCGTCCACGCCGACCTCGCCGCCCACCTCGAGGCCGTCCCCGAGCCCGACCCCGAGCTCCTCGCCCGCCTGTTCCGCGGCGCCGGTGACCTCGCCCGCGCCCGCCACTACGCCGCCTTCGCCGCCCGCGACGCCCAGCGCCGCTCCCAATTCGATCGCGCCGCCGCCCTCTTCCGCCTCGCCGCCGAGCTCAGCACCAGCGAGGCCCCGGGCTTCCACATCGAGCGCGGCGACGCCCTCGCCCGCGCCGGCCGCAGCCGCGCCGCAGCCGAGTCATACCTGGCCGCAAGGACAGGTGCTGACCCCGCGACCAACATCGCCATGCTCGCCCGCGCCGCCCTGCACCTGCTCACCTCGGGTCACCTCGAGCCCGGCCGGCGGGTCCTCGCCGAGGGCTTCGCGCTCGCCGGCCTCGCCCCCGCCACCGCCAGCATGCGCGGCCGCCTCGCCGCGCTGTGGCGCCGCGGACAGATGGCCGTGCGCGGCCTGCAGTGGAGCGAGCGCGCCGCCGACGCGCAGAGCCCCGCCGCGCTGGCCCGCGTCGACCTCCTGCACGCCGCGGCGATGGCCGCGATGGCGACCGACATGACCGCCGCCGCCGACATCCAGGCCCAGCACCTGCTGCAGGCGCTGCAGGCCGGCGACCCGCGGCGCGTCGGCCGGGCGCTGGTGCTCGACGCCGGGCTGGCGGCGCACATCGGCCCGAGCGGTCGCGGCCGCAGCGACGCCCTGCTCGCCGAGGCCCGGGCGCTGGCCACCCGCCTCGGCGACCTGCAGCTCGGCTTTTGGATCGACCTCTTCGAGCTCGCCGTCGACGGCCTCGGCTCCGACTTCGACGCGACCCTGCGCCGCGTCGAGACCCTCGCCCGCGCCGACGACGGCGGCCTCGCCCTCCCCCACCTCCGCACGATGGTCCAGTTCTACGGCGTGCACGCGCTGGTCAAGCAGGGCCGCTGGCTCGCGGCCAACGAGCGCCTCCCCGTCCTGCTCGGCGGCGCGATCGACACCGACGACCGCTGCGCGCAGGTGTGGGTGCGGGCCTTTCAGGTGTGGATGCAGCTCGCCCGCGACGCTCCGGACGCGGCCCGCCGCGACCTCGAGGCCGCCCAGCAGGCCTGGCCGCATCCGCCGGCCCAGGGCTATCACCTCCAGCACCTCCAGCAGGGCATCGCCCGCACCGCGATCCACCTCTACGTCGGCGACGCCGCTGGCGCCTGGCAAGCCGCGCAGCGCGAGGCGCCGCAGTTCGCCCGCGCCGGCGTCGCCCAGTCGCCGCCGCTGCGGATCCTGTTCGCCGACCTCCAGGCCCGCAGCGCCGTCGCCGCATGGCGTCAGCAGCCCGGGGACCTCGCCATGCGCCGCGCGGCCGTCCGCGCCGTCGACGATCTCCAGGGCCTCGGCGCCCGCGGACTCGCCTCGCTGCTGCGCGCCAGCCTGAACCCCGAGTCCGCGGAGGCCTTGTTACGCGACGCCCTCGCCGAGTTCACGGCTCGTGGTCAGGGGATCCACCACGCAGCGGCCCTGATGCGCCTGCGCGATCCGTCCGGCGCCGCCACTTTGCGGGCGCAGGGCATCGTCGACCCCGAGCGCCTCGCCGGCGTGTTCGCGCCCTGACGATCGCCGGTCCCGGCTCCCCGGACGCCGTGCTAGCCTGCCGAGGATGGCCGACGATTTCGCGCTCCTCGACGCCTGGCGTAACGGCGACCTGCAAGCCGGTAGCCAGCTTTTCGACCGCCACTTCGAGAGCATCCACCGCTTCTTGCGCAACAAGGTCGGGGACGACACCGACGAGGTCATGCAGCGCACCCTGCTCGCCTGCGTCGAGACCCGCGACCGC
>Ga0075152_10001212_pt1 | contig 18629 bp, 15 predicted proteins | sample JI61114C2DNA_FD_70964 | JGI IMG/M metagenome (GOLD analysis project Ga0075152, IMG submission 70964) | Wastewater effluent complex algal communities from Wisconsin, to seasonally profile nutrient transformation and Carbon sequestration -... | ecosystem: Engineered > WWTP > Effluent > Algae...
AGAATCTACCGCAAAATTGAAGAAGCGGAAACGTGGGAAGAGATTTTGGAAACGATTCACAAAGGTCTTAAACCTTTCGTCAAAGACTTTTTCCGTGAAGTGACTGATGATGATGTGACGCGACTAACGGAAATTCGAATCAAACGGATTTCAAAATTTGATGCGTTTAAGGCAGACGAACTCATCAAAAAACTGGAAGGTGATATCAAGTCGGTGAAGCAGAAATTGAAAGAGTTGGTGGAAACATGCATTGATTATTTCAAAGAACTGAAACGTAAATACGGCAAGGATAAAGAACGCAAAACTGAATTGAAACAGTTTGATGTTGTAGAAGCATCGAAAGCGGCCATTGCGAATGCAAAGTTGTATGTGAATTACGCGGAAGGTTTTGTAGGCACTGGTTTGAAGCGTGATGAAGGTGAATACATTGGAGAATGTTCTGACATAGATGATATCATCATATTCCGGCGCGATGGAAAAATGCTTGTAAAACGCGTTGAATCGAAAGCGTTTGCAGGAAAGGATATTATACATGTTGCAGTTTGGCAGAAGGAAGACAAACGCACTATCTATAATTTGATTTATAGCGATGGGAAAAAGAACGGCGCTATGATGAAACGTTTCGCTGTTACCGCTATCACACGCGATAAAGAATACGACCTCACCAAAGGAACTCCGGGCAGTGAGATTCTACATTTTTCAGCAAATCCGAATGGTGAGGCAGAGGTGGTTACAGTTCATTTGCGCCAATTGGAACGATTGAAAAAACTCAAATTTGACGTCGATTTTTCTGAATTGGCGATCAAAGGACGCGATGCAAATGGTAATGTAGTAACGAAATATCCCGTAAAAAAAATCGAACTCAAGCAAGCGGGTATTTCGACGCTTGGTGCGCGCAAAATTTGGTTGGATGAAAGTGTGATGCGATTGAATGAAGAAGGCCACGGAAGATTTTTGGGTGATTTTAATGCGGAAGATAAAATTCTTGTTGTGTTGAGTTCAGGCGTATACAAACTTATTTCACCCGAACTTTCAACGCACTTTGATGAGAACAAAGTGATTGTCGAAAAGTGGATTCCTGAAAAACCGTTGACGACCGTGTACTACGATGGCGAAAAGGAACAATGGTTTGTAAAACGTTTTTTGATCGAAGCTTCCAAAGGACCTGTGACATTCATTTCAGAGCATCCAAAGTCCAAACTTTCCTTGGCAACATTGCTTCATCATCCTGTCATTTATGTTCGTTTCGATAAGCGGAATAAAATCGCCAAAAACAAAATGGATGAAAGCGTGAATTTGCGCGACTTCATTGCTGTGAAAGGGCTAAAGGCCATCGGAAATCGTCTCACCACATACCCTGTTTTGAATATCGAATTGATTGATGCAGATCCGCAGCGTGAAATTGAGTCGGAAAATTTATTGATGGAAATGATCAAAGCACGCACTCCGGATAAAATTGATCTTGATCGCAATGATGAATTGTTCGAGCCACAAAATCCGGATGATATCGAGTTTGAAGTCGAGGGACTTGAAGAGGACATAGCGAAGTTCAAAGCGCTCAAAAGTTCTGGTGCTGAATTTCCTGCAGCTCAAAAGAAGGTGTATAAACCTAAACTGGATCCTGGTAAACCTCCAGGTGAGCAAGGCAGTTTGTTTTAGAATTTTTCTCGTTGGAAAAACTTGGTGCCATTCGCTTGGCATCAAGCTTACTTCCATTCACCTCCTTTCTCATGCAGTTCACAGACGACAATACAAGTTCGTAGATCTGCGAAAATTATGTTTGCTGCATAATACAAGGTTATGGTACAAACTATTCTCGGCGCGGGCGGTGTGATTTCAACTCATACTGCGAAGGAACTTCATCATTTAGGTAAAAAGGTTCGACTCGTTAGTCGCAATCCAAAATCGGTAAATGCAAATGATGAACTGGTGCATGCTGATTTGCTGAATGCACAAGCAGTGGCTGATGCTGTAAAAGGAAGTGAAGTCGTTTACCTCACCGTCGGTTTGCCATATAAATTGGAAGTCTGGCGAGAGCAATGGCCGATAGTCATGCGCAATGTCATTGCTGCCTGCAAATTGCACAATTCAAAATTGGTCTTTTTTGATAATGTCTATGCGTATGGTCAAGTGAACGGTATCATGACAGAGTCAATTCCAACGAAACCTTCAAGTGAAAAAGGAAAAGTGCGTGCTCAAATTCTAGACATGTTATTGGCAGAAATGAAGAATGGAAACATTACTGCACTTGTCGCGCGCGCTGCGGATTTTTACGGACCGGATACACCATTGAGTTTTCTACAGGCGATGGTGTTTGATAATCTTGCCAAAGGCAAAAAACCGCAATGGATGATCTCTGACAAATTCAAACATTCATTTACATATACTCCGGATGCAGGCAGAGCTACTGCACTTTTGGGAAATACCGAGGATGCGTTCGGGCAAGTATGGCATCTGCCAACGGATCATAAAACCTTAACGGGTAATGAGTTTTTGAAACTTGCGAAGAATGCATTTGGAGTGAACAAAAATGCGATGATCATGCCGAAGTGGATGCTTCGAATGGTAGGTCTGTTTATACCAACTGTGAAAGAGAGCATGGAAATGTTGTATCAAAACGAACATGATTACATCTTCGATAGCACAAAGTTCAACGCACGTTTTCCTGACTTTAAAGCTGTCAATTATGCTGAGGGTATTCAGAATATTGCTTTGTGGTATCGCACTCGTGGATACGATTTTTGAATCTAAATAGAATACTGTCAGAGTTTTCTAACTACAAATTCGGTTCTTCTATTCTTTGCGCGACCCTCATCCGTTTTATTGTCACCAACGGGTTTTGTTTCGCCATATCCTTTGTACGTCATTCGTTTTCCGGAAACACCATGACTCGCTAAATAGCTCATGACTTCAAATGCACGTTCTGCAGATAGCGCCATGTTCGCGCGGTCATCACCTATGTCATCAGTATGTCCACTGATTTCTATTTCCATCGATGGATTGTCATTTAAATATTCCGCGAATGCATCTAGAATTAATTTTGAATTCTTTTCTATGTCGGCCTTGTTCGTTGTGTAATAGATGTCGTTGATCACAAATGGTTCTCCTTGTGAAATTTGGGATGTCTCCATATTGAGTTTTGTCACAACAGGAGCAGGCGCATCTTTTTTTGCTATGAGTCTTGAATTGAATGCTAAGCCTTCGCCTTCTACACTCAGTGTTACATTTTGATTTCGTTCGATTTTTACAACAGCCGCATACGTTCCGTCATCGTTATTCACTTTAACCTCTTCTTTTTGCTTCGATTCTGCATAGGTAATTTCCACTTTTGCATTTTGAACTGGCGTGCCTGATTTGTCCTTCACCTGGCCCTTCATAATCATCACCTTCTCCGGTTTTGCTCTTTCAGGCATAGTGAATTGAAACACATCCCAGCCCTTGCTGCCCATGAAATTTTTCGCCCCGAAATAAGCAAGTTCTCCATCGCTTGTCACAACAATTCCAAGCTCGTCTTCTTCTGTGTTGATTGGATAGCCTATGTTTTTAATCTCTTGAATGGTTTCATCTTCATTGAACTTACAGAAATACAAATCCGATTTTCCAACTCCGATATGCCCGTCACTTGCGAAGTATAACGTTTTACTGTCACTGTGCATAAAAGGTGCTTTTTCCTGACCTTTTGTGTTGATACGCGAATCGAGCGGTTTGCATGGTCCCCAGCTTCCATCGTTTTGTCTTTTGCTCGAGAAAATATCATGCGAAAAATTGCCACTCGCATCTGGTATACACTCTGGTCGAACTCCTACGAAATAGAGCGTTTTTCCATCTCCACTCAACGATGGCTGACCTTCAAATCCATCCTGGGTATTGATGTTTTCACCTAAACTTACCAATGGTCCCCAGTGATATTCGTTTTCACCTTTGTCATTGGTGGTCATTTCATAATGCGTGGAAAATAAATCGATGTTATTGGGATTTTTCGGCGCCGGATTTTTCATCGCAACAATGAGTTCCCGATTGTCTACTGTGATGGTAGCTCCACCACAATTGTTGCCCTGATTGAAAGGCGTTGGCAGCGATTTTCCGTCGTCAAAATGTTCATTGATGTTAGCCCTATTGCACCAGGAGAACTCCTCCGACATTTTCGGGGCATAGTCTCCTTTGGCTTGTTTCATGGCTGTTCTCGTAAAGAACATGATCTCGCCATCGGGCGAAATAAGTGGCAGATAATCATCAGTGCCGGAAGAAACGCCCAATACTTTTTTTGGCGAATATTCTATTTTGTCTTTGTAAATGTCTGAGTATGCTTTGACACTCACCAATGCCTCTTCCACTTCCGCATATTTTTTTTGATAGTCCTTTTCAAATTTGGAAGGATCGCTGTCTGGAAATCGTAGAAATTTTTCAAAGAATTTCTCAGCATCTGCATATTCCCGATCCGCGTAAGCCATTGCTCCAAGAAAGTAGTAAGGCTCGGAATGGTATTCCGGGCACAGATCAATAAGCTGCTGAAAATGTTTTTTTGAGTTTGCGAAGGAGCCTCCGCGCTTTGCTACTTTAAATTCAATTTCTCCGATTCGTTGCAGGCATGGTAAACATTTGGGATCTTCTTCCAACGCTTTTTCAAGAAACTCAATGCGCTCATTGGTTTCATATTTTTTCATGTCAAAACTTTGATCAAGCAGTTTTTGAACTTTAGATGTAGCCGTGAAATCACAGTTTTCCTGAGATTTCATGTTCGCAACGAAGAAGATGAAAATAAATATGATTGAATTTCGAAGAGTCATAGTTGATTGTATCCGGGTCAAAAATGGTGACACGCAATGAACAATCAAAATCGGGCCAGATTGTGTTTTAGACAATTATTCTGCAAACACTTGCTAACGAATCAAGTTGATATGTCCTTGATGTGTGGTTTCTTCGATTTCAGCACCACGAACTTTGAGCAACCACTCGTATGTTCCATTTGGACAAAAATAGTCTCCGTTGCGCATTTCGCCCAGCCAAGGCTCAGTGTAATCTGTTGACTCGAACACCGTTGAACCATCGCGGTTAAAAATCAAAAAGTGATACTTTACCGGTGGATACGTGAATTGAGGTAAGAAAACATCATTGATATCATCATCATTCGGTGTGAATGAATTCGGTATGAAAAAACGAAATTCATCGCGAACTTCGATTTGTGCATCTACGGAATTAACGCAGGTACTGTCTTTGAATGCAGTGAGTTGCACGGTGTAAAAGCCCATGGCAGCCGGCAATTGAAGTTGCCAATTCGATTCGGAAGAATTGAGCAGGTCATAACCTATCACTTCCCAAAAGATTGAATCCGCGTTCTCGGATAAATCGGAAAGCAAAACAGATGGTGCTGATGTATTCACAATCCATTTGTCTGCATCAAAGGCCGCTTTTACCGCTGCCGGTTCTTCAATTCGAACTGTATGTTGCGATGTGCAGCCAGGACTATGCAAAAGAAATAACTCGAATTCTCCCGAGCAAACTTGATCAAATTTGATCACATTGCCAGATAATGTTTGTGCGTTTAATGTTGCTGAAATGGAGGCGTCGTTGCTATTGATAATTTCTACTTGCCCATCACAGTAAGAATAACAAGTTGCATCTATTGTGTTAATCGTCGTTTCGGGTGGATAAGCAAATGTCACAGATACAGCGTCTGTCACACTGCAATCATCTAAGGTTGCAACACAAAAAATAGAGTACGTGCCAGGCTCAGAAGCTGCAACCGAGGTGCTGGCTGCGTTCGAATTGGTAAATACGTAAAGTGGATTTTCCTCCCACGAGATGGATCCCACGTTTGAACTGCCGGTTAATTGTGTCTGCAAATCGCAAAGAACTTGATCTTCACCGGCATTTGCGGTCAGGACAATATCATTCAACACTACATTCTCTTCAATGAAACATCCGTTGTCATTGGAAACGATTAACTCATACGTTCCTGCATCGAGTCCGGTAAATTCCGTTTCAGTGGTCAGTGCATTGTCGAACTCAACAGTGAAATTTGTCGCACTCGCATTTGTGATTTCAATTGTAGCGCCTCCATTTTCTCCATTGCAAGCAGGATTGATTGTAATGTCAATTTCCGGCAGCGGCAATATTTCAAAAGAAAAAGTGTTGCTCCATGCATTGCCGCAAACATCCATGAGAGGATTTGTTCCGCTTGCTACCGCAGAATAGTTGCCTTCAGCTAAATCAGCTCCGAATTGCAATGTCACATGATTGCTCCAGGTTGGGCTTGTGGCCGTGAATGAAGTGGGCGTAAGTGTGGTCGTTCCATTTAATTGCAACTGAAAATTGCCGTTCGTTGCGTTCGACACATCAATGCTTTCACTGAAAAAGAGATCAACCTGGGATGACTCGCATTCTACAACGACATCATTTAGAACAGGCGCGTCGTTGTCGAAAATGCTTGATTGACTATCGCCAAAATCCAACGTATAGCCATCCAGAGTGGAACTGAAATTCATAATTACAAGGGCGTAAACACTGCCCGCTGTCACAGAAAGATCCGCATTGAATGGCGGACCGTTGAAGTTTCCCGGGCCATTCAGATTGCCAAAACCACCCAGATCTGAGGAAATTCCGGTTGGACCTTGCACAACTCCTGTGTTTTCTCCATAGCTATTGCAACTGATCTCGGGTGAGGCTCCTGAGTTGATTCCACTGCATCCATTTTCTGTGATGTCAAACAAGGACCAGTCGTAGTCATCGAACATGCCATTCGGTTCAAGGATAAAACTAAGTGCTCCATCGCTTTGAGGGGAAAAGACATACCAGGCGCTGTTGAATTCTCCACCAGTCTGGCAAGTGCCAGGCGCCATTTCGAATACTTGACCGGTACCGGCTGGCGAGTTTTGTTCGTCGTATTGTGCATCACAAACGGAAACAGCATCGTCACAGTCGCTGTTGTTCTGAGCGAAACAAATCGATGCGACCAAAAGAAATGCGAATAAGAATGAGTATTTGATCAAGGTGCGTTTCACAGTGTTCTGACAAAAATACGAGCCAAAAGGTTGTTTGTGTTTTTTCATTAAGACGGCCTGCTTCTCTTCACTGGAAATCATAATTGTCGTTTTTGGTGAAAGCTTTAAAAAATTCTTCAATGAATCAGTTGATATTTGCAGCATAGATGGAGTTATGCAATACAGAAGACTAGGAAAATCAGGATTGAAAGTGAGCGAGTTGAGTTTTGGTTCGTGGATCACTTTCGGAAATCAAATTGACAATGGCGTCAGTGAGAAACTCATGGACATCGCTTACGATGCAGGTGTGAACTTCTTTGATAACGCGGAAGTATATGCTGCCGGGCAAAGTGAAGTGGTGATGGGTGAAATCTTGAAGCGCAAGGCTTGGGCGCGTGATACGTACATCCTCAGCAGCAAGGCTTTCTTTGGAGCAGGCGGTAAATTGCCTACGCAGCGTGGATTGCATCGCAAACATCTGGTAGAGGCTTGCGAAGCTGCTTTAAAACGTTTGCAAGTCGATTACCTGGATCTCTATTTCTGTCATCGTCCAGACAAAGAAACGCCTATTGAAGAAACCGTCTGGACCATGCACCAATTGATACTTCAAGGAAAAATTTTCTATTGGGGAACAAGCGAATGGAGCGCTCAGGAAATTATGGAAGCTCATATGGTTGCAAAACAATACAATCTCATCGGTCCGGTGATGGAGCAACCACAATACAATATGCTCACCCGCCGAAAAATTGAGGTGGAATACTCACAACTTTACAAAACCGTGGGTTTGGGAACAACCATTTGGAGTCCACTTGCCTCTGGTTTTCTCACTGAAAAGTATTTACTTGGCAAACCTACTGATACTCGTTTGCAACGCGATGAATTGGATTGGCTGGCAGAGAAAACGTTTACAGAAGAGAATTTTGAGATTCTAAAAAAATTACATGCGTTGGCTCAGGAGCTCGGTATTTCCATGGCTCATCTAGGACTTGCATGGTGCTTAAAAAATGAAAACGTTTCTACGGTTATTCTTGGTGCATCGAAAACAGAACAACTCATCCATAATTTGAAAGCCACGGATGCAGTGCCATTGCTCACGGATGAAGTCATGAATAAAATTGAGCTTATATTAAACAACAAACCCAAGTTGCCACCTTATTGAGAAACAGGTCAGGTCTGCTGCTGCTGCCTACTGCACTCTGCCTACTTTTTACTGCCCACTTTCTATGAGAATCGACATCCTCACCATATTGCCCCGCTTATTGGACGGACCATTTGCCGATAGTATTCTGGAGCGCGCTCAAGGGAAAAATTTGTGCGAGATACACATTCACAATATCCGCGATTATTCTACTGCAAAACAAAAACAAACCGACGATTATCAATTTGGTGGAGGTGCCGGAATGGTGATGACCATTCAGCCCATTGATGATTTGATTTCAAAATTAAAAAGTGAGCGTGACTATGATGACGTGATTTATCTAACACCCGATGGTGAAAGACTAGATCAAAAAATGTGCAATCAGTTTTCACTGAAGAAAAATTTGATCATGCTTTGTGGACATTACAAAGGAGTAGATCAGCGCATTCGCGATCATTTTATTACACGCGAAATTTCCATCGGCGATTATGTGTTGAGTGGCGGAGAATTGGCAGCGGCTGTCCTCGTGGATAGCATTGTACGTTTGATACCAGGGGTATTGAATGATGAGACGAGTGCACTTACGGATTCATTTCAGGATAATCTTCTTGCACCTCCCGTTTACACGCGTCCAGCTGAATACAAAGGATGGAAAGTTCCAGACGTTTTATTGAGTGGGCATTTTGCTAAAATCGAAGAATGGCGAATGACGGAAGCAGTGAAAAAGACACATGAACGCAGACCGGATATATTAGATTAGACACATGTTCGAAAGAAAAGGTCAAAAAATAATTTCGCGCAAAAATTTTATCAATAGACAATTGAAGTTCTCATTGTTTGCGGGAAGTATTCTCGGTGTTTCCCTTTTAATTGGCATTGCTGGGTATATGTATTGCGGTGATCTGGAATTTATGGATGCGCTGCTCAATGCCTCTATGATTTTGACCGGCATGGGTCCTGTGAATGTCATGACAACCAATGGTGCCAAATTATTCGCCTCTTTTTATGCGATATACAGTGGCGTCGCTTTTCTTTCTGTCATAGGCGTTTTTATTGCTCCTGTTGTGCATCGGTTTATGCATATAATTCATTTGGAAGAATAATATCACAGTAGCTATGAATTCCATTCCACTCGCAGAACGCCTTCGACCTAAGTCATTGGATGATTACATGGGGCAGTCACATTTGGTGGGGAAATCTGCTGTGCTTCGACGTGCCATTGAGAGCGGAAATCTTCCAAGCATGCTTTTTTGGGGACCGCCGGGAGTTGGAAAAACGACTTTGGCATTTATAATATCACAAACGTTAAAACGACCTTTCTATACTCTCAGTGCAATAAATAGTGGAGTAAAGGATGTCAGAGAGGTGATTGATAAAGTGCAAAATCAAGGTATGTTTGGAAAAGGTGCTATCTTGTTTATTGATGAGATTCATCGTTTTTCCAAATCACAGCAGGATTCACTCTTAGGTGCAGTTGAAAAGGGCATTGTTACGCTCGTTGGCGCCACTACAGAAAATCCCTCGTTCGAAGTTATTTCCGCACTGCTTTCCAGATGTCAGGTTTATGTTCTTAAACATTTGGAAAAGTCGGAATTGGAAAAATTGGTGCTGAAGGCATTGGCTGAAGATGACGAGTTGCGAAGGAAGAATATTTTAGTTGATGAGTTTGAAGCCTTGCTTCGGTTGAGTGGAGGAGATGCGCGCAAATTATTAAATATCCTCGAACTGGTTGTTTCTCAATTGCAAGAGGGCGAGCACATTTCCAATGAGGTTGTGATGAACATCGTTCAGCAGAATATGGCGATGTACGATAAAAGTGGCGAAATGCACTATGATATCATTTCGGCTTTTATTAAAAGTGTTCGCGGTAGTGATCCAAATGCCGCTGTATATTATTTGGCGCGTATGGTTGAAGGTGGGGAAGATCCAAAATTTATTGCACGTCGTATGTTGATCCTGGCGTCTGAAGACATTGGATTGGCTAATCCGAATGCTTTGCTGATTGCCGATGCGACCTTTCGCGCCGTAGAAAATATTGGTTGGCCAGAAAGCAGAATTATTCTAAGTGAATGTGCAATTTATCTTGCTACTTCTCCCAAAAGCAACAGTGCGTATATGGCAATTGAAAGTGCACTTGCACTTGTTCGAGATAAAGGAGATTTGAGCGTGCCGTTGCACATTCGAAATGCACCAACTAAATTGATGAAGGAAATGGGTTATGGCAATAGTTATGAATATGCCCATGCACATCAAGGTAATTTTGTCTTTCAAGAGTTTTTACCAAAAGAAATTTCCGGTACATCTTTGTATTTGCCCGGCAAAAATCCCAAGGAAATGCAGTTGCGTGAATGGCTAGAACAACGTTGGGGCGAGAAATATCCGATGGGCGAATAACCCAGCTGTTTCTTGTTATTTTATTATCCCTTCGCAAATAGTACGTGCGATCGAAGGACCTTCATAAATAAACCCGGTGTAGACTTGAACGAGATCTGCGCCGGCATCGAGTTTTTCTAATGCGTCTTCTGCTGTTTGTATTCCTCCAACGCCAATGATTGGAAATGCATTGCCAGATTTTTTTTTCAAGTATCGAATAACTTCTGTTGATCTTTTCCGAACAGGCGCTCCACTCAATCCACCTGCGCCAATGGTGGTGATCGTCTCACTATCTGTATGAAGTCCTTCGCGTGAGATGGTGGTGTTTGTTGCAATGACTCCGGCAATTCTGCTGCTTTTTACTATGTCGATGATGTCATTCAATTGTTCGTCTGTGAGATCGGGAGCGATTTTTAAAAGTATGGGTTTCACTTTCTGTTGTGACTCATTTCGCTCCTGAAGTGCAGAAAGTATTTTCATCAACGGTTCTTTTTCTTGCAAGGCCCGCAATCCCGGGGTATTTGGAGAACTCACATTTACAACAAAATAATCGACCACTTCTTTTAGCGCTTCGAAGCACGTCAAGTAATCGCTCAATGCATCTTCGTTTGGCGTCAGTTTATTTTTCCCAATGTTGCCACCGATTATGATGCTCGAATTTCTTTTGCGTAACTTCTCCGCTGCCGCTGCCGCTCCGTGATTATTGAATCCCATGCGGTTGATGAGCGCTTCATCTGCAGGTAGACGGAAGAGTCGGGGCTTTTCATTGCCTGATTGCGCTACAGGTGTTACGGTTCCAATTTCTATAAATCCAAATCCGAGACAAGCGAGCTCATCAACCCAACGTGCGTCTTTGTCAAAACCAGCGGCCAGTCCAATTGGATTCGGAAAGTGAAGTCCAAAAACTTCTTTTTGAAGTGATTTGTTTTTTACTTCGAACTGAGAACGAAGTACATTCTTCACACCTGGAATTTTACTTGCAGCAGATAACCACCACATGGCTGCATAATGCGCCTTTTCAGGCGATAGGAGAAAAAAAAGTGGTTTGATAATTCGTTTGTACATACACGTTATAGCGTTGCGCGAATTTACTCTTCTCACGAAAATCTCAGTTTAAGTTTCGCACAGAAAAATTTCCAATGAGATGCTTTTATGAAGAAATCATCAAAAAATCCGTTGAAAACTCTGTTCATATATGAAATCATGAGTGTAGTCAAAGTTTGAATGACAGGAATAGTTTTGAATGGCAGAAATCGTAACCTAAAAAGAACACGTATGCTAACGATTTTCGGAAGAAAAAAAATATCTACAGAGAGAGCGGCTCACATCTTCTCTCATCATATCATAGAAACAGTGGAGTCTGGCTTCGCTGATTTGGCGGGCTTCATCAATGATTCTCCTGAGTTCATTGTTGATCCAAATATTCAATCGGATGACTATGGCAAGTTTTTGATGATAGTGATCGCAGGCAATTTTTCGTACATCACCCAGCACTTTAGTGATGGTCAGGATAAAGAAATTATTGATAGCTGTGTACAGAAACTTGCACCTGCATTCGAGATGACTCCTACCGAATTTTCTCTGAAAATTAAAGAGTACAAAGAATGCATGGCTCGTGCGAATCATCCTTCCAAGAACATTATTTACGCTATGTCGAAGGGCGTATTTCTTAAATACAATCTCAGTGCTTTTCAAGAGGATTATTTCCGTCAAATGAAAACGCCGAATCCAATTTTTATCAAAAATCTGGATGAACTGATGAAAAATTTTCTGTGGGACTGGGAAGTGTTTAATGACAAATACAAAGTCGTTTCAGCCAACGTGGCCTGACTTTTTGTGAATCAATAAATGAAAACAATGGAGGTCGCTGTAAGGTGGCCTTTTTTGTTCGGTATCACTTTGTAGAGTCTGATAAAAGTGAGAAAATTTTCGCGAGTGGCTTATTCAAAACCACGTTCGTTTTCCCTGCGAAGGTCTTTGTCTTTGGTGTCTGCGCGCTTATCACCGACATTTTTTCCTTTGGCCAATGCGATGTCCAGTTTTGCAAATCCTTTCTCATTAATAAACATGCGCGTGGGCACTATCGTAATTCCTGCATCGCGAAGTTTTCGGTCAATTTTCCGCAATTCTATTTTATTCAGCAAAAGTTTGCGCTCATTGCGTTCCTTGTGTTGGCTGTATCCGGCGTTTGAATAAGTGCCGATGTACATGTTAATCACAAATAATTCTCCATTGCGCATTTTGCAATAAGCGTCGCCAATATTGGCCTTCATGGCGCGTATGCTTTTGATCTCGGATCCTGTCAATACGATACCAGCAGTGAATTCTTCTGTGAGAAAATACTGGTAAGACGCTTTTTTATTTTTAATTTCTATGGCGGGCATTGCTGCTATCTCCGTCGAACGAATGATCGCTTTCCGGGCCGGCAAAATTAGAGCATTCGCTAGGTGATTTGTCTTCTTCGTTGTATTGTCACCTTTTTGAGAAGTCAACGTACAAAGAAATATGATGTCCGTTTCAATAACTGCCATTACATTCACCCACACATGAACGCCCACGTTTCTTCAGCGCATCGCAAAAACCGAGTGGAATATTTTTTTCCAATTCAGTTGCTCTTGCTTCATCTGAAGAAAAATCAATTGTTACTTTTTGTCTGGATTTTTTTCTTTGGCGTGATCACAGGCAATATCGGCAAAGGTATTGGCGTGCCTCAGCAATTTTTGGTTCCGGAATATCTCGGTGCCACAGGTCTGATTTCATTCGCAATTCTTGGTTTTTCTATTGGTGGATTTATTAGCGGCTACAATTTGTACACCTACATTATGCATGGTTACAGATTTCCTTTTATCGCAACTCTGAGCCAACCATTCCACAAATTTTGTATCAATAATTTTCTGCTTCCAGGTTTGTTTTTGGTAACGTACATTTTTTGCAGCGCGAAATTTCAAATTGAAAAGGAACTGATCCCGCCGTTCAAAGTTGTCTTAAATCTTTTGAGTTTTTTTGCTGCTCTTGTAGCCTTTCAATCACTTTCTTATCTGTATTTTTTGCATACCAACAAAGTGGCGGACGCATATGGTCGGGGAAGAAAACGCAGCAACAAAGAGAAAGAATCTGCTCCTGTTGATACTCCAATTCATCATCCAATTAAGTGGGTGAAAGAAAGATTGATCACCAAGCGCTGGCATGTCGAAACTTACTTGTCGTCTTTCAAAAAAATTAGTCTTGCCCGCGAAAGCAATCACTATAGCAAGGATGTGTTGGAAAAGGTGTTTTCTCAAAATCACATCAATGCATCCCGTTTTGAAATCGCTTTGCTCTTTTCGTTTTTGTTGCTTGGTTCTCTTCGCTCTATCGAAGTTTTTATTATTCCTGCTGCCGCCAGTACGATGCTTTTTTTCACAATGATGATCATGGTGGTGAGTGCACTTCATTCATGGTTGCGCGGCTGGACTGTTACTGTGTTCATCATTTTTCTTTTATTACTCAATTCATTTTATTCAAATCTGAAAATATTCCGTTCTTCGACAAAAGCTTACGGAATGAATTACAATGGGCCTCATCCTGCCTATAACCCATTGCAGCTCATCCCTGATCGTCAGCGATTGAACCGTGACGAAACTGCAACGCGCACTATTTTGGAAAAATGGAAAATCAAAACTGGGGATACAAACAGAATTTCAAAACCAAAACTAATTATACTGAATCATAGTGGTGGTGGCTCCAGATCAGCATTGTGGACCATGCGCTCACTTGCGTATGCCGACAGTATTGCTGGTGGTGAAATTCTAAAGAATACGGTGATGATGACTGGTGCCTCCGGTGGCATGGTGGGTGCGGCTTATTTGCGTGAACTAATGCTGCAAAAGGCCTGGGGCAAAGACATCGATTTGTACGATCCTACTTACGCTGAAAAAATTTCGATGGATTTACTGAATCCAATTTTGTTGTCTGCTACGACAAATGATTGGTTTATTCGTTTTCAACATTTGAAAGATGGGGAATATTCTTATTCCAAAGACAGATCTACTGCATGGGAAGAACAACTCGCGCGCAACACCGATAAGGCGTTCAACAGAAGATTAGGTGATTATACATTGCCCGAAAAGGAAGCGATAATTCCCATGATGATTCTTACGCCAACCATTGTGAATGATGGTAGACGTCTCCTTATTTCTTCACAACCTGTCAGCTATCTCGCCAACGTGTTTAATGCCAGCGGTAGTAAAAATGGTGTTCCCGAAGACATTGAATTTTCGCGCTTGTTTGAAGCAAATGATGCAATGAACCTGCACTTCAGTTCTGCCCTGCGCATGAATGCTACTTTCCCATATGTGATACCAATGACAACGCTGCCTAGTGAGCCAGAAATTGAAGTGCTTGATGCAGGAATTCGCGACAATTTCGGTCTAAAAACGTCCATGCAATTTCTTTACACTTTTCGTGAATGGATCAACGCTAACACCAGTGGGGTTATCATTCTTCAGGTGCGCGATTTGCCTAAAAACAAGGATCTCAGCGAGCGTTCTCAAACATTGATGAATAAATTTTCGGGACCAATTGGCGGCATCTATGGCAATATCACCAAGACGCATGATTACAATGGTGAACAGGCCTTGAAGTTTTTGCAAGGTTGGTTTGGTGAACGAATTCATCTGGTCACATTCGAATTAGAGCAAGATATCAACTCGCATATTTCTTTGAGCTGGCATTTGACCAAGTCTGAAAAAAGACATATCGCCAATGCAGTAAATGATACATATTTCCAGGCGGAATTGAATCGATTACTAGGTCTTTTGGAGCGATAACACAGATGCCTTTTTTAAGGTTGTTTCTTTTTATTGCACCGTAGCAAAAAAGGACGCTGCTCGTGAGACTACTTCTCTGATTGACGCTTCATCTGTTTCCGCCCAATTCATATCAAAGAGTGTTGTTTTGGCTATTGATGTTTGCGGTATTCGTCCACTCAAGTGATAGTTTTTGATTTTTGAATGCAGCATCCCTGGAAACGTGTCCGGTCGAATTCCGCCTCCTGGCATAATTTGTATTCTACCGTTTGCTGCTTCTGCCAATTTCACAATAGTGTCAATTCCTTCCGGACCTGTTGCTTTTCCTCCTGAGGTGAGAATGCGCTCACAGCCAGCAGCAATGATTGTTTCCATCGCTTCAAACATATCTGGGGTGCAGTCAATTGCACGATGAAATGTTACAGGTTGTGGTTTGCAGAATGCGACCAACTCGCGCAACAACTCTGAATTCACAGTTTCATTTTGGTTTAATACGCCAAATACAAATCCATCCGCACCCGCTTTTTGTAAATTTTCTATTTCGTATTTAAACACTTCTATCTCTTCTTTGTCATAACAAAAGTCGCCTTCACGAGGTCGGATCATGACATACACCGGAATAGAAACATGTTTTTTAACTGCTTGCAAAAGCCCTGTGCTTGGCGTAATGCCAGCCGTTGCCAGGGCGGAACATAGCTCTATGCGTCCTGCGCCACCTTTTTCTGCATTTATGCATGAGCGCACCGTGGAAGCGACTACTTCAATTGTAAATTCATTCATCTTCGCCGCAAAAGTATTCGTATGAAACACAAATTAATTCTTGTCTCTACATTATTCTTTTATCTGAGTGGTTTTGGTTATGATGGAAAGGATTCAATTGCAATTGAAAATCTTGTTTTTGAAGGCGCCGGCATTCGAGGTATAGCTTATTGCGGTGCTTTGATGGAACTGGAGGAACGCGGTATGTTGGATTGTGTGGAGAGGGTAGGAGGTACATCTTCCGGTGCTATTACTGCGTGCCTTGTTAGCATCGGATACACTCCCATGGAGACATACCAAATAATTGGAAGTACTGATTTTGGTAAATTCAATGATGGTGGTTTTGGTGTCATTGGTGGCATTTCTAGATTAAAAAGAAAACTGGGCTATTATCGAGGAAAACAATTTCTAACGTGGCTTGAAGAGTTGATCCAAAAAAAATCAGACAATGCAAATTTGACATTCCTTGAATTGGAACAATGGAGATTGTCACAACCGAACTGCTCGCTTAAATCACTCGTCATTGCTGCGACGAGTTTAAATCATCAATCTACTGTCTTTTTTTCGGTGGAGACTTATCCGCATATGCGCATCGCGGATGCGGTTCACGCATCAATGGCCATTCCACTTTATTATGAGCCTGTCATCGTCAATCCTTCCGGGCAGGTGGTTGAATTAAAAAAAATGAAACCTGAAGATCATTTGTGTGTGGATGGCGGTTTTACTGCAAATTTCATCATTCAGTACTTTGATGTACACACTCCCGATGGAAGCGTATCTCATGCGCCAACTCTTGGATTAAGACTTGATTCTGACGAACAAATTTCCTGTGACATTGATGACAAACAACTCGCATACCAACACATAGCAACTGCTTCTGATTTTGTGGGTGCATTTTATTATATAATAAAAGAAACATTGAACAGACAAACGCTCACACCAGAGGATTGGGAAAGAACGGTTTCAATCAGCGATTGCGGTATGAGCCCCAAAGTAAAAAGACTCAGTGAAAAAGAAAAAATGAAATTGATCCTCGCCGGTCGAAGAGGTGTCCGAAATTTTATGACCAATTGATGTCACGTCTGCGTATGATATATATTACATGTCTTTGATAATAATGTGCTGACCTTAGTGGTGTTGGCATTTACGTCGACGTTGAAAAATGAAACACGAAGTATTTCAAGTGGAGAACATCAAATGCGATGGCTGTATGACAACCATTCGCAAAGACTTACTCAAACAGACTGGTATTCTGACAGTGCATGTTGATGCCGAGAAACAGATGGTTGAAGTAACCGGTGACGATAATATGGATCGCTTGCATGTTATCTCAAGACTGGAACATTTGGGCTATCCATTGGCAGGCAATAATGATCTATTGTCGAAAGCAAAGTCCTTTGTGAGTTGCGCGGTTGGACGTTTTGATAAGATGAATGAATCTTAAGGTCATTTCTAATAACCTGTTTTATGATTCGCGGCGGTTAAATTCGTCGAAGGTTAGCCAAATGGAGGGAGCAAAACCAAGCTCTGTAATCGACATTTGGCGAAGCATGCGACGAATTGAACCCCGATAATACCATAATTTCATGTGTAGCTTTCCATTTTCGTAGAATCGTGAAAGAGGTTGTTCGAAAAGCCCTTAATTGCGTTGGTTCGAATTCTATTCAGTCTCCGAGTTTTTACGGAGTTTTTCGGTTTCACTTCTCCCCAGTGGTTTGTCAACCAATGTTATTCTCGGTCGCCCGATAAATGCGCCCATATCCACGCCGCATTGCAGAAAATACTCTTCTCCTGCCTTGATACATAATCGTGTTTCAGTTGTCGATTCCGTCGCAGCCCAGAAACGATAACATTCTTGACGGTCTATGCGAATGATTTGATACGACCCGTTTTTTACCTTAAAAAGAGTTGAATCATCCAGGTGCATTTTGTAATTGACTGCCCAGCCATAGCCAGACCTGGGCCGATAAATATGTACGATTGCATAGCTAGTATCACCATTAAAAACTTGTTTGGTTATTTCATTTTCGATCGCATTTAAGCTGTCTTGAAACGCATAGATGTCGGGCACTTTGTAATAACTCCCGAAAAAAGTGAAACAGGTGCTGCCGCCGGAGGGTTCTTTAATTCTCTCAATATGGACAATGTTAGCTCCTTTTTGTCGTGCGTCTATTCTGGCCATTCTCATGATCACATCATAGGTGCAGCCGATGGTCAGGCCTCTTTCACCTACGCGAAATGTCCCAATTTGCTCGGCAATAGGTTGGTTTTGACTTGGGAATAGGGTCACCACGGTGGCGTTGTCTCCAAGTGGCTCAGCCATTTTAGTCAGTTTGGTTTTCACCTTAGGCGAGCAAGAAGCGAATAGCAATAGTGAAGATACCAGAAGGACGTTCCAAAGTTTAGTTCTAAGCATATAGGGTATTGTGGGATTGTCAAAGTAAAATTAGCACACATTCAGGCAAAAAAAAAGCGGGAACAAGTCCCGCTTTCGATTTGAAATAAATCAACCGTTCTATATTATTCAGCAGCAGCAGCTGTTTCCACAGCGCCGAAACGTTTTTTCTCTTGGATACGACTTGCTTTACCTGT
>Ga0075152_10001213_pt1 | contig 18628 bp, 11 predicted proteins | sample JI61114C2DNA_FD_70964 | JGI IMG/M metagenome (GOLD analysis project Ga0075152, IMG submission 70964) | Wastewater effluent complex algal communities from Wisconsin, to seasonally profile nutrient transformation and Carbon sequestration -... | ecosystem: Engineered > WWTP > Effluent > Algae...
CGGCGACCGCGACCAAGGTCGGCGTGTACATGGCCTTCCGCTTCATGTTCACGATCTTCGGCGTCGGCTTCAGCTTCATCGCCATGCCGACGACCCTGATCCTCGCCGGCTGCGCCGCCACCGGCATCCTCGTCACCGGCGTCACCGCGATCCGCCAGACCAACCTCAAGCGCATGCTCGCCTACTCGAGCGTCGGCCAGCTCGGCTACATCGTGCTCGGCTTCTCGCTCGCCAACGTCAACGGCGTCGCCGGCTCGGTCGCCCACATCCTGAACCACGCCCTGATGAAGGGCGGCATGTTCATGGCCCTCGGCGCGATCGTCTATAGCCAAGGCCGCTGCGACATCCGCAGCGTGCGCGGCCTCGGCCGCAAGATGCCGCTGACGATGGCCGCCTTCACCGTCGGCGGCCTCGGCCTGATCGGCTTCCCGCTGACCGCCGGCTTCATCAGCAAGTGGTACCTCGTGCAGGGCTGCCTCGAGCGCCCGCACATGTGGCCGCTCGCCGGCGTGGTCCTGCTCGGCTCGCTGCTCGCCGTCGTCTACACCTGGCGGGTCGTCGAGGCCGCCTACTTCCAGGAGCCCGACGACGACCGCCCGATCGCCGAGGCCCCGCTGCTGATGCTGATCCCGATGTGGCTGATGATCGGCGCCAGCATCTTCTTCGGCATCAACGCCACCTTCACCGGCAAGATCGCGGTGACCGCCGCCCGGTCGCTGCTCGGAGTCGGCCCATGATGTTCGACCTCTCCCCGCCGCTGCTGGCGATCTACATCCCCCTGGTCGGCGCCCTGCTGATCGCCCTCGCCGGCCGCTGGCCCAACCTGCGCGAGGCCCTGACCCTCGGCACCGCCGGCGCCCTACTCTACACCGTCGCCAGCATCGTCCCCAAGGTGCTCGCGCCCAACTTCTGGGCCGCCTACGCCAAGGCCCCGCCGCTGCGCCTGATCGAGGTGCTCCCCGACGTCTTCCTCGAGCTCAAGGTCGAGCCGCTCGGCATGGTCTTCGCGCTGATCGCCGGCAGCCTGTGGGTCCTGAACTCCCTGTACTCGATCGGCTACATGCGCGGCAACGCGGAGAAGCACCAGACCCGCTTCTACGTGTGCTTCGCGCTCGCCATCGCCAGCGTGATGGGCCTCGCCTTCGCCGGCAACCTCTTCACCCTCTTCGTCTTCTACGAGATGCTGACCCTGACGACCTACCCGCTGGTCGCCCACAAGGGCACCGCGGAGGCGCTGCGCTCCGCCCGGACTTACCTCGGCATCCTCGTCACGACCTCGGTCTGCTTCCTGCTCGCCGGCATCATCGCCACCTACGCCTACACCGGCGACCTGGCCTTCAAGCAGGGCGGCGTGTTCACCAGGGCGCTCGCCGACGGCAGCTTGACCGCCCCGACGCTCGGCGTCCTGTTCATCCTCTACATGTACGGCATCGGCAAGGCCGCGCTGATGCCGATGCACCGCTGGCTGCCGGCCGCCATGGTCGCGCCGACGCCGGTCAGCGCGCTGCTGCACGCGGTCGCCGTGGTCAAGGCCGGCGTCTTCAGCGTCGTCAAGGTGATCATCTACACCTTCGGCCCGCTGACGCTAATCTCCGCCGGCCAGGGCAGCTGGCTGATCTTCATGGCCGGCGCGACGATCCTGATCGCCAGCTTCATCGCCCTGTTCCAGGACAACCTCAAGCGCCGCCTCGCCTACTCGACCGTCTCGCAGCTGTCCTACATCATCATCGCCGCGGCGCTGCTGTCCCCGCTGTCGCTGATGGCCGCGACCCTGCACATCGCCGCCCACGCCTTCGGCAAGATCACCCTGTTCTTCGCGGCCGGCTCGATCTACACCGCGTCGCACAAGACCGAGATCAGCCAGCTCGACGGCATCGGCCGGCGCATGCCCTTCACCATGGGCGCCTTCACCATCGGCGCGCTGTCGATGATCGGCCTGCCGCCGACCGCCGGCTTCATCAGCAAGTGGTACCTCCTGAGCGCCGCCTGGGAGACCGAGTACGTCTTCGTCATCGTCGTCGTCGTCCTGAGCACCCTGCTCAACGCCGCCTACTTCCTGCCGATCATCTACCGCGCGTTCTTCCGCGCGCCGCCGCCCCCGGGCCGCGCGCACCACGCCGACCACGGCGCCTTCGCGGAGGACCCCGAGCACCCGCTCGACCACCCCACCGCAGCCGACGGCCTGTTCGGCGATGAGGCCGACCACAGCGAGGCCCATCACAGCCACGTCCACGGCCACGCCCCCGGCACTCACGGCGAGGCCCCGTGGCCGATCGTCGTCGCGCTGTGCTCCACCGCCGCGGTCACCGTCGCCTTCTTCTTCTACTCCGACCTGGCGATCGACCTCGCCACCCAGCTGCGAAAGGGCCTGCTGCCGTGAAGCTCGAGGACCCCCGCACCATCCGCCTGATCTGGATCGTCTCGCTGGTCGTGCTCGCCCTGCTCGTCGCCGCCGACGCCCTCGTCGAGCATCACCCCCACTTCGGCATCGACGGCGGCTTCGGCTTCCACGCCTGGTACGGCTTCGCCGTGTGCGCGGCGATGGTCTTCGTCTCGAAGTTCGTCGTCGGCCTCCTGCTCAAGCGAAGGGACACCTACTACGATGACTGACGCGGCCGGCCTCCCGCCTCCGGGCCTCATCCTGATCCTCGGCGGTCTGCTGCTGCCGCTGCTGCGCGGCGCGGGCCCCCTCGTCGCGCTCGCGCTGCCGCTGCTGACCCTCGCCGCGATCTGGACGATCCCCGGCGACCTCAGCGTGTCGATGCCCTTCATGGGCGACTACACCCTGACGATCCTCTCCTGGCAGCCCGCCACCGCCGTCTTCGCCACCATCTTCGCGCTGATGGCCTTCGCCGGCGCCCTCTTCGCCCACCCGATCACCGGCCTCGCCAGCGAACGCGGCAAGCGCTGGCAGGTCGAGCTGCCCGCCGCCTTCGTCTACGCCGGCAGCGCCATCTGCGTCACCTTCGCCGGCGACATCCTCAGCCTCTTCATCTTCTGGGAGCTGATGGCGATCGGCTCGACCGTCGTCGTCTGGAGCGCCGGCACCCGCGAGTCCGCGCGCGCCGGCCTGCGCTACGCCCTCGTCCACCTCGTCGGCGGCGTCGTGCTGATGGCCGGCATCCTCGCCCACGTGTTCGCGCTGCAGGCCCAGGGCGCGCCCGACCCGCTCGCGCTGTCACACTTCGCCTTCGGCGCCGCCGGCTTCGAGGCCCTGTCTTTTGGGTCAGGTCAGGCCGCGCCCTGGCTGATCCTGATCGGCGTGCTGGTCAACGCCGCCGCCCCGCCGCTCGGCTCGTGGCTGGCCGACGCCTACCCGGAGGCCTCCGAGAGCGGCACCGTGTTCCTCTCGGCCTTCACCACCAAGACCGCGGTCTATGTGCTGATGGTGATGTTCGCCGGCACCGAGCTGCTGGTCTACGTCGGCCTGGCGATGGCGCTCTACGGGATCGTCTACGCGATCCTCGAGAACGACATGCGGCGCATCCTCGCCTACTCGATCGTCAATCAGGTCGGCTTCATGGTCTGCGGCATCGGCATCGGCACCGCGATGGCCCTCAACGGCGCCGCCGCCCACGCCTTCGCCCACATCATCTACAAGGCGCTGCTGCTGATGTCGGCCGGCAGCGTCCTCTACATGACGGGCAAGCGCAAGTGCACCGACCTCGGCGGCCTCTACCACTCGATGCCGATCACCATGGTCTGCGGCATCGTCGGCGCCCTCGCCATCTCCTCGTTCCCGCTGACCTCCGGCTTCGTCACCAAGTCGATGATCAACTCGGCCGCCGCCGACCAGCACCACGCCCTGGCCTGGTTCGTGCTCACCGCGGCCTCCGCGGGCGTGTTCCTGCACGCCGGCATCAAGTTCCCGTGGTTCGTGTTCTTCCAGAAGGACTCCGGCCTGCGCCCGCCCGACCCGCCGTGGAACATGCGCGCGGCGATGATCTTCTTCGCGGTCCTCTGCGTGGGGCTCGGCGTCCCCGGCGTGTACCAGCCGCTCTACGCGATCCTCCCGTTCCCGGCCGCCGCCGGCGAGACCCTCTACGTGCCCTACACCGGCTCGCACGTGATCAGCCAGCTCCAGCTGCTGCTGTTCTCCGGCCTCGCCTTCTTCGTGCTGCTCCCGGTCCTCAAGCGCACGCTGACGATCACCCTCGACGCCGACTGGTTCTACCGCCGCATGTTCCCCGGCCTGTGGAAGCACCTGCTGCGCCCGGTCTTCGCCGCGCTCGGTGAGATCCGCGACGGCATCATCGGCGGCATCCCCGACGACGTGAAGCGGCTCGTCTACTCGCCCCCGCGGGAGGACTCGTTCTTCCGCGAGTGGGGCCTCGGCGGCGCGATGCTGACGATCACCGGCATCCTCTTCGTGTACCTGGTGCTCGGCTTCGTCTAGACCGCGGCGGCGCGTCGCGCCCCGCCGCGCGCCCTGAAGCGCGCGGCGGCGGCTCGCGCCACCGCCCCCCGCCTACTTGCCGGCGGCCTTCTTCTTGGCGTCGGCGAGGGCTTCCTTCGCGCCCTTGTCCTTGGGCTTGAGGTCGACGGCGATCTTGAAGGCCGCCTCCGCGTCGGCCCAGCGACCGAGGCCGCCGAGCGTCTGGCCGCGCAGCATGTGCCCGTCGAAGCTCTTGGGGTTGACCCGCGCGAGCTCCTCGACGAGCGGCAAGAGCTCGTCCCACTCCGCCAGCGCGCGCATCAGCTTGCCCTTCATGATCACCGCCTCGGTGAAGGGGCCGATCGCGTCGCGGTTGTCGGGCCAGATCGCCAGCAGCTGGCGCAGCGCGACCACGGCCTCGTCCCCGAGCTTGCTCGCCAGCGCCTTGGTCGCCTTCGGGAGCAGCTGCTCGGCCGCCTTGCGACGCAGCACCGGGAGCTCCTCGTTGCCGGGCTCGAGCGCGGCGAGCTGCTTCAGGTGCTCGGCGAGGTTGTCGCCCGCGGGCTCGGTCCAGCGGCCCTCCGTGAGCGCGACCTGGGCGCGCGACACCAGCACCGCCGGGTCGTTCGTCACCGGCACGTCGACCCTCGGCGGCTCCGGCTGCGCGCCGGCCTCGGCGCCCACCTCCGCGACACCACCAGCCTCGGCGCCAGGCTCGGCCTGCGCCACGGACCCGCTCGCCTGCCCCTGCGGCGCCGACGGGCCGCCGACGGGCTGCGCGTCGCCGGCGAACAGCTGCGGACCCAGCAACACGCCGACGACCACCAGCGTCCCCGCCGCGACCAACCACAGCCACGTGTTCGAGCCCGACGGCGGATCGAGATCATCCTCGGCCTCGCGTGCGTGCTCGCGCGGCCGGGGCACCGGCGCCTCGTCGCGCACCGGCTCGGGCGCCGGCTCACGCACCGGCGTGGCCACGACCTGCGGTCGAGCCGGACCGCTGGTGCTCGCCGGCCGCATCCCCGAGGTGCTGGCCTCGGAGCTCAGCGGCGCGCGCATCGAGGTCGACGCGCTCTCGGGCGGCGGCGGGATCGCCAGGTTCGCGGAGCGCTCGGAGTCGTCGCCGCGCAGCGAGCCAGCCCCGGCCAGGGCCGCCGCCACCGCGCTCTTGACCGGCCGCGACGCCGGGCTGTCGAGCGCCCGCAGCAGGTCCACCTCGAGCACGCGCATCGAGGGCGGACGCTCCTCGGGCCGTCGCGACAGGCAGCGGGCGACCACATCGGCGAGGCCCTGCGGCACGTCGGCGACGAGCTCGTTGATCCGCGGCGCGTCCCGGGCGCCCTTCTGGATCAGCACGTCGATCGCGTTGCGGCCCTTGTAAGGCAGACGGCCGGTCAGCATCTCGAAGAGCACCGAGCCGAGCGCGTAGATGTCGGAGGCCGAGTTGGCCTCCGCGCCCGCGGCCTGCTCCGGGGCCATGTAGTCCGGCGAGCCGATGATCAGCTCCTGCTGGGAGCTGGTGGCCGTCGGCTCGCTGTCGACGTGCGAGCAGATGCCGAAGTCGACGACCTTCACGAAGTCGAGGTCGCCCTCGAGGGCCACGAGCACGATGTTGCTCGGCTTGAAGTCGCGATGAATGATGCCCGACTCGTGCGCCGTGCCCAGCGCGCGGCACACCTGGCTGGCGACGTGCACCGCCCGGCCCGCCGAGATCCTGCCCTCCTCCTGAATGATCGCCGCGAGGCTCTGCCCGTCGAGCAGCTCGGTGACCGCGAACACACTGCCGTCCTCGAGCTTGCCGATGTCGAAGACCTGGGCGATGTTCGGGTGCTTGAGCTCCTGCGCCGCCTGGGCGTCGCGGATGAAGCGAGCCATCACCTCCGGGTCACGCGCGTAGATCTCCGGCAGCACACGCAGCGCACAGGGCACCCCGCGCTCGGTGTCACGAGCCCGGTAAAGCGCGCCCATGTCGTCGAAGGCCTGCAGGTCCTCCACGCGATAGCGGCTGGCGACGATGCTTCCCCATCGCTGCTCGGCCTCCTCGCGCGTCGACGCAGTGGCCCGGGCTGCTTGCCCGCTGAGAAGCCCCATGTCCTCGTTGTCGCCCATCCTGCTCTCGCTTGCTGCTCGCCGACCGCGGCGGGGGATGTCCATGGAGTCGGAGAGGCTGATGGCGTCCTGCCCCCGGCCTTGCTCGCGAACCCTGGAGAAATCTTCGCGAACGTAGCTCGCGTAGTCCTGAGTCTCAAATTTGTGGTCTTGCGCGAAGATGTCGCGCATCCAATCGCCGACCCGGTCGGTGTCGCAGGCCGGGAAATTCCGCGCCATCAGCTCCGAGAGGCTGGCGCGAAATCGATCCGCCGTCTGAAATCGCAGCTCTCGCTCGGTCGCCAGCGCCCGCAAGACCACCGAATCGAGCCCATCGGGGATCCCCGGGACCAGCTCGGAGGGCGCCCGGACCAGCGGGTCCCGGGCGGCGGCCAGCGCCGCGCTGTGGCTGCGAGCTCTGGCCGGGAACAGCTGCCGCCCCGTGAGCAATTCCCACAGCACGATCCCCGCCGCGTAGATGTCCGCCCGCAGATCGACCGCGTGCCCGCGCGCCTGCTCCGGCGAGAGGTAGTTGTAGCGGCCGAACACCCGCCCCGGATCGGTGACTTCGGTGCGCAGGGCGCTCTTCGCCAGGCCGAAGTCGGTCAGCTTCACCTCGCCCCGGTAGCCGACCAGGATGTTGGGCGGCGAGATGTCACGGTGGACCAGGCCCAGGCCCATCGCGTCGTGCACGTACGACAGGCCGCGCAGCAGCTCGCGCACCACGAACACCGCGATGTCGACCGGGATCCGCCGCTGCAGCTGGGCGCAGCGGTTCCACACCGCCCGCAGGTCCTTGCCCTCGACCAGCTCCATCGCCAGGTACAGCTCGCCCCCCGCCGAGCCGACATCGAAGACCTGCACGAGGTTGGCGTGGTTGAGCCGCACCACCACCCGGGCCTCGTCGAAGAAGCGCCGCCGCAGGTCGCCGCCGTCGCCGTCCGCCAGCAGGGTCTTGACGACGCACAGCTTCTCCATCCCCCCCTGCTCGCCCGCCGCCGCGAGGAACAGCTCGCCCATCCCGCCCCGCGCCATCTCGCGGAGCAGGACGTACTTGCCGAACACCCGGGGGAACTCGCTGGCTCGCCCGGGGACCGCTGCCGCCTCGTCGTGCACGCCTAGGGCGCCTTGTACACGATGTCGAAGCGCCGGACGATCGCCCCCTCGGCCCCGGACCCGGCCTCCGGGACCTCGATCTCGCGCCGCTGCGTGCCCGCGCCCGGCGCCCGGATCACCAGCGCGTAGCTGCCCGGCGCCACGTCCTCGGCGCGCACCGCCCCCTCCGCGTCGGTCCGCGCCCCGGAGAACGGCCCCCCGTCGACCTGCGCGCCGCTCACCGCCGCGCCGTCGTCGTCGCGTCGCAGCTCGACCACCAGCGCCGGACCGCTCGCCGGCCGCGTGCCGACCAGCTCCAGCTGCGCCCCGGCCTCGACCTCCGTCGCGGTCGCCAGCACGGCCCCGTCCTGCAGCGCCCGCAGGTCGTAGCCGCCCTCCCCGATCGCCGTGAACCGAAACGTGTCCCCCTCGACGAGCGCCTGATGCACCTCGTAGCTGCGCAGCCGCGAGCGCGCGAGGACGCGAGCTCGCGGATACGCCTGCCCCTCCGGGTCCAACAGGGTCCCGGTCACCGGCGCCAGCGGCGGGAGCAGCGTGATCGACCAGTCACCCTCGCCGAGCTCGACCGGCCGCTCGACGCTGCGATAGCCCGGCGCCCGCGCGACCAGCACCAGCGCGTTGTAGGTCGGGACCTCGAGCGCGTCGCCTGGCTCGCAGCGCCCGCTCGCCTCGCCGCAGGGGTCGCAGGGCGGGCGCTCGACGCGGGCGAAGTTGAACACCCCGTCGGCGTCGCTGGCGGTGTTGCGGGTCGTGAACGGCGGCAGGGCCATCGGGTCGTCGTCGCGACCGCGGCGGACCATCAGCGTCGCCCCGGCGACCGGCTGCCCGCCGGGATCGAGGACCGTGCCGGTGATCCGCTCGAGCGGCCGGGCGGTGACCGTCTGCTCGGCGAGGTTGGTCTCGAACACCCAGGGCTCGCGCGGCAGCAGGCTGGTGTGACGAAACTCGGCGCAGACCAGGCCCCGACAGCCCGGTCCGACGAACTCTCCCTCGGCTCCGACCTCGATCGCCCCGCCATCGATCGGGAAGCTCTGCTCCGCCAGCGGCCGCAGGCAGTGCAGGATGACCCGGCCCTCGGTCACCGGCATGCCGTCGAGGTCGACGATCCGCCCGCGGACCTTGCCCTCACCGCTGCGGTCGAGGTCCCGGCTGCCGACCCCGAGGCTGCCGCTGCCGTCCGCGGCGGCCGCGGCAGGTGAGCGACGGCCCCGCCGGCCGGCTCCGGCCTTGCCGCTCGGGGCGGCCTGCGTCCACCACCATGCCAGCAGCAGGATCGCCAACAGACCGAGCAAGCCGAACTTCAGCCGCAACTCCGCTCCTCCCGCTCAGGCCAAGAATGGTTGCATGATCGCATCCACCGCGGCCGCGGCCTCGAGCAGGACCTGGTCGATCATGCCGTCGATGTCGGCCTGGACCCCTGGCAGCTGGTCGCTGGCCAGGTTCCCGTCGCTGCGCGCCAGCGCGTAGACCTTGAGCTTGGGCTCCGTCCCGCTCGGTCGCAGGACGATCCGGCAGCGCCGCCCCGCGCCCGCGAGCTCGAAGCTCAGGACATCGCCCGGCAGGTCGCGCGTCGCCGATCCTGTGTGACGCAGACGCAGGCGGTCGTCGACCTTGATCACCGACAGCCCCGCGAAGCCGAGCGGCGGCGTCGCCCGCCAGGTCTCCATCACGGCCGCGATCGCGGCCCTCCCGGCGACCCCTGTAGCCATCAAATTCGCAGTCTTCTCGCGGTGATACCCGTAACGGCACCAGATACGCTCGAGGTTGTCGAACAGGGTCCGTCCCTCGGCGTGGGCCACCGCGGCGCACTCGGCCAGGAGCAGCGCGGCGATCGCCCCGTCCTTGTCGCGGATGTCGTCGCCGCGGATGTAGCCGTGGCTCTCTTCGCACCCAAAAACCAAAGTCTTCTCGGGCTGTTCAGCCATCATCCCCGCGTGATGCTTGAAGCCCACGAGCAGATCGTCGACCACATCGAGGCCGTGCGCCCGGGCCATCGTCGCGAGCAGCGGGCTCGTCACCAGCGTCGTCAACACCCAGCCGTTCGTCGGCAGCGCGTGCTGCAACTGCTTGAGCACGTGGTCGAGCATCAGCACCCCGAGCCGGTTGCCGTCGATCGCCACGAAGTCACCGCCGGGCCCGCGCGCGCACGCGCCCAGACGGTCGGCGTCCGGGTCGGTCGCCAGCACCAGCTGGGCCCGCTTCTCCTCGGCCAGCGCCACGGCCATCGTCATCGACACCGGCAGCTCCGGGTTGGCCGAGACCACCGTCGAGAACCGCCCGCCGTCCGGGTCGCACTGGGCCGCGACCAGGTGGACCGTCAGGCCGCGGGCCCGCAGCACCGGGGCCACGCTGGTGTGCCCGACCCCATGCAGCGGCGTGAAGGTCAGCGAAAAACCGCGCGCCTCCAGCGAACCGGGCACCACCCCCTGGGCGAGCACGTGGTCGTGGTACGGCGCGTCGGCCTCGGCCTCGACCTCATCCGGCCCGATCACGTGGATCTGCGACCGCTGCGCCTCGGCCAGCGGGGGCAGCTCGGTCACCCCGAGGATCGCCCGCATCAGCGCCGCGTCGCGAACGCCGAGCACCTGCGCCCCATCCGGCCCGTAGATCTTGATGCCGTTGTCCTGCGGCGGATTGTGACTGGCGCTGATCACGATGCCGGCCCCGCAGCCCATGCGACGGACCAGGAAGGACAGCTCCGGCGTCGGCCTCGGCGAGTCGAGCAAGATCACCGTCAGCCCGGCGGCCGCGCACTGCTCCGCCGCGACATGGGCAAACTGCCGCGAGTGCATCCGCGTGTCGTACACGATCGCCACCTGCGGCGTATCGCCCGCCGCCCGCATCGCCAGCGCCAGGCCCTGGGCCGTCTCGCGCAGGACCACCGTGTTCATCCGGTTGGGCCCGGGCCCGACCTTCCCGCGCCGCCCGCCCGTGCCGATCGGCAGGACCTGCGAGAACGCGTCCAGAAGCTCGGCCCGCGCCGCAGCCGAGCCTGCTTCCACATCGGCGAGCAGGGCGCGCAGCGCCGGTCGTTCGCTCATGTAATGAGGATCGTCGAGCCACCGGCGTACGCCACGCTCGGTGTCGAGAGGGAGACCCAGGTCCTGAAGGCTTGCTTCGGTCACGGGCGAAATCCTACCGCAAGTCGCAATGAACTTGCTGCGCGGTGAAATCATCTCCCGGTTGGGCCCGTTCCATGGAACACTCAAGGGCTACCGGTTGTCTGTCTGACCACTTGAGCAAGGGCGGGTCCACGTGCACGACGATCATCGCAATAATTCCTCGAATGGCGCGGCGCACGGGCGTGCGGCGCGACCTCTCCTCCAACGACTGCGGCCATTTCTGCGCCGCGACCTGCGCCCGCGGGCGCTGTCGGCGGTGGTCGCGGCGACCCTTTTGAGCGGACTGACCTGGCTGGGTACCTCGGCCCTCACCCGCATGGACAGCCCGGCGGCCCAGGATGTGCGCGTCGCCCTCGGTATGGAGGCCCCCTGGGAGGTCTGTGACGGCCCCGGCAAGCCCATCTGCTCCTTCGACGACCGCGAGCAGACCGCCGTCGACCGCGAGTTCATGAGCCAGCAACGGATCCGCCTGGTCGTCCTGAACGAGCTCAGCACCCGCGTGACCCGGGCCCTGGACAACCTGCGCCTCGCCGAGGACATCCTCAAGACCCAGGCCGTCGACCTCCAGGGCGACCTGCTCGGCGGTCGCAAGGACCTCGCCGACCTGCTCCTGACCACGATCGACCTGCGACCGCTGACGCTGCGCGACGAGGACCTCCAGCGCACCTCGAGCATGCAGATCGCCGCCTCGACCTTCGACGTCAAGGACGGCAAGATCCTCGGCCATCAACACGCGCTGCTGGCCGAGATCGAGGCCCAGCGCCGCACCCTGCAGGGCCACGCCGCCCGCCTCGACCGCCTGACCCGCCGCGAGGGCGAGTTCCCGATCGACACCGCCGGCACCGACCGCCAGGCGCTCTGGGCCGACCTCTTCAACAGCGATCCTTATGGCTCGGGGGGCGAGCTCGCCGGCTGGGTCCTCAGCTCCGGCGGCCTTCCGACCGTCACCCAGAGCCTCGCCGGCCTGGCCCAGTACAACAGCCAGGCCCTCGCCGAGGCCGTCTTCAACCAGGACGCCCGCGTCTGGCAGAGCGCCTTCACCGAGCCGATGGCCGAGTTCACCGCGGTCCAGAAGCCCAGCGTCCGCTACCGCTCCCCCGTCGAGGACGGCCAGCGCTGGCAGCTGCTCGGCTCCCTGCTCCTCGGCTTCGCCTCCTTCATGCTGCTGCTGGTCGGCCCCGTGATCACGGCCACGCACACCGCCCGCGAGCGTGAGGCGGGCACCTTGCCGGTCCTGCGCATGACGGGCCTGTCCGCCGGTGACCTGGCCCTGGCGATGACCCTCGGCCCGAACGTCTTCGCCATGCTCGGCGGCGGCCTCCTGCTGCTGATCAGCACCGTCATCCTCGGCCTCACCGTCGGCCCGGCCGCGCTGCTGATGCCGCTCGCCCTGCTCGTCGTGCTCTCCGCCGCCACCCACCTGACCGCGATCGGCATCGGCGACGCCCTCGGCCACCGCGTCAACGCCCTGCTGGTCGGCGCCCTGATGGCCCTCGGCATCGCCGGTAGCGGCATCATCGGCGGCGTGCTCGTCGGCGCCAACATGGCCAGCGCCGGCCTCCTGCTCGGGCCGCTACCCTCGGTCCTCGGCGGCGCCATCGGCCTCTCCGGTCTGCCAAGCACCGCCGACCTCGTCGTCGCCTCCGACCCCCAGCTCGGCCCGACGATCCTCGGCTACGCGGTCCTCACCCAGGTCATGGTCGCCGGCATCTGCCTGCTCAGCTGGCGCCGCCGCGTCGAGCAGGCCTGGGCCCCGCTGTTCCGGCCCGCCGAGGGCATCGCCCTGGCGATCGCCAGCATCGGCTGCTCGGCCCTGACGATGGTCGACCTCTCGGCCCGCATCAACACCCAGAGCTTCGACAGCCTCAACCTCGTCACCTTCCTCGCCAGCGCCTTCCTGCTGCCCCTGCTCGGCTGGCTGCTCGTCGCCAGCCTGCGCCGCCCCGCCCGCGCCCACGCCGTGCCCAGCCACGTCGAGGCCCGCAGCGCCTTCCTCCGCTTCCAGGGCGTCCTGGCCCTGACGATGCTCGCGGTCGGCATGGCCTACAACAACGTGATGGCCACCAGCGGCCTCAGCGGTGAGCAGTCCGAGGTCATGTGGGCCACCCTGGCCCAGATCGTCCTCATCGCCGAGACCGCGGTCGCCGGTCTGCTCCTCAGCTCGCGCCGCCGCGAGGGTCGCCTCGGCATCAGCATGGCCACCGGCGCCCTGCTGGTCGTGCAGATCGCCTTCGCCGTGCTGGTCTATCGCCTCGAGGTCGGCCACGTCGCCCTGACCCACACCCCCGGCCTGCCCTTCCTCTACGGCATGGGCGCCTCCCCCTACTGGATCGCCCTGATGATCCTGGTCTGGGGCGCCGGCTTCGGCCTGATCCTCACCGCCCTCCTCCGGGAGCGCGACCGGGCCCGCGCCGCCGCGACCGCCGAGGCCGAGGAGCCCAACGAGGACGGCGAGACCGGCGACGCCGGCGACCGCCGCGGCCGCTGGCTCCACTGAGCCCTCCAGTCGCCCCCGCCTGCCCAGGCCCGAAGGTCCCGCCTTCGGGCCTGTGGCCGTTTAAGCCCGTGCCCCTTCGAGCCCGATCCCGCTTGTCACCCGGCGAGCCGCGCGGTACGAGGTCGCGCCATGCCCTGGTTCTACGAGCCGTATAACGACATCTCCGCGATCGGCATCCACATCACGGACCTGCTGCACCACGAGCAGAGCCCGTTCCAGGACATCAAGGTCCACGCCACGACCGGCCACGGTCGCCTGCTGCTGCTCGACGACATGGTGATGCTGACCGAGCTCGACGAGTTCGTGTATCACGACCTCATCACCCACGTGCCGCTGTGCATCCACGCCGACCCGCGGCAGGTGCTGGTGGTCGGCGGCGGCGACGGCGGCACCGTGCGCGAGGTCCTCAAGCACCCCGGGGTCGAGCGCGTGGTGCTCTGCGAGATCGACGAGCGGGTGACTCGCGTCTGCCAGCAGTGGATCCCCTCCGTCGCCGGCGCGCTCGAGGATCCGCGCGTCGAGCTCGTGTTCGCCGACGCCGTCGAGTACGTGCGCCGGCATACCGGCGTCTTCGACGCCGTGCTGGTCGACTCCTCGGAGCCGATCGGTCCGGCCGCGGGCCTCTTCGAGGGCAGCTTCTTCGCCGACCTGCGCCGCGCGCTGCGCCCCGGCGGCATCGTCAGCGCCCAGACCGAATCCCCGTTCTACGCCGCCGAGACCGTCCGCAACGTGTTCAGGGAGATCCGCGGCGTCTTCGCGCAGGTCCACGGCTACATCGGCAGCATCCCGACCTACCCGAGTGGTTGCTGGACCTTCGCCCTCGCCAGCGACGAGCGCAGCCCGGCCATGCTCGACGAGCGGCGCGCCGCGGCCCTGCGCTGCAAGTACTTCAACCTCGGCATCGCCCGCGGGGCCTTCGCCCTGCCAGAGTTCGCGCGCCTCCTGGTCGAGCCGACCTGAGCTGGCCCGAGCCTGAACAAGCTCTGCGGGGTCGGCGCGGCGACGACACCGACGCCACGACACCGACTCCCCCGACGACACCGCTCGTCGGGTGCGCCGCGCCGCGAACAGCGGTAGCCTGCGGCATGCGCTGGCCGGTCCTGCTCCTCGCGCTGCTCCCGGCCGCGACCGCCGGGGCGGCCGGCGTGCGGGTCCCGGCCGACCTGTCCGAAACGCCAGGTCGACACCTGGCCACCGCGCCGCTCGGCTGGACCGGCGTCGACGCCCCGCCGCAGGCCGTCGGCGCGCCGCACATCCTCTACATCAACTTCGACGGCGCCGTGCTGCGGAGGGGCTGCGGCAACGACTCGCGCCACGACTGCAGCAGCCTGGCCGACCTCTTCGACGGCTACGTCGGCCCCTTCGTCGGCACCGACAACCGCCGCCTGGCGATCGTGCAGGCCGTGCGCAAGGACCTCGCCGACTTCGGCGTGCGCGCGGTGACGACCCGTCCGCCCGCCGACACGAACTACACGATGGTGCTCTACGGCGACCTCGGCGAGCAGACCTTCGCCGGCATCGCGCCCTACATCGACTGCGGCAACCTGTGGGCCAACGACACCTGCTTCGCCGGCGCGTTTCAGGGCTCGAACATCGGCTCGACGATCATCTTGCAGGAGGCCGCGCACACCTGGGGCCTCGAGCACGTCAACTCGCCCTTCGACAACCTGCACCCCTTCGTCGCCCAGGCGACCCCGCGGTTTCAGGACCAGTGCAACAAGATCGTCGCCGACACCGACCTCGTCGAGACCAGCGGCGTCTGCAACCAGGTGCACCAGCAATTCTGCGAGGTCGGGCATCAGAACAGCTACCAGGAGCTGCTGTCCCTGTTCGGCCCCCCGAGCCCCGACACCCAGCCGCCCACCCTCGAGATCACCAGCCCGCAGGACGCCTCGATCCACGTGCTCCCGACCACCCTGCGCCTGCAAGGTGAGATCGGCGACGACCTCGCGCCGCAGGTCTACCAGATGACCGTCACCAACCTCGGCGCGACCGTCTTCTCCGGCGAGGTGCTCAGCCTCGACCTCTCGCTGAAGGACCCCCCGCCCGGCGACTACGACCTGACCGTCACCGTCGTCGATGGCGCCGGCAACGCGGGCAAGGACTCGGTCCGCTTCACGCTGCTCCCCGAGGGCAGCGAGGATCCCGACACCGACAGCGCCGCCGACACCGACACCGACACCGATAGCGACTCCAACAACGGTGACGGCGGCTGCCGGACCCTCGCCGCCCCGCCCGGCCTGCTCGCCCTGCTGCTGCTGATCCCTCGCCGCCGACGCGGCCGCTGACGCCCGGACGGACCGCCAACGGACCCGCGGGTCGCCACCGCGCACGCGGCTGGCGCCCCGCCGCCGGCCGCGCTAAGAGTGTCCCCCGTCATGCCTCGCCTGCGGATCGCCGTCCTCCTCGCGCTGCTCGGGCCTCTGCCCGCCTGCCCGCAAGCCACCGGCCCGGGCCCGACGAAGGTTGAGCGTCACCCCGCCGTCGTCGACGACCCGCGCGCCGTGAACGCGACCGGAGATCTTTACGCCGCCGACGACAAGCGCGGCACGCCGGTGTCACCGCCGCCACCGCCCGCGAGCCCGGGGACCGGGCGCCCCGACGAGACCAACGGCACGTGTCGACTGTACGCGCCCGAGCTGACCGACCCCGAGTGCTGCGAGCGGCAGCTCGGCTTCGACGTCGAGACCGTCAAGCGCGCCTGCGGCCTCAAGCTCTACCTCGGCGAATCCTTCCAGGGCAGCTGCGGGTTCTACTTCCTCCCGGACGCGGTCGCGGCCGGCACGCCGACGATCTGGTTTCGCCTCTCGACGCTCCAGGGCGCCACACCGAAGCAGGCCGCCGACGAGCACGTGACCTACACACGACAGGTCACCAGCGACCCGAGCTTCTCCGCCAGCCCGATCCCGGGCATCGAGGGCGCCTACTGGAGCGAGCGCGAGGGCCTGCACTGGGCCTTCTTGCCCGGCTGGTCGGTGGTGCGGCAGTTGACCTGGAACGACGGCAGCTGCAGCCCCGAGGGCATACAGACGCTGCTGCGGGCCCTGGTCGCCGCCCCCGAGATCGCCGCCGGCACCGGCCGCGTCGGCCTTATCCCGGTCGCCGACCCGCCCCCGACCGTCGTGCCTGACCCCGGCCCGGCCGCCGCGGAGACAACACCCGCTCCCTCACCCATCGCATCGCCCGCGCCCGCCCCCTGAGCGAGGGCGAGCCAGGGCCGCGGGCTCACTGCGGGCTCACTGCGGGATGACGGTCCCGACCCCCGCGCCCCACCAGACGACGCCCTTGTTCCCGAGGTTCGTGACCACCTTGGTGACCGGGTCGACCTTGATCATCTGGCCGTTGGAGTTGAAGGCGAGGATCAGCCCCTCCCACCCGGCGAGCCCGTAGATCGCGTTGTAGCCCTGGGTCACCGCCAGCTCGCCCGTCACCTTGCCGTTGAGCGGGTCGACGGTGACGATCACCGTGCTGTTGACGCCGGCCTTGTTGACCGCCGCGAAGGTGCCGACGCCCTCGATCGAGAACGCGTCGCCGGCCGAGGTGTAGCTGGCCCCGTAGGTGCCGAGCTGCTTGGCGGTGACCATCCCGCCCTTGATCGTCAGCTGCACCCAGGCGCCGGGGTTGGTGATGCCGATCAGCGTGTCCTTGTCGACATCGATGATGCCCGCGGGGAGCCACGTCAGGCCGTTGTAGCTGCCCGGCAGGGTCCCGAGGTTGAAGCACTGCGCGGTGCCGGGGTTGCACACGTAGAGCCGGTCGAAGGTCACGCCGTAGAGCACGCCGTTGCGGTCGATCGCGACGTCGGTCATCTGGTGGCCGCCGCCGTCGTTCGGCCACTTGAAGGCGCCGACGTTGCCGACCACGTAGGTCTCGACATCGACGGTATAGAGCGTGCTCGACGAGTGCGCGTAGATCTGCTTGGGCACGACGACGCCGGGCTGGCCGGGGTCGTCCGGGAAGACATCGGCGACGTCCGCGATCCCGTCGCCGTCCTTGTCCTCGTCGCACAGGTCGCCGTAGCCGTCCTTGTCGAGGTCCTTCTGATCCGCGTTCATCAGATCCGGGCAGTTGTCGTCGACGTTCGGCACGCCGTCGCCGTCCTTGTCGTCGTCGCAGACGTTGCCCACCCCGTCCTTGTCGAGGTCCTCCTGGCCCGGGTTCGACCCCTGCGGGCAATTGTCGGCCTCGTCGAGCAGCTTGTCGTTGTCGTCGTCCGGGTCGCAGACATCGCCGATGCCATCCTCGTCGGTGTCGAGCTGGTCCGGGTTCGGCTCGTCCACGCAGTTGTCGACGTCGTCGGCCGCGCCGTCGCCGTCACCGTCGGGCCCGGGCTCGCCGGTCGAGCTGCTGCCCGGCTCACCGGTCGTGCTGCTGCTGGTGCCCGCGCTCGGGTCGGTGTCCGCCGTCGTGCCGGCGTCGGTCGTGCCCGAGCTCGTCGCGCCCACGCCCGAGCTCGCCGCCTCCGTGTCGGACGAATCGGAGCCGCCAGTCGTGGTCCCCGGCTCGCTCGTCGGGTTGGTCTCGCTGCTCGGCGAACCGGTGGTCGGCGCGCTGCTGGTCGACAGGGCGGTGGCATCGCCCGAGGATGGGCTGCTGTCGGAGCTCTGGGTCTCTTGCCCGTCCGGGGCGGCCGAGGAGCAGGCGGTGAGTACGGACAAGCTGACGGCGGTGAGTAATGAGTGACGCATGCGTAAAGAGCCTCTGCGCCGACAATAGCCGATCCCTGGCCGCCACGGTCAACGCCGGGCCAGGGCGATCAGGGCAACAACTGTCCCAAGAGACAGCCGTCCTCAGCCCCCAGCGGGCCGATCCGCGGAGTCCGCGCAGGTCCGCAGGTCGTCATCCGGCGATGCAGCACTTCGGATGCCCCTCGGTGCCGCACTTGGGATCGTCGACCTCCTCGACGCAGAGGCCGCAGCACTTGGGGTGCCCGTCCTTGCCGCACAGCGGGTCCTCCTCGATCAGCACGCAGCCCTTGCAGCTCCAGCGCCAGTTGTCGAGCAGGGCCAGGGTCGCCTTGCTGCTGTCGCCCATGTCCATGATCGCCAGCGCGAAGGTGAAGGTCTCGCCGGGGTTCACCTTCCAGTTGATCGTCACCCAGCCGGTCGAGCCGTGGCCCTCGAAGCCGGTGCCCGCGAGCGCCGGGTCGGCGCCGATGAAGCCCGTCTTCTCCATCTCGCCGGCCAGGGCCGTGACCGTGAACGGCTGGCCGTCGAGGAAGGTGACGTTGCCGGTGTAGCTCTCGCTGCTGACCCAGCCGATGAACATGTCGTTGAACTGCTTGTCGACGTAGTCCGGGTACTCGCTCGAGAAGTACGCGACGTCGAAGCTGAAGCCGTAGGTCCCGGCCGGCACGGTGACATCGAAGCGCGCGAACAGCAGGTCGTTCGGGTCCTTGTTGCCGAGCACCCAGTTGGGGTCGATGCTGTC
>Ga0075152_10001215_pt1 | contig 18626 bp, 18 predicted proteins | sample JI61114C2DNA_FD_70964 | JGI IMG/M metagenome (GOLD analysis project Ga0075152, IMG submission 70964) | Wastewater effluent complex algal communities from Wisconsin, to seasonally profile nutrient transformation and Carbon sequestration -... | ecosystem: Engineered > WWTP > Effluent > Algae...
TCTCCGATTCAACCTGATCAGCGATTCCGGTCAAACTGATCACTTGCAAGAAGCAGATAAATCTAAAAACTTGACGCTGGCTAACCGGCACAGATACAACCTTTGAACACTACTAGAAAGGTTGTTTCCATGCCTCAAAAGAGGTTAGCCATGCGAAGTATACGAGAAATTCTCAGATTAAGGCAATGCGGTCTTAGTCATCGACAGATCGGAGAGGCCGTTCACAAGTCTTCTGCAACTGTTGGCGGCTACCTAGCTCGTGCTGCAGCGGCCAAGTTGACTTGGCCGCTGCCAGAAGGGCTGGATGATTTTGCGCTTGAAGCTTTGCTCTTCCCACCACAAGCAGAGCTGCAAAACGCAAGGCCAGAGCCAGATTTTGCACACATTCACAAAGAGTTAAAACGAAAGGGGGTAACAAAAATTCTGCTTTGGCAGGAATACAAAGAACAAAACCCAGATGGCCTGCAGTTCTCTCAGTTTTGCGACAGGTACAAGAAATGGCTTGGAGCCATCAACGTCACGATGAGAATTCAGCACGTAGCAGGCGAAAAAGTTTTCTCAGACTTCGCTGGCAAAAAGCTGAAACTCACAGATCGCGACACCGGCGAGGTCAGCGACGTACACATTTTTGTTTGCGCTTTGGGCGCCAGTGGCTACTTCTTTGCCGACGCCTTTCTCGATGAAACTAGCCAATCGTGGTGCGCCGGCCACGTTAACGCCTTCAATTACTTTCAAGGCACGCCGGCCATCATCGTTCCAGACAACCCAAAAGCCACAATCACTCAGCCTTGCAGGTATGAGCCGATAATAAATGCGACGTTCCTGGAAATGGCTTCACACTACTCTTGTGCCGTAATTCCAGCGAGAGTGCGTAAGCCGAAAGATAAGGCGAAAGCGGAGCTGGCCGTGGGGCTCGCAACTCGTTGGATTTTGGCTAGGCTGCGCAATCGCACTTTCTTCTCACTGCACGAGATAAGAGTCGCAATCAAGGAACTTCTTGAAGATGCAAATAATCGGCCATTCAAGAAAATTCAAGGCTCTCGCAAAACCATGTTCGTTGAACTCGATAAGCCAGCACTAAGTCCGTTGCCAGAAAGACCTTTTGAATTCGCTGAGTTTCGAAAAGCTAGAGTCGGCGTTGACTACCACGTGGAATTTGAAGGGCATTGGTACAGCTGCCCATATCAACTTGCGAAACAAGAAGTGGAGCTTCGAGTAACCGCTAGCACTGTCGAGATAATTCACAAGCATCGCCGCATAGCAAGCCATTCAAGAGACTTCCACAAAGCTAAACATTCTACGCTTCCAGAACACATGCCGAAATCGCACAGGGAGTACCAAACCGCCAATCCACCTCGACTAATCGGCTGGGCTGAGATTTACGGGCAAGGCGCGAAGCAATTGATTGAAGCTATTCTGGAATCGAAGCCGCATCCGGAGCAAGGCTACAGAGCCTGTATTGGAATTTTGAAACTAGGGAAGGAATTCGGTGGTGACCGCTTGAACGCAGCCTGCAAACGCGCCTTTGCCACTAGGGCCTGGTCGTACAGCAGCGTGAAATCAATTCTAAAAACTGGTCTTGATCAACGTCCACTACCTTCAGAGACGGAACCAATTCAACTGAAGCTGCCACACATAAATCTTCGGGGCGCTAGCTATTTCTTCGTAAAGGAGGAGCAGAATGCTTCTACAACAAACAATTGAGACCCTCAAGCAACTCAAGCTCGGAGGAATGGTTAAGGCCTTAGAACTTCAAATGGAAATGCCAGACTCGCAGTCCTTGCCATTTGAAGAGCGCCTCGGGCTGATGGTTGACTGTCAGCTGACCTGGCAATCAGACAAACGACTACAAACTAGATTGCGCTCGGCTCAACTGTTCGAAAGAGCGACAATTGAAGATTTTGACTTCAAAGGTAATCGCAACATCGAGCGTAGCTCTTTGCTTTCGCTAGCAAATTGTGATTGGTTGCGTGCGCATCAGAACGTTTTGATCGATGGTGCAACCGGTGTCGGCAAAAGTTACCTTGCCTGCGCATTGGCACAGAAAGCTTGTAGAGAAGGATTTACTGCTCAATATTTGCGCTGCTCTAAACTCTTTGAAGACTTGAGCATAGCGAGGGCTGACGGCTCCTACCATAGACGATTGGCTGAGTTTGCTCGAAAAGATCTCCTTGTGCTCGATGACTTCGGGCGAACTCCACTAACCACGTCTGAGAGAAAAGACCTTCTGGAAATCATTGAAGACCGCTACGACAGACGATCTTTAATCATTACCAGCCAGCTGCCGACCGATAACTGGCACGATGCAATTGTTGATCCAACCATCGCTGATGCCCTACTAGACAGAGTTATTCATAACTCTCACAAAATAAGTTTAAAAGGAGAGTCACGGAGGAAAACAAAAGGTAAGCAACTCAAACTCGTCGGATAAAACAACATGCCAGCATCAAGCTACTTAGAAACTGCTCAAGATCACCGGAGCAAGTGATCAGCTTCAATCGGAATTACCGATCAGCTTCAGCGGAATACGCACTGTAGTGTGTGTTCTATTAGTTGTACGTCAGGTTCCAACCAATTCGGAAACAAAAAGTCTCGTTTTTGAAAATGGTACTCGTTCATCTGAATCGTCCAAGAACCCCCAAATGTAGTTCTGCTCCAAGAGCCGTTTACGAAAAATTCCATTGCCAGCTCTTCGACAGCTTCCCTATTGAGCTTGTGACCTGCCGAGTTCTTGCAATTTAGACAGTTGCCTTTTTCGTCAACACCAAGCTTGATTGCTGTTTGAATCAATCCAAAATCACTAAAGCACATGGAACAAAGGATGGAAGGCATTCTCGGCAATGACCCTGTGGTTAATATTTCAAGCTCATTATAGCCCTATGACTATCAGCCGGGTCTACCGCTAGGTATTCTTGCAGCTGGCCTAGGTTGCTGTGGCCGGAGATTTCTTGGATTGTGCGAAGTGGAATGCCGGCCCGGGACATGTTGGTTAAGCAGGTCCGGCGCATAGAGTGCGTGGAGGCTTCTTCGATTCCGACGTTTTGGAAGGCTTCTGTGAGGATGTTGTGGGCGCGGATGCGGCCTATATGGTTGTCGGGGTCGTCTGATGATGGGAAGAGCCAGGGAGAGGGTTCTGGCATCTTGTCTAGGGTTTTCTTGTAGCTGGCTAGTTGTTCGCGCAGTTTAGGGTGGATTGGGATGTTGCTGTAGACGGTATTTTTCTTTTTTAGTCTGGTGATTTTGAGAATATTGCGTATGCCACCGCTGGTGGTGAACACGTCGTTTTGTCCGATGGCGATGATTTCGGAGATTCTCAAACCGGTGTAGAGGCCGGTGGCAAAAAGTGCTTGGTCGCGGTCGTTTTTTAGTACTTTAAGGACTGTTTGGATCTCTTTGGAACTTAAGACTTTGGCTTTGCCGGGCATATGAACAAAACTTCCGTAGAGAGCTATTTTGTTTATTATACAGGGCTTAGTTTTGGGTGCAAGGCTGGAGACTGTGAAATGGTGGGGAAATTGTAGTAAACGAAATGAGTCTTTTGTTTTCTTGCGCCCGGTGTCAACATTGACATATTTGTCAATGTTGTGGTATGTGTTGTATGTATGAATGTCCCGCTATTTAACGAATTTGGTCTTCTGCCAGCTGGCGAATACGGCCTTGCCCTTTCACAGTTAAGGCTGAGTTCGCTTGTGTTGCCAGGTGAAGGTTGTCCGGCTGGATGGGATGCGGCTTGGCGAGCCAAGCTTGTGGATAACCTTGCAGTGATGGCTAGCCAGCTTTGGACTGTTGGAATAACCAACATTTTCATTGACGGTTCTTTTGTTGAAGACAAAGACCACCCAAATGATATTGATGGCTATTTCGAATGCGAGCTTGCGTATTTAGCTTCCGGTGAGTTGCAGCAAGATTTGAATAGGCTTGATCCTAATAAGGTTTGGACATAGGCTCCAGCTAGCCGCACTCCTTATACGAACTCGACAAAGAAGCAGCTGCCGATGTGGCATTTCTATCGCATAGAACTTTATCCGCACTTCGGCCAACCATCAGGCATTGCCGATGAGTTTGGAAACATCGTGCAGTTTCCTGCAGCATTCAGAAAGTCTCGCTCTGAGCACCGGCAGAAAGGCATAGTCAAGCTTCTTCAGGAGAGAACCAGTGATTAAAACAGAAGCAGAATATCAGGAGTGTCTCAAGCGTCTTGAAGAAGACCGGAAGATAATTCGGGCGCAGCAGGAGAAACTCGAAGAATTAAACCTCTCGCAAGATCAGATTGAGCTTGCTATGGACCCGGTACTTTCCTTCAATGCTCAATTGAAAGAGGAAGTGGAATGGTATGAGCGTGTTAAGCGCCGCGATTTTGGTGTGTTTAATCAATTGACAGAGGTAGGACCTCTGCTCGTGGCTCTTAGGATAGCTAATGGAATTTCCCAGGCAGAGCTAGCTAAGCGCTTGGCAGTAGATGTGTCTCAGGTTTCCCGTGATGAGCGCAATGACTACCATGGCATCTCAATTGAGCGCGCAGAGCGTGTTGTTGCTGCTCTTGGTGAGGAGTTGCAGATTTCAGTATCCCAGAAAAGGCACCACAATGATCTTATGGCAGCTTCGTGAGCTCTCCTTTGCTGGTTGTGGTGCCTTTTTCTGACTCGCGGGCAAGGCTAGTTTGAGTTTCTCCGTGGATCTCTTATTGCAGTAAACAAAATAACAATTTTGTTTATCACTGCTGACCGTTCTAACTAATAGTTGCATTTTGAGAAGTACTATTAGAGACTTTGAATTGAGGTTCCGAGTTTATGGTCAAAATGCATACTGCCGTTTTAGCCATTTATACTGGCATCCTAAGCCTGTTTCTCCCTTTGCAAGCGGCCCATGCCGATACTCCTGACGAGAGGCATTTGATGAGTTTGCTTAGAAATGATTTTTCTTTGAATTGGATCCATCCCGTGGATCCTTCAGGCGCAGCGACTGATAGAAAAACAGTGGTTCACTTCCATCTTCTAAAAGATGGAAGCATTTCCGGTCTTAAGGTTCTCACGCCATCGTCTTCGCCAGAATTTGACAAGTTGGCTTGCAATGCCGTTTTAGAGTCGGTGCCAATTCTGCCGCTACCAATTTCGCTATCGCGTCTGGGTAGGAGAGAAGAATTTATTGATGTTGAATTCACTTTCGATTCTACAGACTTAGCTAAGTATTGGACGACAACGCCGCGACGGACTATGACTAAGAGGGGCCGCAGTGTTACAACTGAAGTAGCAGATAAGCAAGTTGTAGAAGCCAGTCGACTTATAGCAGCAGGCCAAGTGAACCAGGCAGAAGAACTGTTGCGGAAGGCTCTAAATTTGGATGAGGTTAATCAGAATGCTCATCTCTTGTCTAGCAAAATTTGCCTTGCTAAGGCACTTGCTGCTCCCGACCCTGGGCAAAAGTTTTCGCTTTTGCGCAAGGCACTCATTCATAATCCGGCTTATGGACGAGCTCGAGCGTATTCATATGAGCTTCTTCGAAAAAGCGGGAAAGATCCACTTTCAGTTGCGGTGAGAATAGATCTAGCAAATCAGCTACAAAGCGAAGGTAAGTCTGATGAGGCTAGAGTTGAGTTGAAAGAAGCTTCTCGCATTAGTGAAAAGAACGCTGACGTTACTAAGGCTTTGACCGAGTTAAACGGTAAGATTAACGCCGAACTTGCTATTGAGAAATGGAAGTCTACTGTTGCCAGAACTGGTACTGCAGAAGCACACGCTGGATTGGGCAGCGCGTATGAAACTCAGGGCAAAATTGAGCAGGCTATTGCAGAATACGAGCTAGCACTTGAGAAGAATCCACGCGATACGTTCGCGATTGCAAGTTTGAAGCGGTTGCGCGAGTCTGGTAAGAAAGAGAACATTGAAGTACCCGTGAAACCCGTTCCATAGTTGTGATTTATCTAGAGCCTTGCAGCTAAGTGAATGCCTTTAGCTAAATATTTTGGATATATGGTTTTTTGAAATTCGAATGAAACATAAAAGCTCTTATCAGTCGGTCGGTCCGTCCTTGTTTTTCGCCTCGTTTTTTAGCCAGAACCTGTGTGAATTCGCATGTGCTCAAGACATTGTTGTAGAGCGGTTCCATTCAATTCCCATATATGTACCGTGGAACCGGATTGCACTTAAAGCGAGAATTAAGACTGCTAGCTTTACTTAAATCGCGAAGAGCACCAGTGCGGTCACCGGTCTGAGCAAGAAGCCTGGAGCGCCTGTAATAGACCCAGCCGTTGTTGGGATCTAAGCAGATAGCTTTGTTGGCATCTTCGAGAGCACCTGCGTTATCCCCAAGTTCAAATCGAACATCGCTGCGACTTGTGTACAGGCTACTATCTTTAGTACAGAGTCTTATAGCGATATTAAGGTCCTGGAGTGCACCGGTTCTGTCATTTCGAAATTGTTTGGCAGAACCTCGACCCGAATAGCTTAAGTAGTTGCTCTTGTCTATGGAAATGCTTTTGTCAAAATCGTCTATGGCCTGCTCATATCGGCGCCTAATCAACAGGCTCGTTCCTCTGGCCTCATAAATGGATGAATTTTGCGGGTCTAGAACGAGCGCCTGGCTGTAGTAGGCAATGGAGCCTTCGATGTCTCCTTCCCGCCCTAGCTTTTGTGCTTCTCTGAAATACTTGGCCGCTTGTTTATTCTCCGGACACCGAGCAAACGGAGAGGGAACAAGGCTTACTGGCGCTCCGATCAATTTTTCTGCACACGAGGGAGCAATGGTCAGAGTCGTGACCAGGCAAATCGAAAGTAGCAGATTAAACAGTTGCCTCATATGGCTAGAATAGCTGAATTTTGCGTCTCGGAGTATGGGAGCCGTCACAGCAATTGCACATGACTGACCCCTAGTGTGCAATTGGTAGCTGTTCGATCAATAGTTTTGCGATTGTCCAATTTACGAAAGAGTAAGAAATGTGGACTATTTGACTTCGTAGATCAAAAGCTTCAATAACTTGTGATATCGATATTTATCGCAAGAAAAATGCGCTACGTCATCAGTGCTCAATCTTTGTCCGGCTCGGTTTGCCCTTATTTATCACCTGATTTTTCGTTTTGTTCAATCAAGCAATTCACTGTCGTTGCCTAATTTACTCAATCCTTTCGATACCTATCCAAGTTTAGACAGAGGGTAATGAGGAAAAGGTAAAACCCGAGTGATGGCAAGAACGGCGAGAGCGAAAATTGGTGAATCTGGCTTGTGAGCCATAAGGCGACTGCTAATAGTGGCGCCCAAAGGTGAGGTCTTGCAGTCTGAAGGTGTCCATAAATAGTAGTCCAAACCGTTGGCCCAAAAATCAGATCGGCAATCATGGCAACAAAGTTCAACCCTAGAATAAGGGAGACTATTTCCGCAAAGGTCCCGGTTAGCGGATGAAATAGAAAATTCAAATGAGCCGTCATTGAAGGCGTCGTCTGTTGCATGCATGCGTACTTTAGAATGCCGCTGCGCCACGCATAGATACCCAAGACCGTAAACAGTAGGTAGCCTGTCACGCTCAGCCAAACAACCCATTTTCGAAATGTATATTCTCTTGAAGTTCAGGCACTGTAGACGTCATTTCGTTCTCCAATCTGAGCCTTTCTGCTGCCTGACTGCCCAGCTTTTCTGGCGGCTCTGGAACCTTCCCTCACTTCCCTTTTCGCTTAGCGGCAATGGCCAGCAGTATCATTGCTAGTGTCATGAGAATTGCCACCACGGCAAAGGCCTTCTCAATGCCATAGCGGTCTCCAATCGCTCCGAGTAAGAGCGGCGTGGTTAGCACGGCTGTGCCTGTGCTGAGCGACATTCTGGCGGCTGCCAGGCCTGCTTTTTCATCGGCAGCACCGAGGGCTTGTGAATAGCTGAGTGGATAAATATTGGCAGTGCCGAGACCTGTGATTGCCAGTCCGACCAATGAAAGTACGTGGTTTGGTGCCAGCCAATAGAGTAGAAATCCACTAAGAGCCACTATCGACACACTGAGAAGCAGTGGAGCGACTCTGAAACTGTGGGCAAGTTTCAATCCGATAATTCGCCCCAAAAGCATGGTCACTAGAAATATGCTAATTGCTTGAATGGCGTCTTCTCTAACTAGACCTTTTGCTTTTTCAAGAAACTCTGATGTCCAGTAGATAATTGACCACTCACTGGCGACGCTAAACCAGATGACAAACCAGTAAAACCAGTATCTTACTGGCAGTACTCCTGTGGCGAAGCCTTTTGTCGCCGCATTGAAGCTGTTAAAGACTTTGCCAGAGGATAGAAATAGACAGAGAAAGAATATTAGTGGTACCACTAAAGCTGCTCGCCAGGATAGCCCCATGCGAACGCATTGACCAACCAGAAGCGGGGCGCAGAGAGCAAAGAGGCTGCCACCGATATTAGCTTCTGTAATACCAATTGTGCGCTTCATGCCGAAGCGCTTAGACATGATGCTGGTCAGCGAATGGCCCATCATGCTGCCGCAAGTGCCACCGATGTAGCCAGATAGAATAGTGAAGAACGGCAGCTTTGCCGTGATTAGCATGAGTGTTGCCAGAGCCAGGCCGGTGGTGCATGTCCAGATTGCCCTTGAGCAGCCGAGCTTGCTAATCACCAGGTTGCCGAATGTACCGGCTGTGATACCACCGAGTGCCCAGGCGCTGAAGTGAAATGAGCTGATTGTGTAGTTGAGCCCTTGTTCATCGCGCAGATAAGGAACAACCGGCCCCATTGATGCCAGAACCAAACAATACGTGCCAATCAGCAGATATCCAACCCATGTTGCTTTATCGCGAATAAAAACGTGTTCTTCGGAAGTTGCTATCAATGTTGTCGCCAATTACTTTGTAAGTGTGCCGATTATATTCGATGTCAGAGCTGCTATGTTGCCAGGCTTTGGTGTCCACCTGCTCTCTTGCACAGTTGTGGTACTAAATGCCGTAGTTACAATGGCGCCAAAAAATTAGCGGAGGAATCAAAGGAGGATACAATCCTGCAACTTCAATTCCTCACACTGATTTTTTTCACTCTTCTGCAGGCTAATTCAGGCTAATTGCTAGCCAGGGCTCGTGCTTTTGCACCAAATCGGTAATAAGGCCACCAATTATTCCCGCTGCAGTAGCTTGTGCTGTTTGCCATTGCTCCAGATTTTCTTCCTTGACCCCTTCGAGCCAGTTCAGGTGCTCAGTGGCCATATTGCCCAGAGCAACTAGTAACGAGGCGGTGGTCAAGTTGCAAGCGTTGGCGCTAATTGAGGCTATGGTGATAGCCTGCGAGCTTTCCTGCTCTTGTGCGTCTTTGTAGAAGACCTCGGCAAGGCTAAGGCCTAAGCGGCAGATTTCTTTTAGCCTTTTGTTTTGGCGGGCATTGGCTTCTTCTTCGATAGCATGCAAGTTGTCTGCCAGGCCGGGGCTATGTGCTGGAAGGGCCGATTTGCCGTTGGCAGTAAGCGCTAGCAAAGAGGCTTTGTGTAAGGCCGACTGGGTGTGCTCGCGCAGTTGATTTTGCAGAGTGCCAATCTTGTTTATTGCTTCCGCCACACCAAGAGTATGGGCTATGCGGTATTCCCATTGCACCTCATCGGGTAAGTCCTGCATCTTCTTCATGTTGCTTTTGGCCTTGTCTATCTCGCCTAGCATCAAGTCTTCCAGCTGGTTTGCTGATTTTATTAGCAGCAGTGCGATGTTGCTGAAAGTGATAGCTCCTTTGGCCAAAGTCGAATGGTCGTAGCGCACCAGGGTGACACCGAGAGCAATAAATTGTTCGCGTCGAAAGCGACACGTCTCCGCGCACAGCTCAAGCTGATTGAGGGCATTTTTCTCGTTCATGATTTTAGGTTTAAAAGTAAAGCAATAAGAGTGAGTTCCGTCGGTGCCGCAAGCGCTAACAATAAAAGCCGCCTTTGATGGCAGCGCTGCGCTCGCGATTGGCAGTTAAGATGCGCTCAGTGGGCGAAATGTAGTTGCGCTTGTCGAATTCTTGGCGCATATTCCAAAACTTGCTGTCGTCTTGTTGCGGAGTGAAAAGTTCGCCGGTTTTTTCATTGAAGACCGAACCATCTTCGTAAACTGCAACCTGGCCGCCTAAAGCTGGCATGTCGGCAAATTCTACTACTTGAGGAAAGCCGATTTGCTCAAAAATTGATGCTGATTTCATAACTAAAAAAGTTTGTGATGCTGGAAGCATGTTGCCCCCAGCATCTGGTTATTGATTTAAAAAATGAAATTAGGCAATACTGCCATAAGACAGTACGGCCTCTTGCAACATGTTGCGGGAGGCATTTGCGATGGTGCCTGCAGTCATGGCATAAGCGAGAAGCCATTGCTTCTGCGCTTTGGCGTTGTCTTCGCTGAGTGTGCCGAACATCGGCAAGGTGTTGATTGCTACTTCGCTCAGGCTGACTGCGCGGTTGAGCAGCTTTTCGGCAAAGGCGAGAAGCACTGCTAAGGCCTTTCTGTTGACCTGGTCTTCGTAACTGTCGCTTGAGCTGTTGTGCAACATGTTGTTCTTGGCACTCTCAGCGGTGGCGGCTAAGTGCTCTTGTGCAGAGGCAACAACTTCGTTCAAGACTTTGAGCTGAGGGGCTATCGTGCTGTCTGGCGGCAATCCTGGCTGCTGTGCGTTGCTTTGAGCCATAACAAAGGTCATAGCCTGCAGTAACAGCTCTTTGCTGCCTTCGCTGAGTCTATTGCTTGCCAATTTGATGTGTCCAAGCAATTTTGTCAGCGCCAGCATTTCTACCATGAGCTCTTCTCTTTGCACCAAGTCACTGCAGTTTTCAGTGTCATGCGCTAAGTAGAAGAGCTTGATTCTCAGCTCTTGCAGTTCGATTTGCAGCCAAGCGTGCTCGTCTATGCATTTTAAGGCGGCGTTGCTCACAACAATAGTTCGATGGTCGTTATTGGGGCGGGCCTGAATGTTTTTCAGGATTTGCCGCAGGTCGTCCGTACCTTCGTCTTGTGGTTGGTGACCGGCGCAGAAGCGCATAACCTCTCTCAGCATCTCTGAGATTTTGCTTTTGTTTTGCATTGTTTTGTTCGTTTGAAAAAATGAAAATTAGATTGACCGTCGACGACTTGCTCAGCGACAAATAGACTGTGCTGTCCTATCGTCTTGTGAGCATGGTCTCTAGGTACTGCGAGAGGCCGCTGCTTTCAGGTGTTGGATTGCCATGATCCTATGAAGCAAAGTTTAGTTCTCTGGAGCCATAGAGCAACTCCAACTGGTTCAGCAGCTCGATTTCGCGAATGGCCGACTCTTCAAAGCATGCAGAGTTCGGATGGCTGCAAGGAGAACTGCCTTTGGAGTCATAGTTGTCGCCAGAATTCGGGCTGGTAAGATCAAGGAGGCGGATGTGAGCAAATTGTTGCTGTTCTGCAGATTCGAACTGCGCCATGGTGGCGAGCTCTCTTGCTACTGCCGTTTCTTTCAAGCCGCTTTGTGATACTTCTGAGACCAACTGTTCGTAGTCACTTTCAGCCAGTACTGTCAGAGTTAGCACTGCCGAGAGCGCTAGCATTTGCTTAGCTGCTGCTTCCAGCCGATTAGCCTGGTGAGGAGTGATAAGGCATTTTGCTGCGGCCAGAATCTGCTCATCGCTGTACTTTGAGATTTGCGCAATCATGTTGAAAAAGTTTGTGCGCCATCAGCAAAACTGATGGCGCTGGTTAAACAATAAATGAATTACTTCAGCAGCATTACTTCTTTGCTGCTGCCACAATTTGTCTGCGACCCAGTGAGATGCGCGAACCGTTGTCGCCCAAGCTCAAGACCACAACTTGTGTGCGGTCACCGATTTTGAACGACTCATTTTTGCCGCTTTCATCTTTGGCCAGGTCGCTTACGTGCAGCAGACCTTCAACTCCGCCACCGATGTGGAGGAAGTATCCGTAGGTTGCCGTGTTAACAACGTCTGCTTCCACTACAAAACCGGGTTCCAGTGCGCTCAGTGTGCGTTTCTTGCCCAGGGCTTTCATTGATAAAGAGATGCGTTGCAACTCAGGTTGAACCCTGGTTACTTCCACTTCGATTTCTTCACCAACTTTCAAAACGTCATTGGCTTTTCTGCGTGGGTAGCCGCTCACTTCGGTGCGGTAGATCAGCCCGGTAACGCCGTTGCCGATGTTCACCAACACGCTCATGTCTTTGTCGTTAGGCGAAGCTTTGATGAACTTCAGCACTGTGGCAGCCACTGTGTCGCCGGGAGCAAAGCTAGCAATGTGTTTGCTGGCCACGTCTTTGGCTGCATCTTTTTGGCTCAGTACGACATAGCCGAATTCTCCTCCTTTATGAGGATCGGCGCCCTGCACTTTGGCAGTGACCACCGTGTCGACCATGTTGCGAGGGTCGCTGCCGATGGCCAGTTCGGTGTTCGGGATGAATCCGCGTATACCTTTTAAGCCACCGTCTTCAAAGACAATGCGCACACCAGATACTCTCTGGCTGCGGCGATCCATGGCCACTGCAAAGATTCTGGCTTCAACGTGTTCTCCACTTTCGCTGATTTCTTTCAGCTTTTCCCAGGCCTGTGCTTGCACGTGTGAAAGTGTAACCATGCCTTCTTTGGTCTGGTTTGACATTACCCAGAAGTTGCCACGTTCGCCAACTGTTAAGTCACCCACTTCGCTCGTCGGTACGAATGCGTCGTATTTTTGACCAATGGCGACGTAGCTACCTTTCTTGGTCTGGATGGTGACTTCGCCTTCAATAAAATCTTTGCGGCTCGGAGTGGCATTCAAGTTGCTGCCGTTCAATAACGCCGTCATTTGTTCGTGTTGGATGCGCGCAGTTTCCAGTTCGTTTTCTTCAAGGAAGAAAGGATCGATTGTTTGCAGGCGGGCAAAGCCGAACAATTTTCTGTTTGCGTTTTTGATTTTCTTTGCTGCTTTTGATGTTACGTTTGACATTTTGATTAGATTTGTGCCCGTTGCCGAGCGATTAAAAATAAAAGAAAGACCTCACCCAAACTTGAGAGAGGGAATGCTCCATCCGCACTTCGCTGCCGGAAGATTGAACAACTTAAGATTAGGCTTGCTGGGCTTTTTGAGAGGTTGGACAGGGGCCTCAGGAAATGAATTGCAAATGGAGTTATGCCACCAATGTAGACGGCAAGAGAGCCTGTACAAAGTTTATTTGGGAGAATCACCATGGATTTCGCCGAATTTTTGGAGCAAAACCCTTTTGTAAACTAACTCGGCTGGGCTTCGGTTTCGTTTGGCCGTGAAAGGCTGAGAGGTTTTTTGCAGGCTGCGATCTTAAGTCCGAGGGGCCGAGCTGAACTGCGAGCTTGTGTGATCTGGCGATAATGTTAAGTAACTCAGTTGGGCGATTGATTGAGCTGCATTGACTGGCCGTTTACTGTCGTTATGCTCGCCACTTTGGTCAAGCGGTTATAATTGGTCTACGCTTTGCGTTAGCAGTGTTTACTAGATGCCATTCCCCCAACTAAAACTCGCACACAAAGGCATATTGATGGTCGCTCTTCCCCTGGCCATTCAGGGTGGCGTCTACCTCAAGCTCAAGAGCGATTTAGCTGAGTTGCAGCATCAGACCGAAGAGCTTGATGTGCGCCGCGATGTGGTCAATCGCGTTAACCAGACTTTGCTCTATAGCTTTTACGGCTTTCAGTCGCTGATGCAATTTAAGCTCTACGGCCAGACCGCCAATCGTCATTATTTTGAAAAGTACGAAGAGAATCTGATTAAAGGCAATGATGAGCTAGCCGACATCATTGAGAAGAAAGAGCACGATAAAGAGAAGGCTGAGCGCCTGCGCTTTCTTTCCCGCGACTATATTGTTGCTCTCAAAGAGTCGCAGTTTAACCCTGCTGAACATAATCAAGTGGCGACTATTAGCGATGACTTGCTGCGCAATATTCACTTCCGCGATGTGGCCAAAGAGCTTTTTACTGCCCTAAAAGACCTCGGTCTATCTGAGCAAGCTAAAGTGAGCGATGCTAGCGGGCGAGAAGAGTCTTATCGCAAAAAGGTGCAACAAGCCACCGACATGACCGTTCTAGTCAATGCCATTGTGGCCTTGCTCTTAGCCATTGTCTTTGTGCGCGGTACTGTTTCAAAGCTCAATATTTTGAAGGAAAATACCAGACGATTTGCATCAGACAAGGCCTTGCTTGAACGCTTGGGGAGTAGTGATGAAATCGGTGAGTTAGACTCGTTCTTCCATAATATGGCTGAGGCTCTTACTGATGCTCGCACCAAAGAAAAATACATGAATGCTTTGCTCAAAGATAGCAAAGAGCGGCTGGAGAGCTTGATTAACAATATACCGGCTGCTCTGGTTGTGACCGATGAGCAGGGCCGTATTCAATCGCTTAACCCGGCAGCAGAGAAGCTTTTTGGCTATCAAAACGAAGAGTTGGGCGAGCAGTCAATTGAAAAGCTCTTTGCTAAATCAGCGAAGGGTGAGTCTTTCATCGCCAAGCTTAAATCGGGTACTGGCAGCCATCCAATTGCTCTAGAGGCCCTGTCGTCTGAGCAGGAAATTATTGCTGTGGAAGTTGCCACCACTGACTTTGAAGGGCCCGATGGCGCCCGCATTCTGGCCACCATAATTGACGTGACTGAGCGCTACAAGCTAGAGGCATTGAAGCGTGATTTCTACGCCATGGTCAGCCACGATATTCGCACTCCCCTAACAACCATAAGCGGGGTCTTGCAATTGTCGCGCCGGGGGCGCTACGGGGCTGTCAGCGAAGAGTTAGCCAATCGTTTGCGAATGGCGGAAGACAACACCCAGCGCTTGCTTGAAATGGTCGGAAAGTTGCTTGACCTCGACAAGCTCGAAGATGGAACCATCGATCTCAATCTAGAGCCCGTGCCAGTAGCCACTATTGTTGGTGGTGCTATTAACTCGACAGTGACTCAGCGTGAAGAGAAAGGCATCTCTATTTCTGGCCGTGATCATGGTCTGGTTGTCACTTGCGACGGGCACTATTTGACGCAGGTGCTGACCAATCTAGTCGCCAATGCCATTCGCTATTCGCCTGCCGGTGGTGCTATTGCCATAGCCGCTGAAGAGCTTGAAGATTGGGTTCTAATCAGTGTTAGTGACCAGGGGCCCGGAGTGCCTGAGTCTTCTCGCGCGGCCATTTTTGAGCGCTTTAAGCAGAGTGATGCTGCCAGAGATCAAAAGTCTGGATTTGGATTGGGGCTATCTATCTGCAAGTCTATTGTCACCCTGCACGGTGGGCAGATTGGTGTGGATACTGCACCAGGCGGCGGCGCTCGTTTTTGGTTTAAAGTGGCAAAAGCCTAGGAAGCTGAGCTGTAGTTCTTTTTGTAAGTTCCAAAACTGTCATTTTTTCTTCAAAAAATATGACAGTTTTGGAATTCACTTTGAGTAGTCGTAGGTCCTGAGACTCAGAACCTTATGCTCAGATGCGTATGCTCAAAAAAGTATCCTAGCGCCTGGGGAAGTAAAAGCCTTCCTCATCACTCTGGTTGTTACGCTTGCGCGGCACAAAGTCGGCTAAGCCTCTGTCCTTTTTTGTTTCGCGGCTCCCGCCCTGCTCGGGAGTTTCTGTGCCTGGTTGCTCTTCGCTTGGTTTAGTCGGTCTCTGGATTTCAGGAATCGACGTTTGATTGCCATTCTTACTGTCATTCTTGCCTTGTTCAGGGCCTTGTTCAGGGCCTTGTTCCGGACCTTGTTCAGAACTTAGGGCACTGCTGAGTGTCTGGTACTTTGGGGTGCTGTTTTGATTCTGCATGATTTTGTTTGTTCGTTTGTTTGTTTGCTTGCTTGTGAGTTAGAAAATAAGGCAACCGAGCCTTTTTAGTTTGATTAGTCGCTTAATGTAGTGCCGCTCTTGCTGATCTAGCCCTTTGAAGTTGTAGTTGGCTTCATAGACCTCGATTTCTAGTTTGCGCTGGCGAGTGTGCAAAGCGGCGGCATAGTGCCGCTTGTACTCGGGTTCTTGCTGAGAGAGCCAAGCATGAAAGCGCTCAAGTCTGAAGTCTGCGGCGGTTTTTCGCTTGATCGCTTCATTGGTAAATTGGCAAGCGCGTTGCCAGCAGTCAAGGGTGCTTTTGATTTCCTTGTTCAATTGCGGCCGGGACCAAATTCCCACGGATGCTTTGCGAAAAAATCGGATTAGGCGGCGCAGTAAACCGATTTTCTTCTCAGCCTGGTTGAGTAAGTCGGTGGACTGGCCCTGCGGTGATTGTTTGTCTTGTGCCATGGTACTGGTCTTTGATTTGAATTGACGGCATAAATTTGTCGTTCTGCATAGTGAAATAGTAAGAGCGCTTTCTGCCCATTTGGCAGATGAAAAGTACTAGATTGGCAATTGGATAGGTTTCTTTGGGTTTCCGGCTAATTAAAGGGAGGATTTGGTTATGATAGGTACGCTCAAATGCTAACAAGAAGCTTGAGTAGTAAGGAAGTAACTAGGCCCTAATTCTGCTAATTTGTTGTTCTTGATCTTACTCAGTTCACGCCATGCTCGAAAGGAGCAAACAAAATGAAATTCTCCGTCGCTCGTTCGCTCTCTGCTACGCTAACTCTTTCTGCTACGCTAACACTTTCAAATGCCTTGGTGCTTTCTGCCGCATTAGGGTTCAGCCAACCAGTTTTCGCTGCTACAGTGAGTGACCCGGCACAATTCATTCTGGAATATTATGCTGCTAAGGCTAAGACCAAATTCCCTTTGGAAGTGCATGGATATTTCTCTAAGCGCATTGTCGTCAAGCAATTAGAGTTTGAGAAAGAGCGCAAAGAAAAGCCTGAAGAGTTTGCCATGATGATGAAATTGGCCGAGGCTCTTGGTGGCGGTGAGCCGAGCAAGATCAAAGTAGTGGGCAAGGATGCTGCCTTGAGTACAGAAGCTCGCCAAATCTATGATATCGAAGCAGTAGAAATTCCTAAGTCATACAAAGAGATGATGAAGCCCGACGCTAAGTGCTCGCTTAAGGGGCAGGTGGCTTTAGTCAAAGAGAATGGTGAGTGGAAAATCGATAAGGACTTCTGGAAGTTTGAGAGTGTTGGCAAAGATGGCAAGTTTAGTCAGTCTTCTGGATTGAATCCAGATCGCGATGATGACAAAGCTGGCGCTGGTTCGTCAGACCAAGATGGCGGAGCTTCGTCACGGATAAGTTCTGATGATGATAAGAATTGGAGCCCGAGCGAGAACGATGATCTCCTTGATCGCACCATGAAGCTGTGGAAGCGCGATAAGTCGCTCTCTAGTGCTGAATCTAAGGGCAAGAGCATCTATGCCGCTATTAAAATTGATAAGACTGGTGAAATAGTCGATTTGCAAATTGGTGGACAGAAGGCTCAGCCTGAGGCCGAGGAGCAGTTGCGTCAATTCTTCACTAAGGCTCAGCCATTTAAGCCTTTGCCTGCTAGCTATGCTGGCAAGTCAAATGCCTGGATGATGTTTGACTGGTCAGACGGTGGTGAGGCAATTTCGGGCCCTTACTTTAGCGAAGGTCCAGTCTCTGACTCTGTTATTGATAAAATTCATCACAAAGCCGATAACTAGGAAAAGACTAAACTGTAGATGCTGTCTTTTCTCAAAACCAGGCTCGCAGCCAAGATTGCCTTAACCATGGCTATTCCCGTGGTGGTCAATCTGCTGCTCTATGGTGAAATGCAGAGGCAGCTTGTTTCGCTCGAACGGCTTACTGACGAGCTTGCGGTTCGTCGCAATATCGTACAGCATACCAATGATATTGTTATCGCAAATTATTTTGCTATACAGTCGTTGATGCAATTCAAAATGTTCAATAAGCCCAGTGATCGCCAGGCCTACCAGGAGTATCTCTCTAAGTATCGCCATGAGCTTGATACGCTTGCTGTCTTGCTCAATGGCCGTGCTGCCGATAGAGAAGTGGGGCTAAATTTGCAGAAAGTTGGCCGCCAGTATTTGTCGGCCCTCGATGGTTCGCAGTTTAGTCCTAACGAGCATAATCAGGTTGGTTCTTTCTTTGATGATCTTGAGCGCAATCGTAAGCTAAAAGATGCGACGGTTGTCTTTCTCACTACTCTAAAAGATGTCGGTCGCAAGGCCCAGAAAGATGTAGAACTTGCTAGCTTGCAAGAGAGTGAATCGCGTCTCGGTTTTAGGCAATTTTGTCAATTTGTTATTTTTGCCAATAGCTTGTTGGCCCTGGCTATGGCCATTCTGGTGGCGGCATTGATTGTTCGACGAATCAATGTGGTGCGGGCCAATGCCGAGCGGTTGGCTCGGGGGCTGCCGCTGCTCTCGCCGCTCAATTCTGCCGATGAAATAGGCGCCCTCGACAAAACATTTAGGCAGATGGCTGCTGCTCTCGATTCGGCCCGGGAGAGAGAAAAAGAGATGCTCTCAACCATTGAAGAGTCTCGCGATGAGCTGACTATGGTGATTAATAAAATTCCCGCGGCTTTGTTTGTAACTGATCAATTAGGTAATGTTGAGTCACTAAATACGGTGGCGGAGCAACTCTTTGGCATTGATATCAGTTATTTCGAAAATGCCAAGATTGAGAAAATATTTCGTCTCAAAGCAGCTGAGAAAGAAGGGCTGTTTGCCCGGCTTATGCGCGGCTCTAAGCCGGTTGCTTTGTTTGCGGCTGGCCCCGATGGAGAGGTCGTGCCGGTCAATGTTTCGGTGATTGAATATCATGTGGCAGGCACGGCTAAGT